>Ga0299907_10000418_pt1 | contig 20408 bp, 20 predicted proteins | sample RVTome_16_FD_198680 | JGI IMG/M metagenome (GOLD analysis project Ga0299907, IMG submission 198680) | Soil microbial communities from uranium-contaminated site in the Upper Colorado River Basin, Wyoming, United States - RVT152D67 (version 2) ...
GCCCCATTGAGCACCAGCGTTTCCTTCTGCATGCCCGCCAGTGATCGAACCCAGGTGCGCACCGGTATGCCGCCGCGCGACTCGGGCGGCAACAGGCCGAGGCGAGGGGCGTTGGCGACGGGGAAGACCGCCGGACGAGGGTCCGAGCCGAGCATGTCTGGCGCCTGCATCATGGGCTCTCGGGCGGCTGGGGGCCGAGAGCTGCATCGATGCCCACCACGTTGCGTCTCGCCATCAGGTACTCCGGGGTCGTCTCGTAGGCGGAGTGACCCGAGTCTGTTTCGACCAGGCGATTGTCGACCTTTGGTCGGTCGACGTAGTGCCCACCGATCGGGTCGGTGTCCCGCCAAAGGTTGATCCAGGTCGGGACTCGCCCGGCCACGCTGTCGACGAGGTCGTCGATGCCCGCTGCCGGGAACATCCGGGGATACAGGATCCCCAGCTGCGAGCCATAGGTGACAAAACCCTCGACCACCCCATCGCCCCCGGCACCGTGGATCGCGACCGCCGCGATCAGCGCCCCCTGCGAGTGGGCGGCGAGAACCGTCTGGGGGTGCTGGTCGAGCATCTCACGCAGGTCGTTGACCACTTTGGGGCCATAGGCCGGCGGTCCGAGAGGATGGAACCATCTCGGCCAGAAGGAGCCCAGGTCCCAGAGGATGCCGACCTTGCGTCTGCGATCCTCGCCTGACGTCCCTCCACGCCATCCACTCCAGATGCTCTTCAGCATGAAGGCGCCAGGGAAGAGGATGGCGATGGCCAGGGCGATGCTGACCAGATCGGTGATGCTGATGCTGACCCGGAGGAACTGGAACTCGAGGAAGCCCGCAGAAAGGGCGACCGCCACCAGCCCGGCCGCGGCCGGTATCAGCAGGATCGCCCACAAGGTCCAGGCGACCGCCAGTCGCCACACCATGAGAATTGTGACCAGGACGGCGAGGCCGATAGCGACGCCCTGGACCACGCCGCCGGCCGTCGGAGCCCCGAGGATGCTCGGCTCGAACCCGGAGAGAAAGGACCTGGCCACACCGCCGAGACCGCCGGTCGGGAGACCTTCTGCTTCTCCGAGCTCTCTCCCTCGCCTCCAGACCAGGACCGCCACCGCCACGAACGCGGCGAATCCGAACCCGGCCGCCGCGTAGAAGATGAAACGAGCCTCTAATTCGGCTCGGCGACCCAGAAATAGAATACGGCGAGACCGTTGCTCGGGGCTGCGATCGGGCAGCGGTTGAGTTGCTCCCTTGGCCGGGTCGGGTTGCCCCCACGCGCTGAGCCCAAGACCGACCACGACGATCACGACGAGGAGGAGCAACATCGCCACCGACACCCAACCCGCACCGTTGTCGAGCAAAACCGGCGAGTCGAGGATGGACTCGACCACGACGCCGATCGCGATGCCGAGGATCGCACCGAACTGGGTGGCGATGACCAGGGCGCCGACCGTCAACCCACCAGCGGTGATGGAGAGGAGGGCGAACACTCCGAGGACCGCGGCGGTGGCGAAGGTGAGCCGGTGGATCTGGTCGGGCTGCCACTGGCCGACGGACGTGGTCAGGACGGTGCCAATAGCAGTCACCAGGCCGATGATGGAAAGCAGGGGCGCCAGGGCGGAGGACCAGATGACGATCCGGTTGGCGGGCCAGAATGCGATGGCGATGGTCGCCAAGAAGGTCAAGAGGAGCATTGCCAGCACTGCCGCCATCACCTGGCGTTGAGCGGTCCAGACCGTGGCTGCCAGGGCGATGGCTAGGAGCCCGGCGGCCAGATGGAGCCGGCGAAGCCGGTTGAGGATCGACTGCTTCAACCACAGCCGCCCATCGGTGATGGGGGCTCCGGCGGGATCGGCCCACGGGTCATGACTCTGCGCCGGTCCTTTTCCCACCGCTTCGGGGAGCAGACCGACTGGAGATGGGTCGAGGACGAGCGCCCGTCGTTCGGCGAGGGTCAGCCTCTTGGCGAAGTGTGACCTCGTGGAGAAACGCTCGACCAGCAGGTAGAAGAGCCGGGCGAGGACGACGAAGAGGACGATGACCACCACGCGCAGCGTGTTGGCGCCGACGGGGAAGCTCATGTCGCCTACCCCGAGGTGCGTGCGCTGTGTCAAGGCCGTGTAGGGGATGAGCACCGCCACCGTGACTGCCTGAACGGTGAGGAGGCTGGTCAGTCCGAGCCCGGCGGCCCGGATCATCGACCAGCCGAAGCGATTCTTGCGCTTCGCCATCCAACCGGCGGCGTTGGCCAGGACGAAGGGAGCCAGCAGGATCCACAGGGCGGTGATCGGGCTTCCCGAGGTCAGACCTCCCCAGTGGAACGCGTTGGTCTGGAACTGCGGGTCCTGGGCAGGGAACTCGTACACCTGGGTGTAGTCATCGGCGAGGTCGTGTGTGATCGGATCGGTGTACAGCATGTCCCGGGGCGCGGTCCCGGAGACGCCGTGCACCCTCAGCTCGGTGTGATTCGCGATGAGACCCCCTTCGTGAGGTCCAAGCTACGCGCCCTGAAGAGCGCCGTGTCGGGAGGGTTCCGCCCATCTGACGCCTACTCTTGATCAGATGGAAGAAGAACGCATAGCCCTGTTCGTCGACTTCGAGAACCTGGCGATCGGAGTGCGCGAGGCGATGGGCGGAATGGAGTTCGACTTCGAGCCCATCGGCAACGCCCTCGCCGAGCGAGGCCGCGTCGTCACCCGCAAGGCCTATGCCGACTGGGGCATGTTCTCCGACGCTCGCCAGAGGCTGACCAGGGCGCATATCGAGCTGATCGAGATCCCACAGCGGATGGGGGCGAGCCGCAAGAACGCGGCCGACATCAAGATGGCGGTCGACGCGATCGAGGTCGCCTTCGAGCGTGACTACGTGACCACCTTCGTCATCTGCTCCGGTGACTCGGATTTCACCCCTCTCGTCCACAAGCTCCGCGAGCTGAACAAGAGGGTGATCGGCGTCGGGGTGAAGGCTTCGACCTCGGCGCTTCTCCCCCCGGCATGTGACGAATTCCTCTTCTACGAGAACCTGGACGGGGTCGAGCCCCGCCGCGCCGCCGAAGCCCCCGAGGAGGGGGAGGAGCAAGTCGACGATTCGACCACGCCGGAGCTGGCCTCTCTGATCACCACCACGCTTTCTGGTCTGCTCCGCAGCGGCGGAGGTGAGGTCCTCGCCTCATCGTTGAAGCGGGCACTGCTTCGGAAGGACTCGACATTCAGCGAGGCCGACTACGGGTTCCGCGCCTTCGGTGAGTTGCTCAACCATCTGGAGACCCAGGGAGTGATCGAGTTGACCGAGGGCCCGGGTCGGGGTGATCCCATAGTCCAGTTCTCCTCGGCAGGTTCCGGCGAGAACGAGGCATTCGCCATGTTGCGGGAGGTGGTGGAGGAAATGTCGGCCAAGGGCACCGCGGTGCTCCTGTCCGGGTTGAAGAACCAGCTCCGGAAGAAGGACGAGGCGTTCTCCGAGAAGAAGTTCGGCTACGCCGGGTTCCTCCAGTTTTGCAAGGCGGCCGCGACCAAGGGCCTCATCGAGCTGACCTGGGACGAGGAGGCGGGGGACTACCTGGTCGCCGCTGCATGATCCCGACCGTCGATGTGGTCGTTGTCGGCGCGGGGATCATCGGGTCTTCGATCGCGTACCAGTTGGCACGTCACGGGATCGAGGACGTGATCGTCGTCGACAAGGGAGCCGGCCCCGCCGAAGGGTCGACCGGTGCCTCGTCTTCGATCTGTCGCTGTCGCTACACCCACCCCGAGGTGGTCCGTCTCGCATATCACGGTCAGGAGGCATACGGGAACTGGGCCGCCTTCACCGGTTTGGACAGCCCGCGTTCCGGCCTGCACCGGGTCGGGGTCCTCTGGCTGATGGGGGAGACTCCGAAGAAGGTTGCCGCCGACGTCGACAAGCTCACCGGTGAAGGCGTCAAGGCCGAGAGCCTTGGGGCCGACCAAGTCACGGCTCTCTTCCCATCGGTGTCGACCTGTTCCGCACCCTTCGACATGACCGGCGAGACCGAACACGTGTGCGTCCCGGGCGATGCCTTCCTCTACGAGAACGACGGTGGGTACGCCGAGCCGGTCGGGGCCAATCAGGACCTGGTCGAGGCGACCCGGAGGCTGGGGGGCGTGGTCGAGTTCGATTCCCGGGTGGTCGCGGTCCTGAAGGAGGGCGATCGGGTCACCGGGGTGAGACTTGCCGATGGCACCGAGATATCGGCAGGTTTGGTGGTCAACGCTGCCGGGCCGTGGTGCAACCAGCTCAACGCCATGGCCGGTGCCGATCTCCGTTGGACACTGACCCCGACCCGAATCCAGACCGTGTATCGCAGCTGGCCCTCTGATCTCGGCCCCCTCCCGGTCGGGGCCGACTCATCGACGGGGATCTACTTCCGTCCCGAGAGTGGCGGTCAGCAGGTGCTCATCGGATCGGTCCTTGCCGAGGACGAGGAGGAGGTTGTCGATGATCCCGACGACTTCAAACGGGTTCCCGATGCCGATTTCACCGAGATGAAGCTGGCAGCCTTTCATCATCGGGTCCCCGCCCTGGAGGCACGGGGCACGGTCACCGGTGTAGCCGGGCTGTACACCGTCAACCGGGAAGATGTTCACCCCGTTGTCGGCCCGACCGACGTGGAAGCGCTCTGGGTGGCCAACGGGTTCTCCGGGCACGGCTTCAAGTTGGCCCCAGCCGTCGGCTCGATGGTGGCCCAAGCGGTGACCGGCACCTCGATCGAGTTCGACACCGATGTCCCGATGGCTTACTTCTCGGTCGAGCGAGAGCCGATCGACCTCGCCGTGAAGCACGTCCTGGCCTGATGAGGTACCTCAACTCTGCCGACACCAGAGAAGCCCTCCCGATGGGCGAGGCGATCAAGGCGATGCAACACGCCTTCTCGGGTGAAGCCGAGGCGCCGACCCGCTCGCTGTTGGGCAAATCGTTGGTGATGCCGGGACGGCTCGACGACATCATCGCGGTGAAGGTGGTTTCGACCGTACCGGGCAACCCGGCGGGTCTCGTCGTCGTCTTCGGCGCGATGGGGGAGCCTCTCGGTCTGGTCCACGGTGCCACGCTGACTGCAATAAGGACCGGTGCCGTCTGTGGGCTGGCCACGGCGATGCTGGCTCCGCCCGAAGCGGAGACTCTTGCCATGCTCGGTGCGGGGGCGATGTCCTACGACCAGATCGCCGCAGTGCGGGCAGTAAGGCCGATCAAGAGGGTCCTCGTCTGGTCACGCAATCCCTCGAACGCCAGGTTCGTGGCCGACATGGTTGGAGGCGAGCCTGTCGCCGATGCCAACGAGGCGGTGGCCCAGGCAGACGTGATCTCGTGCGCCACGCCGTCGACCGAACCTCTCTTCGCCGAGACGGCGGTGGGGGAGATGACACATGTCAATGCGGTCGGGGCGTTCACACCGGAGATGATCGAGCTGCCCCCCGAGTTGTTGGACAGGGCCTATGTGGTGGTCGACGACCTCGAGGCGGCCGCGGCGGAGGCGGGAGATCTGATCCAAGCCGACCGTGTCCCCAACACCACACTCCGGGAACTGCTCGCCGACAGCAACGCCCAGATCGGGGAAGACGTCACCGTTTTCAAGAGTGTCGGTGTGGCCGCCCAAGACGTGGCCGCCGCCCATCGCGCCCTGGTCAACGCCGAGAGAAACGGGATCGGCACCCTCCTCGGCGTTTAGGGGGTTCAGCCCTCGATGCTTCGGCTGAGGCGGTCGAGACGACGATCCCAGGTGTCGCCGACGTCATCGGCCCATCTGGCAAGGTCGCCCAGCGGCCCTGGCTCGAAGCTGTATCGCACCTCACGTCCCGACGGGTGCCGTTCGACCAGCCCGGCGACGCTCAGCGCGACGAGATGCTTTGCCACCGCCTGTCGTGAGATCGGCATCGAGGAGGAGAGCTCGGTTGCCGTCGCCGGCCCGCTTCGGGCCAACCGGGTGAGGACCTCGAGCCTGGTCGGATCCGCCAATGCGGCGAAGACCTCATGTGGGCGCATCAGGCTGCGGCGGAGAGAAACGCCTGCGGGTAGGGCGGGTCGACCCACCGCGGTGGTAGGCCGGATGTCTTCCATGGGAGCAGAGTCTCTCTCACGGTCAGGTCGGTGCCTTCCTCGCTCGGCTCGAGCTCGATCTCGACCTGGGTGGGAAGTCCATCGTCTGTACGCCAGCTCCACTGGAGCCGCCGTCCCGGGATGATCTCCTCGACGGTGCCCCACACCATGGAGCCGTCCTCGGGCGTCATCGTGATCCGTCCACCGGGCCGGGCCTCGATCTCCACATCACCTTCCATCCAGTCGCCGACCAGGTTCCCGTCGGTCAGGTGCTCCCAGACCGAGTCCGGATCGGCGGGCAGGGAGATGGCCCGCTCCACGGCGATGTCGCCGGCGAGCTCTACGAAGCGCTCCTCGTCCACACCTGCAACTTAGCAGTTGCGCGTCGTCTATGCTCACCCGCAACCGTTGAGTTGCGCAAAGGAGGAGCGATGCTGATACCGACCGTGATCGAGCAGACCAGCCGGGGGGAGCGGGCCTACGACATCTTCTCGAGGCTGCTCGGCCATCGGGTGGTGTTTCTGGGTCGGCCGGTCGACGCCGACACCGCCAACCTGATCGTCGCCCAGTTGATCCATTTGGAGAGCGAGGACCCGGAGAAGGACATCTCCCTCTACATCAACTCACCGGGGGGCGAGATGTCATCGATGATGGCGATCTACGACACCATGCAGCATGTTCGACCCGAGGTGATGACCGCTTGCATCGGGATGGCCGCCTCCGCCGCCGCCCTCATCCTCGCCGCCGGCTCGCCGGGGAAGCGCTATGTGCTTCCCCACGCACGGGTCCTCATCCACCAGCCGCACCTCACCGGCGGTCTCGAGGGCCAGGCGTCCGACATCGAGATCCACGCCCGTGAGATCGTTCGGCAGAAGGAGGAGATGACCGCCATCCTCGCCCGTCACACCGGCCAGAGCCCGGAGACGGTCGCCGCCGACACCGACCGTGACCGGTGGCTCACCGCCGAACAGGCGGTCGAGTACGGCCTCGTCGACAGCATCATGGCCCCGAGCCGAGTCCCTTCGGGGCTCGGGTAGCCAGCATCGGTACTCGGACTACTGACTACCGACTACCGACTACCGACTGCTCCTCTGATCTCCAGACCGTCGAGGAGACGCATCGAGGCTTGGCTGATCTCCTGGACCGCCAGGTTGAACACGTCTTCGTTGTGGCTGGCCGGGCGGCTGAACCCGGAGATCTTGCGCACGAACTGAAGCGCCGCCGCTTCGATCTCCTCGGACGGAGCCGGGACCGCACCTTCTCGCAGGACTTTGATCGATCTGCACATGTGACCAACGCTAGACCCGCTGCAGCCGCTCCAGTTCCGTGGAGGCGAGAGATGTGGCTACGACCAGGGCCATGGGGATGACTGCGAGGGCGGTCTCGCCAGACACGATGGCACCGAGGAAGACAAGGACGCCTGCTGCGGCCCTCCCTGCGTGGACACGATCGCGGCGCAGGAATCTCTTGGTCCGGCTGTCGACGAAGCTGACCGGGTCCACGGGCTCACGGAGGACGGCGACCAGGGCGAGGAGACCCAAGGAAGCAATGAGAATGGGCCGAAATGTCGGCATGGTGCGCGGGAACGCGTCCGCGAGATTGGTCACCACCGAGGACCCGACCGCGGCGGCCAGCGCGGCGAGAAGGGCGACCCGGCTTGGCTCTTCGGTCATTCGCTCGTCGACGTAGATTGCCACGGCGAGGCCAAAGCCCATTACCCATCCCAGCGGCGTCAGCGAGACCACTGTGGCGCCGAGAGCGACGACCAGGAGGTCCCCTGGGAGCGGCCGCCGACCGGTGGTCTCGACCAGGATTCTCGCCACCAAGAGCAGGGCGGCATAGGGGAGGATCGCCGTCTCCATCCCGAGCAGAGCCCAGGCGCCACCGAACACGGCCACGGCGATGGCAGGGCCCTGCCGGTCGGGATCGAGCTCGCGGCACAGGGCCCAGGCCAGGAAGGTGGTGCCACTCGCCTCGACGACCAGTAGGAGATCTCGGTCGTGGAACACCGTGAGGTAGGCCGCGATGGCGCCTGCCACCGCGCACAAGACGAGGATCGACCGGTTCCATGGGTTGGACATGTCGAGGGGTCGCATGAGATGAGAGCGGATCTTCACCCGCCCATTCTGTGACCTGAGTCGGGAAAACGCCGGGAAGGGGGATACCCTGCCCTTCCGTGACCAGGCCCATGGAGAGCATCCGCCGCCTCCCCGCAGTGGGTGTCCTCGCCGAACGGCAGATGGGCGGGTTCCTGGCCATATCCGCGCTGGTAGGGGTCGGGGTCGGCTTGGGTGCGGCCGCACTGATCTCCCTGGTCACCTGGTTGGAGGACTTCTTCCTCCCTTTGGCCATCGCCGAGGGACGACCCTGGATCTTCCTCACCGTGCCCACCGGGCTCCTCCTGGCCTGGGTCATCGCCAGGCGTCTCGCCCCGGAAGTAGCCGGCGACGGGGTTCCCGAGTCCATCGCCGCCCTCGAGGTCCACGGCGGCCGGATGCGATGGCGCACGATCCCCCTCAAGATCCTCGCCACCGCGGCAACGGTCGGGGCGGGTGGCTCGGCAGGGCGTGAGGGCCCCATCGTCCAGGTGGGCGCCGCGGTGGGCTCGGTGATATCACGCCGGTTCAAGCTGGGAGAGGATCAGGTCCGCTCCCTCGTCGCCGCCGGTGCGGGTGCGGGCATCGGCGCCACCTTCAACGCACCGATAGCGGGGATGCTGTTCGCCCTGGAGGTGATTCTCGGCTCGTTCGCGACGAGACACATGTCGGCCATCGTCATCTCATCGATCACCGCTGCGGTGACCACCCGTTCCATCATCGGCAGACAACTTGCGATCAGCGCGGGCACGTATGAGCTGGGCCACCCCGGCGAGCTGGTCCTCTACGCGATGCTGGCATTGGCCGTGGTGGCGGTTGGGGTGTTCTTCCTCAAGCTGCTCGACGGTCTGATCTCACGTGGCGCGGACCAGCGCGGCAACTTCGGGTTCCTCCGGCCGCTCGTCACCGGGTTGGTCGTGGCCGGGCTGATCTGGTTCGAGCCCCGGCTTTTCGGCACCGGACAGGAGACCACCAATGGGCTGCTTCTCGGGGAGAGGGTCTCGTCCGTATCCGGCGCGGCGACCGAGCTCTGGTGGATCCTGATCCTGCTCGCCTTGGGGAAAGTGGTGGCGACCAGCCTCACCATCACCTCCGGCGCCTCCGGTGGCGCATTCATGCCTTCGCTCTTCATCGGGGCGGCGGTGGGGACCGGCTTTGCCCGACTCGCCGAGGAGTTCTGGCCGGCCGAGATCGAGCCTGGGGCCTTCGCCGTCGTCGGCATGGCCGGGATGTTCGCCGTGGTGGCCCGGGCCCCGTTGACCTCGATCCTCATCGTCTTCGAAGTGACCGGGGCGCGCGACTACGGGCTGATCCTGCCGCTGATGCTGACCGCGACGGTGGGGACCTTCCTCGCCGAGCGATTCCACCCCGACTCGGTGTACTCGATGGCCCTCAGGCACCAGGGGATCAAGGTGCGCCAGACCGGTGAGGTCGATCTGCTCGATACCGTCGACGTCGGCTCGGTGATGGTCGCCGCGCCACAGGTGTGCTCCACAGTCGACACCCTGGCAGACGTGGAGGCCCGGCTTCATCGAGCCAGGTCGCACGGTCTCCCGGTGGTGGACGGCGCCCGTCTGGTCGGGATCATAACGATGTCCGATGTGGCCAGGGCCGGCCCCGAACAGCTCACCGTCGCGGACGCCATGACCCAGAGACCGGCCACCGTGGTCCCGAGCACCCCGGTCTCCACCGCCTTGGAGCGGATGGCCGTGCTCGGCGTGGGGCGTCTCCCGGTGGTCTCCGAGGAAGATCCGGGGCTCTTGGTCGGGATGTTCCGGCGCGAAGATGCTGTGCGCGCCTATCACGAGGCGCTGACCGCCAACACCGACATGGTGCTGCACCGGGCCCGTCTCGCCCAACGCACCGACCCGGGTGCGGGCTACTACGAATTTCGTATCCCTCCCGGGTCGATGGCCGACGGGCGCGCCATAAGGGAGGTTGCGTGGCCCGAGGGCTCCACCCTGGTCTCGATCCGAAGGGAGCGGGAGGTTGAGGTGCCCAGCGGTGACACCGTCCTCCGCGCCGGCGACGTGGTCACCGCTTTCGGCACCTCGGCGTCCAAGGGCCGGATGATCGAGCGTCTCAACGCCGGTGCCGACGAGCCGACCGCGGAGATCTCGCTGCACGAGATCGAAGAGCAGGCTGCCTCTACCGAGACCGAGCCGAGCCCGTAGAATCGGGCCCACACGAGAGAGAGGCAAACCGATGGAGGGCGTAGAGATCGGCGTTGGCCTGGTGGTCGTCGCCCTGATCATCCTGGCCGTGATCGCCACCAGTCTGCGCCGTCAGCGCAAGCGGGCCGCCAGCGTCGACCTCGAGGACAAATCGTGGCTCAGGGCATCCGACGTCGAAGCCGAGCCTGCCATCCGCACCGCACCCGTCCGCGACTTTCATGTCCACGGCAACGAGGCGCGGGTGTCCTTCGACGTCCCGTTGCCCGACGTCGACGATCCCGTGCTCAACGATCTGCTGGTGGATGAGGCCGTCGAGGTGGTGCGGGAGAAGCGACACGCCTTGCCGATAACCGACGTGACCGAGATCGTCGTGTTTGGAGGGAGGGACGAGGTGCGCGAAGTGGGGCGCACCAGGCTCCCTTCACCGGGTGAGCTGCCGCCTCCGATCGAAAGCGATGTCTTCAACCTGACCCACATCGCCAAGGACCCGTTCGCTTCCCAATTCGAGGTCGACCACTCGGTCAGCTACGGCACCACGGTCCAGGTCCCCGCCGACGAGCTGGGCCCGCTCCGGGACGAGCTGAAGGTCCCTCTCGGGCTGGATCGGGGATTGAGGGCGCGCGGGGTCGATCCCGACGTGTTGAGTGGCCCCGAGTTCATTCTGGCTCTGCTCGAGCTCTTCGGGTATCAGGTGGTGTCGCAGGGCGAGCCTGACGTCTACATGGCGACCAAAGGCGGCCTGCGGACCTTCATCCGGACCGACATCTACGGGGCAGGCCAGCACCCAGAGCTGAGCGAGGCGGTGGTGCGAAAGTTCGTTGCCGAGTTCTCCACCTCCGGGGCGGACCGGGGCATGCTGATCAGTGACAAGTACGGCCCGTTCATGACCTTCGACATCGAGACGAAAGATCGCCGCATCCGTTTCGTCACCCGGGAGAGAGCCCAGGGGTTCATCGATTCCATGGCTCTCGGTTAGGGCACCCTCCGGCTCGGATCGGGTCCGGGGTAAGATGACCTGAGAAGGAGGACCATTTTGCTTCGTGGAGTTGGAACACAAGAACTGTTGATCGTCCTGCTCATCGTTCTCCTCATCTTCGGGGCGAGGAAGCTGCCTGATCTCGCCCGTTCCCTGGGAGCGTCTGCCAAAGAGTTCCGCAAGGGGATCGCCGAGGGATCCGAGGACGATGTCGACGCGCCGGCCGCCGAGGCCAAAGCGGCCGAGACACCGGCTTCTGATACCCAGGTCCCGGACACGAAAAACCCCGACTAGACGCCGGAACCGAACAGGTTGTCGTGGCGTTGTTGAGGTAAGGCCTCCGTGACGGAGTCCGTCCCACTCACCTGGGAAGAGGTAGCGCGTGTCTACGGACGGAAGATCTACAACTTCGCCTACCGGCTCACCGGTAACTCCGACGACGCGGCCGATCTCGTCCAGGAGGTGCTCCTCCGGGTGCGTCGTGGTCTCGCCTCGTACCAGCCGGGCAGCTTCGAAGGCTGGCTGTGGCGGATCACCAGGAACGCGTTCCTCGACGACGTCCGACGACGGAACCGACGTCCTACCACACCTCTCCCGGATGAAGTCGACCGCTGGAGCCTCGCCAGCGCCCCGGCGGCCGACACCGAGTATTCGCGCATCTCGATCGGTGATGACGTGCAAAAGGCCCTTCTCGAGCTCCCCTACGAGTTCCGGGAGGCGGTCGTCCTCTGCGACATCGTCGGGCTCTCATATGAGGAGATCGCTCGTGCCGTGGCAGTGCCGGTGGGAACGGTTCGTAGCCGGATCCATCGTGGTCGCAGACTTCTCCGGGAGTCGTTGACATGACCCACCTCGGCGAGATGATCAGTGCCTACCTCGACGGCGAGCTCTCCCGACCTGAGATCGAGCAGCTGCTGATTCACCTCGACGGGTGCGGTCGGTGCGCGGCGGACATGCAGGACGCGCAGATCGTTCGGTCGGCGGTGCGCTCGCTGCCCCTGCTCGAGCTCCCGGCCGGGCTCGTCCCGGAAGCCGAGACAGAACTGGTGTCCCTGCATCGCAACCGGGGCTTCCTGGTGGGGGCCGCTGCCGCCGTGGTCGCCCTCGTCATAGCCATCGCCGCCATCGTCACCCCTTCGGCGGCAACCGTCTCGCTCGAGGAGTTGAACAGCCGCTACGGGGCGCGTGCCTCGCTCGATCCAGCCTTCGGTCCGGCCAAAGTTGTCGTCCCCGACCTGGCCCAGCTCCTGGAATGAGACGACTCGCCGCTTTCGTCACCGCCCTGGTGCTGCTCCCGGCTTCGACCGCCTTTGCGACTGAGCTCGACGAGCTCCTCGAAGAGAGCCGGGAGGCCTCGTACAGCGCCGAGCAGGTGATCACGTGCTCGACTCCTGACGGGGTTCATGACGCAGTCATCGAACTCAGTCAATCGAGCGGCGAGCTCCATGTCGGCGCGCCGGTCGCACCGGGAGTCGAACTAGCGGCAGGGTCCGGCGGCTGGACCCTGGTCAGGGAGGGCGCTGTGGTGAGCAGCGCCAATGTCGAGGGAACCGGCGACGTGCCCGAGCCGCGCTACAGCGTCGACGACGGGGCGGATACCGAGTATCTGGGCCGCGATGCGGTCAGATACGAGATGGCCGGCGATGGAGTGGTGCGAGCCGAGCTCGTGTTCGACGCCGAGATAGGGGCCCTGCTCCGGGTGGTGACGTTCAATGGGGACGGCAGCGTCTACTGCGAACGCCGTTTCATCACCTTCGACCCCGAAGCCCCGCCTCCCGGTGACGAGGAAACCACCGAGGTCGTCCGATCGGCCGAGGGAGGAGTCGATTCGGACCTGCCCGACACGCTGGCCGGATTCGAGCGTCTCGATGTCTATGAAGACGATGCGGGCTTCGTCTTCGCCTACTACTCAGATGGCTTCTTCTCCTTCGCCGTGTTCCAAATACCTTCGCTCCTGAGCATCGACACCGGCTCGCCGGTGACTCTCGCCGATCGGGTCTACACACGGTCGTTCAGCCCGGGTCAGGTGACCTTCGCCTGGGAGACGAGGAGCGGAGGCATGGCCATGGTCGGTGACCTGCCCCCGGACATGCACGAAGAGGTGTTGGCCGGGCTGCCCGCCCCCCAAGACCCCGGCCTGTTCCGGCGGCTGTGGAGGAGCCTGTTCGGCTGAGCCCGGCGGGCGCTCAATTCCAGCCGTCGAGCAGCACCCGAGCCGCCCAGGCGGTGGGGTCGCGCAGCTCCGCAGCCGAGGGCATGCGGGACGGATCGGCCCAGAGAGTCTCGAGGGCATCCTCGCCGTAGCGACGTTCCACCTCCTGGTTGAACACGTCGCCGAGCCGCGTCGCCTCGGGTGGCACCGGCCCCAGCCCTATTCCCGGCGCCGAGTCGGCTTTCTCCCGCGTCTGGTCCCGGCGCGCCGAGATCGAGTCGAAGGTCGGTGCCAGTTCGGCGATGGCCCGTCGGGCCAGAAGCCGGCCGCACCCGGTGATCGCCCCCAGAAACGCCTCCAGCTCGAGACGCGGGGCTTCGGCTTCCTCGCCTCCGACCAGACCTTCGATCCCGCCCGCATCCGCGATCGCCTGCTCGATCGCGACAGGGTCGGAGCCCCCGGCCATGAGCCCGCTGAGCATGGTGGGGTCGATCCTGACGGTATCCGCGTAGGCACTGGCGAGGTGATCGAGGTGATCGTGGATCCAGGGGAGTTGGGAGACGGCCCGGAACGCCACCTCGTTGGCCACGATCCAAAGCCTCACCTCCCGCTCGTCCAACCCGGCCGAGCCGGTCATCGACCCGATGTTGGGGACGACGATGCTCAGGGCGCCAGGATGTTCCTGGGGCAGCCCGGCGTCGAAGGAGGCCACCACCCACGTCGACAGTGAGCCGACCAGGGACCCGACCTGTAGCCCGATCAGTGCGGGGGCGAGTTGGGCCATGAGCGGTGCGGCCGGCCCTTCGCTCGCCAACGACGATGCGAACGGCTCCACAAGTGACCCGAACGACTCGAGATTTCGCTCTGCCCAACCCCTTGCGTCGAGCGGGAGGACATCGGTCGCGGGAACAAGCCGGAACGGGGCGATCTGCTCGACCCGGTACTCGGCGAGTCGAGCCAGCTCGCGGAACTCCTCCGCCGCCCACGGCTCGACCGGAACCGGATCACCGGCGAGATGGCGGGCCACCTCGGCCGCCAGCTTCCAGTTGATCGGACCGGGCTGATCGAACAGCTCGAAGAGCTTCGAGAAGAGGTCGTCGGTCATGCGAACCTCCGGTTCGCCGTAACCGGTATCCGGTGTCCGGTATTCGGAGTCATTGGGTCCCCAGGGTGATGGTCAGGTCGACTGCAGACTCGGATCGGGTGACCGCCAGGGTGACATCCTCACCGGCGCGCCTGCTGCGCAATTGGGTGAGCAGCGTGTCCATCGTGATGATGGGCGCCCCGTCCAGGGCGGTTATCACGTCGTTGACTTGTCCCCCTGCATCCTCGTATGCGGATGGAGAAGAAACTTGTGTGACCATGACACCGACCGGATACTCCGCCCCGTCTTGTTGGGCGTAGGCGGTGCGGCCCTGGATCCCGAGCAGGGCGTGGTTGACCAGCCCTGACTCGATCAGGTCGTTGGCCACTCCGATCGCCATGTCGATCGGGATGGCGAAGCCCAGACCTTCGGCCCCGACGTCGGAGACGGCGATGGCGGTGGTGATCCCCACCAATCGGGCATCGTTGTCGAGCAGGGCTCCACCCGAGGAGCCTCGGGTGATCGGGGCGTCGGTCTGGATGAGGCCGTAGAGCGTGGTCCCCACCTGGACTTCCAAGGTTCGGTTTAGGGCACTGACGATCCCGTAAGTGACCGAAGGGCCCCCTTCCAGAGCGAGGGGGTTGCCCACCGCCACGGCCCGCTCCCCGATGGTCAAACTGGCCGAGGAGCCGATCTCGATGGGGGTGAGATCCTGACGTGCGACCCTCAACACCGCGATATCGGTGAGCGGGTCCGACCCGATCACCTCAGCCGCCCACCTTCCGCCATCGGCGAACACCACCATCATGTCCTCGGCCCCGGTAACCACGTGGTGATTGGTGATGATGTAGCCGTCGGGGCTGTACACGACGCCACTGCCGCCACCCAGGCCGAATGCGCTGGGGACTTCGACAGCAACGATGGAGGGGATGGCGCGCTGGGCCACCTCGGTGGCATTGCCACTCTCCACCACGACTGGTGGGGAGCTCGTTGGAGGAGGCAAGGTCAGGCTGGGAGGTGGCGGGTTGGTGGGCGGCGTCGGCTCCTCGAAGACCCCGGTGAAGCCGAGCACGGCGAGGGTCACGCCGGTGCCGAGAAGAACACCCCCAAAGAGCCCGAGGACGATTGTCCACACGTCGACGCGCTTCTTCTCCGGCGACGTGGGTGCGGGGAGGTCCTCGTACCGGATCCCCTCCTCTTCGGACTCGTCCCAGAGATGCGGCCCGTAGGGGCCGTCGTCTGTCATAGGCTTGGGATTCTATGGACGCTTCCCGCCAAGTCATCAGAGTGTCGGTGGGTGATGCCGCCATCGACCCGTCTGCTCTTGTCGATGAGGCAGTTCGGCGCGATTCGGGTGCAATGGTCTTGTTCCTGGGAACCGTCCGCGATCACTCCGCGGCCGCCGAGCAGGTGACCCACCTCGAGTACGAGGTGTACCCCGAGGAGGTCGTGCCCAAGATCCGCGAGATCGTCGACGAAGCCACCGGGCGCTGGCCGATCCTGAACGTGGTGGTCGAGCACCGCTCGGGCCCAGTGGTGCTCGGGGAGGCCTCGGTTGCCGTCGCCGTGTCCGCCTCCCACCGCGCCGATGCGTTTGCCGCAGCCCAGTTCATCATCGACGAACTCAAGACTCGTGCCCCGATATGGAAGAAAGAGCACTGGCCGGGAGGGTCCGAGTGGAGCCCTGGGTCCTAGGACCACTCCCAGTGTGCGCTTCCCGGTACCGACAATTTGATCGAACCGGCAAAGTTTGTCGGCAGCGGATATTGTCCTGTCGTCTTTGAGGAGGAGACCGAATGACGACCGTCCTGGAGCGAGCCGGCGCCCCATCGGCTGACGTCGGCTTCAAGACCCCGCCCGCCTATGTTCGGGATTGGGCGCAGCGTGAGCCCGACCGGGTGGCGATGCGGGAGAAGGATTTCGGGATCTGGCAGGAGATCACCTGGTCCCAGTTCTGGGAGCTGGTCCTCGACGCCGCCCACGGCCTGCTTGCTCTCGGGGTATACGAGGGGGACCGGGTCTCCATCCAATCCGAGGATCGCCCCGAGTGGGTGATCCTGGATATGGCCACAGTGGCGGTCCGGGCGATCACCGTCGGCCTCTACTCGACCAATCCCGCCGCCGAGGTCCAATACCTCCTCTCCGACTCAGGCTCGGTGGTCCACCTGGCCGAGGACCAGGAGCAGGCGGAGAAGGTGATGGAGGTGATCGAGTCGCTTCCCGATCTGCGCAAGATCATCCACATCGAGCCGCGCGGCTTTCGGAGGTGGCGGGACGACGAGCGGTTCGTCTCCTGGGAAGATTTCCTCGAGCTGGGTCGTCGACACCGGCAAGAGAACACGAGCATGGTGGAGGGGATCATGGCCCAAGCCACCGGGGACGACATCATCACGCTCGTCTACACCTCGGGGACGACCGGCCCGCCCAAGGGGGCGATGCTCACCAACGCCAACTTCGCCTTCAATGCCGATGTGCTGATCGGGTCGCCGGGCCGGACCCCGGACAACAAGTCGATCGGCCCCGACGACCTGATCCTGACCTACCTGCCCCTGTGCCACGTGGCCGAGCGGATCTTCTCCACCTGGTCCTCGGTCTCCCACGGGCCGTCGCTCAACTTCGCCGAGTCGATCGAGACCGTGCAGCAGAACCTCCGGGAGATCCAGCCGACGGTGTTCTTCGCCGTTCCCCGGATCTGGGAGCGAATCCACGCCTCAATCGCCATCAAGGGCCGTGACGCAACCTGGTTCAAGCGGATCTGGTTCGGGCTGGGGATGAGGCTCGCGGCGAGGATCGGCGATCTGCGGGTGGCCAACGACGGAGAGCACACCCCGTGGAGCCGGCTCCTCTACATCGTCGCCTATCCGGTGGTGTTCCGGGCACTCAGGGAGCGGATCGGTCTGCGTCGGGTTCGTTACGCCGCCAGCGGCGCCGCTCCGATCTCTCCCGAGGTGATCCGGGACTTCCTGGGGCTGGGCGTGCCGCTCTTCGAGCTCTACGGCATGACCGAGAACTCGGCGGTCGCCACATGCAATTTTCCCGGGGCCAACAAGGTAGGGACCGTCGGCATCCCCTACCCGGGGACCGAGCTCCGCATCGACGAGGACACCGGCGAGATCCAGACCCGGAACCCGGGCACGTTCAAGGGCTATTGGAACAAGCCGGAGAAGACCGCCGAGGCATTCACCGAGGACGGCTGGCTGAAGACCGGTGACGTCGGTGAGTGGGTCGACGGGACCCACGTCAAGGTGGTGGACCGGATCAAAGACATCATCATCACCTCCGGCGGGAAGAACGTGTCCCCGTCCGAGATCGAGAACCACCTGAAGAGCTCGCCCTTCATCAAGGAGGCGATGGTCATCGGGGATCGCCGCAAGTACCTGAGCGCCCTCATCCTCATAGAGGCGGACGTGGTCGGCGACTGGGCCACCCGTCGCCAGATCCCTTACACCACCTACCGGGACCTGACCGAGAAATCTGAGGTGATCGAGTTCATCCAGGGAGTGGTCTCCGAGGTCAACTCGGCTCACTCCCACCTGGAGTCGATTCAGAAGTTCAGGCTCATCCCCAAAGAGCTCGACCACGAGGACGGCGAGTTGACCGCCACCCAGAAGTTGAAGCGCAACGCGATGAGCAGCATGTTCGGTGAGTTGATCGAAGACATGTATCGATCGTGACAGGCCACTTCGTCGTGCTGGCCCAGGAGGCGGCGGTCTCCAACGAGTTTGCCCAGACACTCGTCGACGGGATCAGCTTTGGGGCCATCTACGCGCTGCTCGCCATGGGCTTCGTCATCATCTTCAAGTCCACCTCTGTGATCAATTTCGCCCATGGGGGGTTGACCGGCCTCGGCGCCTTTCTCGTGGCTGCGTTCGTGACCGTGCTCGACTTCCCCGGCCGATATCTGACCGTTCTGCCCGAGTGGGGGCAGTGGACACTGAACGTCCTCACGGCTCTTCTCGCCGCCGCCTTGATTGGTGTGATTCTCGAGCGGGTCTTTCTCAGGCCGATGGTCGGCGAGGCCCTGTTCGCGGTCGCCATCGTCACCCTTGGGCTCGACATCGTCGTCCGCACCATCACCAACGACTGGATCGGGACCAACCCCCGGCCCCTTGGCGCCCCTTGGGGGCTCAATGTCGTAGACCTGGGTTGGGTCAGGATCGCCTGGTCGGAGATCGTCCAGATCCTCGTGACCGTGGCTCTGCTCGCCGCGATCGCCCTGTTCCTTCGAAGTCGAACCGGGGTGGCGATGCGGGCAACTGCGTTCGACCAGGAGACGGCGAGGGCGCAGGGGATAAATGTCGGGCGGATCTTCTCCGTGGCCTGGGCCATAGGCGCCTTCTTGGCCGGCGTGGCCGGGATCTTCTTCTCGGTCTTTCCCCGACGGGCCACCGGTGTGGACCAGGCAACGGCATTCATCGCCTTTCGCGCCTTCCCCGCGGTGATCATCGGAGGGCTCGACTCGATCCCGGGAGCCGTGGTCGGGGGGTTTGCCGTCGGGATCGCCGAGGCGGCGGCCAACACCTATCTCGGGCTGGAGTTCCTCGGTTCAGGGTTCCCGGGAATCGTCGGTTATCTATTGATGCTGGTCATCCTGCTCATCCGGCCATACGGCCTGTTCGGAACACCGGAGATCAGACGGGTATGAGCCTTTCGCTTCGCTCAGGCGACGGGCAACGAGCAACGAGCACGCGCTCTGGCTCGTCGCTCGTCGCTCGTAGCTCGTTGCAGCGGAGTGCCTCGTGAGAGGCCGTCCGCTGCTCCACACCTCCTACGAGTCCGATCAGGCGCTGCTCAACACCACCGCCAAGCGAGTCATGCTCGGCATCTTCATCCTGATCCTGGTCTCCATCCCGTTCCAAGTCGTCCCCGGGCTCGAGTTCCTCGGCGAAGAGGACTGGCTACGGCTTCTCTCCACGACCGCAATCTTCGCCATCGGCGCCCTCGGTCTGAACATCCTCACCGGTCTCGCCGGTCAGGTGTCCCTCGGGCACTCCTTCTTCATGGGGATCGGGGCATATACCGCGGTGTGGCTGGGGGGGCCGGTAGGGGGGCCATTCATCGGGTTGGGTCTCCCCATTTGGATCTGGCTTCCTGCAGCCGGGATCGTGGCCGCCCTGGTCGGGGTCGCAGTGGGCCCGACCGCGGTCAGGGTGCGAGGGCTGTACCTGGCAATCGTCACCTTGGGCCTCGTCTTCATCGGCGAGTACCTGTTCCGCAATTGGAACTCCCTCACCGGCGGGGCCCAGGTCGGCCGTGACTTCCCTCGCCTCCAGGTCAGGTTGTGGGACGAAGAGGCACCGCTCATCGACTTCACCACGAGCGGTTCGTGGTTCGGGCTCGACCTCTCGGGAACGGCCAAGTCATTCTTCTTTCTGGTGCTCCTGGCCGTGGGGTTCACCTTGCTCGCCAAGAACCTGCAGAGAACCAGGGTGGGCCGGGCATTCATGTCGATCCGGGACCGGGACATCGCCGCCGAGATCATGGGCGTCAACGAATTCGCCTACAAGCTGCTCGCCTTCGGGATCTCCTCGTTCTATGCCGGGATCGCCGGCGCCTTGCTCGCCTCGTTCGTGTCGAGAGTCATCCCGGAGCGCTGGGACCTCTTCCTGTCGGTCCAGTTCATTGCCATCATCCTGATTGGCGGCGCCGGCACGGTGACCGGCACCCTGCTCGGCTCCGCCTTCGTCGTGCTGCTGCCCCGGGTAGTGCAGAACTCCACCCTCTGGCTCCAGGGGGTTGCGGCGCAGGGTGAGGGAATACTCTCCTCCATCGCCAACGTCTTCGTTGCCACCTCTTCCAATGACTTCGGCCTGATCAACACCTTTGCCGGGGTCGGGCCCGGATTGTCGGTGGCCCAGCTCAATCTGGTCCTCTACGGTCTGTTG
>Ga0299907_10000419_pt1 | contig 20398 bp, 17 predicted proteins | sample RVTome_16_FD_198680 | JGI IMG/M metagenome (GOLD analysis project Ga0299907, IMG submission 198680) | Soil microbial communities from uranium-contaminated site in the Upper Colorado River Basin, Wyoming, United States - RVT152D67 (version 2) ...
CGCTGTCCTGCCCGGGAAAGTCAACCAGCCAGTGGGTCACGCCGTCCTCTGCACCGATGACTCCGACCAGATCTCCGGACCGGAAGGTGGACTGAGTCTCCGCTCCGGGCAGGGTGAAGGTCGTCTCAACGGGGACAGTGGTGGTTGTGGAAGAGGTGGTGGTGGGGACGACCGCTCCGCCATTGCACGCCGCGACCACCAATACGACGACACCCAAACCGATGACAGGGGTCGTAGGCGACGTCCGGAGCCACTTGCCAGAGTGGAACCAGGTCAAATCAGATGCCAGTCGAGGAACCGTTCCAGGCGTCGATAGAAGTGGAGCTGTGGCTCTCTGCGCAACAGTCCATGGCCCTCGCTGGGATAGGTGATGTACTCGTAGGTGGCGCCAACTCGACGGAGGGCATCGACCAGTTCCTGCGCCTGTTTGGGGTGGACCCGGGCATCCTGTTCGCCGTGAGCGACGAGTATGGGTCGTGCGATCTTCTCGATGTCGTGGATCGGGGATGCCGCCCGGTAGCCATCGCGGTCCTGGGAGGGGTGACCCATCATGCGCTCCAGGTCCTCGATTCCTTCGCGATCCCCCTGGGCCCAGGAGGTGAGGATGTCACAGTCCCCGTACTTGGCAACCCCGCAGGCAAAGGGGTTGTCCTCGCGGACCAGCGAAGCCAACGCCAGGTACGAGCCGTAGCTCGCACCGAAGATTGCTATCCGGTTGGGGTCCACCCAGCCCAAACCAGCCAGATGATTGGCTGCGGCGATGCAGTCGTCGACGTCGCCCCTGCCCCAGTCCCCGTGGTTGGAGCGCTCGAAGTCGAGACCGTAGGAGGTCGAGCCTCTGAAGTTGATGGCCAGCCAGGCATAACCCTTGTCCACGAAGTATTGGGCGTAGCCATCCCATTCGTCGGCGTAGTGAGCCGTGGGCCCACCGTGCGGATAGATGACCGCAGGCACCGGGTTCGAAGTGTCTGCAGGCCGGAAGAGAAAGGCCTCGATCTCGAGGTGATCGGTCGAGCCGAATGACACACGCTCGAGCTTGGCGTAGGGGGCAGTCCTCACCGCCTTAGGGGCACCGTCGTAAAGGACACGGCGCTCGCCTTGCTCGTCGATCAGGATCACCCGTGGCGGCGAGTCGGAGGCTTCGTGGATGGCCACCACCCCGAGACCTGTGGCCACCGGAGTCTGCCAGGTCCCGCCTTCGGCCAGCACCGGCACCGCCCCCTCGCGGTTGATCTGCACTAGGTCGCTGCGTCCCCTGGATGTCGCCACGCCGATCCAGCTCTGGTTGTCGGGACGCCAGCACAGATCCGAGAAGTCGCGTTCCCCGCCGGCGAGCTGGAGGTGCTCGCCGCCGTCGATGTCGGTCACGAACAGACCGGCCCACTCGCCGTTTTCGAGCACGTATGCGATTTTTCCCTCGCTCACTACCGGGCCCGACGCACGACGCTGGGGGTAGCCGACCAGAGTCTCCCAGTCCCCGCTCGGTTCGATGACGACGATGTCGCTCCGACTGAAGTCGTCTTTCGGCCAGTTGGTCGCGAGTATCCGCCCGTCCGGCAAGACCCTGGGTTGACCGGTGTCACCGGTGGTCGGTCCGAGCGGCGACGGCCACGGGTCGTCGACGTCTATCACGGCGAGTCGTGAGCAGCGATCACGCTCGACAGAGACAACAAGACGTCGATCGTCGAGCCACGCCCCCACTGACCCTGCCACCAGACGGCGCGTCGGCCCTCCCGATGCCGAAACCAGGCACACGTGGCCCGAGCTGTTGTAGGCAAGTGTCATCCCGTCCGGCGACCAGACGGGCGGGGAGTCGTCCCAATAGGCGACGAGACCCCGATCGGTGGTGATCCGGGTGAATCCGCCGTCTACGAGGGTCAAGGCCCAGACATCGGTGGTCCCTTCGAGGTCTAGCACGAAGGCCAGACTCGACCCGTCGGGCGACGCAGAGAGATGATGGGGGCGAGCTGTGGCAAAGACCGCTTCCGGTCGCCAGTGCGACGGCGGCTTGTGGTCCGGGCGGCTCTCGCTGACCACACCCCCAAATTCGTCAAGGCCCAGCCATCCGGGTTTGCTCAAGGTCGGGATACCTCCAGGGAACAGTCCGATCAAGTTAGCCCTGGCCGGCGACATTCTTGCCCAGCAATCTCAGAACCCCCCTCCCCCCTTCGGGGGACTCCCCCCAACGCTCACTTCGTTCGCTGGGGGGAGAAACAGGCTCAGAGGAACGCGGCCAGAACCCCCATGACATCCGGTCCCAACGCCTCCAGGTCGTAGCCGCCCTCCTGGACCAGCACGGTGGGAAGATCGAGCTCTCCTATCCGTTGGCCAATGGCCACAAATCCGGCATTCGATACCCGAAGCGGGCTCTCCGGATCGGAGGCACCCGAGTCAACCCCCAGAGAGACGACGAGCGTGCCCGGTTTGAAATCACCTGTCTCCTCGCAGACGCGATCGAGGGCGGCAAGGAAGGCCTCGTCCCCACTTCCTGGGGAAAGGGGGTAGTTTCGGTTGGCACCCGCACCTGGTCCGACACCGGTCTCCTCGGCAAAGCCGCACCAATGGGGGAACCAACCCTCTCCCGGGTCGACATGGATCGACAGGTAGAGGACGTCCCCTCTGTCGTAGAAGATCTGCTGGGTGCCGTTGCCGTGGTGGGCATCGATGTCGATTATGGCCACCGGCCCTGCTCCCTCCTCGGCGAGCCAGTTGGCGGCGATAGCGACATTGTTCAAGTAGCAGGAGCCGCCGAAGTAGGAGGTTCCGGCGTGATGCCCTGGGGGTCGCACCGGGGCGTACACCGCCTTCTCCCCACTCCGCACCAGTGAGGCCGCGGTCAAGGCACCGTCCACTGCAGCCCTCGCTCCTCGGTAGGTGCCAGGGCCGATGGTGGTGGCGGTGTCCATGCAATACACCCCAGCCATCGCGGCCCGGCTCTTTGGCTCCCTCGGCGGATAGCGGGCGAAGGCAGCAGGATGTGGGAAGGCGTAAGGAACCACCCGGTCCGACCCGGGCTCGACCGGGTAACCCGCCTCGACCCACGACGTGTAGGCGGTTTCGAGATAGTCCAGCATGCCCGGGACGTGGACGGCCTCGATGAGTGATCGGTCGTGCTCCTCGGCGGCCACCGTGGTGATCCCGGCCCCATAAAGCGCGTCGCGAAGGATGACGGCTCTGTCGGCTTCTTCGTCACCGTCGAGACGGATCCCGGCCCATACCAACCAGTTGGCGTCGTGGGCCAGATAGTCATCCGACCAGACCGCTACGAGCCCCATCAGATGCCTTCCAATGCCCTGGTGGTCCGGTCGACGATGAGGTCGATCTCGTCGTCGAGAATCGTTAGGGGAGGCCCGATCAGGACGTAGTCGCCGTCGGTCCCGTTCACATTTCCTGTCGACGGGTAGAGGATGATCCCCAGCTCCATGGCCCGATCGATGACCTGCTCCGTGATTCGGGCGCTGCGCGCAAAAGGCGTTTTCCCCTCCCGATCCGCCACCAGCTCAACACAAAGGAGCAGGCCGATCCCGCGTACGTCGCCTACATGAATATGAGCTTCCAGTGACATAGACAGCTGGCGAAGAAGCCGCGCTCCCTGGGTTCGGGCGCGATCGATCAGACGGAGCTGCTCGATCCGTTTCAGGACGACGAGACCTACCCGGGCGCCCATCGGGTGATGCGACCAGGTGAACCCGTGGATCAGGCCACCGCTCGAGGCGATCACGTTGTGCACCTCACCGCTCGCTATGGCCAGACCGAGGGGCCAATAACCAGACGAGGCTCCCTTGGCGGCGACCAGGAGGTCTGGTCTGAGGCCGTAATGATCCGATGCGAACCACTCACCGGTCCGCCCGAAACCCGTCATCACCTCGTCGGCCACGACGAGGACACCATGCCTCACACATACCTGTGAGATCTCTTCCCAGTAATTGTCGGGTGGCATTGCCGCACCGCTGGTCGCTCCGCCGATCGGCTCGGCGACGAAGGCGGCCACCCGTTCCGGGCCGGTCGAGACGATGGTCTGATCGAGGAGCTCGGCATGAAACCGAGCGCAGTCCTTGGGGTGCCCGGGGTTTGGGCACCGATACTCGTTGACCTCCGGAACACGCAGCGTCTGTCCCAGCCATGCCTCGTAGGGACGTCGCAACGGCTCCCGGCCTGAGACGTCGAGCGCGCCCCGGGTGTTGCCGTGATAGGAGTGGGCCCTAGCGATGATGACGGTTCTGTCCTCCTCGCCACGGGCGAGGTGATAGGCCCGTGCCATCTTGAGAGCAGTCTCCATGGCTTCGGATCCTCCAGACACAGGAAAAATTCGAGGCTGGTGCATGGGGACGATGCGCGCCAGAGCGTCGGCGTACGCCTCGACGGCCTCCGTGGTGAACCTGCTGGCATGCACCCAGTCGAGAGTCGAAGCCTGCTGGGTCAGGACCGCGGCGACTCCAGGGTCGCCATGACCGATCCCGACCGCGATCGCCCCTCCCGCGGCGTCCAGATACATCCTTCCTGCCGCGTCAGTGACCCACGCACCGCTCGCCGAGACCGCGGTCGGCAGGAGCCCCGTCCCACGCGAGAAGACCGAGCTCACGTTTCGGCCCGTGCCTCGATGGGTGAACCTGCCGTTTTGCCTTCGACTGTCTCGCTCATTGGAGCGCAGGACGATACGCCCCCGGGTACCGTCCCGTTGGTGTCAGAGTCAACCTCATCCCGACCCCGGCTCCGCGAGCTGGGATTGGCGATTGGCAGGTTGGAGACCGGACCACAGAATGCCATCACCGATGTTCCCGGCGTCTTCGTAGGCCACTGCACACTGGTCCGGGACAACCCGGTGGTGGTCCGCACCGGTGTAACCATGGTGGTGCCGAGATCGGGCGAGATTTGGACCGATTACGCCTACGCCGGCAGCCATGTCCTCAATGGCAACGGGGAGATGACTGGCCTGATCTGGGTAGCGGAGTCGGGGATGCTCGGTTCACCGATCGGTATCACCAACACCGCTCAGGTGGGTTTGGTGCGCGATTATCTGGTCAAGGAGTCCTACCGGCTGGGAGTCTTCGACGGTTTCCACCTGCCGGTGGTTGGCGAGACCTGGGATGGGTGGCTCAGCACGCCTGAGGCATTCCCATTGACCGAAACCGAGGTGGAGACGGCTCTCGGGTCGGCCGCATCGGGGCCGGTCGCGGAGGGCTCCGTGGGCGGTGGCACCGGGATGATCTGCCATGAGTTCAAGGGAGGAATTGGCACCAGCTCGCGCTTGGTCGATGCGGCAGGGGAGCGATATACGCTGGGCGTCCTGGTCCAAGCCAACTACGGGGCGCGGCACGACCTGCGGGTAGACGGGGTACCCGTTGGCCGCGAAATCGGGTTGGAGGAGGTTCCCTCGGCTTGGGAGGAGCCGCCGAAAGGGGGTTCGATCATCGTGGTCATCGCCACCGACGCCCCATTACTTCCCTATCAGTGCCGGCGTCTGGCGCAGCGGGCGACAGTCGGCCTTGCCCGGGTGGGAGGATACGGTCACGATTCGAGTGGAGACATCTTCCTTGCTTTCGCCACGGGCAACCATCTCGAGGAAGGCGAACGCATGGTTCGTGCGGTGACCACCATCCCCAACGAAGAGATGGATCGTCTGTTCCATGCCGTCGCCGATGCCACCGAAGAGTCGATCATCAATGCGCTTTGCGCCGCCGAGACCATGATTGGGCGGGACTCGAGGACCGCACATGCCATCCCCCTCGACCGAATGGTCGACATCGTCGATCGAAATCGAGTGGAATAGAAGGCTATGAGTGAGTTCCGGTGGACGTCGACCGAGGCCAGGGAGAAGGCCGCCGCAAACGAAAGCGAGCCATACGTGGTGATGCTGCGTCGGGGCACACTCGAGTTGGGCTATTACGCACCGGTTGGCGTAGACCGGCAACGACCACATGAGCAGGACGAGGTGTACTTGATCGTGTCGGGCACAGGCCGCTTCGTCAACGATGGTGTGGAGTCCCCCTTCGGGCCGGGGGATACCCTGTTCGTTCCCGCCGGGGTCGAGCATCGGTTCGTGGAGTTCAGTGACGACACCGAGATGTGGGTTGTCTTCTACGGTCCATCGGGTGGTGAGGTGCGTGACCTCTGAGCCGGCAACCAGCCGGGCAACGCAATGAGCCGGTCCTAACCTCCGACTCGATGGCTCACATCCTTGGCTTTGGCGGCTACGTGCCGCAACGGGTCATGACCAACGACGATTGGGCCGCAATCGTAGATACCAGCGACGCCTGGATCACCCAGCGGACCGGGATCAAGCGACGTCGCATCGCCGCGGACGACGAGACCACCCTCACCCTTGCCGGGCACGCGGCAACGGTTGCGATCAAAGACGCCGGCATCACGCCCGACGATATCGACGAGATCATCGTCGCCACCGACACCCCGGAGATGTACACCCCCGACACCGCAGCCCTGGTCCAGGATCTGCTCGGGTGCCGCCATGTCCCGACATATGACCTGGGAGGCTCTGGCTGCGCCGGATTCGTGCAAGCTCTCGATGTGGCTCGCGCTCGTATCGCCTTCGACCCCAAGCTGGTGCTCGTCATCGGTGTCGAACTGATCACCCGTCTCATGGATTGGAAGGACCGGGCCACCGCCGTTCTGTTCGGAGACGGCGCCGGAGCGGTGGTCCTCGGCCCTCGAGCCGGGCGGGCGCGATTGCTCGATGTCGTCTCCGGTACCGATGGTGCCTCTGCCGGGATCCTGACCCTGGGAGCGGGCGGTACCCGGAACCCGTTCAACGAGGCGAGCTTCCTGTCCGGCGACTACCAGAGGATCGTCATGGATGGCCGACGAGTGTTCACCGAGGCGGTGATCCACATGAGCGAGGCTGTCGGCGATGTTCTCGCTCGAATTGGGAGGACGATCGAAGACGTCGCCCTGGTGATCCCACATCAGGCCAACCTTCGGATCATCGAGGCGGTTCGGAAGAGGCTCGGCGTGGGGGAGGAGCGGGTGTACATCAACGTCCACGAGTACGGGAACACCGGCTCGGCCACTGTCCCCTTCGCCATGTGGGAGGGCGTTCAGAGCGGGCGGATCAAGGAGGGTGACCTCGTCGTGCTCACTGCCTTCGGTGCCGGGTTCCATTGGGCGGCTGCCGCGGTCCAGTTCTGAACGTGGACCGCCCCCACTCGGGTTTCAGTGACAAATGCGCCTGGCTCGCTCAGCGCTCGTCGTCGGGGCGCACGTAGCCTTCCTCATAGGCAAGGGCGGTCAGCTCGTGGCGGCTGGCGACACTGAGCTTGTCGAAGATGTGCGCCATGTGATTCTCCAGGGTCTTGACGGTTATCCCGAGTCTTTCGGCGCTCTCCCGGTAGGTGTATCCCCGGGCGATCAAGTTCACCACCTCGCGCTCTCGTGGTGTGAGACGTGAGATGGCGGACTCCGAGGAGATCTCTTCGTCGATGTCGAGCAGGTAGGCGGCTACGTCCGGTGAGACCGGCCGCGCCCCTACGTAGGTCTGACGGATCAGGTCGGGGAGATCGGCTCCCAGTGTCGTCTTTGTTATGTACCCGTCCACTCCCGCGTCCAGCAGCCGTGCCACATCTTCACGCGACGTCGAGACGGTGAGCGCCATGAACCGCACATCGGGGAAGTCGCGTCTCACTGCGGGAATCACACTCGCTCCTCCTCCGCCGGGCAGTTTCACATCGAGGAGCACCAGGTCGGGGAGTCGTTCCTTGATCAGTTCGATGGCGCTGTCGACGTTGTCCGCCTCTCCGACGATGTCGAATGAGCTGTCCAGGATTGCCCGGATGCCGGCCCTGACGACGTCGTGATCGTCGACGATGATTATGCGAAGTCGTTCTGTCACTTTCCGACCGTGATCTTGACCTCGGTTCCGGACTCGGGCGCGGTGTCGATTTCGACCAGGCCTCCGACGCTCTCAACGCGCCGGGCCAGTCGTTCGTGAACACGGCTTCTCTGGACGTCGTTGGCGAGGCCCGAGCCGCCGTCTCGCACATGGATGTGGGCGTCACCGTTGGCGAACTCGGAGTAGAGGGTGATGTTGCTCGACCCGGAGTGTTTGGCGGCGTTTGCCATGGCTTCTCGGGCCGCATCAACGGCTGCCGCCAGGCTGGGGTTGATCTGAGCGTCGTCCCTGATCACCGCTTCGATCTCGACCCGATGGGTGTCCTCGACCTCGTCGCGGACGGCGAGCAGGCTCGCCCGGAAGCTGTCCCGGAACTCTGAGCGCCACTCTTCGATGTTCCTTCTCAGCTCCCGCTCCTGGCGACGCGCCAGGTATCTGGATTGGCTCGGATCGTCGGCCCCCATGCGGATGGCATGAAGTGTCTGGAGCACCGAGTCGTGGAGTCGGTCGGCGAGGACGGCGCGCTCTTGATGAAGGACCAGTGCGGCCTGCTCACGGGCCAGCTCATCCTGGGCGGCCTGGCGAGCGAGGTCATAATCGCGGAGCTTGTCGAAGGTCCATCCAACGATTGCCCCGACGACGAAGAAGATGACGCTTCCGGCCGCTCGCACCGCACCAAGGTCGGCCATCACGTGAACCGCGAATTGCTCCACACCGAGCAATACGGCTGCAATCAGCGATCCGGGCAGACCACCAAGCAAGGCCCCGGTGAAAACCAATGAGAGCGGCAAGCCGCCGTGGAAGAGCTCTTCCGCCCCCGACGCCACCGAAGCCGCCCCTACAGCCAGCATGGCCACCGAGTCGAAGCCAAACCACCACCACCCCGCCATGAACCGGGGACGAACCCGAGCGACGAGCAAGGTGAGCAGTGTCCACACGACCGCCAATCCCACCGAAGCCCAGACGATCCACACCCGAGGTGGCGGGTTGTCGCCGACCATCGTGACCGCAACCAGAATCAGCATCCAGATCAGGCCGAGGAAGCGAAACACAACGACCATTCGTCGCAACGTCGCCTCGAGGGCCCCGCTGCCTCGTTTGGAGAAGCTGGACATGATGACGGAAACTAGTGCACCGAGGGCGGGGCGGTCTTGGCGAGGCCCATAAAGCTGATGCTGTGTCACATTCAATCGGGGGACCGCCTGAGGCGGTCCCCCGATGGTCCCCATTGTCGCTTCAAGGAACGGAGTGCTGCCCTGAAGTCACCTTGGGGCGATAATGGCTGACGTCGGAGGCTGGGTGAATAGGGGTTCTCCCCCAGGTGAGTCGACGGTCACTCAAACTTCAACGGCCACCGTTAGCCGGTGGCCGTTGATTGCAGGGCGCCCGGGCCGTTGAGGCCCATCCGCAAAGCTATTTAGAAGGTCTGGCTGACATAGGGGACGGCGATCATGATGGCGACGAGTGTGGTCAGCCGGATCAGGTCGGGTCTCAGGGCCGCCCTGACCGATACCGCGGCGAGTCCAACCCCGAGCAAGATCATTATCCAGGCTGCCTGCTGGTTCATCGTGGCCACCAAGAGGACCAAGATCGCCGAGGCGAGGCCCAAGACCGCGATCGCCACCCGTGCCGCCTTGCCCATGGGGTGTGCGGCCCAATCGGAGAGCGTGGTGATGTTGGTAACTGCCATGTCACCGATTACTTCGGCAGGGCCTGCCGCATTCTTTAGTTCCCAATAGCGGATGCCCGGTGGCTCACCACCTGGAAAGCAGCCACAGCTCCGGCTCCAGGTCGCCGGACGTGACATCTGCGAACAGCGACACTGCCCTGGTCAGTGCCTCCCGCGATTCCTTCTGCCGGCCGGCCCGATGATGGATGTCCGCAATGTGGTTCCAAAGGGCGGCCTCCCGATGCCGATGCCCGGTGCGCTCGGCCATGGCGACCGCCTCCTCGAGATGCCGGATGGCCCCGTTGTGGTCTGCGCCGTCGGAGAGCATAAGCGCCAGGTTGTTCAGGGCGGCCATACGTAGCATCGGGTCGTCGCCCGCCAATCGGAGTGCCTCCTCGACGTGTTCGAGCGCGAGGACACGATCGGGGGTGACCACTGCGAGAATGTTACGGACCCGGGAGAGCTGACCGGTATCCCCTTCGCTTTCGGCTGCCACCCTCGCCTTGGCCGCCAGATCGGTCGCCCTGTCGGGGTCTCCGGTGCGGTGTGCCAGCAGAGCCCAATCGCAGTAGACGGAGGCAGGGGTGGGGTGACTCTCGATGGCGCGCTGGAAATGCTCCTCAGCGAATTCGAAACGCCCTAGGAGTCGCTCAACCTCGCCAGTCCGGTGCTCGATGATCCCGAGCGAGTCGGGACCAGCATGGGCCGCTGCCAGGGTCAGCTCCCGGCGCGCCCCGGCGTAGTCCCCGGCGACCATGGCGAGCTCCCCCATGGCCAGGCGGATGCCGGCCACATCGGGGTTGCCCAGAGCGAGTGCCGCCTCGTAGAACCCGACGGCGGAGTCGTTGGCGTACACAGCACGTGCCAGGTCACCCGCCAACCGGTACCACTCGGCCGCCTCGGGATCTCCTGCGGCGCCATGCTGCGCCGCGATTGCCGCGGCGAGGCGAGCGTCGGTTCGAGCGTGACCTCTTTCGGACATCGCCCGAGCGGCTCGGCGATGGAGGAGCCGTTTTCTCACCAAGGATGTCGACTCGTAGGTGATGCGTTCCAGGGCGTCCAAGGTGAAGCCGAGGGCATCGGACTCAGGCATCTCTCGAAGCAGACCAGCCCCGACCAGCTCCTCAACCGCTTCGACCACCTCCTCTTCACTTCTGCCGCTCGTCTCCTTGAGCAGACCGGCGTCGCACAGACCGTTCAACACCGCTGCGGCAGTCAGGATCTGGCGGCCAAGCGCTCCGACCTCGGCGAGCCTGGCCTCGAGATAGCGGGCCATCCCCGGCGTTGGCAGGGCAGGGTCACGTTCGGTCGTCATCGCCTCGGACACCAGGAGTGGCACGCCTCCGGTCTCCTCGCGGAGCCGTCCGGCAGCAGCCTCGTCACCGACCAAAGGGGTCAGCTGGACCGTGGTCAGTGGTCCGATCGAGATGGCCTGATCTGCGTTTCCCACTAACTCGGCCGTAGTCGGGATCAGGACGTCCCCGGTCCGGGCGGCGACGAGGAGCAGCATCGGGATACCCGAGAGGCGACGGGCGAGATAGGAGAACACGGCGGACGAGCCTTGGTCCATCCATTGCAGATCGTCGAGGAGCACGAGCAGGCGCCGCGTCGTCCCCAAACTCGCCATGACGATGTGGATCGACTCGAGGAGCCTCAGTTCACCGAAACGATCAGGCACCACCTCGCCTGGTCCCGTGCCGAGCTCCGGCAAGAGTCGGCCGATCTCGGCCAATGCCCAGTCAGGGACCTGCGCATCATCCTCGGCGAGGAGGGGCACCGCCGAGCGCAGGACCTGGGTGACTACTCCGTAGGGCAGTGTCTGCTCCATGCGAAAGGCGCGGCCCGCGAGAACCTGGATACCGCGATGGGAGGCCTCGGCAGCCAGTTCGTCGAGAAGTCGGGTCTTTCCCATCCATGGCGCTCCGGTCAACGCCACGAGCTGCCCGTCACTTTCGAGGTCATCGAGTGCTCTGTGGAGCACCTGAAGCTCGGAATCCCGGTCGATCATGTCGGAGGGAGCGGGTCGCAGCGGTGCCCTCCCAGCCTTGATCCGTCGTGGCAGCCCAGGGGCGGGTGGTAGATCTTCGTCCAGGATCGCCTCATATAGCTCGGTCGTCTCCTCCAGCGGGGCCACCCCCAACTCCTTGTCGAGAATGGCAACACAACTTCGGTAGGCCGCGATCGCCCCGGGACGATCGCCGGCCCAGGCGTGGAGCAGCATCAGGAGGCGATGTGCCGGCTCGTGCAGGTTGTCGAGCTCGATCCACTTCGACACCGCCGAGATGGAGGCCGGGTATTCCCCATTGCCGGCCAGTGCCGTGGCCAGACGATGGAAAGCCACTCCCACCCGGAGCCTGACCGACTCGGAGACTCCCCTCACCCAATCCTCGAACTCGGGGGAGCTCCGCGGGGAGAATCCTTCGAGGAAATCGCCACGGTAAAGGGCAGTGGCCCGCCGGAGATGGGGGATGCAGAGACTGCACACGTCGTTCGGGTCGTGATCGTGCCCGGTGGTCGCCTCCAGCTCAGCTGCCAGGGAGTCGACGTCGGTCGTGGTGTCCCCTACCAATGACACCCTGCTTCGATCTGCATCGATCAGATCTGCCCCACCGCCGCTGCGCAGCGACGAGAGGGTCCGCCGCAAGGTGGCCCGTGCCCTTTCCTCTGACGACTCACCCCAGAGCAGGGAGGCCAGTGTGTCCCGCGACGCGGTCCTTTCGACGGCGAGATAGGCGAGCAGTGCTATCGCCTTTCGGGTGTCGACTTCGATCGGCATACCGTCGATGGAGATCTCGGGTGGTCCGAGCAGATTTATGACGAGCATGTGGTTTCAGGGCCCTTCATGGCCTGAGGCAACATAGCCTTGCGTTACGAAGTCCGGGACCGGGCCTCGGGCGGAACGCAGAGACGGGGTGGACGAGGCAGTCGTTGCGGTTCCGTAACGAGTATCGGAGATGATCGAGAAGTGACAGCGAGACGGAAAACGGGCGGTGGCGTGGTGAGCCGCGTGGTCTTTCTCGTAGCCGGCCTGGCGTTGGTCCCGATCGTGGGTGTGGTCTGGTCCGCGGCAAGTCGTGGCGAATTCGGCTCCACTTTGACCAACGTCCTGGCCTTGACCTCGTATGCGGTGGCGATGGTGGCCTTTGTGCTTTCCGGTGCGTTGATCGTGTCTCGACAGCCAAGAAATGTGATCGGCTGGTTGTTGATGATTCCCGGTCTCTCCCTCCCGATCAGCGAGCTGGCCACGCAATGGCTGGTTGCAATTGACCCCCCACCACAGTCGGCCGACCTCTGGTTGTGGCTGGCGCTCTGGTTCATCAGCTGGTCCTGGGTGCTGCTCATCTTCCCTTTGTTTCACTTGCTCCTCACCTTTCCCAATGGCAGGTTTCTCTCCACGCGTTGGCGGTGGGTGGGCTGGTTGGAGGGTGCCATGGTGGCGACCATGGTCGGGCTTGCCACGTTTGGCGATCCGCTAACCCTGGACGTCGAAGAGGAAACCCTCTGGACCGTCCCCAATCCGATCGGTTTCCTGACCAACAGCCAGTTCATAGAGTCCTTCTTTGGAGTGGTCTGGACTCCACTTCTGCTCCTCGTCACCGTGGCGTCGGTGGCGGCTTTTGTGGTGCGATTCCGTACCGGCTCTTACGAGGAACGACACCAGCTCAAGTGGCCACTGGGGGCAGTGGCGCTGTTCGGAGTGGTCTACGGCTCCACTGCCCTTGCATCCACTTTCACCACGGGAGGATTGGGTGACTTGGTGTTTGGTCTGTCCCTGGCCGGTCTTCCGGTGGCGGTCGCCGTCGCAGTGCTCCGATACCGGCTCTATGAGATCGATCGGATCATCTCCCGGACCGTTGGGTACCTGCTGGTCGTGGGTTTGTTGGGTGCGCTCTTCTTCGGCGCGGTGACCGCGCTTGGCTCGGTGTTCTCGGCGGAGTCACCACTGGCCGTGGCCGGGTCGACCTTGGCGGTGGCCGCATTGTTCAACCCGCTGCGGAGGCGAGTCCAGGAGTGGGTGGACCGACGGTTCAACCGGGCCCGATACGACGCGCAACGGGTGATGGAGCGCTTCGCCGGGTCCCTGCAGGGCCAGCTGGATCATGATGGGGTGGTGGATGGCTGGGTCGGAGTTGTGGCCGAGACGATGCAACCGGCATCGGTGGCGGTCTGGGTCAGGGAGGAGTGACCATCCGCCAGCTCGCCCGTTTCGTAACCGTGCTCTGGGTCGCCCTCATGCTGGTACTGGCCGTCACTTCGTACACGCTCCCCGGGGCCAGCCTCGACTTCGACGGATTGTTGGCGGCAGCGCTGTGCTGGGTGATCGTCGGCGGCGTTCTCACGATCAAGGTTCCGTCCAACCTGGTCGGGCCGCTTGCGATGGTGGCCGGATCGGCATGGGTGGTATTCCTATTCGGGAGCAGGTATGGCGCTGCCTCACTTGCTTCGACCGGCTCCGTGTGGTGGGGCGCCCATTTGTTTGCATGGCTCGGCGCCTGGGTCGGGGCATTGCTGCCGATCGGTGTCACCCTTCTCATCTTGGTTTTCCCCACCGGCAAGCCAGTGGGATGGTGGCGCCTTGTGATGGCCCCTCCACTCGCCGGGCTGCTCTCGACCTTCGTGGGGGCCGTCCTTCTCTGGGGTCTCCCCCTCCCGACTCTCATCAACGATGATCTGGTCAGCCGGGTCGACGCCTACGGCCTCGTCGACGCCGGATTCATAGTCGGATTCGCCTTCGCCGTTCCGGCCGCTGTTTCCATGGTGGTGCGCTACCGACGAGCAGCACTCATCGAGCGCCAGCAGATCAAGTGGCTCCTGGCTGCTACCTCTCTCTTCGCCGTGGTCTATGTGGTCACGGTGACCACGGACGACAGCAACGAGACGGCCTGGCTGGTCCTCTCCGCAGCTCTGGCGGCGATCCCGCTCGCAATCATCCTGGCCGTGCTCCGGTACCGGCTCTATGACATCGACCGGATCCTCTCCCGGACCATCTCCTACGCGATCGTGCTCGGACTCCTCGGCGGGGTATACCTGTTCGGACTCACCTCCCTCACCAGTCTGTTCCTTGACGATTCCCCTCTCGCCGTGGCCGCCTCCACCCTCGCTGCGGCCGCCTTGTTCAACCCGGTGAGGACACGGGTGCAAAGCTCGGTGGAGAAACGCTTCAACCGGTCTCGCTACGACGCGCAACGGGTGATGGAAACGTTCTCAGGTTCTCTGCGCGAGGACCTCGATCCCGATGCTGTTGTGGGAGGCTGGGTGGACGTGGTGGCGGAGACGATGCAACCCTCGTCGGTGGGCGTATGGGTCCAGACGTGAACAAGGCTCGCATCGTCGCCTGGCTCGCCTGGTCCCTGAACCTCCTGCTCGCGGTGTTTGCGGCCTATCTCTTGGTGACCACCGGCGGGGTCGACGTTGGCATCGAGCCGGAGACTCCTTCCCAGCGCTGGCTGGAACTGGTCTTCGTGGCGGGAAGCACCACCGCGGGTGCGGTGATCATCGCAAAGCACCCGAGGAATGTCATCGGATGGCTTTTCGTCGCCGTCAGCCTGACCACGGTCGTTCAACAACTGGGCATTGGATATGCCGCTATGTGCTCGTCGACCGACTTGTGCCTCCTCGGGTTGCTGATCCTCGCCGACGCCATCTGGTTCCCGTCCTTGGCCATCGGTCTCGGCGGTCTCTTCCTGCTCTTCCCCCACGGCCGGGTTCCACCGAGGTGGCGATCGGTCCTCTGGTGGGGTCTGGTGGTGGCCGGGCTGATGGGAGCTGCGATCGTCCCCTTCCAGAAGGACATCTATCACCTTGCCGGGGTGACCAATCGGTGGTGGGCCGGGGAGAACATGCTGCTGCCGGCGCTCGAGGAAGGGGCAGGGGTTGCCGTGTTCCTCCTCGCCGCAACGGCGGTAGTCGACTTCTTCTTCCGAGCACGTCACGCCCATGGCGTGTCGAGACTGCAGTATCGATGGTTGGCGTTCGCCGGTGTTGTCACCGTGCTCGGTGGAGTGGCCGCCGTGGTCGGGGAGACATTGGCTCTCGATCTCGGGTTCCTCTTCGGGTTCGGGGTCGCGACCGTCCCGGTGGCGGTTGTGGTGGCGATCAACCGCTACCGCCTCTACGAGATCGACAGCATCGTCTCACGGACCGTCACCTACACATTGGTGGTGGGGTTGCTCGGATTGGTCGTCTTGATGCTCGTCGCTTTGTCCACGATGTTCCTCCCCTCCGACGATCCGTTGATCGTGGCCACGGCAACCCTCGCCGCCGCCGCCCTGTTCAACCCCGTGCGCCGGCGGGTGCAGAGGGTGGTGGATCGACGATTCAACCGCATGCGATACGATGCGGAGAGGGTCGTGGAGGGCTTCGTCGGCTCATTGCAGGTGAAGACGGACCTCGACGAGGTGGTCGATGGATGGGTGGAAGTCATCGACGACACCATGAGCCCATCCATTGTCGGGGTGTGGGTGAAACAGCGATGAGCCTGTCCGTTCCGGAGATTCGCTCGAAACGATCGATACAGAGCGCTCGTAACGATTTCGAAACGGTGCAGCGATAGAAACGGGGTCATGGTTCAGGTGATGAAACGACGCAGGACCGAAAAGGAACCTTCGAGCGCCACAGCGGCCCCGACACCGGAGTCGAAGACCAGGCTTATCGAAGCGATTCCCGTTCCTCCGGGTGACCCGCTGGAGACACTTCTCTTGTCCTCGGGTGGACCGGTCGGATTGAGGGACCTAGAGCTCGAATCCGAGGCTCTCGCGTCGATCCGAGGTGCCGGAGTGGAGTTGATCGTGCCCCTGATCGGTCAGGGCGAGCTGCTTGGGGCCCTCTACCTCGGTCCCCGTCTCTCCGATCAACCGTATTCGACCGACGACCGACGTCTTCTCGGAAGCCTCGCCTCACAGGTGGCGCCGGCGATGAAGGTGGCCCAGCTGGTCCGGGAGCAGCAGGCCGAGGCCAAAGAGAGGGAGCGCATCCACCAGGAGCTCCAGGTGGCGGCGCTGATCCAGCAGACCCTGCTCCCCAAGGAGCTTCCAGCAATCCCGGGTTGGCATGTAGATGCGTTCTACCGCCCGGCCCGCGCCGTCGGTGGCGACTTCTACGACTTCATCGGCCTGGATGACGGGCGGCTCGGCGTGGTCATCGGCGATGTCACCGACAAGGGCGTTCCCGCAGCGTTGGTCATGGCCACATGTCGATCGATGCTACGCGCCGCCGCCCAACGACATACCTCGCCGTCAGCGGTGCTCGCCGACGTCAACGAAGCTCTCGTCCCTGAGATACCACCCGCGATGTTCGTCACCTGCCTCTACGCCATCATCGACACCGAAGCCGGCGAGCTGGTCTTTGCCAATGCCGGGCACAACCTGCCGTATGTGCGTACAGCCGACGGTGTCATCGAGCTGCGAGCCACCGGAATGCCACTCGGGTTGATGCCGGCGATGCCCTATGACGAGAAGAGCTACTCCATGGCCTCGGGCGAGGTGATGGTCCTGACCAGCGATGGGATCACCGAGGCGCACGACCCCGACGGTGAGATGTACGGGTTCTCCAGGTTGATGAGCCGGGTGGCTCGGAAGCCCTCGAACGATGACATGGTGGCCGCCGTGGTGAGGGACCTGGAGGAGTTCACCGGTGCCGACGTCGAACAGGAGGACGACATCACCCTGGTGGTGGTGAGGCGAACCTCCTCGGCACAAGACTCGGCGGAGACCTTCGAAGACACCGGTCGCGTCCTGGACACGTTCACCGTGGCCAGCGAGGAGGGCAACGAGCGAATTGCCATCGACAGAGTGACAGCTGTGATCGTTCCGCTGGGCCTCAATTCAAGTCGGCTTGAGCGGCTCAAGACTGCGGTAGGGGAGACCGTGATGAACGCGATGGAGCACGGGAATGACAACCGCCCCGAGCTCGACGTTGGCGTCGAGGTGAGCGCAACGGAACAGAGCATCATCGTCCGTGTCACCGACCGGGGAGGGGGCAGGCCCATCCCGGAGGCGATGACACCGGACCTCGAGGCCAAGCTGGCCGGCGAACAAACCCCACGGGGCTGGGGTCTGTTCCTCATCGAGCAGATGGTCGACGATGTTCGGTCGACGCGCGAGGGAGGGGCTCACACGATTGAGCTCATCATGAACCGGGAAGGATCCACCTGATGGAGAGTTTGTTCGAAGCAACCGTGGCAGAGTCGGACGGTGGCCCGGTCGTGGTCATGTCGGGGACTGTGAACCGGGCGGCCAAGGAGGCCCTGGAGGCCGCCTATCACGAGGCGACCTCGGAGCCTGGCCGGGTGTTGCTGGACTTCAGTGGAGCCGACTACATCAACTCCACCGGCATCGCCGTGATCGTGGGAATCCTGGCCATGGCCCGAGCCGAAGATCGAGTTGTTGCCGCCTTTGGTCTAACCGACCACTACCGCGAGGTGTTCAACATCACACGTCTCGCCGACTTCATGACCATTTATGACGATGAGACGGCTGCGGTTGCAGCCAGGTGAGGAGAGGAAATGCCAACAGCAAACGTGACGATGACCGTCAGGGAGGCGACGCCTCGGGTCCGGATAGTCGACATCGTCGGAGATATAACTTCGTTCTCCGAAAAGGAGATCTCCAGCGCCCACGAAGAGGCGGCGAACGGGGGGGTCGACGCGGTAGTGCTCAATTTCGATGGGCTCGACTACATGAACAGTGGTGGTATCGGTCTACTGGTCACCACATTGATCCGAGCGCAACGGAGCGGGCACCGGCTCATGGCCTTCGGCTTGACCGACCACTATCGCCAGATCTTTTCCCTGACCCGGCTCGACGAGGCCATTGAGATCTTCGACACCGAGGTGGATGCGGTAGGCGCCGTCTGAGCTGATGGCGCTTGAGACTCCTTTGAGCGAGGGCCAGGAGGTGTCTGGGAGAGCCCGAGAATTGCGACGCTGGGCGGGACTCCTGGCGCTGTCTGGGGTTGGCGTCGCGCTGTCGTCGACTCAGATTCTTGCCGGGATTCGCCCAGTCGCCGACACACTTCTGTCAGCTATCGGATTCGCCGCATCCGCCGTAATCGGGGGACTGATCGTCGTCCGTCGCGGTGGTCATCCTACCGGTTGGTTGGTGCTGCTACTCGGATTGGCAATTCTGTTCGCCGACGGCTTCGCATACGTGCCTGGGGTCACAACGGCATACGTCAGCTGGGTGGAGAGCTGGGTGTGGACGGCGGTTTTCGCCTTGTTCGCCGTGTTGACCCTCACCTTCCCGTCCGGTGAATTACCCGAGGGTCGAGGGCGATGGGCGAGGGTGGCACGTGGAGCCGTCATAGCGCTTCCGTTCTTGGTTGCGATGGCCGCCCTCACCGAGTCGCTTGGAGGTCCGGAGGCGTCGACTCCGACTCCCAATTCGGTCGGGTTCCTGCCGGAGTGGCTGGGCTACCTGTCGATGCTATCCGTAGTGGCCATTTTCCTCGGTGGTGCATTGTCTCTGGTGGTCAACCGACGACGCACCGTAGGCGCTGAACGGGCGCAGCTGACCTGGGTGGTGTTTGCGTTGGTGTCGTTGGTGACCACGGTGACTCTGACTTTCATCTACATCTTCGTATCAATCGGTGTCGGTGCTGGAGATCCTGGCGACTCCATTTGGAGCCCCACATACGTGATGATGATCATGTTTCCTGTCTCGTTCGGTGTCGCCGTGCTCAAGTACCGGCTATATGAGATCGACCGAATCATCTCTCGTACCGTGTCCTATGCCCTGGTCGCCAGTCTTCTGTTGGCTGTGTTCTTTGGGGTTGTGGCCGTGCTGACGATTCTCGTTCCGGCCGAGTCGGACCTTGCAATCGCCGCCTCGACGCTGGCAGTGGCTGCATTATTCAATCCATTGCGGAGTCGGATCCAAATACGGGTCGATCGCCAGTTCAACCGGGCGCGCTACGACGCCGAGCAGGTGATGGATGGGTTTGCCGGGTCGTTACGTGATGAGGTCGACGACGGGCGAGTGGTCGACGGGTGGATGGAAGTGGTCTCAGCGACGATGCAACCCGAAACCATCGGGGTCTGGGTACGGAGTTGAGAGCTTCTTAACCCCTTAAAGCGGCGCGCGCCGCGTAGTACCCGCACATCCCGTGCACGCCCGCTCCGGGCGGTGTCGCCGAGGAGCAGAGATAGAGGCCATCGCCGATCTGATAGGGGGCGGTGGAGCCGAGCTGGAACACCTTTCTGAGCCCGAAGCCACCTCCGGCGATGTCGCCCCGGATGTAGTTGGGGTTGTGTGCCTCGAATTGTGTGGCGTTCATGGTGTTCCGGCCGACGATCAGATCCCGAAAGCCAGGGGCGAATCTCTCGATCTGGGACTCGATGGCCTCGGTCATGTCAACGTCCGAGCCGGACGGGACGTGGCAGTAACCCCATGCGGTCTCCTTGCCCGTCGGAGCCCGGGTGGGGTCGAATCGGGATTGTTGTGCGACGAGAACAAAGGGGCGCTCGGGATGGCCCCCGGAATGGACCGTGTCCTCGGCACTGGCCACCTCCTCCCATGACCCACCGACGTGAACCGTTCCCGCTTGCGGGCTCGAATCGTCGCTCCAGGGAATAGGCCCGTCGAGGGCCCAGTCGACCTTGAACACAGCAGGCCCGGTCTTCCACGCCGAGAGGCGGCGGCGGTCCCTGGGGCTGACCCGGTCGCCGCCGATGCGGATAGCCGACCGTGGCATGACGTCGAGGAGAATGGCCCGCGCTGGTGGAATGTCGTCGAGGGAGAGGATCATTCGGCCGGTCTCGATTGTCCCGCCCCGATCGACAATCACCTTCGCCAGGGCCTCGGCGACACGCTGTGACCCGCCGCGAACCATGGGCCAGCCGTAGGCGTGGGCGGCTACAGCGAAGAGGAGAGCGACGCCACCGGTCAGGG
>Ga0299907_10000420_pt1 | contig 20358 bp, 18 predicted proteins | sample RVTome_16_FD_198680 | JGI IMG/M metagenome (GOLD analysis project Ga0299907, IMG submission 198680) | Soil microbial communities from uranium-contaminated site in the Upper Colorado River Basin, Wyoming, United States - RVT152D67 (version 2) ...
GCTCCACCAGACCCACCACTTCGGCCGATCGTGTCGTTCGCTCCTCGAGGACCCGGAGCACCCGGTATTCACTGTTGGCCAGCCTCCTCGGCAACTCCTTGATCACGAACACGCCTTCGTCGTATTCGACGAAGACCACCGGATGACGATGAATCCCGGTAGGCATCTCGACCAGCCTCTCGTGAGCCCAATTCGAAACCGGTTGCTCCCAGGGCAAATCGAGAAAGTCCGGGTTGCCGGGGCGGATCAAGAGATGCGGGGTGCCCATCCAGAACCATTCTGGCGCGGCGATCTGACCCTCAGGGGTCAGATCGCCGCGCCAAAACGGGTGTTTGGCGCTTGACACAAGCCCTCCAGACTTTGTAAGTTCACTTAACTTTCTTTGGAGGAGGAAAGGGTTGGCTGTCGACACCAATCAGAGCGACCGGCGTCACGCCAAGGCGACCCGACACGACTCACGTCGCAGCAACCTTCGCACCACCCTCGAACTGGTCTCCGACCAGGGGGCCACGAGCAGAGCCGAGATCGCTCGGCAGACCGGTCTCTCCCGCGCCGCGGTCTCCAGCCTGGTCGGCGAGCTGATCGACAGCGGTCTGCTCCGCGAGCTCGGCCAAGGGACGTCCGCAGGTGGCAAGCCGCCCACTCTCCTCGCCCTCAACGAGCGCGGCCGTGACATCGTGGCCATCGATCTGGGGCACCGGCCGTTCCGGGGAGCTTTGGTGGATCTCAGCGGGCGGATTCACGAACGTGTCGACGCCGATCAGGCCAACACTCCCCCGGTGGGTGAGAAGGCACACGAGGTGGCCGTAGACCTGATCGAGACGTTGATCATGAAGTCGACAGCGCCGGTACTAGGCATCGGAGTCGGCGCGCCCGGTGTGATCGACTCCGAAGGCACGGTCCTCGAGGCCACCAACCTCGATTGGCATGGATTCGATTTCGGCGCGGAGCTACGACGACGCTTCGACATCCCGGTTTCAATTGCCAACGACGCGGCGATGGCGGCCTTGTTCGAGTTCCGCCGCCGCCCCACCGATCGCAACCTCATCCTGATCAAGCTCGGCCGCGGCGTGGGAGCCGGGGTCGTCCTCAACGGAACCCTCCATCGCGGAGAGCATTCGGCCGCAGGTGAGATCGGCCATGTGAGAGTGAAGGACGGCGGCGATCCCTGCCGCTGTGGGAACATCGGGTGTCTGGAGACTGTCGCCAGCGTGCCAGCCATCTTGCGCCGCCTCGGCGCCGACCCCGAGCGGCATCCTTGGGACGCTCTCGCCCTCGCCGGGCTCGTCGGTGACGAGCCGGTCCGCCGGGCCCTGTCCGACGCCGGACGCCACATCGGAATGGTCCTGGCCAACGTCGTTGCGACGCTCGACATCGGCCACGTGGTGCTGGCGCCGGAACTGCTGAACGCCAGCGACATACTCATCGAGGAAATACGCAACGAGATGCGCAGCCGCATCCTCCCTTCCACGGCCGACCTGATCGAGATCGAGGCCACCCAGATCGGAGCGGACCTGGTGCTGGCCGGGGCTGCTTCGGGTGTCTTGCTCGATCGTCTCGGGGTGGTGCTGCGATGACGACAACGGTCGGAATCGACATCGGCGGCTCATCCACCTCAGCCGTTGCGGTTGGGCTCGAAGGGCGCGTTATCGGCCGTCATCAGATAAAGGCAGGTGTCGATGGTGGCCGGCAGATGGTCTCCTCGGCCGTCGCCGCGTTCGCCGCGCTGGAAGTGGAAGATTGCGCTGCGGTTGGCGTGGGGGTGCCGGGTCAAGTCGACCCGAGGACAGGTCAGGTGGCCATGGCCGTGAACCTCGGCGTGGGCGCCGAGGTGTACAACCTGGCAGATGAGATCGAAGCAGCCCTCGGTCTCCCGGTGACCATCGAGAACGATGTCCACGCCGCCGCCATGGGGGCCTATGAAAGTCATCGCCTCGAAGGGCGCAGCCCTGAGAGCCTCGCCCTGGTGAGCATCGGAACCGGAATCGGGGCCGGCGTCGTAGTGAAGGGTGAGTTGTTACGCGGAGCACGAGGCATGGCTGGTGAGATCGGGCATGTCGTCGTCGACGGGTCGGCCGTCATGTGCCGATGTGGCCAGCGAGGTTGCCTCGAGGTGGTAGCGGCCGGCCCTGCCATCTCCAGGGCATGGCCCAGAGGGGTGAATGGGACCGCCGCCACTGCCCTCTTCGGGGCGGCCTCCGACGGTGATCCGGCCGCCGAGAAGGTGGCCGGTCGGATTGCAGGCCACCTCACCACCGCCCTCATCTGGCTGGCGGCAACCTACGACACCGAGGTGATCGTCCTGGCCGGGGGGGTCTCCGGGGCGGGCGACCCCTTCCTCGAGGCAGTGCGCGAACAGGTCGGCCGCCGAGGGGTGGCATCCGAGCTTGCCGCTCGGAGGCTGCGACCTGAACAAGTGGTGCTGGCTAGGGTCGATGACCCGCCTGGGCCGCGGGGCGCAGCCGTCCTGGCTGCGAATTATCTTCTTCAAAGGCGGGAGTCACCCGCAGAAAGCAAGCAGAAACAATGAGCAACCAAGGAGGAACGGTATGAAGAAATACCGGAACTGGCTGTTGCTGGCAGTGGTGATGGGCATCGTGGTGGCCGCCTGTGGCGGCGGCGACGGTGAAGGTGCCACCACTACTGCCGGCGAGACAGCCACCACCGGCGAAGGCGGGGCGGCTGGTGATACGGGTTACGAGAACCTCGACGCGGCCCTGGCCGGGGAGTTCGACGGAACGACCGTGGATGTGTGGGCGCAATGGCTGCCCGAGTCCTCGGAAGCCTCGAACTTCACCTACACCCTGGAGCCATTCCAGGAGGCGACCGGCATCACGGTCAACTTCCAGCCCACCCCCGACTACGAGACGGCGCTACAGGTCGCGGTCGATGGCGGCAACGCCCCCGACATCGCCCAGATCGCCCAGCCGGGGAAGATGATCCAGTACGGCGATGCGGGCTCGCTTATCGACATCGGGTCGTGGATCAACACCGAGAAGTTGGAAGCCGACATGGTGCCGGCCTTCTACGAGCTCGGGCTGTTCAACGACAGCGTGCACGGGATCTACTACAAGGCCGACGTCAAGTCGATCGTGTGGTACCCGGTTCAGGGGTTCGCGGACGCCGGATATACGGAACCAACGACCTGGGACGAGCTCACCGCACTTAGCGACCAGATCGTCGCCGATGGCAATGGGAACCCGTGGTGCATCTCGATCGAGAGCCAGGAGGCGGACGGTTGGGTGGCCACGGACTGGATGGAGGACATTCTCCTCAGGACCGCTCCGATCGAGACATACAACGCCTGGATCAATCATGAGATCCCCTTCAACGACCCCGAGGTGTTGGAGGCCGCCGAGTTGATGAAGCAGATCTGGTTCACACCGGACTACGCGTACGGTGGCAACACCTACATCAACGCCACGTGGATCGGTGAGACCCAGGATCCGATGTTCGCCGAAGGCGGGCCCCAGTGCTGGATGCAGAAGCAGGCAGCCTGGATCGGAGGCTTCTGGGGCGCCAACCGCGACGCCCTGGCCGACGACCCGGCCCTGCCACAGACCGAGTGGCCGATCAAGCCCGAGACCGATGTCGACTTCTTCTACTTCCCCCCGATAGAGGATGAGTTCGGCAAGCCGGTTCTGGGTGCGGCGGACATGTTCGTGCAGTTCGAGGATCGCCCCGAAGTGCGCGCCCTCTTGGAGTGGCTGGCCACTCCCGAGGCGGCGGCGGGATGGATCGAGCGAGGTGGATTCCTGTCCACGCTCAACACGGTCCCACCGGAGTCCTACGTGTATCCCAACACGGAGCTCTCGGTTCTCGTACAGGAAGCGACGACCCTCGGCTTTGACGCCTCAGACCTGATGCCGGCAGAAGTCGGCGCCGGGACGTTCTGGAGCGGCATGATCGATTGGGTGGCCGCCAACGGCGAGAACACCGAAGAGGTGTTCCAAGGAATCGAAGACAGCTGGCCTGCGGGCTAGCAGCACTGTGAGTAAGGTCCCGGGGCAAGTCCCCGGGACCTTTTCACGTTTGGAGGGCAGTTGGCGCAGGCCGTCGAAACATTGACTCCGAGCCAGTCAGGGCTGAAGATCCTCAGGGCTCTCCTGGTGGTCGTCGGAGTAGGGATCGCTCTGTGGCTCGGTTTGCGTCTCCTCACGGACCCGGATGTCTTCTCCGGCCTGGGGCCCAATTGGTCAAAGGTGAGTCAGGCACTGGTCGCCTTGGTCCTCGGTGTGGGCGGGATCTGGGCGCTCTTCTACGCCGCCAACACCATCGTCGAGGTCCTCCCGGCCCGGGCTTCAGACCTGCTCCGCCCTTACGTCTTCGTTCTCCCGGCCGTGGCAGTGGTCGGGCTCTACCTCATCTACCCCACGGTAGGCACTGTCGCCCAGAGCTTCACCGAGGTCCCCGAGGGGGCCGGCCCGTTGACGAATTACACCAACGCCTTCACCAACGCGGACGTCCTCATAGCCCTCCGCAACAACCTCATATGGCTGCTGGTCGCCCCGGCCGCCGCCGTCGTGATCGGGCTCGCCTTCGCGGCACTGGTGGATCGCGTCAAGTGGGAGTCGACCGCCAAGTCCTTCGTCTTCATGCCCCTGGCGATTTCCTTCGTCGGCGCCTCTGTGATCTGGCAATTCGTCTATGCCTGGAAGCCGGCCGGCCAGCCACAGATTGGCATCCTCAACGCCTTGTGGGTGTGGGCGGGCGGCTTCCTGGTCGACTGGGGAATCGTCGCACAGGTCGAGCCTGTTCCCTGGCTGCAGATCCCGTTCTGGACCACGTTCCCCCTGATCGCCATCATGGTCTGGCTCCAGGTCGGGCTCGCCATGGTCATCTTGTCTGCCGCCATCAAGGGTGTCCCCGTCGAGCTCACCGAAGCGGCTCGAATCGATGGAGCAACCGAGCTCCAGGCTTTCTTCCGCATCACGATGCCATCAATCAGGGGAACGATCCTCACCGTGTACACAACGATTGCCATCGCCGTGCTCAAGGTCTTCGACATCATCTTCGTCACTACCGGGGGGAACCTCGACACATCCGTGGTGGCGGTTCGCATGTATCAGGAGATGTTCAGGTTCCGCAACTTCGGGCAGGCGACGACCATGGCGGTCATCTTGTTGGTTGCAGTTATCCCGATCATGGTGGTCAACATTCGCAACCTCCGACGTCAGGGGATCGGGTCGTGACCGCCGCCACCAGCCGTATGGGACGTCTCTCACGCCGGACCAACGACGGGGCGGGCTGGCTCGTCAAAATCGTCGTATTCCTCATCGTGGCGGTCTGGACCATCCCGTCTCTCGGCCTGCTGGTCAACTCTTTCCGAACATCGGTTGACAGCAGCAGCACCGGGTGGTGGACCGCGCTGTTCAACCCGCTCGCCTCGGACTGGACCTTCGACAACTACGTGCGGGTCCTGGGCTCGGGCGGGCTGTTCGATGCCCTAGTCAACAGCCTGATCGTCGCCATTCCGGCGACGATCATCCCCATCACCCTGGCCGCATTCGCTGCCTACGGATTCGCCTGGCTCAAGTTCAAGGGGAGGAGCCTCTTGTTCGGGGTGCTAGTCGGCATGCTGGTCGTGCCACTACAGCTGTCCCTGGTCCCCTTGCTCCAGGTGTATCAGGGCGCCGGCCTGACCGGGAGCTTCCTCGGGATCTGGCTGGCCCACACCGGCTTTGGGCTGCCCCTGGCTGTCTTCCTCCTCTACAACTACATCTCGCAACTGCCCAAGGACATATTCGAGTCCGCCTACATCGACGGGGCGTCGCCATTCACCGCTTTCATCCGGCTCGTCCTCCCGCTGTCCGTGCCTGCCTTGGCCGCCTTCGCCATCCTCCAGTTCCTGTGGGTGTGGAACGACTTCCTGGTCGCCCTCGTCTTCCTCGGCACGTCGTCCAACGTCGCCGTCCTCACCATCGAGCTCGCCTCGATCGTCGGATCACGCGGCGAGGCCTTCCACCTGCTGACTGCGGCTGCGTTCGTCTCGATGGTGATACCGCTGATCGTGTTCCTCGCCCTCCAGCGCTATTTCGTTCGAGGACTGCTGGCGGGCTCGGTCAAGGGCTGACGCCCGTCCGTTGGAAGATGAGTGTCGCTGACCCCCACCTGATGCTTGCCTTCGAGGGGACCGAGGTCCCCGACTGGTTGCGCCGGCGTCTCCGCGAATCTCCCCCGGCCGGCGTCACCTTGTTCCGGGAATGGAATATGAGCTCCCCCGGCCAGGTGGCCGAGCTCACCTCGGCCTTGCAGGAGGCCAACTCGTCGCAGCTTCCCCTGTTGATCGCAGTGGATCAGGAGGGGGGGCAGCTGACCGGGCTCGCCGGGTCCACCGAATTCGCCGGGAACATGGCGATTGGGGCTACAGGCGACGTCGATCTGGCCTCACAGGTGGCCGGAGCCATGGGCCGCGAGCTGGCCGCGGTGGGCATCAACGTCAACTACGCCCCCGTTGCCGACGTCGCCTCCCGTGCCGATAACCCCTCACTCGGGATTCGATCTTTCGGCGACGACCCCGAGCAGGTCGCCCGCCTCACCGGCGCCATAGTCACCGGATTCAACAGCGCCGGAGTCCTCGCCACCCTCAAGCACTTCCCCGGCAGTGGAGAAGCCTCTGTCGACCCCCACTATGAGCTCCCGCGTCTGGACCTCGACCGGGACCGTCTGGAGCAAGTCGAATTGCGTCCCTTCCAGGCGGGGGTCGCTGCCGGGGCGGGATTGTTGATGGTCGCCCATCAGGTCGTGCCTGCCCTCACCGGCAGCCACGATGTGTCCATTTGTGCCTCGGAGGCAGCGATCAACGGCTTCGTCAGGTCGGAGCTCGGGTTCGACGGCCTCGTGATCTCGGATGCGCTCGACATGGGGGCACTCGACCAGGGCCCGTCTCAAGTGGTCGAGATCATCGCCATGATGCGAGCCGGGACCGACCTCCTCCTCTGCATGCCCGACCCAGAGCTGCAGGACCGGGCACGGATGGCGATCGAACGGGGCCACTCTCGAGGGCTGATCGGCGACGACACGCTGAAGACCGCCATAGCCCGGGTGGAGCGAGTGCGCAGCTCGCTACGGCCCGCCGAGATGCAGCCGGAGATCGTGAGCTCGCCAGATCACCTCGAGCTCGCCAAGCGTCTTGCCGAGGAGTCGATCACCCTGGTCCGCAACGACGATTCCCTGATCCCGCTTCGCGTTGAGGCCGGCCACCGCATCCTCTCCCTGGAACCGGAGCCGGTCAATGTCACCCCGGCTGACACCACCGCTATGTACCCCTCGCACCTGGCAGGGGCCCTGCGAGTCAGGCACCCCGATGTCACCGAGGTCGTGTACCCCCACCATCCGGAGCCAAGCGACATCTCAGCTGTGCTGGAAAAGGCGAAAGACCACGACCTGGTCGTCCTGGGGACCGTCAACGCGACGCCAGGACAGGTCGATCTAGCCCATGCCCTGCTCGGCTTGGGAAAGCCGATGGTCACGGTCGCATTGCGAACCCCGTTCGATCTGGCTGCGTACCCGGGGTCTGCGAGCCACGTGTGCACCTACAGCGCACACCGGCCATCGCTCGAAGCCCTGACGTCGGCCCTGTTCGGCGACATCCCCTTCCAGGGCCATCTGCCCGCAGCCATCCCTGGGCTCTACCCGCGTGGGCACGGGACAGAGACATGACCGAGCATGACGGCGCCGGCGGCTTCATCGACATCCAGATCAACGGTGGCTGGGGTCACGACTTCACCGCCGACCCGTCGAGTATCTGGGAAGTCGGTCGTCATCTTCCTTCTACGGGTGTCACAGCATTTCTCCCCACGATCATCTCAGCGCCATACGAATTCGTCGACGCCGCCATCGAGGTCATCCGTGTCGGGGCGCCTGAGGGTTATCAAGGCGCGCATCCCCTCGGTCTCCACATCGAGGGCCCTTGGATCTCCCCGGAGTGGAAGGGGGCACACAACCCCGATCACCTCCAACTCCCCGACGTTGCCGTCGCCCGACGTTGGGCCGATTCGGGTGCGGTTCGGATGGTGACCCTCGCTCCCGAACTGGACGGGGCCTTAGAGGTTGCCGCGATCCTGTCCGAGTCTGGTGTCGTGGTGTCGGCAGGGCACAGCGGGGCGGATTTCGAGACTGCGGCCAGTGCTCTCGAAGGCCCGTGGTCGACCGTTACCCATCTCTTCAACCAGATGAGCCCGTTTCACCACCGCTCCCCCGGTCTGGTCGGCGCCGCCCTCCTCTCCGATCGCCGTTGCGGAGTGATCGTCGACGGGATCCACGCCGACCCCGCGGCAGTCCGTCTTGCCTGGGACCTTCTCGGTCCTGAGCGCTTCGTCCTGGTCACCGATGCGATGCAGGCCACAGGCCTCGGTGAGGGCATCTACATCCTCGGTGACCGAGAGGTGTTCGTTGGTGCCGAAGGTCCCCGCATCGGGCGGGCCATTCTCGCCGGGAGCACCCTGACCATGGACCAGGCCGTAGCCAATCTCCAAGACTGGACCAGCGCCTCCGCGGACCAGGCCCGCACCTGCGCCTCGATCAACCCGGCCCGTCTCCTCGGGCTGGAGGATGGGCGCTGATGGGACTTCTCGAGGAGATCCGGGAGCAGCCCGACGTCATTGCCCGCACCGCCATGGTCAACGCCGAGCCGGCCCAGCGAGTGGCTGAGCTCGCCTCGGGGTGCACCCACGCCGTGATCGCGGCCCGGGGCACCTCCGACAACGCCGGACGCTATGCCCAGTACGTGTGGGGCACTCGCAACGGGCTCTCCGTCGGCCTCACCACCCCCTCGCTCTTCTCTATCTACGACCGCCCTCCTCGTCTCGTCGGAGCATTGGTCGTCGGGATCTCACAGAGCGGTGAGTCGCCTGACATCGTTTCGGTCCTCGAAGAAGGCCGGGAACAGGGCCGGCCCACCGTCGCCATCACCAACGAGCCCGACTCCCCTCTTGCTGAGACTGCCGATGTGGTCATCGACCTCCACGCCGGTGAGGAGAGGGCCGTGGCCGCCACCAAGACCTACACCGCGCAGCTGACCGTGGTGGCATTGATCTCGGAGGCGATGTCCGGCGAGACCGGGAGCCTCGAGGGGCTGGCTTCCCTGGTCGAGCATGCCCTCGGCCGGGAAGGCCGAGCAGCAGAGGCAGCCGCGGCGCATGCCGGGATCGAATATTGCGCGGTCTTGGGCCGCGGCTTCAACCAGGCAACCGCCTTCGAGTGGGCGCTCAAACTCCAGGAGCTGACTCAGGCGGTGGCTCAGCCCTTCTCCACCGCAGATTTCTTGCACGGCCCGATCGCGGTCCTCGAGCCCGGCTATCCGGTCCTCGCCATCGCCGCCCGTGGCCCCGCGATCGACGACGTCATCGACGTTCTGCAGCGGTGCAAGCAGGCGGGCGCGTCTCTGGTGGTGATCGGCAATGACACGAGGCTGGCGGACTTAGCGCCGGGTGCCCTCGAGCTAGAGCCCGAAGTCGACGAGTGGCTGTCGCCGATCCCCGCCGTTGTTCTGGGCCAGCTGTTCGCCTACCACCTCACGTTGGCCAAGGGCCTCGACCCCGAGCAACCCCGCGGCCTGCACAAGGTCACCCGGACGACGTAGCCCTGTCGGCGGCCAGTTCGGCGAGGACCAATCCCCCGGCCAAACCGGAGATGTCGGCCAGACCGGGTGGCACCAAGAACCCGGATGCGTGCTCGGGGAGCCCCGGGTAGCCCGCTAACTCGTCGACCAGCCGATCGTTGACGAGGTCGAGCAGGGCGGGGAGGCGCGATACGCCACCACCGATGATGACACGCTCCGGCGCCAGTATGTAGACCAGGTTCCGCGCCATCTGGGCCAGGTAGAAGGCCTGGAGCGCGACGGCCGTCGTCAGGTCCGTTCCCGACAAACGCTCCCCCGGGACCCCTGATCGATGCTCGATGGCCGGACCGCTGGCCAGGCCTTCGAGACAATCGCCATGGAGACGACAGATTCCGGGATAATCGTCCTCGGGATGACGTCGCACCGAGATGTGACCCATCTCGGGATGCCCGAGCCCTTGAACCGGCTCGCCATCGACGACTGCGCCACCACCGATTCCGGTGCCGACGGTGACGTAGACAAAGTTGCACAACCCTTGCGCGGCGCCCCATCGGCCCTCACCGAGCGCAGCGCCGTTCACATCGGTGTCGAGCCCGATCGGGACATCGAGACCGTCCCTGATCGGGCCGACCAGGTCCGTGTCTGACCAACTCTCCTTGGGCGTCACCCCGATTCGGCCACGCCGAAGGTCCAATGGCCCGAATGCGGCGATCCCGATCGCATCGGGTGACTCGGCTCGTAGGTACTCGACCACCCTTCCCAGGGTCTCCGCCGGGTCGGTCGTGGGAACGGTCACCACTTCCCCCATATCATCCGGCGACGAGCCAACCGCGCACAGGGTCTTGGTCCCCCCCATCTCCACCGCCCCGTATTTGACCATGAGGCGAATGTAGGCCCGAGTATGCGTTTTGGCGCGCCGATCCCGGTCTATAGGCGGGGATCGGCGCGCCAGAATGACTCAGGAACCGGCAGGAACGCCCGATGTTCTTGACATGAGTACGGGCAGGTTGTTTACTTGGAATCCACACATGAGACAGTTGTTCGCCGCCGCCGACGTACTCCTTCTTATCGTGTAGCGCGCGCAAACAGACCTGCGTGCGCTCGACCCTCCACCCCGGAGGGTTTTTTGTTACCCAACACCATGACAGAACCAACCAAATTCACCGGATCACACTCGCTCCTTCGTAGCCTCGAGCATGAAGGGGTCGAGATCATTTTCGGCGTGCCCGGAGGTGCCATTCTCCCCGCCTACGACCCCCTCCTTGACAGTCCAATAAGGCATGTGCTGGCCCGGCACGAGCAGGGCGCCGGGCACATGGCCGAGGGCTTTGCCCAGGCCACTGGACTGGTGGGCGTGGTAATGGCTACCTCCGGGCCCGGAGCGACCAATCTGATCACTCCACTGCAGAACGCCCTGATGGACTCGACGCCGATCGTCGCCATCACCGGGCAGGTCGCCACATCAGCGATCGGGAGCGACGCCTTCCAGGAGGCGTACACCACCGGCCTCGCCATGCATTGCACCAAGCATTCCTACATGGTGACCGATGCCGACGACATACCGAACCTGATCCACGAGGCGTTCCACCTCGCCTCCACCGGACGACCGGGGCCAGTCCTCGTCGACATCCCCAAGGACGTCCTCAACCAGGTGACCACCTGGCGAGAGCCGCACATGCACAACCTCCCCGGATACAAGCCCACCGTATCCGGGCACCCGATGCAGATCCGGGCCGCCCTCGACATGATCGAGAGGGCAGAGCGACCCGTGCTTTACGTCGGTGGTGGGGTGATCAAGGCCGGAGCCGCCCCGGAGCTGCTCGCATTCGCCGAAGCAGTCAACGCACCCGTGGTCACGACGCTGATGGCCCGGGGCGCCTTCCCCGACGACCATCCGCTGGCGCTGGGCATGCCCGGGATGCACGGGCTCTACACCGCCACCACGGCGATCCAGAAGTGCGACGTCCTGGTCAGTCTGGGCGCAAGATTCGACGACCGGGTCACCGGCGACCCGAATGCCTTCGCCCCCGACGCCAAGATCATCCATGTCGACGTGGATCCCGCCGAGATCGGCAAGGTGCGGGCAGCCGACGTCCCCATCGTCGGCGACGCCCGATCGGTGCTCGTGGATCTGCTCTCCGGCCTCGGCGCCCGGCGCGATGCCGCCGACGCTCCGGTCCGGGAGGCCTGGTTCGCCCAGCTCGGCCAGTGGAAGCAGCAGTACCCCCTCGCCTACGAACAGGACCCGGACGGGCCGATCAAAGTCCAGCATTTCATCGAACGGCTCTACTCGATAACGGGTGGGGACGCCGTGGTCGCCGCCGGGGTCGGCCAGCATCAGATGTGGGCCTCCCAGTTCTGGGGATTCCGCGAGCCGAGGTCCTGGGTCAATTCCGGCGGTCTGGGAACGATGGGATTCGCTGTTCCCGCCGCGGTCGGCGCCAAAGCTGCTCGACCAAATGACCTCGTCATTGCCCTCGACGGCGACGGCTGTTTCCAGATGACCTGCCAGGAGCTGATCACCGCCACCACCGAGGAGATCCCGGTCAAGATCATCGTCTTCAACAACGGCGGCTACGGAATGGTCAAGCAGTGGCAGAACCTCTTCTACGGTGGTCGTCTCTCCGCGGTCGACCTCGGGTTCACCTATCCGGACTACCCCAAGCTGGCCGAGGCGATGGGCTGTGTCGGCCTGAGGGTCGACCATCCGTCTGAGATCGACAATGCCATCGAGAAGGCTCTGTCTGTCGACGACCGCCCCGTGGTCCTCGAGGTCGTTGTCGACGGCGAGGAGATGTGCTTCCCGATGGTGCCTGCCGGCGGTTCGAACGACCGTGTCGTGATGAGTCGCGAGGAGCTCTGATGCAGCACACCCTCACCGTGCTAGTCGAGGACAAGCCCGGGGTGCTGGCCCGGATCTCGGCCATGTTCTCCAACCGGGGCTTCAACATCCATTCACTTGCAGTGGGGCCGACCCATCAGGACGGGCGCTCCCGAATCACACTCGTCGTCGATGCACCGGAGCTCGAGCAGCTGAAGAAGCAGCTCAACAAGCTGGTCAACGTGATCAAGGTCCAAGAGATGGAGCCGGCAGAGGCCCTGGAGCGGGAAGTGATGATCGTCCGCATCAGCGCCCAGCCGGCCACGAGGGGCGAGGTCCGCGACACCGCCTCGTTGTTCGACGCGAGGGTCATCGACATCAGCTCTTCGGCCATGACCTTCGAGGTGGCAGGGACCCCCCAGCACCTGAGGACCTTTCTCGAGCACCTCGGGCCTTACGGCGTGATCGACCTGGTCAAGTCGGGGCGCATCGCCATGAAACGGGAGTCGGAGCTGAGCCCCGCCCCGGTTGCGGCAGGAGTGGGCAAATGACCCGCGCCGCCCCTGTCCTTCGTCTCCTGGCTCTCCTGACCCTCCTCGGCCTCGCTCTTATCTAGCCGGAACGCCCTCCCGGGCAGACCGGCGCTCAGACGAGACCCAGAGATTCAGGAGACACAATGGAAGACCGAGTACGAATTTTCGACAGCACACTCAGAGACGGTGAGCAGGCACCCGGCATCGCCCTCGACCCCGATCAGAAGGTGGCGATCGCCGCCCAACTGGCGCGGCTGGGAGTGGACATCATCGAGGCTGGGTTTCCCATCTCCTCACCCGGGGACTTTCGGGCGGTGACCCGGATCGCCCAGGAGGTCGAGGGACCGACCATCGCCGCCCTGGCTCGCGCCCAGGCCGAAGATGTGGACCGCGCCTGGGAGGCGATCCGTCACGCTGCCGACCCCCGGATCCATGTGTTTCTGGCCACCTCACCGATCCACATGCAGCACAAGCTCCGCATGAACGAGGAAGAGGTGCTCGCCACGGTCAAGGCCAATGTGGGGCGGGCCCGCGACCACACCGAGAACGTCGAGTACTCGCCTGAGGATGCCACCCGCTCCGATCCTGACTTCGTGGTGGCCGTTTGCCAGGCCGCTGTCGAGGCGGGCGCCACCACGGTGAATATCCCGGACACGGTTGGATACGCCACCCCCAATGACTACGGGAACCTGATCCGACGCGTCGTGGACGAGGTGAAGGGAACTCGTGAGGACGTGGTGATATCGACCCATTGCCACAACGATCTCGGGCTGGCGGTTGCGAACTCCCTTGCCGCCGTGGAGGCGGGGGCCCGCCAGGTGGAAGGCGCCATCAACGGGATCGGCGAACGCGCCGGGAACACCTCGATCGAGGAGGTAGTCATGGCGTTGCGCGTACGTGCCGACGCGTATGGCGTCGGCGTCGGAGTCACCACCGAGGAGATCTACGAGACCTCGAGATTGGTATCGGAGCAGACCGGCTACCCGATCCAGTTCAACAAGGCGGTGGTCGGACGCAACGCGTTCGCCCACGAGTCGGGGATCCACCAGCACGGCGTGCTCCGGGAGCGCACCACATACGAGATAATGGACCCGATGGCAGTGGGAATGGGCGACTCGGTGATCGTGATCGGGAAGCACTCCGGGCGCGCTGCCTTCAAGCACTCATTGGACCAGCTCGGCATCGAGGTGAGCGACGCTGTCTTCGAGACGTCATTCGCCAAGATGAAGGAGGTGGCCGACCGCTCGGGTGAGGTGACCCCGGATCAGATCAAGGTCATCGTCGAGGAGGTCGTCGCCGGGATCGAGGTACTGGACGGGGTCACGGCCTCGTTCGAATGAGCAGTTACTCCATAGCAAAGGTCCCCGGCGATGGGACCGGGCCTGAAGTTGTAGGCGAAGCGGTGAAGGTCCTCGGAGTCGCCGGAGAGGTCCACGGCTTCGAAATCGAGTACGACGAGCTCGACCTCGGCGGCGAGCGCTACCTGCGAACAAAGGAAACGCTCACCGGAGCGGATCTCCAAGCGCTGGGCAGCGCCGACGCCATCCTCTTCGGGGCTGTTGGCCATCCCAAGGTTCCACCCGGTGTGCTCGAACAGGACGTCCTGCTGAGGATGCGTCGTGAGTTGGACCAGTTCATCAACTTGCGTCCGGTGAAGCTCCATCCCGGGGTCAAAGGGCCGTTGCGCGATGTCCGACCCGAAGACGTCGACTTCGTAGTGGTCCGGGAGAACAGCGAAGGCCTCTATGCCGGTCAGGGCGAGTTCACCGCCAAGGGCTCACCGTTCGAAGTGGCAGTGCAGCAATCGGTCAACAGCCGCTTCGCAGTCGAGCGCTGCATCCGGTACGCCTTCGATCTGGCCGAGACCCGGCCCCGGAGACATCTCACACTCTGTGGCAAGACCAACGTGCTCACCTATGCATGGGATCTCTGGTCGAGGGTGTTCGACGAGGTGAGCAGCGAGTACCCGCATGTCGAGACCTCCTATTCCCACGTCGATGCGACGTGTCTGTGGATGGTCGAGGACCCCGGTCGGTTCGACGTGATCGTCACCGACAACATGTTCGGCGACATCATCACCGACCTGGCAGCCGCCATCCAGGGCGGGCTCGGCATCGCTTCCGGGGCCAACATCAATCCCAACGGGGTCTCCATGTTCGAGCCAATCGGCGGCACCGCCCCCGGGTTCGAGGGAACCGGGCTCATCAACCCGCTGGCCGCCATCGGCGCCGCCGGGATGATGCTCCGTGTTCTCGGCGAGGTCGCTGCGGCCACTGCCGTCGAGAACGCCGTCGGTGAGGTGGCCGGCTCGCTCCCCTCGCTTCGAGCCGGTGAGATGGGAATCAGCACCACCGAAGTCGGTGACCGGGTCGCCTCCCTGGTCGCCGAGCCCGAGAAAGCCGGTGCCCCGGCGTGACGGCTCCACGCACCCTCTTTCAGAAGGTGTGGGACAACCACATCGTGATCGACTCCGATCCGACACTGCTCTACGTGGACCTGCACCTCGTCCACGAGGTCACCTCGCCACAGGCGTTCGCCGGCCTGAATCAGTCGGGCCGCACGGTGAGACGACCCGACCTGACCGTGGCCACGGTTGACCATGGCATCCCCACCACCGGTCGCTCCCTCGGGATCCGCGACCCCCTCTCCAAGAAGCAGATCGATGCCATCGTCCAGAACTGCAAGGACCATGACATCACCATGTTCGGCCTCGACGACCCGCGTCAGGGCATCGTCCACGTCGTCGGGCCCGAGCAGGGCCTGACCCAACCCGGGCTACTCGTGGTATGCGGTGACAGCCACACGTCTACCCACGGCGCGTTCGGGGCCCTCGCCTTCGGGATCGGCACTACCGAAGTCGAGCACGTCCTCGCCACACAAACCATCTGGCAGGCGAAGCCGCAATCGATGGCAGTCGAGGTCGAGGGCGAGTTGCCCTGGGGAGTCGCCGCCAAGGACCTGATCCTGGGGATCATCGCCCAGATCGGCGTATCCGGCGGGACCCGGCACGTCATCGAGTACCGGGGTCAGGCGATACACGACCTCTCGATGGAGCAGCGGATGACCATCTGCAATATGTCGATCGAGGGTGGCGCCAGGGCCGGGATGATCGCCCCGGACGAGACAACGATCCGGTACATCGAGGGCAGACCCTTCGCCCCGAAGGGCGTCCATTGGGACGAGGCGGTGTCGGCCTGGGAGAGCTTGATCACCGACCCCGATGCAGTGTTCGACAAGGTGGCGGTCCTCGATGCGTCCCGTCTCGTCCCTCATGTCAGCTGGGGGGTCAACCCGGCCCAGACGGTGCCGGTCACCGGGTCTGTTCCCTCCCCGGACTCGTACGACGACCCGCTACAGCGGGACGCGGCCGTGCGCGCTCTCGAGTACATGGCACTCAGACCGGGAACACCCATCCTCGACATCGCCGTCGACCACGTCTTCCTCGGCTCCTGCACCAATGGGCGGATCGAGGACCTGCGGGCCGCCGCCAAGGTGATCGAGGGCCGCAAGGTCGACTCACGGGTGAGCGCCGTGGTCGTGCCGGGATCGATGCAGGTCAAGGCCCAGGCTGAGTCCGAGGGCCTTCACGAGGTCTTCGAGGCTGCCGGGTTCTCCTGGCGGGACGCCGGCTGTTCGAGCTGCCTGGCGATGAACCCCGACGTCATCCCCTCAGGCGAGCGATGCGCCTCGACCTCAAACCGGAACTACGAAGGGCGCCAGGGCCGCGGGGCGCGGACCCATCTCGTCAGCCCGGCCATGGCGGCCGCGGCCGCCGTCGCCGGCCATTTTGTCGATGTCAGGGAGTGGGAGGGCTCGTGAAGCCTGTCACCACGATCACCGGCACGATGGTGCCGCTCGACCGGGGCGACGTGGATACCGATCAGATCATCCCCCAGCAGTTTCTCAAGCGGATCGAGCGAGACGGCTATGGCGAATTCCTCTTCTACAACTGGGCCCACACCGACGATGGCATGCCGAGCTCCGATTTCATCCTCAACGACCCCGCCCGCCGGGGGGCGCGGGTGCTGGTCACGGGACCGAACTTCGGATGCGGGTCCTCACGTGAGCACGCTCCATGGGCAATCCAACAATGGGGTTTCGAGGCGGTCATCACCGCCTCGGCGGCCGACATCTTCCGCAACAACTCGAGCTATGTCGGTCTCCTGGTCGTCGAACTGGCCCAGGACGCGGTCACCCGCCTCATCGAGTTGGCTTCTGACCCCAGGGCAGAGGTCAGCATCGATCTGGAGAGTCAAACCGTCACCGCCGATGGCCTCGAGGAGCACTTCGATTTCAACCCGACCGCCAAGGAGCGGCTCCTCACCGGGCTCGACGGGATTGGCGTCACGATGAGCTACGACGACCTGATCAGCTCCCACGAGGCGGCTCGACCCCCCTGGTTACCCACCACGGTCGACACGTCCGCGTAATCGGGACCCACAGTCGCGCATGTGACACTTCTCGGTCCCAATAACGAGAAGGTTTAGCCTCCGAAGCCCAACGCCTGCATCAGGTCCTGGAACTGATCCATGCGAAGTGATTGCGGACCGTCGCTCAGCGCGTTGTCCGGGTCGGGATGGATCTCGACCATGATCCCATGGGCGCCGATCGCCTGAGCGGCCAGCGCCAACGGCGCCACCAAGTCACGATCTCCCGCTGCATGCGAGGGGTCGACGATGATCGGGAGATGCGTCCGCTGCCGGAGCACGGGCACGGCACTCAGGTCGAGAGTGTTCCGAGTGGACGTCTCGAACGTCCGGATCCCCCGCTCGCAGAGGAACACCTGTTGGTTCCCCTCGGACAGGATGTATTCGGCCGCCTGCAACAGCTCATCGAGTGACGAGCTCATCCCCCGTTTCAGCATGACCGGTCGATGGGCCCGACCCGCCGCAGAGAGCAGGGAGAAGTTCTGCATGTTCCTGGTGCCGATCTGGAGGATGTCTGCCCTGCGGGCCACTCCTTCCACGTCTTCGGGCGAAACCACCTCGGTGACCACGGGGAGCCCGTAGGCCTTGCCCGCCTCGACCAGCATCTCGAGGCCCTCGTAGGCGAGGCCCTGGAACGAGTACGGGGAAGTCCGCGGCTTGAAGCATCCCCCTCGAAGGATGGAGCCGCCGCTCTCCTTCACCGCTTTGGCCGCAGTCATCACCTGATCCCAGGACTCGACGGCGCAAGGCCCGGCGATCACCACCAGGTCATCTCCCCCGATCCTCACCCCGGAGATCTCGACGATGGTGTTCTGCTCCTTGTGACCCCGGCTCCCCAGCTTGTAGCCCTTGGGGCTGGCAGCAGTCGGCGACAGCTCGGTCAGGGCGGAACGACCCTGAGGCTTGACCTTCTTCACCTTCCGCTCGATGGGCTTGGGCCGAAGGTCTCTCGATGGATAGCTGCCCAGCACGCGAAGGAACCGAACCTGTCGCATGAGTGTCTCCAGGACGGCCTGAACGGCAGGCTCGGAGATGTTGCCATCGAAGTCGAGGTAGAACAGCTCCTCCCGCGGGTTGTTGGGGATCGGCCGGGACTCGAGCATGACCAGGTTGATGTCGGCGTCATGGAACACGGCGAGAGCCTCCATCAGCGCTCCGGGGTGATTACCCACCGCCATCACGATCGAGGTCTTCGATGGGACACCATCCGGCACGTCCGCCGGCTCGGCGGCAACGACGACAAACCGGGTGAAGTTCTCGTCATTGTTGGCAATCCCCGTCTTCAGCACATCGAGCCCGAAAAGACGCGCCGCCTCCTCGCTGGCGATGGCGGCGATCGTCGGATCTCCCAACTCGCGGATCTTCTGCCCGGAGAGGGCGGTGTCGGAGAAATAGACGATCTCACAATGGTCGAGCTGAGCCAGGAACTCGGAGCACTGAGCCACCGCCTGGGGATGGCAGTAGATGCGACGAAGCTCGGAGATCGAGGCACCTTCGATCCCGAGAAGACAATGACGGATCCGAAAGCGGACGTCGCCGACGAAATGGAGCCTGCTCTCCAACAACAGGTCGTACACCTCCGAGATGGCACCCGAGGTCGTGTTCTCGATGGGGAGCACCGCCACGTCGGCATCCTGACGCGGCACGGCTGCGATGGCAGCGGCGAAGGTCGGGGCGCGCAGGTAGTTGACCGACATCCCCTTGTGGTCGAAGAACTGCTGGGATGCGAGCTGGCTGTAGGAGCCCTCGATCCCTTGAATGGCGACGGTCATCGTCTGACGGGGCCGCTCGGCACGTCCGAGATACTCCTGCTGGATCCGCACCGAGTCATTGACGATCTCCCTCCACAGCCGATTCACGAGACCCGAGTCGAGATCATGCTCCATCCCAGCCGCGATGCGGTCGGAGATGAGCCCCTCTTCTCTCGATTGGTCCCGGGAAGGGCGGTCGTGGATGCCCTTCTCTTTGGCGATGCGGAGACTGTGGGCTTTCCGCTCGGCAAGGAGCTTGAGGATGTCGGCGTCGATCCGATCGATGTCGTCTCGGATCTGTTCGATGTCACCTGGGTTCGAATCTGACGTGTCATTCATGGGTGTCGCCTCGGCGCGGTTGAAGAGTGGATAGGGACGGAGTGACGCGGGGGTGGGGTGAGTCGGCGCTAGGCGCCGAAATAGACGAACCCGAAGAAGCGCCGAGGCGTGGCGCTCGTGATCGGTGTTGGGCCCATCTTCATGTGGAGCGAGATTATCAGCTGAATTACCGGTCGAAGTCAAGAGCTATGTTCAAGGGATGCGGGACTTGAGCAAGGCGCTCGGGATCATTCTCGGCATCGTCGGGGTCATCTGGATCCTGCAGGGTCTTGACATCGAGTTCGCCCCGCAGAGCTTCATGACCGGCGACCGGCTCTGGGTAGTGCTCGGTGTTGTCGCCGTCCTGGCCGGTGGCGCGTTCCTGTGGAGAGGGGCGCGGCGGAAATAGCTGGTCTGTTTAGAAGCAGACCGAGGCCACTGCGTTGTATGGATTGACCGCGCTCGAGCCCCGTCCACCCGGATGGATCTCGAAGTGCAGGTGGGGAGCGCTGGCGGAGGCGTTCCCCGTACTTCCGTTGTATGCGATCAGGTCACCTTGACTCACCGAGGCGCCATCCCCAACTGCGAAATCGCTCAGATGGGCGTAATAGAACGCCACACCACCGGTCGACAGCCAGATCGTCTTGCCGCCGAGCCCACTGCTCCCGGTGCTGATGGTTCCGTTGGCCACGGCGTAGATCGGCTCGCCATGGGGAGCCATCATGTCGGTCCCCTTGTGAGCCCTGCCACCTGAACGAGGTGCCCCCCAGGAGTTGCTGAAATGGGTCCGGCCCGGGCTGAACGGACAGATGATGCCCCCGATGATCGGGCCCGTGGAACCACTTCCTGAACCACCCGATCCCCCTCTGGACGCCGCTGCCGCACGCTGCCGGGCTCTCTCCTCCGCCTCGGCGCGTAGTCGGGCCTGCTCGGCCTCGTAGGCTGC
>Ga0299907_10000421_pt1 | contig 20352 bp, 17 predicted proteins | sample RVTome_16_FD_198680 | JGI IMG/M metagenome (GOLD analysis project Ga0299907, IMG submission 198680) | Soil microbial communities from uranium-contaminated site in the Upper Colorado River Basin, Wyoming, United States - RVT152D67 (version 2) ...
ACGATGGTGTCGAACACCGTCTCGCCCGGGCGGACGGTGACAGCCACCCCCTCCATGACGACCGTCTTCCGCCCGCTGCTCATGTCCCGGAAGCGTACCGATCGCCGGCCGGCGACCGGCGGGGGAGTGGAGCTATCGCCCTGACCAGGACCGGCTCGGTCTTTGACGGCGATGAGTTCTGCTTCTCCCCGCCGTCTACTGACCGTCCATGTCACCGAGGAGGACCTGCCCATGTCCCGCACGCCCATCATCGTCTGCCTTCCGATCGCCGATCGAAGGACTTCCCATGCCTTCTATCGCGATGGCCTGGGTCTCGATCCTTTCGGCGAGCCCGCCGATGACGGCGTTCCGGAGCCGTTGCAGTTCGATCTCAACGAAGGCGTCCGGATCATGCTCATCCCGACCGGCGGTTTCGGCTGGGTGATCGGGGACCACCAGGTGGCCCCGAAAGGCACCAGCGAGTGCGTCATGAGCATCACAGCCGAGACCGACACCGAGGTCGACGAGGTGATCAAGCGTGCGAGCGGAGCCGGTGCGGCCATCGTCACCGAGCCCGGGCGACAGCCCTGGGGCTACGTGGGCACGTTTGCCGACCCCGATGGCCATCTCTGGATGGTCACCTCGGCTGCGACGGCCGGACCATGGACCCCGGTCCGGCGCTGAGCCGGCGAGCATACGCTTGCGCTCATGACGATCGCCGTGCCGGACTTCGGCCTCGACCTCGGGCCGGAGCTCGAGGCGGGGATGGCGGAGCACCGGGCGGCGATCAACTCGATCGCGGCGGGGCCGTGGCCGCCGACGTTCGCCGACACGATCGAGGCCCTCGAGCGGGCCGGGGGGCGGCTGCACCTGGCCGAGCGGATGATGCAGGACACGTCGTACTCGCGGTCCACGCCGGCCGTCCAGGTGCTGGAGGCGGAGATGCTGCCCCGGCTCGCCGCCCACCGCGACGCCGTCGGGCTCGACCCGCGGGTCTTCGCCCGGATCGCCGACCTCGTTGCCCGGCGGGACGAGCTGGGGCTTGACGCCGAGCAGGCGTGCGTGCTCGACCGCTACCACCGCGACCTCGTCCGCGCCGGGGCCACGCTGGACCCAGCCGGCCAGAAGCGGCTGAGGGAGATCAACGAGCGGCTCTCGGCCCTGGCGGCGCAGTTCCGTCGCAACCTGCACGAGGAGACGGCCGCGCTCGCCGTGCGGGTGGAGACGGCGGCAGAGCTCGACGGGCTACCGCAGCCGATGGTCGAGGCCGCCGGGCGCGCCGCCGGCGGCGACGGCTTCGTGCTCAAGCTGTCCCTGCCGGCGGCGCAACCTGCCCACGCCCACCTGCATGACCGGGCGCTGCGCGAGCGCCTCTGGCGAGCGTCGGTCGCCCGGGGGCGGCGTGGCGGCGAGCACGACAACCGGGCCACGGTGGCCGAGATCGCCGCCCTGCGGGCCGAGCGCGCCGGCCTGCTCGGCTTCGGCTCCCACGCGGAGTACGCGGTCGCCGACCAGACCGCCGGCTCCGTCGCCGCCGTGGTCGAGCTGCTCACCACGGTGGGCGCGGCCGCCTCGAGCGCGGCGCGGGCCGAGGCCGGGCGCCACGCCGCCGCCCTCCACGCCGACGGTCACTCCGGGCCGCTCGAACCGTGGGACTGGCCGTACTACGCGGCCCGTGAGCGCCGGGCTCGGCATGCGGTCGACGAGGCCCGCCTGCAGCAGTTCTTCGTGCTCGAGCGTGTCATCGCCGACGGGCTCTTCGCCGTGGCCGGGGCGCTCTACGGCCTGGCCTTCGTCACCCGGGACGACATCCCTCGGCCGGACCCGGACGTGCGGGTTTGGGCGGTGACCGACGCCGACGGCACCGACCGCGGACTGCTGTACCTGGACCCGTTCGCCAGTGACGGCAAGCAGGGAGGCGCCTGGATGGACGCCTACGCCGATCCGGCTCCGCTGATGGGCCGGCTGCCGCTCGTCTTCATGGTCCTCAACGTCGAGCGGCCGGCCGACGGCGGGCCCGCGCTGCTGACCCCGCTCGACGTTCGCATCCTCTTCCACGAGTTCGGCCACGTGCTGCAGATGCTGCTCTCCGACGTCACCTACCCGCGCGTGGCCGGGATCAACGTCGCCTCCGACGTGGTCGAGTTCCCGTCCAAGCTGTACGAGTCGCTGGCGATGCGGCCCGACGTCCTCGCCCGATACGCCCGCCATCACGCGACGGGCGAACCGATGGCGGAGGCCGACGTAGCCGCGCTCAACAACTTCGCCCGCGACGACGCGCCGTACACCTCGACCCAGGGTGCGGCCAACGCGCTGCTCGACCAGGCGTGGCACGGGCTGGCACCCGGGGAGACCGTGGCGCCCGACGCCGTCGACGCCTTCGAGGCCGCCGTGCTCGAGCGCCACCGGCTGGCGCTCCCCGCCGTCGGACTCCACTACCACTCCACGTTCTTCATCCACGTGTTCGACGGCCCCTATCCCGGCACGCACTACTCGTACCTCTGGTCGGCCCTCCTGGAGGCGATCACGCAGCAATGGCTCGACGAGCAGGGCGGCCTGACGCGGGCCAACGGCGCCCGGCTGCGCGGGGAGTTCCTGTCCCGCGGCGCGGTCGTCGATCCGATCGACGCCGTTCGTCGGATCACCGGCCGCGAGCCGTCCGTCGGGCCGTTGCTCGAGCGGCGCGGACTTTTGCGGGCCCAGGGCTGACGAGCCGGTAACTTCTCGGGGGAAGCCGTACCCTCCAGGAGGTCACCTTGGTCACCGCTTCTCTGGGAACCCCGGACGTGGTGCCGGCCGCCGCCGGCGCCGTTCCCGGAGCCGACCAGGTCCAGCAGGCCGTCGAGGAGTTGCTCGCCACAAACGATCCGAAGACGACGGACCGGAAGACGTTCCTGGAGGCCCGCTTCGACGCCGGCCTGGCCTGGGTCCACTACCCGCCCGGCGCCGGGGGGCTGGGACTCGACGCCCACCTGCAACGGGCGGCCGACGCCGCCCTCCACGCCGCCGGGGCGCCCCGACCGGACATGGGCCGCAATATCATCGGCCTCGGGATGGCCGCCCCGACGCTGGCCACCCACGGCACGTCCGAGCAGCACCGTGACTTCCTGCGTCCCCTCTACGCCGGGGAGATCTGGTGCCAGCTCTTCTCCGAGCCGGGGGCCGGATCCGACCTGGCCGGGCTGGGCACCCGGGCCGTGCGGGACGGCGACGAATGGGTGGTGAACGGCCAGAAGGTGTGGACGACCCTGGCCCACATGGCCCGCTGGGGGTTGCTGGTGGCCCGCACCGACCCCGACGTGCCCAAGCATCGGGGGCTCACCTACTTCATCTGCGACATGCAGGCCGAGGGGGTCGAGGTCCGGCCCCTGCGCCAGATCACCGGCGAAGCCGAGTTCAACGAGGTGTACCTCACCGACGTGCGCCTGCCCGACCGCCTCCGCCTGGGTGACATCGGCGACGGGTGGCGGGTGTCCATGACCACCCTCATGCACGAGCGGGTGGCGGTCGGAGCCGGCAGCCAGCCGACCCGGGGCAGCGGGGCCATCGCCAACGCCCTGCGGCTCTACGCCAAGCACGGCGCCGGCGACCTCAACCGGCGGGACGGCCTCATGCGGGTGTGGGTGGAAGCCGAGGTGCTCCGGCTCACCCAGCTGCGGGCCTCGGAGATGCGCCGGCGGGGCACACCCGGTCCGGAAGGCTCGGTGTCCAAGCTGGCCTGGGCCGAGCTCAACCAGCGCATCACCAACTTCTGCGTGAACCTCATGGGCCCGGAGGGCGCACTGTTCCCCTCGGGCTACGAGATGCGCCGACCCGAAGAGGTCAGCCTCACCGCCGGAGATCCCCGCCACCTCTTCCTGCGCACCCGGGCCAATTCCATCGAGGGTGGCACCTCCGAGGTCCTGCGCAACATCCTGGCCGAGCGCGTCCTCGGCCTTCCCGGCGACCCACGGGTGGACAAGGACCTCCCCTGGCGCGACGTCCCGCGGTCCTAGACGGCTGGTGGAACTCTCCTTCACCGACGCGCAGATCGCCCTCCGGGAGGAGGCGTCAGCCTTCCTGGCCGCCGAAGCCGAAGCTGGTTCCTTCACCCCGACGGTCAATGCCTGGCTGACCGGTTTCGACCGCAGCTTCTCCCAGGAGGTGGCGGCCCGACGCTGGATCGGTCTCACCTGGCCGGAGCGTTACGGCGGTCGGGGTCTGGGTTACGTCGACCGGATGGCGCTCACCGAGCTGTTCCTGGCCGCGGGGGCGCCGGTGGCGGGGCACTGGGTGGCCGACCGGCAGATGGCCCCGTCGATCCTGGCCCACGGCACCGAGGCCCAGAAGGAGCGCTACCTGCCCGAGATCCTGGCCGGGGAGGCGACCTACTGCATCGGCATGTCCGAACCGGAGGCGGGCAGCGACCTGGCCGGGGTGCGAACCAAGGCGCTCAAGACGGACGACGGCTGGCGCATCAGCGGGCACAAGATCTGGACCAGCCTGGCCCACCACTCGGACTACATCTACCTGTTGGCCCGCAGCGACCCGGAGTCGACCCGCCACGAGGGCCTGAGTGAGCTGATCGTCCCGCTGCGGACCGAGGGAGTCACGATCACGCCCATCAACGACATGGCGGGAGCGCATCACTTCAACGAGGTGTTCTTCGACGACGTGGTGGTGCCGCCCGATGCCCTCATCGGCGCCGAGGGTGGCGGCTGGCGCCAGATCACCGGCCAGCTGGGCTACGAGCGGGCCGGCCTGGAGCGGGTCATGAGCGTGTGGCCGCTGCTCCTCGTCATGCGGGTGGAGGCCGGCGACGACGAGAGGCGCCTGGAGGAGCTTGGCCGGCTGGAGGCGGAGGCGCTGGTGGCCCGCCAGCTTGCCTTCCGGGCCGCGGCGGTGGCCGATTCGGGGCGGCCGCCGGACCACGAGGCGGCCCTGGCCAAGGTCTTCGCCACCGACGTGGAGCAGCACATGGTCGAGGTCGCCTCCCGCTGGGCGGGACGCTCGGCCCGGGTGGAGCCGAGGTTGGGCGGGGCCTTCGCCGGCCACCTGTTCCCGGCGTGGCTGGCCGCGCCCAGCTTCTCCATCCGGGGCGGCACCAACGAGATCCTCCGCGGGATCGTCGCCCGCCGGGGCCTAGGTCTCAAGCTGTGATCATGGCTCTTCGCCTGGCGGCTCATCGCGGTGCGGCCGGGGGCCCCTGCCCCAGCCGCCGATCCCTGCTGGCGCAGGGCTCGTGATCATGGCTCTTCGCCTGGCGGCTCATCGCGGTGCGGCCGGGGGCCCCTGCCCCAGCCGCCGATCCCTGCTGGCGCAGGGCTCGTAATGGACTTCTCCCTGACCGACGAGGAGCGGGCCGTGGTGGAGGCGGCCGCTCAGGTGGCCGGCGACAACAACCCGTGGATGGCGCTGGTGGACGGGGGATGGGTCGATCTCCTCCTCGAGGATCCCGGGCCGGGGCTGGGTTATCTCGGGCTGGTGGCCGAAGGTCTCGGCGCCGCCGGCGTCTCGGTGCCGCTGGTGGGCAGCGCCGTCGTCTTCCCGACGCTGTTCGCCACCTCCGCCGGCGGGCGGAGGGTGGCGGTGGCCGACGGCCAGGTGGGCGACGGCCTGGCCGAGGACGGCCGCAGCGCCGAATGCCTGGTTTTGCTGGACGGAGGCGTCGCCACCGCCCACGAGGAGTTCCTCATCAGCCCGGTGGGCGCCCTCGACGGAGACGGCCTGGCCCGGGTCGAGGACGACGGGCCGGCGGAGGCCCGCTGCGACGACGCCGTCCTGGTCGAGGAGGCCCGCCGGCGGGCGGCGGCCGTGGCCGCCGCCGAGATGGCCGGAGCCCTGCGGCGGGTGGCCGAGATGACGGCGGGCTACGTGTCCGAGCGCCAGCAGTTCGGCCGGCCCATCGCCGCCTTCCAGGTGGTGGCCCACGGCGCCGCCCGCCTGGCCACCCTGGCCGAAGGAGCCACGTGGATCGCCCGGACGGCGTGCCGGTCGCCCGAGCCGGAGACCACCCACGCGGCCAAGGGGTGGATCTCCAGGGCATCGGCGGAAGCGGCCGCCCTGGCCCACCAGCTCCATGGCGCCATCGGCTTCACCGAGGAGTACGGCCTGCAGCGCCTGACCAAACGACTGCGCACCCTGCGCTTCGCCTGGGGCGACGACGCCACCCACCACCTCGCCCTCGGCCGCCTCCGGTCGGGTCTGTGATCAGGCGGCCTGGTTGGGCGGATGGCCTTCACGAACGTGTCGGAGCAACTCGAGCATCAGGATGTCGAACTTGCGATCGAACTTCTCGTCGAGCCCGTCGATCTTGTCGTCGACCCGGTCGAACCGGCGGCCGACAAACGCGGCGACGCTGATGAAGGTCCCCAGCGCACTGATGAAACCGGTGATGACGGCGGTGATGACCGGCTCGCTCACGTAACCACTCCTCGTTGAGATGGTAACCGCCGTCGACCCCACCCAGGAGGTGTGACAGTTTCCGTGGAACTCGCCGAGCTCCTGACCACCCGCCGCAGCACACGTCGGTTCGACACCGAGCGGGACGTGCCCGACGACGTGCTCGACGGGGTGCTCGCCGCGCCGCTGGCCATGCCGCACGCCGGCAATACCTATGACTGGCGGGGTGTCGTACTGCGCCGGTCGCAGCGCGACCGGCAGCGATGGCCGGCGGTGTTCGAGGCGCTCATGCGCCAGAGCTACGTCGAGGAAGCGGCCGTACTCATCGCCTGGGCCGTCCAGCCCTCCTGGTGGGCCGATCGCTACCGCGAGAATGTCGGCGAGCTGGTGAGCCGGGGGCTGATCGACCCGGAGCGGGCGGGGGACCTGCTCTCCGTCATCGAGGCCGGGCCCGCAGCCCGCCACCTGACCGTGGGGTTGGTGGGGGAGGCCATGATGGGCGTCTGCGCCGCCATGCTCACCGCCATCGATTCCGGGCTCGGCGCCACGGTGACGGCCTGCAAGCCCAAGGAGTTGGCCACCGCCTTGGAGATCCCAGGCGAGGCCGTCGTCTGCCAATGGGGGGTCCTGGCCCTGGGGTGGCCCGCCGGTGACGTCCCCGCTCCCGACGCCACCGCCCCCAAACCGGCGGTCTACGACCAGTACTTCGACGGTGTCTGGGGCGAACCACTCCGGGGCAACGTCGGTGGCTGAAGGCGTCCGGGGCGAGCTGGCCGAGGCGGTCCACAGCCGGGGCCTTACCCTGCTCGGCGCCTGGCTCGGCCCCGAGGAGGTCAAGCTCGAGATCCTCTCGGTACTGGCCGCGGGACGCAACCTCCTGCTCGAAGGTCCCGTCGGCTCGGGCAAGACCCTGCTGGGCGAATCGATCGCCGGGGCGCTGGGGCCGATCCGCCTGGCCGGCTGCTGGTTCAACTGCCTTCCCGACGAACCGGTCTGTCCCCAGTGCCGCGCCGGCCTCGCCCCCCTGGGCGAGGTGGAGCTGTCCGGCGCCCAACGCTTCGTTCGCATCCAGGGATCGCCCGATCTGTTCCCCGAGGATCTGGTGGGCGACATCGACCCGGCCGCCGCCCTGACCCACGGCGTCCTCGACGCGCGGGCCTTCCGGCCCGGACGCCTGGTGCGGGCCCACCGCCGGCTGTGCTTCGTCGACGAGGTCAACCGCCTCTCCGAGCGCCTCCAGAACCTGTTCCTGGAGCTGCTGGCCGAGGGCGCGATCACCGTCGGGGGCTACGAAGCCCGCTTCCCGGTCGACACCGTGGTGGTGGCCACGATGAACCCGGACGAGTACGTGGGCGTGGGCCGCCTGTCGGAGGCGCTGCGGGACCGCTTCGAGCGCGTCCGGCTCGACTACCCGACCCCGGCCGACGAAGTGGAGATCCTCGTCTCCCGGGCGGGACTCGACGCGCAGGACACCAACGGCCACCAGGCCGCCGGGGCGATCGTGGCCTTCGCCAACGAGCTCCGGGCCAAGCCCGAGGTGGAGGCGGGCCCCAGCGTGCGGGCCACCCTGGCTGCCTTCGACCTGGCCCTGTCCCGCCGCCGCCTGGCCGGCACTGACTGGCCCGAGGCGATCCGGGCCGGCCTGCGGGTCGCGCTCCGGGGCCGGGTCACCCTGCGACCGACACACGGCCTCGCCGCCCGACCCGAGGCCTTCGTGGACGAAGCCGTCACCCGGCTGGCCTGGTGAGCGCCGACCCGGGCCTGGCCCAACGGGCGGCGGCCGTGGCCGGCTGGCTGCGCGCCCATCCCGACGTCGACGCCGGACCCAGCGTCAGGGCCAGCATCGCCTTCGCCGACCTGGCCGCCCGATGGCAGCAGCTGACCGGCGGTGACGGCCTGCTTCCGCCGGCGCTGATGGCGCTGCCCCACCGGATGCGGGTCCGACCGGGGGTGGACCCCGACGAGCTGGTCCGCCTCGCCCTGCTGGAAACGTCCGGGGCGTCCGATCCGACCCCGCCAGGGCCCGTCCGCCACCCGGGCGGCAGCCGGGAGGAGGAGATGGCCGCCTTGGTGGCCATGCACTCCCGGGGGCACACCCCCGAAGCCCCCGACGGACCCCCGGAAGCCCGGTCCTTCAGCGACGATGAGGCCCGCCGGCTCGTCGAGGAGCTGTTCGATCCCGGTCCGGCGGAACCGGCCGGTCCCGGCGTGGTGCCGACCCGTCCGGGGCGGCGGGGCATGGGGGACGAGGCCCTGGCCCCCCGGCGCCTCCGGCCCGGCGACCGGGCCCGGGAGCTGTCCGTCCGGGCCAGCGTACGGGCGGCGGTGCGGGCCGGCGGAGCCATGACACTGACCGACCTCCAGGTGGCGCACCTCCGGGTCGCGCCCCGCCCGCCCGTCGCCGCCTACGACGTGGTGGTGGTGCTCGACGCCTCCGCCTCCATGGGGGCGGCGGAGCGGCCGGTGGTGGCGCCCGCCGTCACCGCCCTGGCCCGGGCCCTGGTCCGCGCCGGCCACCGCGTCGGGGCCGTCGCCTTCTCCGAGGAGGCGGTGGTGGCCCGGGCCATCTCCCGGGCGCCGGACCCGCTGCCGGCGGAGGGCTACGCCTTCGCCCACGCCACCAACATCGAGGCCGGCATCGACGCCGGCCGCATGCTGCTCCACCGCCAGGCCGACCCCGACGCCCGTCCCCACCTGGTGCTGGTGACCGACGCCGAGGCCACCAGCCACTCCGGCTCCGACGAGGCCTGGGGGCCCGGGGGCGCACCCCGGGGCATCCAGAGCGTCACCCGCCTCTACCAGGGCGCCGCCGTCGAGGCCGCCCACCGGGGGGCGCTCCTGGCCGCCCTCCGAGCCCGGCGGGCCGGGATCACGCTGTCGGTGGTGTACCCCGACGACCGGGCCGACGTGGACTTCGCCCATCTCCTGGCCGCCGCCGGCGGGGGCCGGGCCAAGCGGCTGCGCTGACCACCCTGCGTTCCCGACCGGCACCTCAGGCGAAGGCCGTGGCTCCCTGGCGCCGCAAGGCACCACGGTCGACCTTGCCGAGGTGGGTGCGGGGCAGCTCGTCGAGGACGAACACCCGGCGGGGGGCCTTGTAGGGGTCGAGGTGGACCAGGCAGTGATCCCGCAGCGCCCCCTCCAATTCTTCACGGGGACACCCCGACCCCCCGGCGCCGGAAGCGACCACGAAGGCGACCGGCTTGGTCAGCCCGCCGGCGTCGGCGACTCCCACCACCGCCGCTGCGGACACGGCCGGGTGGGCCAGCAGGCAGTCCTCCACCTCGGCGGGCAGGAGCCACTTGCCGCCCACCTTGAGGGCGTCGTCGGCCCGGCCCACGTAGTGGAAGTAGCCGTCGGCGTCGCGGCGGACCATGTCCGAGGCGGCGAACCACTCCCCCCGGAAGGCCTCGGCCGACTTCTCCGCGTCCTGCCAGTAGCCCAGCGCCCGGGAGTCGCCCCGTACCCACAGCCGGCCCACCTGCCCGGTCCGCATCTCGTTGCCGACGTCGTCGCACACCCGCACGTCGAAGCCGGGCACGGCCCGCCCGAGACTGCCGGGACGGACCGCCCCCGGCTGGTTGGAGACGAAGATGTGCCACATCTCGGCCGTGCCCAGCCCGTCGTAGAGGGGCACCCCGAAGGTGTCGCTCCAGCGCTGGTGGAGGGAGGGTGGCAGGGCTTCCCCGGCCGAGGTGGCGAAGCGCAGGCAGGACAGGTCCTGGTCTCCGGCGGCGGGATGGTCGACCATCTCGGCCACCATCTTGGGCACGTTGACCAGGATGGTCGGCCGGTGGCGGGCGATCCGGTCGAAGACGACCGTGGCCGTGGGATGCTCGGGGAACAGGGCGGCCGACGCCCCCACCGAGAAGGGGAAGAACAGGTTGGAGCCGGTGGCGTAGCCGAAGTAGAGCTTGGGGACGGCCAGGGTGACGTCGTCCTCCCGCCAGCCCATGGCCGTCTGGGCGTAGCACCGGGTGGTGTTGGCGAAGCTGCCGTGGGTCTGGACCGCCGCCTTGGGCAGCCCGGTGGTGCCTCCGGTGAACAGCCAGATGGCGGGATCGTCCCGGTGGGTGCGGGCCGTGGCCAGCGTGTCGGGTTGATCCAGGTGCTCGCCCTCTCCCGGGCCGGCCACCAGCGGCTGGGCCACGGGCACGGCCACCACCGGGTCGGACACCGCCACCCGGGCCCGGCTCAGGTCGACCATGGCCGCCATGCCCTCGGCGGCCAGGCCGGGGTTGACCATGACGGCCACCGCTCCCACCTTGAGGATCCCGAAGAGGGCGGCCGCGTATTCGGCGCCGTCGGGCAGGGCGATGATGACCCGTTCCTCGGGGCGGACGTCGCGGGCCAGCAGGGCGTTCCCGAAGCGGTTGGCCAGGCGGTCGATCTCGTCGTAGGTGGAATCCCGGCCGTCCAGGCGCAGCGCCACCCGCCCGCCGCGGCCCTCCCGGAGGCGATCGACCAGGAAACGGTCGGCGATGTTCAGCCACTGCCCATCGGCCATCAAGCCAGGCTAAGCGATACGTTGCGGGATGTGGCCGAGCCGGAGCCGCCCCTCTACTACTGGGACTACCTGCGCCTCGACGCTCTCCTGTCGGCCCAGGCGCCCCGCAGCGACGCCCACGACGAGATGCTCTTCATCGTCGTCCACCAGGCCTTCGAGCTGTGGTTCAAGCAGGTCCTGACCGAGCTGGACGCCATCCTGGCCGTGATGGGCCGGGAGACGGTGGCGGAGAAGGAGATGGGCGGGGTGCTGTCCCATCTGAGCCGGATCAGCGTCATCCAGCGGCTCCTGCTCAGCCAGGTGGATGTCCTCGAGACCATGACCCCGCTGGACTTCCTGGACTTCCGGGACCAGCTCATCCCCGCCTCGGGCTTCCAGAGCCTGCAGTTCCGCCTGGTGGAGAACCGCCTGGGCCTCTCCGCCCGTCACCGCCTGAAGATCAAGGGTTCGCCCTACACCAGCGTGCTCTCGGCCGAGCATCGGGCGGCCCTGGAGGCTTCGGAGCAGCAGCCGTCCCTGGCCGACCAGGTCGAGCGGTGGCTGGAGCGGACCCCCTTCCTGTCGGTGCCCGGCTTCGACTTCTGGTCGGCCTACCGCCAGGCCGTCACGGACATGCTGGCCCGCGACCGCCGGGTCATCGAGACCCATCCCACGCTCGACGACGCCGCCCGGGCCGAGCAGCTGGCCACCTTCGAGCACACCGTGTCCGGCTTCGAGGCCCTGTTCGACCCCGCCGCCTGGGACGAGCTGGTGGCCCAGGGGAAGCGCCGCCTGTCGCACCGGGCCTTCTCCGCCGCCCTGCTCATCAACCTGTACCGGGACGAGCCGATCTTCCAGCTGCCGTTCCGGTTCCTGACCACCCTGGTCGACATCGACGAGGCCTTCACCACCTGGCGCCATCGCCACGCCCTGCTGGCCCACCGGATGATCGGCAGCCGCATCGGGACGGGCGGCACCGCCGGCCACGAGTACCTGGAGGCGGCGGCCCGGCGCCACCGGGTCTTCACCGACCTCTTCGACCTGCCCACCTTCTTCATCCCCCGCTCCGCCCTGCCGCCCCTCCCGCCCGAGGTGGTGCAGGCCATGGGGTTCCGCTGGGGCGAGAAATGAGCGTCTACCGGGCCCACTTCTCCCGGTTCCTCTCCGCCGCCCCCGACCGCCTCCACCTGGCCGCCCACAGCCACCATCCCTGGCCCGACGTCAGCTACAACGGCCATATGGCGGCCTGGTTCGACGCCGCCGAGCTGGCCGACGACAAGTGGGACAAGGTGTTCGGCGAGGTGATCCCCGAGGCCCAGGGCCACGTGGCGCGCCAGCTGGGCCTGTCCGATCCCGCCACGGTGGCCTTCTCGCCGTCGACCCACACGCTGCTGATGAGACTCTTGTCCTGCCTGCCCCCGGCGGTGCAGGTGCTCACCACCGATGCCGAGTTCCACAGCTTCAGCCGTCAGATGCGCCGCCTGGAAGAGGATCGGCTGGCGGTGGTGACGCGGGTGGCGGCCGAGCCCTTCGGGACGTTCCCGGCCCGCTTCGCCGAGGCCGCCGCCCGGGGAGGCCACGACCTCGTGCACCTCTCCCACGTCCACTACAACTCCGGCTACGTCACCCCGGACCTCCACCAGGTGGTGTCCGCCGCCCCCCCCGACGCGCTGGTGGTGGTCGACGGCTACCACGGTTTCATGGCGCTGCCCACCGACCTGTCCGCCATCGAAGGAAGGGCCTTCTACCTGGCGGGCGGCTACAAGTACGCCATGGCCGGCGAGGGGGCGTGCTTCCTCCACTGCCCGCCGGGCTGGTGCCCCCGCCCCCGGGACACGGGCTGGTTCGCCGGCTTCACGGCCATGACCGAGGCCCAGGACGGTCCGGTGCCCTATGCCCCGGACGGGTCACGGTTCCTGGGGGCCACCCTCGACCCCGCGCCGCTGTACCGCTTCAATGCCGTGCAGCGCTGGCTGGACGGTCTGGGGGTCACGGTCGACACCATCCACACCCACGTCGGCCGCCTCCAGAAGCTCCTCCTCGACCGCCTCGACGACGAGGGGCGGGCGATGCTGGTGCCGGGCGTCGGGGAAGTCGACGACCGGGGAAACTTCCTCACCTTCCGCCGGCCCGACGCCGGCGACCTCTACCAGCGCCTCCACGATGCCGAGGTGGTCACCGACTTCCGGGATGACCGTCTCCGCATCGGCTTCGGGCTCTACCACGACGAGAATTCCGTCGACGAGCTCTGCCGGCGCTGGGCCCAGGTGAAGGCCTGAAGTAAGGGTCTGCCAGGGCTGTTCAGGCAGGACCCCCGATCGCGCTCAGCCTGGTCCGTCCCCGTTGTGGTGGCAGATCTCGGCGGCAGGGACGTCGAGGGCCGGGTTGCCGTCGAAGAACCCGGTCGGCTCAAGGTGGAAGCCGGCGCGCTGGACCGGCATCACCGGCCAGTCCTCGGGCCGGGCCACGTGGTGGGCGCCGAAGGTGTACCAGAGCACGACGTCGGTGCCTTCCAGCGGTCGATCGGCGGCAGCATAAGCGGGCAGGCCGGCCCCACCCGGGTGCTGGTAGGGATAGTCCCCCGCCGCGAAGCGCTCGCCAGGGTCGTAGGCGGTGACCCACAGGTGCCTGGTGGCGAACCCGGCGCGCTGGATGGCGTGGGAGTCGGGCTGGCAGAAGGGCAGCACGTTGCCGTGGGGGACGAGCCGGTAGGCGGTGGCCCCGCCGAGCATGTTCGTCTCCGTGGCACTGGTGATCTTCCAGGAGCGGGCTGTCAAGGGGTCGGCCAGGCGCTGCGCCTCGGACTCCCGGCGGAGAGGCGTCGCCTTGACCACCCAGGCATTGCCGTAGGGGTTCTCCGGGCCGGGCGGTACCGCCTCGCTGTTGAGCTCGTAGACGGTGTTGTCGAGACCGTCGACCATCATGTCGAGGCGGACGTTGAAGAAGTGCTGGTGGTTCGGCGCGTAGAGCCCGGGCGCGACCAGCGTGCCGTGCTCGGGCTTCTCACCGGATCCCAGCGCCCCGTTGGAGACGATGCCGGACAGCTTGACCTCGTAGTCGATGGTCCCGTCCTGGTACAGGTACCAGAAATAGCCGTACTCGTAGTTGGCGACGGTGGCCACCATCGAGATCACCAGACGGCGCGAGCGTCGCATCTCCACGGTCTCGGTGAGGAGGTCGGTGTGCTTCCAGAGCTGCCCTGAGTCCTCCTCGTGCAGGCAGACGGCGTTGGGGATCGTGACGGGCCGGCCGTCGTTGTCGTTGCCGACCCCGTCGAAATAGAAGACTTCGCCCAGACAGTCGCAGCCCAGCTCCAGGCTGTTGGCCAGCATGCCCACGCCGGCCTCGCCCATGTCGAAGACGTTCTTGCGGTAGTGCGTCGGGCCCGGGTCGCCGTAGGGGACGAACATCTCCGAGAGCGAGGCCCGGTAGATGATGGGCCGGATGCGGCCCTTGTCCTCGTAGCCGATGGTGTGCAAGACGAGGCCCTCGCGGGGGTTGAAACCGACCTGGAAGCTCCACTTCTGCCACTGCACGCGGTGTCCCTCGACGGAGAAGCTGGGACCCTCGGGCTGGCTGATCTCGAGCGGCCTGAGGTCGGTGCGCACCCCATCGGGGAAATGCGGGAAGTTCTCGGGGTTCTTGATCCGCTCGGGGTCGTAGTTGCCGGCGCGGGGCGGGAGCGGCACGACGCCGTGGTCCTCGACTTCCACGACCTCCATCCGGTCGAGGTCGAAGCGGACCACCACGCCCTCCACCGGGCGGGCGTATCCGTTGTCGTCCGGGGCGGAGCGAACCCAGGTCAAGGGACGGACGAAACGACCGCGGCCGGGATCGTCCTCCGGCCCGTTGTGACCGAGCGGCCACGGGTCGATGATGACGTCGTCGAAGTTGGTCACCGAGCGCTTGGCCAGGGCCTCCTGCCAGCGGGAGTCCTGCTTGACGACCTCCAGCAAGGTCGCCCATTCCTCGAGGGTGATCGGGGTCTGGGCGTCGGGAATGTGGCGCCAGGAGCGGACCTCCCCGGCGGTGATCGACACCAGCGCTTCGTACGTCGCCCGCTCCGCCCGCTCCCGGATGACGATGAAGGCCTGCCGGTCGATCGGCTCACCCGGCTGGTAGGCGAGGACCTCCGCTTTGGGTGGCTCCGCCAGCATCACGTACACGAAGCGCGCCGTGGAAGCGAGATCCTTGCGGAGGATGTCGGAGGCCTGCTCGATCTCGGCTGCGGTCAAGGGCTCCAACGGATGAACTGCGGTAGTGGTTGACTCCAGTTCACTCTGCATCGTTCACCCTTCTGTCTCCGGCCGCGTCGCGGTGCCGGCTCCCGGGACGAGCGTAACGACCGGCCGACGCAGTTCCTTCCGTACCAGTACGGATTCCTTGCTCAGACAGCCAAACTGCCCCCTCCGGGCCTACCACGCCGGCCGGGATCTATGACGGGATGACGGCGATGCCCATCAACTCGACCTTGGCCTCGGGGACGAAGAGGCCGGTGACGCCGAAGAGCCCCATGGCCGGGTAGTGCCGGCCGAACACCTCGCGCCAGGCGACGCCGGCGTCCTTCAGGGCGCCCGTGTAGGCGGCCACGTCGGTCACGAAGATCTGCAGCCACGTCAGGTCCTGGCGTTGCCCGCCGGCCGCTTCCAGGGCGGTGGCCAGGCACTGCGCGGCGCCGCGGAACTGCTCCACCATGCCCATGAGGGCCAGCGCCTCCGGCGGGCCGGAAGCGATCTGGCCGGCCAGGAAGGCGACCCGTCCGGGGGCGGCCAGGACGGCGTGGGAGAAGCCCGTGGGCGGGCCCAGGCTCTCGGGATTGAAGAACTCGTGGCTCCCCGGGATCCGGGGTGTCCCCGGAGGTTCAGAGCTCATCGCCCGCTCCAGTTCGGCTGGCGGCCTTCGGCGAAGGCCTTGTGGAACTCGGCGTGGTCGGCGGAGCGCATGAGGTAGGCCTGGGTCCACGCCTCCAGCTCGATGGCGGCCTGCAGGCTCATGTCCGCCTCCCGGGTGAGGAGCAGCTTGGTGGCGGCGTAGGCGAAGGTGGGCCCGTCGGCCAGGCGGCGGGCCAGGGCGGCGGTCTCGGCGGCCAGCTGCTCGTCGTCCACCAGGCGGCCCAGCCCGTAGGCGGCGGCGTCGGAGGCCGGCAGCTTCTCGCCCAGCATGAGGATCTCGGTGGCCCGGCCCGTCCCCACCAGGCGGGGGAGCATCCAGGCGCAGCCCATGTCGGCGCCGGCCAGGCCCACCGAAGTGAACAGGAAACGGAAGGAGGACGACACGGCCAGCAGGCGGAAGTCGGAGGCCAGGGCGATGACCGCCCCGGCGCCGGCGGCCACGCCGTTGACGGCGGCGATGATGGGCTTGGGCAGCTCCCGCATCCGCTGGACCACGGCGCCCGTCATGCGGGTGAACTCGAGGACGTCGCGCTGGTCACCGGCGGCCAGGAGCTTGCCGATGATGTCCTCCACGTCGCCGCCCGAGCAGAACCCCCGGCCGGTGCCGGTGACGACGACCACGGCCACGTCGTCGTGGTACTCCAGCTCGCCCATGAGGTCCCGCAGGTCGGCGTACACGTCGAGGGTGAGGGCGTTGAGCCGGTCGGGCCGGTTGAAGGTGACCGTGGCCACCCCGTCCTCCACCGAGAACCGGAAGTGGGGCCACTGCTTGGTGATGGGGGCCGAGGCGCGGTACGTCAACCGAAGATCCCTCCTCCGTCGAGCACAAGGGTCTGGCCGTTCACGGCGGCCGCCTCCTCCGAGGCCAGGTAGGCCACGGCGGCCGCCACCTCGTCGGCGGTGATGAGCCGGCCGAGGGGGCTGGTCTTGGCCAGGTAGGCGCGGGCATCGTCTTCGCCCCGGCCGGTGGTGGCGGCGATGCTGGCCACCGAGTTGTCGGTCATGGGGGTGTCGACGTAGCCGGGGCACACGGCGTTGGCCGTCACGCCGGTGCCGGCCACCTCGGCGGCGGTGGCCCGCATGAGCCCGATGGCGGCGTGCTTGCCGGCCACGTAGGGGGCGATGTAGCGGGCCCCGACCAGGCCCGCCACCGACGACACGGTGACGATGCGCCCGGAGTTCCGCGCCTTCATGCCACCCAGGACGGCCCGGGTGCACAGGAACGGCCCGGTGGCGTGGACGGCCAGCATGGCCGACCAGTCGACCAGCGGCGTCCGTTCCAGGGGGGCCGAGGTCCCGTAGCCGGCGTTGTTGACCAGAATGTCGACGTCGAGGTCAGCCAGGGCGGCGCTGACCGCGGCCTCGTCGGTCACGTCGAAGGCGGCGGCACGGATCTGGCCGGCGTCGCTCAGGGCGGCGACCGCCTCCTCCAGCGCCTCCTTCCGGCGCCCGGTGATCACCACCTCATGTCCGGCGGCCAGCAGCCGGGCCGCCACCGCCCTGCCGATGCCGCTGCTGCCGCCGGTGACCACGGCCAGAGTCCCCGGGGGTCGGGGTGTCCCCGATGTCCCCGGGGGTGGGGGTGTCCCCGATGTCCCCGGGGGTGGGGGTGTCCCCGATGTCATAGCACGTCTCGTTTCGTCCGGTAGGCGCCGGGGTCGAGCACGCACACGTCGGCCCGGCCGGCGGCCATGAGGGTATTGACCTCGTCGAGGCGGGTGATGTGGCCGCCCACCATGACGGTCACGCCCGCCTCGTTGCGAATCCGGTCGGCCAGGCCGGTGTTGTACAGGCGCCGGTAGTCGGGGGCGTGGACCTCGTCGCCGGTGGAACCGCCGGCGGCCACGTCGACGATGCCCACGCCGGCGCGGGCCAGGAGGCGGGCCAGCTCGACCCCTTCTTCGGGGGTGAGGCCCCCGGGGGCCCGGTCGTCGGCCAGGAGACGGACGCCGAGGGGCCGTTCGGCCGGCCAGGCGCCGGTGACGGCGTCGAGAACCTCGAGGGGGAAGGCGGCCCGGGCGTCGAGGCCACCACCCCGGTCGTCAGTGCGGCGGTTGGCCAGGGGGGAGAGGAAGCCGGCCAGCAGGTAACCGTCGGACATGTCCAGCATCAGCAGGTCGAAGCCGGCCTCGGCGGCCCGGGCGGCGGCCGCCGCGTAGGACCGGACGACGGCCGCCATGGCGCCCCGGTCGATGGCCCACGGCGTGCGGCTGCGGGGCCCGTAGGGCACGGCGGAGGCGGCGGGCAGGGACCAGCCCGCCCGCAGGGGCCGGTCGATGCCGCGCTGGCGGGGACGGCAGGCACCCCGGCGCCCGGCGTGGGTGAGGCGCAGCGCCACCCTGGCGCCGGCCGCCTGGACGGCGGTCACGATCCCGGCCCACGCCTCGGTCTGGGTGTGGTTCCAGATCCCGGCCGAACCCGACGTCACCCGGCCCTCGGGGGCGGGGGCCACCGCTTCGGTGACGACCAGCCCGGCCCCGCGGGCGGCGGCGCCGGTCAGGACGCCGAGGTGGGCGGCGTTCGGACACCCCTCGCCGGCGTCGTCGGGGGCCGGCGGGGCCAGCGCCACCCGGTTGGGCAGGGCCACGGCCGGGGTGAGGGGCAGGGGGGCGAGCAACGGCGGGGGGACGACCAGGCGGCCCGGGTCGTGGCCGAACCAGGCGTCGACCTCGTTGACCAGGACCGGGTCGCGCTGGGTCAGGGTGCCGTGGGTGATCCGCCCGCTGCGGGTCAGGAGGTTGAAGGCGAACTGCTCGGGGGCGAAGCGGATGTAGCGAACCACCGATTCGAAGTACCGGGCCGAGTCCGTGGCCACCTCCTGGAAGCGCTCCACCACCGGCTGGCGTTCCCCTTCGTACTCGGCGAAGGCGGCGGTGGGATCACCGGGGTGGGCCACGAAGGCTTTGGCCAGGGCGATGGAGTCGTCCATGGCCAGGCGGGTGCCCGACCCGATGGAGAAATGGGCGGTGTGGGCCGCGTCCCCGAGCACCACCGCCCGGCCGTGGTGCCAGGAGCGGTTGCGCACGGTCACGAACGTGCCCCACAGCGACTTGTTGGACCGGAGCTTGCGGCCGTCCAGCCAGGGGGCGAAGAGGTTGGAGCAGAAGACCAGGCTCTCCTCTTCGCTCATGGTGTCGAGGCCGGCCGTCCGCCAGGTGGCCTCCGAGCACTCGACGATGAAGGTCGACGACGAGGCGTCGTAGGGATAGGCGTGGACCTGGAAGAGGCCGTAGGAGGTGGGCAGGAAGATGAAGGTGAAGACGGGCAGGGCGAGCGGCGCGCCGTACCAGACGTAGCGGCTGGCGGTGGGCGTGAGGGTGGTCCCGAGCGGCTCGGCCAGAGCGGCCCGAACCATGGAGCGGACCCCGTCGGCGCCGACGACCACGTCCGGGGCCGCGGCGCCGTCACCGGCCAGGAGGGCCTCGAGGTCGGCCACCTCGTGCTCGTGGCGGACATCGACCCCGAGGGCGACGGCCCGCTCCGTCAGGATGCGCAGCAGCTCGGTGCGGGCGATGGCGGCGAAGCCGTGGCCGTAGGCCCGGATGCAGCGTCCGGCGTAGTGGATGTCGATGGCGCTCCAGCGCACCAGCGCCTCGTCGATGGCCAGGTAGGTCTCGTAGTCGGCGTCGCGCAGCTCGGCCAGGGACTCATCGGAGAACACCACCCCCCAGCCGTAGGTGGCGCCGGGCGGGTTGCGCTCGGAGATGACCACGCCGTGGCCGGGGTCGGCCCGCTTGAGGAGGATGCCCAGGTACAGGCCGCCCGGGCCGGCTCCGCAGATGGAGAAGTTCATCCGGGGAAGTTCATCCGGCGAGGACGTCGGCCAGTCGGTCGAGCTCAGCCGGGTGGGAGGTGGCCGGGAGGAGCACCAGCTCGTCGCAGCCGGCGTCGCCGTAGCCGGCCAGGTGCTCCCGGATGGCTTTGGGGCTGTCGAGGAGGCCGGCAGCCACCCGCTCGGCGAAGACGCCGGTGAAGGCGTAGTAGTGGCGCAGGTAGGCGGCGCCCGCCTCCGGGTCGGCCAGGGAGAAGTACGACTGGCCCCACAGCTCGGGCAGGCCGGGCCGGCCGGCGTCGGTCCAAGCCGACCGGGCCCGCCCGGCGGCGGTGGCGAAGGCGCGGGGCGGGCCGCCGCCATGGACGTAGCCGTCGGCGTAGCGGGCGGCCCGGGCGAACGACGGCCCGCTGCCCCCACCGACGAGGAGGGGTGGCCCACCGGGAGTGACGGGCCGGGGCCCGATTCGCCCGTCCTCCCAGATCTCCCGCATGACGGCCAGCTGGTCGGACAGGCGCCGGCCCCGGTCGGCCCATTCGGCGCCGGCGGCTGCGTAGTCGTCCCGCCGGGCTCCCAGGGACACGCCCAGCGTCAGGCGGCCCTCGGAGAGAGCGTCGATGGAGGCGGCCTGGGCGGCCAGGACGGCGGGCGGGCGGATCGGGCCGATCACCACCATGGTCACCAGCCGGACCCGGCGGGTCACGGCGGCGGCGGCCGCCAGCGCCACCAGGGGGTCGGTGGCGTCGTAGACCAGGCGGTCCACCACCCCCAGGCTGGTGAAGGGACCGGCCTCGGCCCGGCGGGCCCACTCCACCAGCTCCGGGCCGCGCCGCGCTGCGTTC
>Ga0299907_10000422_pt1 | contig 20329 bp, 22 predicted proteins | sample RVTome_16_FD_198680 | JGI IMG/M metagenome (GOLD analysis project Ga0299907, IMG submission 198680) | Soil microbial communities from uranium-contaminated site in the Upper Colorado River Basin, Wyoming, United States - RVT152D67 (version 2) ...
ACGCGATCCAGGGCGCTGCGGCGGCCACCTTCGTGTTCGAGGAACTCGGTCTGAGCAACGTGGCCACGATCAATGACGGCGACCCATACACCCAAGGCTTGACCAGCTCCTTCGAGAGTGCTTTCGCGGACCTGGGCGGGACCATCGTCATCAGCACCGCGGTCACCGCGGATCAGACGGACATGCGTCCGGTCCTGACCGAGGTCGCGGCGGCGGGTGCGGAACTCGTCTTCTTCCCGATCTTCCAGCCGGCAGGCGATTTCATCGCCGAGCAGGCGGCGGAAGTTGCAGGCTTGGAAGAGACGATCCTGATGGGCGCCGATGGGCTCCTCTCAGACACTTTCGTCGCGCTGCCCCAGGCCGAAGGGATGTACTTCTCAGGTCCGTCGACACCGGAGACCCCGGAATACGCGGATTTCTTGGCGAAGTACGAGGCGGCATACGGCGAACCGCCGATCGCGCCGTTCAACGGGCACGCCTACGATGCGACGAACATGTTGTTCGACGCCATCGAGACGTCCAGCACGGACGATGGCGGGACACTGGTCATCGATCTGCAGGGCGTTCGTGACGCACTGCACAGCATGACCTACGAGGGCCTCACCGGAACTCTGGCTTGTGACGAGTTCGGTGACTGTGCGGCTCCGAGCATCAACATCCTGCAGAACACAGCGGACACAGCGGATGTCGCAGCGGTGTTTGCGAACGTGCTCACTACCTACACATCGGAAGACCTGGGCTTCTAACCCCCGAGGTCTATCAATCGCCCGGTGCCGTGTCTGCGCGGCACCGGGCGACCTAAAGGATGGGGAGACCGTTAGATGGCACAAGCCGCCACAGTCGATGTTCGCCCGACTAGGCGCGCCTCCCGAATCACGCCGGTCAACATCTTTCTCTGGGGACTCAGGATCGCCGTCCTCGTCGTCATCCTCTATGGGTCCTATCTGAGCATCTCGTCGGGAAGGCTCAGTGCCTCCCAATGGCGCGATCTCATCGTCTTCGGCGTCTCCACCGGCTCGGTGTATTCCCTGATCGCCCTCGGCTACACCATGGTCTATGGAGTACTCAGATTCATCAATTTCGCTCATGGCGAAGTGTTCATGATCGGGGCGATGACGGCCTTCTTCGTCGCCAACGGGCTGGCAACAACCAGTCTCTGGGTCGCCAACCCCGCCGTATCTCTACTCATCGTCATGGTCTCGGCGATGGTGGCGTCGACCTCGGTGGCCGTGATCGTCGAGCGGATCGCCTACCGGCCATTGCGCGGGTCACCAAGGCTGATTCCACTGATAACCTCAATCGGCGCCTCATTCACCCTTCAATACCTGATGCGTGGTCTTGTTGGCCCGGGCAACAAGGCCTTTCCTCGGATGGAACCGCTCAGGGGCAGCTGGGAGATAGCGGGCTTCGTCATCCTCCGCTCCCAGGTCGTGGTGATCGTGGCCGCACTGACCATGATGCTGGGTCTCTACATGTTCGTGGAGCGCACCCGAACCGGGAAGTCGATGCGAGCCGTGTCTGAGGACCCGGAGACCGCCGCTCTAATGGGGATCGACGTGGACAAGACCATCGTCAAGGTGTTCGCCATCGGAGGAGCCATGGCCGGCGTAGCCGGCGCCCTCTGGGGCCTGGTCTTCCCCAGCCTGAACTTCTTCTCCGGATTCCTGCCCGGCATAAAGGCCTTCACCTCAGCGGTGCTTGGTGGCATCGGCAACATCGTGGGGGCGATGTTGGGCGGGGTGAGTCTGGGTGTCTTCGAGTCGGTCGGGCCCAGCCTGGTCCTGGCCGGGTATGGGATCCCTGCTTTCAGCCAGCTGAAAGACGTGGTGGCCTATGCGGCACTTGTGATGGTGCTGATCTTCAGACCCACCGGGATCCTCGGTGAACGTCTCGCCCAGGAGAGGGGCTAGCCGGTGTCCCAAGTCGTCGACGCTCCGGCAACGGAAGCCGAGCTGAGGCCAGCCCCTCCACTCGAAATGCGACGAGCCCTCAGGCTCGGGTTGGCCGGAGGAGCGGCGATGGTGCTGGTAGCCGCCACCGGCATCGTGACCACATTCCAAGCCCGTTTGGTGATCGACCCTGTTCTGCCCTTGGGCACGATGTTCATCTATCTGGTCGCGGCGGCGTTCGGCTGGATGGCTGCCCAGCCCCCACCCACCCTCGAAGGCTTCGCGCCAGCCAAGGTGGGGAGTCGCAACGTCATGGCAGGCGCCCTCGCCGGGCTCCTCGGTGGTCTCTCTGTCGGCCTCTTGCTGGTCGTGATGACGGTATTCGACCTACGCGGAGTGTTCATCGAGCTCTCACCCGAACTGTCCGAGATCCTCGGCTTCGGCATGCCGGTGGCGGCGTCGATCGTCGCAGTTGTCCTCGTCTCCTCCCTTGCCGCCGCACTCGGGGCCTCGCTCCACCTCCTCCCCGAGCGTCCTAGGCATTCGCTGATCCCAGCCCTGATCTGGGTAGTCGTGTTCTCCCTGTTCACCGATCTGTTCGGGCAACTCTTCACCGGCCTGAGCATCGACTTCCTGGTCGACCTCCTCTACACGTCGAGAGGAGGGCCGCTCACCATCGTCGGTGCACTCATCTTGTTCACGGTCTTCGTCGCTGTGTTCTGGTATCTGGGGGGCCGTGAGAGGCGTCTGCGTGAGACGGTCCAGTCGATGCCAAAGGAGAGGCGGATCAGATGGCAGGTCGGCATGGCCGCCATCGTGCTCGTCGTGCTCTACTTCATTCCCCAGCTCATGGGCCCCTTCGTCAGCCAGATCATGGTGACCGCCGGCATCTTCCTGCTCATGGCCCTCGGCCTCAACATCGTGGTCGGTTACGCCGGCCTTCTCGACCTGGGCTATGTGGCCTTCTTCGCAGTGGGGGCATACGCCGGCGCCATCCTCACCTCGCCCCAATCTCCGGCCTTCGCCCCGGAGCTGACCTTGGTAGCGGCGCTGCCTTTTGTGATGATCGCGGCAGCTTTCGCCGGGATCGTCGTGGCCACGCCGGTAATCCGGATGCGGGGCGACTACCTCGCCATCGTCACTCTCGGCTTCGGTGAGATCGCCCGCATCTTGCTCAACTCGGAGTGGCTTTCGCCCTACTTCGGTGGGGCGCAGGGGATCACCAATATCCCCGACCTCCAGATCGGTCCCTTCACCTTCAGCACACCTCAGGACTACTTCTACCCGGTATTCCTGTTCGTCCTCATCGCCGCCTACATCACACTCGCCGTGCAGAAGTCGAGGTGGGGGCGGGCCTGGATGGCGATGCGGGAAGACGAGTCCGTGGCCGAGGCGATGGGGGTCAACATCGTCACCGCCAAGCTGTCCGCATTCGTGGTCGGCGCCATCCTTGCCAGTTTCGGAGGCGCCCTCTTCGGATCACAAATCGGCTCGGTGTTCCCCCACTCCTTCGACATCGTCGTCTCCATCACCATCCTGGTGATCATCATCGTCGGCGGCATGGGCAGTGTCCCCGGTGTCACTCTCGGGGCCTTGGTCCTCATCGTCCTACCCAACCTGCTGCGCGAGTTCTCCGAATACCAGTTCCTGTTTTACGGAGTGCTTCTCATCGCGATGATGTTGAAGCGTCCCGAAGGATTCATCCCCAGCAAGCGCCGCGCCCAGGAGCTTCACTCCGAAGAGTTGTCCCAGGACTCCTGGCTCGAGATCTACGGGGAGAAGGGCCAGGCCGAAACCGTACCGGAGGGGACCGTCTGATGCCGCTGCTGGAGATCGAAGGACTGAGCAAGGCGTTCGGTGGTCTCAGGGCGATCAACGGGCTGGACATCCACGTCGACGAGGGCGAGATCGTCAGCGTCATCGGCCCCAACGGCGCCGGTAAGACGACCTTCTTCAACCTGATCACCGGGATGGATGGCCCCGACGAGGGATCGATCGTCTTCGACGGGCAAACCATCGTGGGGCTTCGCCCCAATCAGATCCTCCAGTTGGGTATGGCGCGGACCTTTCAGAACGTCAGGCTGTTCCCGGCGATGACGGTCCTGGAGAACGTCATGGTCGGTCAGCACAGCCGTACCAAGGCCGGGCTGTTCGGCGCCATCTTCAAGACACCGTCACAGAGGCGAGAAGAGGCTGCGATCGAGGAGAAGGCGAAGGAGGTTCTGTCCTTCTTCGGGACGAGGTTGGCCGGATATCGCCACGATCAGCTTTCGATGGTGCTCTCCTACGCCAATCGTCGTCGTCTCGAGATCGCCCGGGCAATGGCAACCGAGCCGCGGCTGCTCCTCCTCGACGAGCCGACAGCCGGCATGAACCCGAGGGAGACGGTGGAGCTGACCGAGCTCATCGGTCAACTTCGGAGTGAACGAGGATTCACCATCATCCTCATCGAGCACGACATGCAGGTGGTGCGAAACGTCTCCGACCGTGTGGTCGTCCTCGATCATGGGGTGAAACTGATCGAAGGCTCATACGACCATGTGTCCACGGACGAGCAAGTGATCGAGGCTTACCTGGGACGCCCTGCGGAGCGACAAGGATGACCCGCCAGCCAGTGCTTTCCCTGCGTGGTGTGGACACCCATTACGGAGCGGCTCACATCCTCAGAGACGTCAACATCGAGATCTACGCCGGTGAGATGGTGTGTCTCCTCGGTGGCAACGCCTCGGGAAAGACGACCACGCTGAAGACCATGCTCGGTTACGTCAGGCCCTCCGCAGGAACCGTGTTGTTCGACGGGGAGATCGTGAACGATTGGAGCACCGCCAAGCGAGTGGGGCTCGGGCTGACCATGGTTCCCGAGAACCGACGTCTCTTCAAGCGGATGACGGTGCGGGAGAATCTCGAGATCGGAGCGTATCTCCGTCAAGGCGAGAGTCTCGACGGTGATCTCGATCGAGTCTTCGAGATGTTTCCCAGAGTCAAGGAACGTCTCACTCAGAAAGCAGGAACCCTCTCCGGTGGTGAGCAGCAGATGGTGGCCATGGGCCGGGCGCTCATGGCTCGACCAAAGGTCCTGCTCATGGACGAGCCGTCGATGGGACTGGCCCCGGTGCTGGTCGCCCAGAACTTCGAGATCATCGAGCGGATAAACAAGGCCGGCACCACTGTGTTCGTGGTCGAGCAGAACGCGAGCATGGCCCTCTCCATCGCCGACCGGGGTTATGTGCTCCAGACCGGGAAAATCGTGCTGGACGACACGTCCCAGGGATTGCTGGCCAACCCGCAGATGCGGGCCGCATACTTGGGCGACGTCTAGTGCTCCGGCTCGTAAGTTCCGTGCGTGACTTGCGAGTCGGTGCACTAAGCACCACGCGTCACCGCTCGGGGTCTTCGTCCTCCGTTACCGGTGGGAATTCCTGCGTGTCGAATAACCGGCTTTGGCTCGAGTGTCGACGACGAATCCCGACGATCCGTTCCGGGGGCTCGGTGAACTCGATCATGTGCTGACTCGCCTCACCCCAGGTCTCGCCGAGGATTCTCGTCCTCCACACATGGCCGACCACGATCCGGATAACTGCAGTCATCGGCACTGCGACCAGGACTCCGAGCAGTCCGGCGACCGATCCACCGACGATCAGGGCAAGCACGATCACCAGCGGTGACAGGTTCACCCTCGCACGCTGAACCAGCGGCGTTATCACGTGATTGTCGAGCTGTTGGATCGCGGTCATGATCAGCACTGCCCAAACCGCCTGGGTGAAGTCGCCGTTCAACAACGCCACCAACGCGGCCAGTGCTCCACCAACCACGGGTCCCATGAACGGAATGAGGTTGAGGAACCCGGCAATGATCCCGATCAGGAGCCAGAAGGGCAGGTCGATCGCCCACATCCCCACGCTGGAGGCGAAGCCGACGATCACCGACACCAGGAGCTGGCCACGAACGAACGAGCCGAGGGCGGTACCCACCTGCCCGGCCACGAAGGAGAACTCCTGGCGGTGCCGGGGGGGTGTCACCTCGAGAGTGTTCGCCTTGAAGCGCTCGAGGTCGATCAGGATGTAGAGAGCGAGGACGGGCGCCAGCCCGAGAACCGCCACCGCCTCGGCCACACCACGGATCAGTTGGCCCGCGCCGGCCCCGAAGCCGAGGAGGAGGTTCTGGACGGTCTCCTGGTTGGCCGGATCGTTCAGCCAATCTTCGATAGCTTGCTGGCTCAGCAACTCGTCGACATCGAGCCCGAGGTTGGCGCCGGCCTCGCGCACCCAGTTGATACCGGCGAGATAGAGGTCGGGGAGACGGGCGCCAAGCTCAGCCGCCTGCTCCCGGACCGTTGGCAACACGAGGGCGGCGACGGCGAGGATGAAGGCGATCAATACCGCGAGAGCCAACACGGCTGCCACCGGGCGCGGCACTCGCATCCTGGCGAACCCGTTGACCGCGGGCTCGAGGAGGAATACCAGCCCTGCGGCGAATGCCACCGGGAGCCAGATGACCCGAACCGAGCCCGCCACAATGAGAAGGACATAGCCGAGAGCCACCGCCCCGACGGCGGTCCAGACGATGAGGGCGATGCGTCTCAGCCGGTCAGAGGGCACAATCGGGCAGTGTAACGAGGGGTGGTCAGCCGACGGTGACCTGCAGCGAGGCGTCCTCACCGACCGATATCACCCAGCCATTGCCCGGTGTCGGACTGGCGAACCCCTCGGCGCTCTCAGTCCAGTCACCGGGAACGACGGCATTGCCCACCACACGCACCGGAACCTGTGGAGGCACCGTGATCTCAAAGGTGCCGGCGACATTGACGACGATGCTCTCGGTCACGGTGCCCAAGGCGACGTTGCCGGTGCCATCCACCTGCAATGCCGACAGACGAAGTTGCGTCAGGTCGGCCGCGACCCGCCCTCCGAGGGAGAGATTCCAGACCGGGACCCTGTCGAGGTCGATCGTCCACCCGGCAAAGGTGTAGGGACCGGGGTCCGTGGCCGGCTCGAGACGGACGGACAGGTTCTCACCCTGCACCTGTTCCAGAGCCTCCGGCAGCCCCACCTCGCCGCCACGGCGAACCGGGTCGACTGCATACATGAACCCGGACTGTCCCGAGCCGACAACCAGGTCTCCGGTGATCCGGGCCGAAAGGGCAACGGTCGTAGCCGAGCCTGACTCAGGCCCGATCAACCCGTTGGACGCCGACGGCATTGCCTCCCATCCTTGAACGTGGCCAGTCACGAGTACCCCCAAAGCGAGCACCACCACCACGGGGACCATTCCAGATAGACGGACCCGTCCCAACCTTCGTCCCCTGGCCAGCACCGTGAGCAGGGTCAGCAGGACCCACACGGGCCACCAGGCGATGAAGTCGATGGCTATTGACCGGCTCAACAGTCGGGCATAGATAGCCACCAGGGTGAGCACCAGACCCAGCAGAGGCAGAATCCAAGCCTTGGGAATGCCGCGGCGCGAGCCGGCGGCCGTGTGGGTCATTCGGTGTAGCCGGCGCCCAGTACCAGCACCACGTCGGCGCCCTCTTGAAGATCGGGGTCGGGTATCGACTCGATCAGCGCGCCGGGAAGAAAGGTGAGGAGTGCGTTGGCCTCGGCAGAGAAACCGTCTCGATACCAGATTCGTGACGGATCCTGTTCGGGATCGAAGTCCCCGGCCTGCTGGGTCTGATACCCGGCATCGGCCAGCTCCTGGGTCTTGCGACCTGCCGCTCCAGACACGCCCACCGAGTTGAGGACAACCACGCGAACCTCTTCGGGTGGGCGCACCGGAACAGTTGTCGAAGTCGTTGAGGAGGTCGTCGAGGGCTCGGCGGTGGTGACGATGCTCGAAATGACGGTTGTGATCGTGGTGTCGACCGATGTCGGTGTGGTGGTCGACTCAACGGCCACCGGGTCGGGGTCGTTCACGAACAGGTAGAGAAGTAGGAACACGGCAGCGCCGACCAGCAGGATGCCGACCACCATCACGACCAGATCCCGGTAAAACCTGCCGGCCGAGCCGGAAGCGTGCTTGCCCCTGCTCACGACACTGCCTTCTCCTCGGCCGGTGACGGTTGGATCATCGCCTTGATTCGAGCAACGGTGAGAGGGTCGACGAGAGTCGACTCTGCGAGACCTACGACTGTGATGAGACGCTCGTAATAGACGGCCGATGACATACCCAGGGTGAACTCGATCGCCTGGTCCTTGGGACCGGGCTCGAGCCACCAACTCCTCTCAAACTCGAGAATGATCCGATCCTCGTCACTCAACATCGCAGTGAGCGTATTTGTGGCCCCGGATTTAGTAGAGGATTTGGCTTGTGCGCGGTGATCTGGGGGCGGCCGTTCAGCAGCTCAAGCAGAAGCCGGGCAGTGGACCGTACCTGAGAGGCGTGATGCTCCCGATGGCGTTGGCGGAGCTGGGGTTGATCGATGAGTACGAGTTCGTCGTGCACCCCAGGCTGGCGGGCGATGGGCCGACGTTATTCGCAGGGGCTATCGAAGCGCATCGACTTGAAGCTCGTGAGCCGGTTGGAGGTCGGCTCCGGAGCGATGGCGATGCGGTATGAGCAGAGAAGGTAACCATCGGGCTTGTCACCACCAGGTAGATCAACTGATCCCTGGATGCTCTCTCGGACTTGTGTTCTCCCAAGAGATCACTGCTGACGAGCCTTGTCGAGGTACTGGAGGATGTCGTGGGCGGCAAGCTCGACCTCCTTGTGGTACCACTCGGCGGCGCGATAGATGCAACTGATTATGCCCATCCGGTGCAGGCGCCTGAAATCTCCATAGACGAAGGCGTAGCGACCTTTGGTCTCGGGTGTCGCCCCGTCGGTCAGCCCGAGATGCCATTGGGCGTATTCGTCCCAGTCGTGTGAGGAAAGAAAGTCGTCCTGATCCAACGGCGTGGGCTGCACGTCGGACCAGCTACTGCGCAACACGTACTGGCGGCTGTCGATGAGCTGGTAGGCCTTCTCGACTGCGGCATCGTTGACCAGGTATTTGGGCATGGACGTAAGTCTTATCCATCGGTCCCTCTCCGACCAACTCGACGCGGGTCAACGATCACTTGAGGATCGTGGTGAGCACTCCAACCCTGTGTTCGATGTCACCTGGCACCTGCAGCGCAGCCTCAACCGCGGCCAATGACGATTCTCGCCGTATCGTTCGAGAATCGTGGGGGATGAACTAGCGAGCCAGAGTTAGGCTGCGACCAGCGAAATCACGCCTGGTCAAGGCGATCGGCAGGTCTGGGCCTGACACATATCGCCCGGGTTCTGCGCTAGTAACGACCACATGAGTCCAGCGGTCCAATCAAGATGCGCTTTCGCCTACCCGACTGGGATGTCCCGATGCCAGAACCTCTGGTGTCCTATTGGTCGGCGTGGAACGAAACCGACTTGGCACTCGTGCCACGGCATCTCGCCAGTGCAGTCACGGACGACGTTGTATGGAATGATCCCCGTGACTCCTTCATAGGCATCGCCGAGTTGGAAGCCAGTATCCGTAGGCTGAGAACCAACAAACCGGGCTATTTCTTCGTGATCGCATCCGAGGTCGATCACCACCATGATCGACTCAGGTATCGCTGGGACATGATCAGTCGAAGTCGGACCCTGATGGAGGGTCTCGACATTGTCACGATCAGCCCTTCGACAGGCTTGATCTGTCGAGTCGACGGGTTCTTCGGCCATCCCACTCCCATCAACCCCGACGAGAGCGGTGTTCCCGCTGGGCTATTGCGTCAAGTCGAGAGCGACATCGGCTAGCGCAGATCACCAGATCCTGGATGGAACCGCCCATATCTCGAGCGCGGTTCCAACTCAGCCGCGCTGAGTGCGTCGGCTCAATCTGAGGATCGGGATTTCGCGGTCGGTCTTTTCGAGGTATCGGCCATAGCCTGGAGCAAGTTCCACGACCTGACTCCATACAGAGTCACGCTCTGCCCCGGTAAGCACCTCTGCTTCGACCGGGAATTCTCCATCACCGACATCGACGAGGGCATCGCCCGGGTTCTTGGCAAGGTTGAAGGCCCATGCTGGATGACGGGCGGATCCACCGTTTGAAGCAACCACGAACCACGAATCGTCTCGGTCTCCATCAGCGAACCAGCCGAGCACAGCCTCTCGGCGTTTCCCTGACTTGGCTCCTTTCGTGGTCAGGCGGAGAAGGGGGCGTCCTTGGACCTTTGCTCCGAAGCGGAACATGAGACTCCCCACCCACCCCATTCCCTTCACTAGCGGGCGAAGAGCTTTGGGGAACTCGGCACCGCGACTGCCGCTGGGAGGTAGGTCGATCATCTATGGAACCGTACCCCGCTGGGTGACGCCGTGGATCAGACGTTCGGGTCGTGCATGAGTTCCCGTACCTCTTGTGCACACCGGCAGGCGACTGCGAGCTTGGCAGCCCATTCCAGGGCATCCTCGTGTGAGGGCACGTCGACGATCGAGAAACCCCCGATGACCTCCTTGGTCTCCGGGTACGGGCCATCGGTGACCGTCCCGTCGGTGGCCACCACGCTCGCGCTCTGACTTACCACCCCGCCGCCAAAAACCCACACACCGGCGTTCTGGGCCTCCTCGACCACCTTGCGCGCGGCCGCGGCCACGTCGGGCGTCTCCTCCTCGGGGAAGGTCATCCAGCCGTCATCGAACGAGATCAGGTATCGCGTCATCTCATGTCTCCCTCTCCCGGCGGCCTCCTCCGGCTGCCTATTGCTCCTGCTACCAACGCCTCGCTCCTGATCTGACTGATGCCGGCAGGAATTCTCGTCGGTCCACGGTGGCTCTAGACGCCGACACCGACACTACGAATAGGTCAAGACCCGTTTCTCGGCGTGCCACGCGGCTTGAGCGTCACCTCCTGATTCGTCGGCTCGTTCGACGAGGGTGCCTTTCTCGACGTAGGCCTTGAGCGTGGGCGCACCTCCCGTCCCAGCGCTACAACGCCCATCCTGATTGATTGTGTTGGAGCCGGGTACCGGAATCGAACCGATGACCTGCTGTTTACAAGACAGCTGCTCTACCAACTGAGCTAACCCGGCGTGGTCGACGAATCGCGTCGAACCCTCATTATCTCAAAGCACGCAAGTGCAGCCGAAACCGAAGCGTTGAGGCTCTCGGTCCCACCTGCCATCGGGATCGAAGCCACCACGTCGCATCTCTTGGCGGCCAACACGCTGAGACCAGCCCCCTCCCCGCCCACGACAACGGCAACCGGCTCAGTGAACAGTTGCAAGCCGAACAAGGTCGAGTCAGCGGACTGATCGAGACCGACCACCCAGGTGCCAAGCTGCTTGAGCCGGCTCAAGGCTTCGGGGACCGAGCCGACGATCGCCACCGGCATCGTCTCCAAAGCGCCAGCCGCCGCCTTGAACGCCGAGGCGGTCAAGGGCGCCTGTCTTCGGTACGACATCACCATCCCGGTCATGCCGGCGGCAGCCCCGCTGCGGGCGATCGCCCCCACATTGTGGGGGTCTTCGACATGGTCGAGGACAATGATTGCCGCCCCCTCCCCGGAAAGTTGCTCGAGGGGAGACGGGGTGATCGGAGTGCAATCGGCCACCAATCCTTGTGGCGCCTCGGACTCCGCCATCGAGCGCACATCGGCCACCACCGAAACGCTCTCCTCCCCGACCCGGTTCACGATCGACCGGACTTCTGACCGGGCGAGCCTCCCCTCCTCGACCCACAACCGTCGCACTCGACCGGCGGCAGCCGCTGCCGCCACAGCGTGCATCCCTTCGACCCTACCTCCGAAGCCAGCGGGTGCCATGAGGACCGTCCTCCAATATCACACCGGCCCGCTCCAGACCATCCCTGATGTCATCGGCGTCGGCATATCGGCGCTCCTCCCGAGCCTGGTTGCGCAGCTCCACCAGCCGGTCGACCACTTCACCGGCATCGCCATCGACATCGAACCGTTGCTGGAGTTCGGCCAGGTCGAGCTCCGACCGGGTCGGCACCGATGCGTCGTCCAGACCGAGGACCTCAACGATGATCTCAACGGCACCGGCGATCGGAGAGGCATCCCCGCCCTCGTCCAGAATCCGATTGCCATCACGAACCAGATCGAACAGCAGAGACACCGCCTGCGGTGTCCCGAAGTCGTCGTCCATGACTTCGATGAATCTCTCGAGGGCCGCCGGGTCAGGGTCCCCGGGCCTTGCCCTTTCCCTGAATCGGCTCAGTCGGTCGAGGGATTCCTCGGCCTCGACGAGCAGGTCCTCGGTGTACTCGATGGGCGACCGATAATGCGCCCGGAGAAAGAGGAGACGCAATGCCCGGCCACCGTGCTTCTCGGTTATCGAGGCCAGGTCCACCAAATTGCCGGTCGACTTGGCCATCTTCTCCCCGCCGAGGTTGACCATCCCGTTGTGCAGCCAGTATCGGGCAAAGGTGTTGCCACTCGCCCCCTCGCTCTGAGCGATCTCGTTCTCATGGTGGGGAAATACGAGGTCGGATCCGCCTCCGTGGATGTCGAAGGCCTCACCCAGGTATTTCCCCGCCATAGCCGAGCACTCGATATGCCAGCCGGGCCGGCCCGGTCCCCACGGCGAGTCCCACCATGGCTCGCCGGGTTTCGTCGCCTTCCACAAGGCGAAGTCGAGCGGATCGTGTTTCGACTCCCCCAACTCGATGCGATAACCGGAGCGCAGCTCGTCGGGGTTGCGGCCCGAGAGCCTGCCATAGCCCTCGAAAGCACGGACCGAGAAGTACACATCTCCGTCTGAGGAATAGGCAAGACCACGATCGATCAGGACCCGGATCGTCTCGATGATCTCGGGAATGTGCTCGGTTGCCTTCGGCTCCAAATCGGGGGCGAGCACCCCGAGATCCTCGTAGCCAGAGGTGAATCGAGCAGTCATGATCTCAGCCAATGACTCCACGCTCTGCCCGCTTTCGGCCGCGGCCGCGATGATCTTGTCCTCGATGTCTGTGATGTTGCGGACATAGGTCACCTCGTACTCACGCCACATGAGGTAACGACGGATCACGTCGAAGGCGACGGCGGACCGCCCGTGGCCGACATGTGGCGCCCCCTGCACCGTCGGACCGCACACGTACATCGACACCTTGCCCTGGTCCCTCGGCTCGAAAGGGACAACGGCGCGGTGAATCGTGCTATTGAGGCGGAGCATCGGCGAATGTTACGGCAGGGCGGTGACCGTGACCACAGCCACCGCGGCGAGTCCTTCCCCCCGACCTATGAACCCGAGCCCGTCGGTGGTGGTCGCCTTGACCGACACCGCGTCAACATCGATGCCGAGCGAAGCAGCGAGTTTGGTTCGGATCTCGTCACGATGCGGTGCGATCCGGATGCTCTCCACCACCACGGTCGCGTCGACGTGAGCGACTTGCCAGCCGGCCTCGAGGGCCATCCTGGCTGTCCTGGTGAGCAAGGAAAGAGAATCGACGCCAGCCATCGCCGGGTCGCTCGACGGGAAGTGATCTCCAATGTCGGAGAGTACGCACGCCCCCAGGACTGCGTCGATCACTGCGTGGGCCAACACGTCGCCATCCGATGTCGCCGAGACCCCCACCGTCTCGGACACCCTGGCCCCGCCTACGACCAGAGGAGGACTCGCGTCGAGAGGATGGGCGTCGAACCCCCAGCCCACCCGGGTGCCGGTGGGCGTCTCTGGTCTCATTCTTCGTCCTCTTCGGGCAGGGTCAGGGCCTGGTCAACCCACCTGATCGCTTCCTTCTCGTCGATATCGAGATCGGAGACCAGTTCGGAGACGAGGGTGCGTCGACCCGCGGATAGCATCCGCTGCAAAGCTGGGCTGATTGAGAGATCGCGGACCACCTCGGCCACCTGGACCATGTCACCCGAGGTCATCTTCTCGTTCAAGACCTCATACCAGCGGCTCCACTTGCGTCCCACCGAATCAGGATCGCCCTGGAGCGTCTCGAGGATGTCCCCCGCCTCTGGCGTCACTCTTCGTCCGAATCGACCTTGGGCAACGCCCGATCGAGTTTCTTGATCGCCTCGTCCTCGTCGATCTCCAGACTGAAAGCAAGCTCCGAACTGAGAGTGAGGCGAGCCTTGGACAGCATTCTCTTCAAGGCCGGGCTGATCCCCTTGGTTTGCTGGGCAAATGAGAGATCGCGGACCACCTCGGCAACCTGGAAGATGTCACCAGAGGTCATCTTCTCGTTCAGGACCTTGTACCAGCGACTCCAGTTGGAGCCGGCCTCTTCTGGCTCGCCTTTGAGGGATTTGAGGACATCACGCGACTTGGTCTTGGAGATGACCGGACGGATCAGGTCCTCCACCTTGTCCAGGGGCACCATCACCGTGAGCTGCTCGGTGGCGATGTCGAGAACGAAGTAGTCCTGCTTCTTCCCGCCGAAAGCCTGCTTGACCTTTTTTTGTATGGTGGCGGCCCCGTGTTGTGGGTGAACCACCTTGTCCCCTACCGAATATTTCGAAGCAACTGAAGCCATATGAGGAGGGGAGTGTACCGGCGCTCGATCCTCAATCGAATACGGGCTCCCACTCGTGGACGGAGCTCAGCAGTCGATCGAAGTAGGCACGGAGCTGGCCGGCCCTGGCCTCACCGACTCCCTCGACCTCGATCATCTCGCCCTGAGTCGCGTGGAGCAACCGTGCCTGCGACCCGAAGTGCTTGATGATGTCATCACGAACCGGGTCGGGAAGACGCCCAACCTGGGAGAGAAGTCGAAAGCCTCGGGGGTCGGCAAGATCGTCGAGATCGGGAAAGCCCACCTCTTTGCCGACCCGACCCGCATCCTCCAGGTCCTGCCCCTGCAGGTCGGTCAGTCGCTCCAGGGCTCGGCTCACGGTGTTGGCCCGGAGTGGCTTGACATAGTCACGCAGCACGTTGCGCTTGGTGAGCTCGACTCCGGAGAGGAGATCGTTCAGTTGGAGGTAGACGATCTGGCCACCGTCTCCCATGGTGAGGGTCCGCGCTTCGACCAGACGACCGACACGCTCGACCAGCTCGGCACGTTGCAGGACCGTCACCGCTGAGCGGAAGGTCGAGATCCCGGCCACCTCGAGACGGGTCAGTTTGGCCTCGGCGTCGTCGAGACGGCTGCGCAGACGGTCGAGGCTCTGCAACTCCTGGTTCACGTGGGCGGAGACTTCGGTCGGCGAGGCCAACTCGATCTTCTGGCCTTCGTGGAACAGGGTCGCCACCTTGCGCCCTTCGCTGACCGCGACCACCGGTTTCCCGGTCTGAGCAGCCATCCGCTCTGCCGTTCGATGGCGCGCCCCGGTCTCGTCAGTGGGGATCGAGCCGTCCGGGATGAAGTGGACCGCCGCCTCGGTGATATTCGCCCAGGCGTCGTCGAGGATGACTCCTCCATCCATCTTCGACAGCTCGGCGAGCCGTGCCGGGGTGAAGATCGCCCCCTGCAATGAAAACCCGCCGGAGCTGGCCGCAGCCACCTTCGACCCGTCGCCGAGAACGAGGAGCCCGCCCTTGCCTTGCTGGATGATGCGCTCCAGCGCTCTCCTCATGGGAGTGCCCGGTGCCAGGCGCTCGAGCGTCTCGGTAATCGAAGGACCACCCACACCGACAGGCTACAACACGCAGGCGGTCAGAAGCCCCGTCCCCAGCACACAATGAGGTGCCATCACGGGTGGGTGCCGAGCCCCGCTTGATCCAGGGCGTGACGGAGGCGCATCGCCTGGCCGCCAAGGGGTGCGATACGTCTCTCCAGACCCATACGATCCAGTTCCTCCAGTCTCCGGGTCTCCATCGGGATCGACCGGACCTCGCCGGCCAACCCGATCTCACCCCAGGCGGCCAGCCGACCAAGGGGGTGATTCGAATACGAAGATGCCACAGCAAGGGCGATGGCTAGGTCACAACCCGGCTCGTCGAGACGCCAACCGCCCACCACATTGACGTAGACCTCCTTGTTGTGCAGCTTCACCGCGCTATGCCGATCGAGAACCGCCAGGACCTGATTGACCCGGGTCGGGTCGAGACCGCGTATCGACCGTCTTGGTTGAGGTTGTTTGGTCTTCGACACCAACGCCTGCACTTCGACCAGGATCGATCTCCTCCCCTCCACGGCGGGATAGATCACCGTGCCGGGGACTTCGGGCTCCCACCCGTCGAGAAATACCTTCGAAGGATCGTCGACCTCGATCAACCCCTCCGATCGCATGTCGAACATCCCGGAGACATGGGTGGCCCCGAACCGATTCTTGACGCTGCGCAGCACCCTGAGCCCACGATCGGGATCGCCCTCGAGATAGAGCACCACATCGACCATGTGCTCGAGCATCTTGGGCCCGGCCAACCCGCCGTCCTTGGTCACATGCCCCACCAGGACCACCGCGATACCGGTGGTCTTGGCCAGCCGGACCAGCCGGCTCGCGCTCTCCCTGACCTGGGCAACACCACCCGGGGCCGATCCGAGCTCGGACACCCCCACCGTCTGGACCGAGTCCACGATCAGAAGCCGGGGACGGTCACGCTGAGCCAGGGCCACGATCGCATCGACGTCGTCGTCGGAAACGAGACTGATGGTGTCGTCGGCGATGCCGAGCCGACTCGCTCGCAGCGCGACCTGGTCGGCCGACTCCTCGGCACTGGCGACCACGATCGTCTCCCCCGAGCTGGCCAACGAGCCGGCCACTTGAAGGAGAAGCGTGGACTTGCCGACACCAGGCTCGCCACCGAGCAGGAGCACCGAGCCGTCCACGATCCCGCCGCCGAGAACCCGGTCGATTTCCCCCCATCCTGTCGGTTGGCGCTCGAACTTGCGATTCGACGCCGACCCGAGCCCGATCGCTTCGGCCGGCCTCGACGCGCCCCGGGCGGAGCCGGCATCCTCGACCAGGGGCTCGCTTATCCCGCATTGCGGGCAAAAGCCCATCCATTTGGCCGAAACATGCCCACAATTGCCACATCGAAAAGCCATCACACCCACTGCTTTCGGTTATCGATTACGCCGCTGAACGGCGAGAATCAATACCCCCACCACCACGGCTAGTAGGAGTAACGAGGCCAGTAGGGAGGCCATCGTCCAGGGCTCATAACTTCTGATCGCCCACACAAACATGCCGTGGCACAATAACTGGGAAGGAGGGATGTGGTCTCACGTAAATGTGATCAGTGCGGCGCGACCGTAGCGGCCGATGAACAGTTTTGCCCGAACTGCGGCTCCTTCATCGACCCGCTGATCGAGGGACCAGCCTCCCGTGGGGACAACGTGATCTCGGTGAACTCCGACGGCAACTACGAGGAGTTCGAGTTGGGGGCGCCCCCACCGCCCGCCGAGCGCTCCACCCGCAAGACACAGAACAGCCCCGAGACGACTTGCCCCTCCTGTGGGGCGGTCAATCCGGCCAACAACCGTCATTGTCAGGAGTGCGGCGCCCGGCTCAGCCAGGGACCGCTGCCGACCGCCCCGCGCCCGGCGGTTCAGGCAACTGCGGGGGTCCGCGCCGCTCTCGCCATCAGCGGCCTTCTCTTCGCAGTTGTCGTGATCGCCTTGCTCTTCAACATTTTCAACGGCGACGGAGTCACCCCGGGAACTACCGTCGCGGTTGAAGGCACCACCACCACTTCGCTCCAGGAACCGGGACCGCTCGACATCCTCCAGGCCGAATGCAGTCGCGAGGGAATCGGAGCTCTTGTCTGCACCAACCTGATCTCGGGCACCGAGGCCGAGTATCAGTTCAACTACGAAGAGGTACCCGATGGCGAACTGATTACCATCCGCTTGGTCTTCAACCAGGCGATGGTCATCCAGCGCATCGACTGGGTCAATCTCGACGACCCGGTCCAATTCAGACGCAACTACCGGGCCCGGGGCATCATCATCAATGCCCAAGACTCGCTACAAGCGACACCACTCCAACTGGAAGACGAGCCCGGTCTTCAAACCATCCCTTACGCCGCCATCGACACCAACTGGCTCGAGATCACTATCCAGAGCGATTACCCCGCAGAAGTGGTCGACGACAACCGCTTCACCGAGATGGCGATCCAGGAGATCCAGGTGATCGGGCGCCCCTCCACCACCTCGACTACCGAGTCGACCACTGGGTCCACCCCTACGACCACGGGTGGGGAAACAACAACGACGACAGCGCCGTGAGCGCTACTCCTTGACGTAGGGTTGGCCGTCGGCGGCCGGCGGTCGGGCTGCGCCGACCACACCTGCGACCACGATGATGGTGACCAGGTAGGGCGCCATCAAAAGGAACTCAGACGGGATTCCCGAGTCGAGGATGGCCAGCTTCACCTGCAGTGAGTCGGCAAAGCCGAACACCAGCGCAGCAGCCAGGGCACCAACCGGATGCCAGCGCCCGAAGATCATCGCCGCCAGCCCGATATAGCCGCGGCCGGCAGTCATGTTCTCGTTGAAGGCCCCGACCGAGCCCAGAGTGAAGTAGGCCCCGCCCAGCCCGGCGATCATGCCACCCAGGATCACGTTGACGTAACGGGTCCGGAACACGTTGATCCCAAGCGTGTCCGCCGCCTTGGGGTGCTCGCCCACCGCCCGCGACCGCAGACCCCAACGCGTCTTGAACAGCCCGTAGCTCAACCCGGCGACGATGATGAACATGGCATAGACGAAGATGTTCTGCTCGAAGAAGATCCGGCCCAGCACCGGGATGTCACCGAGGAGCGGTATCGCGATCGGTCGCAGCACTCCCGGGCTGTTGTACTCGGCGGAGTTCTCCACCAGGATCTGAGCGCTGAGGAACGAGGTCAAACCAAGCGCGAAGATGTTGATGACCACCCCGGCGATGATCTGGTCTACCCGGTACTTGATGGCGAGGACGGCCAGACCGGCCGCCATCAGCCCACCGGCCGCGGCCGCGCCGACAATCCCCACCACCGGGCCGACGATGCTCCCCATCACCGCCCCCATAAAGGCGCCGGTGAGCAACATGCCCTCGATCCCGATGTTGATCACTGCGACTCGCTCGCACATGACTCCGGATAACGCGCCGAACGCGATCGGAGTCGCCGCTTTCACCGAGCCGTCCAGCATCCCGACCAGGCTCAACGACTTGCCGGCAGCGGCAAAGCCGAGGAAGGCAAAGGCGAAGATGCCCAAGGCGATCGCCAACGCAACGTTGCTCCAACGCCCGACCCCCCTGGTCACCTCCCAGCCGCCGAGGAACCCGAAAACGGCCGCGGAGAAGGTGGCAAGGCCCTTCGACGACACGGTCCAGTCCAGGTCGCCGGCAACCTCTCCCAGTCGGAATATCACATCGCCTTCGGTCCCCGAAGCGAGCAAACCGTAGGTGCCCACCGCCAGGATCAGGTAGATGATCCCCCTGATACGGGCGCGCCGCACCTCGGCAGGAGCCCGAACCAGGGTGGCGGCATCGACCACCGCCGTCATGTCGACCAGCCTCGCGTCAGCTGCCCGGTCTCCTTGCCTCCCTTGACCCGGTAGATGGCCCGCACCAACTCGGGAGCGGCGATGAAGACGATGATCAGGGCCTGGATGATGACGATCAGGTCGATGCCCACCTCACTCTGAACCTGCATCGTCCGGCCCCCCGCCCTGAGAGCGCCGAACAGGATCGCCGAGAGAACCACACCGCCCGGATGTGATCGCCCAAGCAGAGCGAGTGCGATGGCATCGAAGCCGATGGCGGCCGTGAAACCGGGAGATGCCCGGCCCAAGACGCCCAGTGTCTCGTTGCCGCCCGCCATCCCGGCGAGTGCGCCGGAGATCGACATGACCAGGATGACGGAGACCACAACGCTCATCCCACCGTATTTGGCGGCGTACGGGTTGGCCCCGACGGTCCGGAACTCGAAGCCCCAAGTCGACTTGAACAGCAGCCAATGGATCACCCAGGCCATGGCCAGGGCGATGAGAAAGCCGAGATGAACACGTAGACCACCGGCGTTGTCGATTGGAAGCCATCCCAGGATCCTGGGAAGACGTGCGGTTGACAGCACCGGCTGCGAGATGGGGTCGAACCTGCCTTCAGCCTGGATGCCGGGCAGTTTGAGCACGTAGTCCAGCGTCCGGAAGGCGATGAAGTTGAGCATGATGGTGGTGATCACCTCGTGAGCCCCGGTCTTGGCCCGCAGCAGGCCAGGTATGAAGCCCCAGACCGCACCACCGATGAAACCGGCGAGTAGCGCCAACGGGAGGTGGACGACGGCGGGCAGGCCCTCCATTGAGAAGCCGACCATCACCGCGGTGAGACCGCCGATCGTCATCTGCCCCTCGGCGCCGATGTTGAACAGTCCGGCCCTGAATCCGAGCGCAACCGCCAGACCAGCCAGGATCAGCGGAGTTGCCACGAGAAGGGTCTCAGAGATCGAACTCCACCCGACGAAGGCCCCTGAGAAGAGCGCCCGATAGGCGGGAAGGATGGCATCCAGCCCCTCGGTGAACACTATGAAGACCGCCCCGACTATCAGAGCGCTGAAGACGGCCAGCGACGGTATGAGAAGCAACGATCGCCAATCGGCGTCCCGGGGGGCGACCCG
>Ga0299907_10000423_pt1 | contig 20317 bp, 20 predicted proteins | sample RVTome_16_FD_198680 | JGI IMG/M metagenome (GOLD analysis project Ga0299907, IMG submission 198680) | Soil microbial communities from uranium-contaminated site in the Upper Colorado River Basin, Wyoming, United States - RVT152D67 (version 2) ...
TCGCCCGTGGGCGTTCCGTGATCGGGCTCGAGGTCGCGGACGGACTGCTGTTCATCGCCGAGAACCCCAGCGCCACCCTGCACAAGATCAGCGAGATCTACGACCGGATCGCGTTCGCGGGCGTCGGGAAGTACAGCGAGTTCGAGGACCTGCGGATCGCCGGCATCCGGCTCGCGGACCTGCGCGGGTACTCGTACGGGCGCGAGGACGTGAAGGCGCGAGACCTCGCGAACGCGTACTCCCAGGCGCTGTCCACCATCTTCACCCAACAGATGAAGCCCTACGAGGTGGAGATCCTCGTCGGTGAGGTGAACGGAGAGGTCGACGGCACGTCGATCTACCACGTCCTGTTCGACGGCAGCGTGACCGACGAACACGGGTTCGTGGCGATCGGAGGGCACGCGGACGACCTGACCGAGACGCTGAAGGAGCGGTACGCCGCCGGCTGGGACCTGGCGACGGCGGTGAAGACTGCCGTCCAGGTGTTGGGAGCCCCGGACTCGCGCACGATCGAGCACGACCACGTCGAGGCCGGCGTCCTCGAGCGGAGCCAGGCTCGCCGCCGCAAGTTCCGCAGGCTCACCGACGACGAGATCGCCGGGTTCCTCGCCGACTGAGCGCGGGAGCGCGCCGCCTGCCGATCTTCCCGGATCACCCGCGCCTTCGGCCCGCCCCGACCTAGACTCGATCCGTGGAACGGAGGATCTTCGGCCTCGAGAACGAGTACGGCGTGACCTGCACGTTCCGTGGGCAGCGCCGTCTCTCGCCCGATGAGGTCGCCCGCTACCTCTTCCGACGCGTGGTGCACTGGGGACGCTCCTCCAACGTGTTCCTCGAGAACGGGGCTCGCCTCTACCTGGACGTGGGCTCCCATCCCGAGTACGCCACGCCCGAATGCGACGACGTCGAGGAGCTCGTCGCCCACGACAAGGCGGGGGAGCGGATCCTCGAGGCGCTCCTCGGCGCGGCGGAGCTCCGACTGCACGAAGAGGGGATCTCGGGACAGGTCTATCTCTTCAAGAACAACACCGACTCGGCCGGCAACTCATACGGCTGTCACGAGAACTACCTCGTCGCCCGGCACGGAGAGTTCGCGCGGATGGCCGACGTCCTGATCCCGTTCTTCGTGACCCGTCAGATCTGGTGCGGTGCAGGGAAGGTGCTCCATGGCCCGCGGGGCGCCCAGTACTGCATCTCCCAGCGGGCGGAGCACATCTGGGAAGGCGTGTCGTCGGCGACCACCCGCTCCCGTCCGATCATCAACACCCGAGACGAGCCCCACGCGGACGCCGAACGCTTCCGTCGACTCCACGTGATAGTCGGCGATTCGAACATGAGCGAATGGACCTCGTACCTGAAGGTCGGCATCACGGACCTCGTGTTGCGGATGGTCGAGGGGAACACCGTGATGCGCGACCTCACGCTGGAGAACCCGATCCGGGCGATCCGCGAGATCAGCCATGACACCACCGGCACCCGGAAGGTGAAGCTGGCCAACGGCCGGGAGCTGTCCGCGATCGAGATGCAGCAGGAGTACTTCGAGAAGACCTCGCGGTTCCTCGAGCGACGCGGGACCGACGATGCCTCCAAGAAGCTCTTGTACGAGTGGGGCGACGCGATCGAGGCTTTGGCCGAGGGCGACCCGGAGCGGTTGGTACGCAAGGTCGATTGGGTCACGAAACGGATGCTGATCGACCGGTACATGGAGAAGCATGACCTCTCGCTCGCCTCGCCGCGAGTGGCCCTCCTCGACCTCACCTACCACGACGTGAACCGAGGGCGGGGCCTCTACTACCTCCTGGAGAAGGCCGGGAAGGTGGATCGGGTCGCCAGCGAAGCCGATATCTCGAAGGCGATGCGGGAGCCGCCGCAGACGACGCGCGCGAAGCTCCGAGGCGACTTCATCCGGCAGGCGAAGGCGAAGCGGCGCGACTACACGGTGGACTGGGTGCACCTGAAGCTGAACGACCAGGCCCAGCGGACGGTGCTCTGCAAGGACCCGTTCAAGTCCGTCGACGAGCGGGTGGAACAGCTGATCGCCCACATGTGATGCGTTGCGCCGTGGGGAACCCCTCGATACCGTGCCCGCATGCTCCGAAGGGTGCTCGTCGGGATCGCGGCGATCGCCGCGCTGGTGGGCTGCCGCGATCCGGCCGAGATCGGTTCCACCCCATCCCGGGTCCCGTCGACCTCCATGGGCGGCGCGCCGTCGCGCTCCGTCGCTGACGCTCGGTCCGCTCGAGACGTCGTCGTCGACGCCCTCGAAGCCTTCCGGTCGTTCCCGGCGATCCACGGCACCGTGCGGTACGAGGGACCGGAAGCCGTCCTCGTCTACGAGCTCTGGGTCCGAGATCCGGCCGCCCGGATCGAGCTGTCGTTCGGGGGGCAGACGATCCCGTGGGTGACCGACGGAGAGCGGAGTAGCATCGAGGAGCCGCATCTCCATGCGGGCGTGTTGTTCCTCGTCGACCCTCGCCAGGACCTCCTCTACTCGTGCGACGGTCCACGCCTCGCGGGGTCCATGCAGATCCTCGGCCGGACGGCGACCGGCATCCGGTGCCCCGCCGGCGAGTCGAACGCGTTGTACTGGGTGGACGAGCTCAGCGGCCTGATCCTTCGGGGCCGCAACGCCGAAGGCGAACCGTGGAGCTTCACGGATCTCGAGTTCGATCCGGTCTTCCCACCGGACGTCTTCGACGTCGGCGCGTCCTAAGTCTCCCGCCAGCGGCGGTTCTCGGCGGCCAGCCGGCCGGCGAGAACGCCGGCGGCGCCGGCCGCGAGGAAGAACGCGGGATCGTCGTCGATCCCGCGTCCCATCGACCGGACCTCGATGCCTCGTGTCCGGAGCTCTTCCACGGCTGGCTGTCCGTCCACCTCGACGAGATGGTGCGTCTCTTCCAGTCGGCGCGAGCGGAGCGCGTCCCAGATCGTCCTCCGTTGCGTCTCGTCCGCCAAGGCGGGGACGGGGAGGTCCACGCCGACCTTGCACACGTCCCCGAGGATCGTCAGCGAATGATGGGAGACGCCCCGGTGACGCTCGCGCTCGTCGGCGAAGCTCACCCGGAGTGCGGGGATCGGACGCCCGTGCAACGTCGAGGCCGCCATCAGGGCGTGACCGCTCGCGAGCGCGCTCACGCCCCACGTCGTCTCGGTCCCGAGGTTCCCCGGCCCGTCGGCGACGACGATCACCTCCGCGCCGAGCAGCTCCTTCGCCGCGAGCAGACCGGACCACACCGTCACCGCCTCACGCTCACCTCCGAACGCCTGCCCGCAGGTGATCCAGCCATCGAGGAGCCCGGCATCCCGCAGCTCCGCGACGAGTCGAGAGAAACCGCCCGGCAGCGCCGCGCCGTCGGTCATGAGGTAGACGACCTTCGCGTCCGCGGCCCGCTTCGCGCCGGCCGCGATCGGCGCGAGCATCGAGTGCAGCGGCGCGCACACCACCGGCGTCTCGCGCAATCCGTCCGATGCGTCCAGCAGCTCCGGGTCGGTCTCCTCGACGCTGCGCACCGCGGTCTGCATGGGGGTGTACCGGCCCTTCATGACGTGACCGGGCACCGGCTCCGCCGACGTTTCCCGTCCCTCGACCGCGATCACGAAGTGGACGCCGCCGGTCCCCAGTCCGAGGTCGACCGCCGTCGCGTTCAACAGGACGCGATCACCCTGACGCACCTCGCCGCCGAGGTCCGGGTAGGACACCGCGCGTGCCTCGGCCCCATCGACCTCGACCTCCAACTCCTGCGCACCGGGTCTCGACGCCGTGACGGCGCGGACGATCCCTCGGCGGATGTGGATCATGCGGTCCTCCGGTCGCCCATCACGGCGTCGATATGATGCCGCAACCATGGGGGACCGCGCCGAGCCGCTCGAGCGCTTGCTGAACCTCGTCGGCCTCCTGCTGGAGACGCCGACGCCCCTCACGTTCGAGCAGATCCGTCAGGTGCTCGAGCCGTACGGGCAGGCCAATCCGGACAGCGCCAAGCGCATGTTCGAGCGCGACAAGGACGTGCTCCGCGAATACGGGGTGCCGCTCGAACTCGTCGACGTGGACGTCTGGGGCACCGAGCAGGGCTACGTGATCCCGAAGGAGAAGTACTACCTGCCCGAGATCGAGTTCGAGCCCGGTGAGCTCGTGGCCCTCCTGGTGGCCGCGCAGAGCGGGGGACAGGACCCCGCGGCCGAGAGCGGCGCGCGGAAGCTCCTGTACGGGGCCGACGGGGGTGTCCTGGCGGGCCTCGGCGGCGGTCCGCTCGCCTCGGGATCCGACGCACGCAGCAACCTGGTCCACGCGGTCGCCGAGGCGACGCAGGGGCTCCGGCGGATCCGCTTCACGTACCGGACGTCGCAGGGGAAGACGGACGATCGCGACGTCGACGCCTGGTCGATGGTGTTCCGAGCAGGACACTGGTACCTCGTCGGGCACGACCGGGCACGCGACGACGTCCGTGCGTTCCGGCTCTCCCGGATGGTGGGGGAGATCGCCGACACGGGGGCCGGATCGAGGCCCCCGGATGACTTCCGGGCCGCAGATCACGTGAACGCCGGTCCGTGGGTCGCCGGGGGGGACGATCGCGCCGTCGTGGTGTTCTCGGCTTCCCGGGCGTGGTTCGCGGCGTCCCAGTTCCCCGGCGCCATCGAGGTCGGCGCCGATGAGGACGGCAGGGTCGTGATGGAGATCCCCATGGCCGACGAGGAAGCGTTCGCGGCGATGCTCCTCGAGTACGGCCCGGACGCCGTCGTTCGATCCCCGGCCTCGCTCCGTGACGCCGTCGTCACCCGGCTCGAGGCCCTCCTTGGCTGACCGCCGGCGCAGCGTGCCGAAGACCTCGGACCGGCTCGGACGGATGCTCGCGATCGTCCCGTACCTCGTCCAACATCCGGGGTCGGCGTTAACCGACGTCGCGAACGCGTTCGGGGTGGCACCGGGTCAGCTCCGCCGCGACCTCGATCTTCTGTTCATGTCCGGGCTCCCTCCGTACGGGCCGGGCGACCTGATCGACGTCGACGTGGACGAGGACGGGCACATCTGGATCTCGATGGCCGATCATTTCTCCCGGCCCCTGCAGCTCACGAGGATCGAGGCGCTCGCCGTCTACCTCCGCGGCACCGAGCTTCTCGCGCTCGCGGGCATGCCCGACGCCCCGTCGCTGGCGAAGGCGCTCGAGAAGCTGCGCAGGTCCCTCGGTGCGCAGACGCTCCGCGAAGCCGAGGGGCGGATCGAGATCGCGCGGCGGGGGCACGCGCCGGAGCACCTCGACGTGCTCCGTGACGCCGCGATGACGCATGAACGCCTCAAGATCGAGTACTTCGCCGCGTCGACGGGAGAGTGGAGCGACCGCGAGGTCGATCCCGAAGAGGTCTTCTCGGGCATGGGGCATTGGTACGTGGCGGCGTGGGACGTGGATGCCGATGCGGAGCGCCTCTTCCGTGCCGACCGCGTCCGGAGCGCGACGCCGACCGGTGAGAGCTTCGCCCCCCGCGGCCTTCGGGGGGCGGGACGCGATCTCTACTCGCCGACCGGCGAGGACGTGGCCGTCCGGCTGCGCCTGCGGCCCAGCGCGCGTTGGATCGCCGAGTACTACGCCACCACGGAGGTAGAGGAACGCGACGACGGAGGCATCGAGGCGACCCTCCCCGCCCGACAGCTCGGCTGGGTGGCTCGGCTGCTCTTGCGGGTCGGCGACGACGCCGAGATCGTCGAGCCCGCCGAGCTGCGTCTCGAGGTGCAACAGCTCGCCCGCGAGACGCTCGCCGGGTACGGCCACAAGACCTAGTCAGACGGGTCTAGCCCCGATAACTCGCTCGAGCCTCAAGCACGGTCGCAAGTGGGCCGATAGCTGTCGTGAGATGACCACCATCCGAACGACATGCCCCCGCTGCGGAGAGGTCGACATGGGCCCCGAGGCGATCTCGCTCTCCGTCCGCTCGAGCGGACGGGAGGGAAGCTACCGCTTCACGTGCCCTCGCTGCGACGACTCTGTCGAGAAGCGCGCGGATCGCAAGATCGTGGCCCTGCTCGTCTCCGCCGGCGTGGATCTCGAGCCGAGAGGCAGCTCCGAGCCGGGCGACACCTTGTTCGACCAGGAGCCCGTCGGGACCGTCGAACCGCTCGAACACGCCATGGCCGGCCCCGCCTTCACGACCGACGATGTGATCGAGTTCCACTTCCTCCTCGAGGACGACCACTACCTCAAGGAGTTCCTCGCCCGCTCCGACGAGTCGTAGCGGCGTCGCCCCCGGATCCGGATCCCCGGTAGCATCTTTCGGATGGAGACGTGGCTGGTCGTGTGGCTGGTGGTCGGTCTCGTGACCACCGGGATGCTGCTCGTGATGCTCGGGTTCCTCGTGCGCCACACCATCCTGCTCGGACGGACGGCCGGGAAGATGCAGGACGAGCTCCGACCGATCGCGGACGACCTGGCCGCCGCCTCGGCACGCGCCGCCGAGAGAGCAGCCCGCCTCTCCGATCGGGCTTCCCCGCGCCAGGGAACACGAAGCACACCGGCCCGCAGGGGCCCCCGATAGACTCGCTGGCGGGCAGGTCCCGATCCCGATGCTCAACGTAGGACCCCTCGAGCTTCTCGTCGTCCTCGCCGTGGCGCTGATCGTGGTGGGGCCTGAACGGCTGCCCGAGCTCGCCCGCTCGGTCGGACGGGTCCTCAGGCAGTTCCGGGAGGTGCAGAGCGAGGTCCGGGACATGGTGTCGTCCGGCGTCGACGACGACATGCGACAGGCGGTCGACGAGTTCAAGCAGGCGACCGGCGGCGTCAAGCGAGCTACGGACGTGAAGGGCGCCGTCCGTCGGGCGGGGCGAAGCATCCGAGAGGAGACGGCTGCGATCCGGACACCGCGCACGACACCGGCCCGGAGCACGCCGGATGAGCCGGCGGAGGGTGCCGGACCGCCCGCCGACCGGCTCCTCGAGGACGGAGCGGCCGGGGCTGACCGAACCGAACCCGAGAACCCGTCGCAGCCATGAGGACGCTCCCCAGGTGGCGGCGCAAGAGCCCCGAGGAGCGCGAGGGCGCGATGTCGCTCATCGACCACCTCAAGGAGCTCCGCCACCGGCTGGTGATCTGTCTCTGGGCGCTGCTCGCCGGGTCGGTCGCCGGCTTCCTCCTCTACGAACCCGCGATGAAGCTCATCAGGAGCCCGTACTGTGATTTCCTCCGAGAGAACCCCGACAAAGCCCCGTTCCAGAACGAAGGATGCTCGCTCATCTTCCTGGGAGCGATCGACGGGTTCCTGATCACGGTGAAGGTGATCGTGTTCCTCGCGTTGATCGCGGCGTTGCCGGTGCTCCTGTACCAGCTCTGGGCGTTCATCGTGCCCGGCCTCACCCGACGCGAGCGGAAGTGGGCGATCCCGTTCGTCGCGCTGTCCCTCACCCTGTTCCTCCTCGGGGGCCTCGCCGCCTACCTGACGCTGCCGAGGGCGCTCGGCTTCCTCCTGGGCGTAGGCGGTGACTTCGTCAGCCCTCTCCTTACGGTCGACAAGTACATCGGCTTCGTGATCTTCACGATCCTCGCGTTCGGGCTGGGGTTCGAGTTCCCGATCCTGCTCATATCGCTCACCGCAGCAGGGGTCCTCACGAACGAGACGATGCGGAAGTATCGGCGCCAGGTGATCCTCGGGCTCGCGATCTTCGCAGCGGTGATCACGCCGAGCCCGGATCCCATCTCGATGCTCGCGCTGCTCGTCCCGCTCTACCTCTTCTACGAGGGCGCTATCATCGTCAGCCGTTTGCTCAAGCGATAGGACGAAGACGTGGCGATCAAGGGCAAGGGACGGACGAAGACGAGGCAGCCGGTGCGCGCGCCGAGACGGGGTCCGGTTCCCGTGCCGGTGCCCTTCGCGAAGCGGAGGGGCGTGCAAGCCCTCGCGGCGTTCATCGCGGGGTTGCTCTTCTTCTGGGGCGGTGTCTGGCTCACCAACGGCCTCCGGGTGCAGGACCGGACCGCTCGCACCGAAGCACAGGATCTCCTCCGGCGCCGGGCGGCGTCCTCCTGGAAGACGTTGGTCGAAACCGAGGTGGGCACGATCGGCCAGGTGCAGGAGGGGACACCCCCCGTCATCCTCCCGGAGATCCCCGCGATCTTGACCGGATTGAAGGAGCGAACCCCGAAGGATGTCGTCACGACCCTGCAGGAGGCCGCGGCCGGTGCGCGAGAGGTGTCGGGGACGATCGGGGCCTACGACCTGTCGCGTTCGATCACCGGGAAGGGATTCGACCCCGCCGCAGCGCTGCGGTTCCTGTCGGCCAGAGACGAGCTCGTGCTCGCGCTCGATCTCACCCGGGAAGCGGCACTCCTCGGTGTCGCCGCCGCCCGCCTCGACGTCGCCGACCGGGGCACCGTCCTCGCACGCGCTGAGTCGCTCCTCGCGGAAGCCTCGGCCACGCTGGTCCGCTTCCAGCTCCATCAGGGCGAAGCGCTCCGTGCCGCCGGGATCACCGTGCAGCCCACCCTCCCGGGCGCGTAGGGCCGCATGTCGGTCGACGCCGACATCGTGGTGGTCGCGAACCCCGCGGCGGGGCACGGGAAAGCGGGGCGGCTGATCGGCAAGGTCACGACGGTGCTGCATCGACTCCGGGTACCGCACGAGATCCGCGTCTCCGAGTCGGGTCCGGACGTCGAACGGCTGGCCCGGGTCGCGGCCGAGGAGGGAGCGAGGATCGTGGCCGCCCTCGGAGGCGACGGGACCGTCTCGCTCGCCGCGAACGGCATCCTCGGCACGGGCGCCGCCCTCGCCGCGTTGCCGGCCGGCACCGGAGACGACTTCGCCAAGGCGATCGGGGTCGGGAAGCTCGACTCCGCCGTCGCGCTGCTCGCCAACCCGAAGACCACCGATCTCGACGTGATCGAGATCACCACGGGTGCCGTGCACCGGAGCTTCGTCAACATCGCGGGGGCCGGCTTCGACTCGGAGGTGAACGAGACCGCGAACGGCATGACGATCAAGCTGGGCGCCACTGGCACCTACGTGGCCGCCCTGCTGAAGACCCTGTCGAGGTTCTCGCCCGCAGCCTTCACGATCCAGGTCGACGACGAACGGATGGAGCTCGACGCGATGCTCGTCGAGATCGGCAGCGGTCGATGGACCGGGGGAGGGATGCGGGTCCTCCCGAACGCGCTGATGAACGACGGGCTCCTGGACGTGTGCATCGTGGAGGCGTTGTCCAAGCCCGCCTTCCTCCGAGCGTTCCCGCGTGTCTTCAGCGGCTCACACACAAACCACCCGAAGGTCCGCATGCGCACGGGCACCAGGGTGCAGGTGGAGGCCAACCGGCGGGTGCTCGTCTATGCCGACGGGGAACTGGTCGGACCCTTGCCGGCGATCTTCGAGATCCGCCCCGGGGTGCTCCCCGTCGTGGTCGGGCCGGACGCCAAGGGCGTACGGTGAGCCCATGACGACAGGCCTGCTGCTGATCCACGCATTCCCGCTCGACGCCAGGATGTGGGAGCCCCAGCTCGCGTCGCTCGGCGCCCGATCGCCGCTCGTGGTCCCGCACCTCCCCGGGTTCGGCGCCACAGAGGGCCCGGAGGTCCTCACGATGGCCGCCGCGGCGGAGCGGTGCACCGGAGCGCTGGACGAAGCCGGCGTGGACACCGCGGTCGTCTGTGGGCTCTCGATGGGTGGCTACGTCGCCTTCGAGCTCTGGAGAGCCGCGCGACCGCGGGTGGCGGCCCTGGTGCTCGCGAACACCAAGGCGGAGCCCGACACGCCCGAGGCCGCGGCCGCCCGGAGAGCCCTGGCGGAACGCCTGGGGACCGAGGGGCACGGATTCCTGGTGGATCAGCCACCGCCTCTCCTCCGGGAGGACGCGCCCTCGGAGCTCCGTGATCAGGTCAAGGACTGGATCGCCGAGCAGACGCCGGGCGCGATCGCCGCGGCCGCGCTCGGGATGGCCGAGCGGCCGGACTCGGTGCCGGACCTCCCCACGATCGACGTGCCCACGCTGGTGATCACCGGTGCGGAGGATCGCCTGATCCCTCCCGACGTCACGGCCGGCATCGCGGACGGCATCGCCGGCGCGGAGCTCCTTCGGATCGAGGGCGCCGGCCACCTGTCGAACCTCGAGGCGCCGGATGCCTTCGACACCGCGCTCGGCGGCGTGTTGACGGGTCTCGGTCTCTAGGCCGCTTCGGCGCCCGGACGCCGCCGTCGGGCCGACGCAGACCCGCCCGTAGACTGGCCTCACCGTGACCACGCCAGACGATTTCGCGCGGCAGTTCCCCTTCGAGCTCGACGCGTTCCAGCGAGACGCGATCGATGCCGTGCATCGGGGGATGTCGACCCTCGTGGCGGCGCCGACCGGATCCGGCAAGACGGTCGTCGCCGAGTTCGCGATCGAGCGCGCGCTCGACCGGGGCGGCAAGGCCTTCTACACGACCCCGTTGAAGGCGCTGTCCAACCAGAAGTTCGGTGACCTCGTCGCCAAGCACGGGGTCGGCACGGTCGGATTGCTCACGGGCGACAATGCGATCAACCCGGAAGCATCGGTGATCGTGATGACCACCGAGGTGCTCCGCAACATGCTGTACGAGCGTTCGCCGACGCTCACGGGGCTCCATGCCGTGGTGATGGACGAGGTCCACTACCTCCAGGACCCGTATCGAGGGGCCGTCTGGGAGGAGGTGCTGATCCACCTGCCGCCCTCGGTGAGCGTGGTGGCGCTTTCCGCCACGATCTCGAACGCGGAGGAGTTCGGTGACTGGATCACCACCCTCCGCGGCGACACGAGGGTCGTGATCGAGGAGCGGCGACCGGTGCCGCTCGAGCACCACTACCTCGTGGGCTCGCGTCTGCATCCGATGCACATCGAGCAGGACGGGATCCTGATGCCGAACCCGTACGTCGTCTCGCTCGATCAGCACGAGCTGAAGACGAAGACCTACTACCGGCGCGGCTCCGGGCTCCCGCAGCATCAGCGGATCTCCCGCCCCCGGGAGGGATACCGACGGGTCTACGTGCCCCGCCGGGAAGAGGTCGTCGAAGTCCTCGCGCACGAGGGGATGCTCCCGGCGATCTACTTCGTCTTCAGCCGGTCGGGCTGCGAGAAGAGCGTGCGCTGGCTGCGCGACGCCGGGGTCCGCCTCACCACGAGGGAGGAAGCCGCCACGATCCGTGACCGGGCCGAGACCCGCGCCGCTTGGGTGGACGAGGAAGACCTCTCGAGCCTGGGCTTCTCGGAGTTCCTCGAGTCGCTCACGACCGGGGTCGCGGCCCACCACGCCGGCATGCTCCCCTTGTTCAAGGAGACGGTCGAGGAGCTCTTCCAGGAGGGATTCGTGAAGGTGGTGTTCGCCACGGAGACCCTCTCGCTCGGGATCAACATGCCCGCCAAGAGCGTCGTCATCGAAGACCTCTGGAAGTTCCAGGGCGAGCGGCACGAGCTCGTGACCCCCGGGGAGTACACGCAGCTCACGGGGAGGGCGGGACGTCGCGGGATCGATGCCCTGGGCCACGCCGTGGTCATCTACCAGCGGCAGGTGCCGTTCGAGCGGGTGGCGGGCCTCGCGGCCACGCGCACGTATGACCTGGCCTCGTCGTTCCGTCCTTCGTACAACATGGCGGTGAACCTCGTCCGCAATTACACGCCCGAGCAGACGCACCACCTCCTGAACTCATCCTTCGCGCAGTTCCTGGCCGATCGCGGCGTGGTGGTGCTCGAGCGATCCCGACAGCAGGATCTGGCCACGCTGGAGGGCTATCGGAAGAACATGGTGTGCCACCTCGGAGACTTCGAGGAGTACTGGGGACTCCTCGAGAAGGCTCGGAGGCTCCGAGACGACGACCGGCGGGCCCGCGACCAGGGTCGGCGCGACGACGTCCGCTCCGGCGTCGCCGGGCTGCGACCGGGTGACGTCGTATGGGTGCCACGCGCCCGGCGACGCGGTCTCGCCGTGGTCGTGTCCTCGCGCGACGGGAAACCCACGGTGCTCGCCCAGGATCGCCAGTTCTTCCGGCTGAGCGCCAGGGACTTCGAGGACCCGCCCATGGTGTTGACGAAGATCCCATTGCCCAGGTCGGGCAGCGTCCGCAATCCGCGGTTCCGCCGGGACGTGGCCGCACGGCTCGTCGCGCTCGACGTCAACACCGGGGGGCGGCGGCGAGGGCAGACGACCCCCAAGGTCGAGCGCGAGGCGGCGCGGCTGGAGGCGTTGGCCGAGTCGCACCCGTGCCGAGGGTGCCCGGAGCGCGCGAAGCATGAGCGGTGGGCGGCGAGGTCGGCGGAGCTGCAGCGCCGGCTCGGAGGCGTGGAGCGCAGGATCCGGGTGCGCACCGAGACGCTCGCGCGGCAGTTCGACCGGGTCCTGTCGGTGCTTCGAGCGCTGGAGTACGTCGATGACTGGGAGCTCACGCCGAAGGGCCGGACGCTGACCCGGATCTACGGCGAGGGCGACCTGCTCGTGGGAGAAGCCCTCCAGTCCGGACTCCTGGACGGCCTCCGACCCTCCGAGGTCGTCGCCCTCCTGTCGGCGGTGATCTACGAGGGACGCGAGCGGATCCCGCTGTCAGGCGAGATGCCCACCGCCGAGACCAAGGAACGGTACGAGCGGCTCCAACGATTGTGGCGGAAGGTGCGCCGCACCGAAGACGAGCACCAGGTGCAGCTGTGTCGCGAGCTCGAGGCGGGCTTCGCCAGACCGATCCATCAGTGGGCCGAGGGCGAGTCGCTCGACGACATCCTCGCGGAGACCGAGATGGCCCCCGGGGACTTCATCCGGAACTGCAAGCAGCTCGTGGATCTGCTCCGTCAGATCGAGGACGTCGCCGCACCCGAGACGGCCGCCCAGGTCAAAGCGGGACGCGAGTCGATCCTCCGGGGCGTCGTCGCCTACACGGGGGTGTAGCTACGATCCGGCCCGTGGGACCTCGCCGATGACCAGCCCGTTCGGCACGATCGCGGTGATCGCCGACCCCCGGGCGGGCATCCTGGATCAAGTGCCGGTGCTCGAGCGCGCGCTCGACGAGCGTGGGCTCGAGCACCGGACCCTGGTGGCGAACGGATCGGATCCTTCCTCGCTCGCAACGAGTGCCCTCGACGAGGGGTTCCGGTTCTTGGTCGCGATGGGCAACGACGAGACGGTGCAGGACGTCGTGAACGGGATGTTCCGTGATGGCCGCCCGATCCGGGAGGAGCCGGTCCTCGGCGTGATCGGCGCGGGTAGCGGATGTGACCTCGTGCGGAGCTTCGGCGTCCCTGGCGACACGGAGTCGGCCGCGGCGCATCTGGTGGGGGACAACACGTACGGCCTCGACCTCATGAAGATCACCGCGACGGGTCCCTCGGGGGAGCGCCACACGCGGTACGGACACAACCTGGCCCAGGTGGGGATGGGGGCACAACAGGTCGCGTGCGCCGTGAAGGCTCCGGCCTGGCTCGGGCGTTCACGGCGCTTCTACGGATTCTGGTGCGGGTACCTGAAGACCAAGGCGTCGAAGGTCACGGTGGAGCACGACACGCGTACGTGGCAGGGGAGAGCCTGGAACGTCGTGGTCGCCAATGCCCAGTTCACCGGCGGCGGACTACGTCTGTCCCCAAGGTCCTTCCCGGGGGACGGCGTGCTGGACGCCCTCGTGTTCATCGGACCGAGATCGGGGGCCTACACGCAGCTCCCGCGCCTCTTCCGCCACGGTGACCATGTCCCCGACCCGCACATCCAGGAGCTGAAGGCGAAGATCCGTTTCGAGATCCGCTCGGAGCGTGCGCTGCCGGTCCTCGCGGACGGTGTGCCGCTCGGCACGACCCCGGTCACGTTCCAGATCGTGCCCCGGCCGATACTCTTCAAGCTGTGAGCGGGCAGCACCTCGACCGGATCCATCGGGCGCGGGAGGAGGCCGCGGCTCGGCAACTCGACGCGCTCGTCGTCTCACCATCTCCCGACCTCGCGTACCTGACCGGCTACGATCCGATGCCGCTCGAACGACCGACACTGCTCGTGCTCCGGCCCGACCGCGACCCGGTGCTGCTCGTCCCCGAGCTCGAGAAGGCGCCCGCGGCGGCCTCGCCGGTGGGGGAGCACCTCGAGCTCGTGCCGTGGCGGGATGGGGCAGACCCGTATGCGGCCGCGGCGAGCCTGCTCGCCGGCGCGGCGCGGATCGCGGTCGCCGACCGCCTCTGGGCGACCCACCTGCTCGGACTCCAGCGGGAGCTGTCAGAGGCGGTCTTCTCACCCGCATCCCTGGTGCTCGGCCGGCTCCGAGCGATCAAGGACGCCCACGAGCTCGAGGCGCTCCGCCGTGCCGGCCGCGCCGCCGACGAGACTTTCCGCCAGGTCGTGACGATGCCCTTCCAGGGGCGCAGCGAGGAAGACGTGGCCCACGACCTCGCGGAGCTCCTCGTCCGGAGCGGGCACGCGCGCGCGGACTTCACGATCGTCGCCAGTGGCCCCCACGCCGCCTCACCTCACCACGAACCGGGCGGACGGACGATCCTTCCTCGCGACGCGGTCGTGATGGACTTCGGTGGCGAGGTCGGTGGCTACTTGAGCGACACGACGCGGACCGTCGTCGTTTCGGAGGCGCCCGAGGGATTCGAGCACGCCTACGCGGCCGTCCAGGAGGCCCAAGCCACGGCGGTCGACGCGGTTCGGCCCGGTGTGCAGGCGCAGGATATCGACCGCGCGGCCAGATCCGTGATCGACGCCGCCGGGTACGGGGAACGGTTCATCCACCGGACCGGCCACGGGATCGGCCTCGAGCTGCACGAGCCTCCCTACATGGTGGAAGGGGACGAGACCGTCCTCGAGCAGGGCATGACGTTCTCGGTCGAACCCGGCGTGTACCTCGAGGGGCGCTTCGGGATCAGGATCGAAGACATCGTCTCGGTCACCCCGGACGGCGTCGAGCGCTTGAACCTCAGCACGCGGGATCTCCAGGTCGTCGCTTGACCGACCCGTCTCGACTCGGGTAATCCTCTTGCCGGCGGGGTGCGAACACCCGTCGGAACGGTTCGCGAGGGAGGTCGGCTGCGGTGCGAGATCAGATCATGACGATGGACTCGTCGGAGTTCGACCTCGACAGATACCTGCGCGCGTCCAGGCGGGTTGACCTCGCGACCGTCGAGTGGGATCGCATCCGGGAACATCCGGTCACGACCGACGAGGCCCGCTGCCTCACGTACATGATGGACATCGAGACCCACACGGTCGTCTTCCTCCGCGACCTCCTGGCCACGCGGGCCTCGTTCGATCCCGAGGTCACGGCGTTCCTCTCCTGCTGGGTGTACGAAGAGCTCTGGCACGGCGAGGCGTTCAGCCGCTTCCTGGGTGAGGCCGGCTTCCGGGTCCCACCCTCGTACGAGGGCGTGACGGGAGACGCGCCGTTCCCGACCCGCTTCGACCGGAACCAGTGGATCCGGCAGAGGTTCGGGACGAAGGGGTACTTCTCGCACATGGGGACCCTGCTCGGTTCCGCGGTGTTCCGGGACTTCGTCGCCGTGCACATGACGTGGGGTGCCGTGAATGAGCTGGGTACGCTGACCGGCTACCACCGCATCATCGCGAAGACCGAGCATCCGGTCCTGATCCAGCTGCTCCAGGCGATCATCAAGGACGAGCGTCGGCACTTCGCCTTCTATCGCGCCCAGGCGAGGATGCGTCTCGCCCGATCGAAACAGGCCCGGACGATCACCCGGTGGGCGATGGAGCACCTCTGGGCGCCGGTGGGCACCGGTGTCCGGCCGCAGTCGGAGACGGACTTCGTGATCCACTCCCTCTTCGGCGACGCGGACGGGATGGTCGCCGTCAAGGAGATGGAGCACACCCTCGGGGAGCTCCCGGGGTTGCGCGGGAGCCGTTTCCTCTCCGACGCGCTCGAAGGAGCGGCCGCCCGGCTCGGCCAGCCGCTCGGGATCGGTTGAGCGCCGTCAGTCTCGCGGACGGACCCTCGTCCCCTCGGCCGTGTCCATGACCTCGAGACCCATCGCCTGGAGGTCGTCGCGGAGCTCGTCCGAGCGCGTGTAGTCCTTCGACGCCCGAGCCGCGTCGCGCTCCTCCACCAGTCGCCGGATCTCCTCGGTGGGCTCCCACGCCGCCTGCGCTTCCCGTTCCAGGTCGAGTCCGAGGACGCGATCCCAGGTCGCCAGAAGGTTTCGCTTCTCGCCGGAGGAGACCTCTGCGGAGTGATCGAGGTCGTTCACCGCGCGGACCGCGGCCGGCATGTCGAGGTCGTTCGCGACCGCCTCGCGGAAACGGGAGTCGAGCTCCTTCGCGGACGGACCGAGATCGTCGGTGGGTGGGTCCCACTCCGCGACGTGACGACGGAGCTGCTTCACCCGATGGTCGGCCGTCTCCAGCGCCTCCCACGTGAAATCCATCTCGGACCGATACCTGGTCTGGAACGTGAACCAGCGGAAGGCGAGCGGGTCGATGCCCTGCTCGGCGAGATCGGTCACCCGCTTGATGTTCTTCGCGGACTTCGCCATCTTCTGCCCGCCCATCTGCAGGAACCCGCCGTGCGCCCAGATCGACACCACCGGATGCCCGACGGCTCCCTCCGACTGCGCGATCTCGTCCTCGTGATGGGGGAACTTGTTGTCGTTTCCCCCGGTGTGCACGTCGAAGCGATCGCCGAGGTGCTTGATCGACATCGCCGAGCATTCGATGTGCCATCCGGGATAGCCATCGCCCCACGGACTCCGCCACTTCAGGAGACGGTTCGCCCCCGCCTTCTTCCACAGGGCGAAGTCCTCCGGATGGCGTTTGGCGGGATCCACCGCCAGCTCCTGTCGATGTCCTGCCCGTAGCTGATCGAGCGTGTTGCCGGAGAGCTTCCCGTAGCCGGGGAACGTCAAGACGTCGTAGTAGACGGTCCCGTCGACCTCGTAGGCGTGGCCCTTCTCGATCAGCGTCTCGATCAGCAAGATCATCTCGGAGATGTGATCGGTCGCCCGCGGGTACAGGTCGGCGCGTTCGATGCCGACCAGATCCGCGTCCTCGAGGAACGCCTGCGTGTACTTCTCGGCGATCTCGGCCGCGGAGAGACCTTCGTCGGATTCGGCGAGCTCCATCTTGTCCCTGCCGGAGTCGCTCACCTCGTCGGTCATGTGACCGACGTCGGTGATGTTCATGATCCACCGGACGTCGTATCCCTCGAAGCGGAGCGCTCGGCGGATCATGTCCCCCAGCATGAACGAGCGCATGTTCCCGATGTGGATGAACCGGTACACCGTGGGGCCGCACGAGTAGATCCGGACCTGGCGACCGTCGACCGGGACGATCTCCTCGACCTCACGCGTGAGGGTGTTGTACAGGCGCACGGCCCAATCCTACTGAGGGCTCTGGCCTACCGAGGGGTCACGGACGCAGTGGACGGCCCTCGAACGGGATCGAGAGCGCGATGGTGGTGTTCGTGGTCACGGCCGCCTTCTCACGGAGCCGGCGGATCAGGTCTTCCAGGTCGCCCGTCGTCCTCGTACGGACCTTCAGCACGTAGTTGGCCTCGCCCGCGACGGAGTAGCAGTCCTCGACCTCCGGGAACTCCTTCACCCGGGCGGGCAGGTCGTCGGGCTGGTGCGGGTCGAGCGGGATCGCGGCGATCAACGCCGTCACGAAGAGGCCGACCGCCTCCGGATCCACGACGGCGCGGTACCCGTTGATCACGCCCTGCTGTTCGAGCTTCTTGACTCGCTCGTGTACGGCGGAGGCGGACAGACCGACCGCCGCCCCCACGTCGGCGTAAGTGGCCCGGGCGTCGTCCTGCAGCGCCGTGAGGATGGCGAGGTCGCGGTCATCCAACACCGCGGCATCGTCCCACACGGGGGAGCGCGATATCCCCACGACGACCGATTGCCCCTCCACCGGCCGGGCGATACGGTCGGCGTCTCCTCCTCCGGTCCCCGAGGAGGTGCTGCGTGGATCCGCGTTCGATTCGACCCCCCGGCAGACCCGACGCCCCCGGACCTCGATCCGAACCGATCCCGAAGCCCGGCGGCGGGGTCCGGTGGCTGACCCTGCTCGATCCGGCCGGCGACGCCGAGTATCGCGACGCGGTCGGCCCGCTCGCCGGCCGGATCGAACGCTCGCTCGGACCGGAGGTCTTCGCCATCAGGTCCACCCCACGGAGTGACGGATGGCGACTCGATCCCTGGGGCCTGTCTCGCGTCGCGTGGCGGAGGACCCTCCGCCGCGCGATCCGCGAGGCGACCCGGGGAACGATCTTCGCCGTCGCCGATGTTCGCGACTGCTACGGGTCGATCTCGCCGGAGACGATCCACGCGCTCCTCGGACCTGAGGCCGCGTGCACGGTCGCCGTCCTGCGACACCTGAGCCACCACGGCGTGCGCGGCCTCCCCGTCGGCCCGGATCCGTCCGCGATCCTCGCCAACGCCCCGCTCTCGCACCTGGACCACGCGATCCGACCCCACGGCGCCCGATTCGTGCGATGGGTCGACGATGTCGTCCTCTGGGGCGACCGCGGCGAGGTCCGACGAGCGATGGCGGCGCTGGCACCGGCTGCCGCCGAGGTGGGGTTGGATCTCCATCCCGACAAGACCCGGATGCTCGCGGACCGGGAGGAAGCTCGGGTGGTCATGCTCGGCGATCGAGACTCCTCTATCATCGCGGCGCCGTGAGGACCCTCTATCGCGCCTCCCGCGTCGTCACGCTGGCCCATCCGACGATGGGGGAGTGGATCCTCGTGGACGACCGGCACGTCCAGCGCGTGGGCACGGGTGACCCTCCGGACGCCGAGCTCACGATCGATCTTCCCGGCACGACGATCGTCCCCGGGTTCATCGACAGCCACGTCCATCTCACCGCGACGGGCCGCTCGCTCGCGAACGCTGACATCCGGGCGGCCGGATCGAAGGAGGAGCTCTTGGCGCTGATCGGCGGGCGGGCGACCGATGAGATCCCCGTCGTGCACGTGGAGGGGTTCGACGAGACTCGATGGCACGCCCAGGAGCTCCCGACCGCCGCCGACCTCGACGCGATCACCCACACACCCGTCGTCGCCACGAGATCGGACGGCCACATCTCGGTCGTGAGCTCGTCCACCCTCGCCGCGATCGACCTGGCCAACGCGGACGGGATCGAGCTCGACGGGGACCGGCGTCCCACCGGCCGCCTCACCAAAGAGGCGAACCGTCGAGCCGTCGCGTGGGTCGAGGCGTCGTACGACACGCAGCGGGTGGAAGGGTTCCAGCTGCAGGCGGCGGGCCTGGCCGCCTCCCGCGGCGTGACGGCCCTCCACGAGATGTCTCTGAACATCGCCGATCTCGAGGTGCTCCTGGGCCATCGCGACCGGCTGCCGGTCGACGTGGCTCCCGTCCCCGCCTCGATGTCCCTGCCGGACGCCATGGAGCGACGATTCGGGTCGATCGGTGGCGACCTCCCCGTGGACGGCTCGATCGGTGCTCGGACCGCGGCCCTGTCCCATCCCTACGAAGACAGCACCGATCAGGGCGAGCTCTCTCACCACGACGACACGATGGCGGAGTTCTTCCACGCGGCGCACAACGCCGGCCTCCAAGTCGGGGTCCACGCGATCGGAGATCGCGCCATCGAGCAGGTGCTCGCCACCTGGGAACGCGTCTACCTCGCCCTGGACTCGCGGGAGCGTCGACACTTCCGCGCCCGTCGCCACCGCATCGAACACTTCGTCCTTCCCTCGGCGGGCCAGATCGAGCGGACCGCGATGCTGGGGCTGGCCGTCTCGGTCCAGCCCGCCTTCGACAGGCTCTGGGGGCAAGGAGGCGGGATGTACGAGGAGCGGCTCGGACCCGCCCGTGCGATGGCCGCACACCCGATCCGCTCGATGATCGAACGGGGGATCGAGGTCGGCGTCGGTTCCGACTCACCGGTCGCGCCGCTCGACCCGATGCTCGCGATCGCCGCTCTCGAGAACCACCACGAGCCGACGCAGCGACTCACGAGGCTCGAGGCGCTCAAGCTCCACCGGGTGGGGAGCGCCCGGCTCGGTCGGCAGGAGGGGAAGAAAGGAGCGCTGGAGCCGGGGTGGCACGCGGACTTCGCCGCCTTCGACGCCGATCCGCTGGACGTGGCGTCGGTGGAAGGCCTCCGTCCGGTCCTCACGGTCTCGCTCGGCCGCGAGGTCTTCCGGGCCTGATCGGCGCACGACCGCGTGGTCTTGTCACTGTTTCTCCGACCCTCGGGTTGCCGTCGTGGCCGACCGTCGCTAACGTCCTGCCTTGCGTCGCCGCCCCGGCGGAGGCGCGAAGCGGAGCCCGAGAGGCTGAGTAGAGAACGCAGCGCCCCGGCGTTGCGGCCCCAAAGGTCTCTCGGGCTCTCGCCTTCCTGCCTTCCCCTTCGGGAACATCCAGGGCCCGCTCGGTGTCCTTCCCTGAGCG
>Ga0299907_10000424_pt1 | contig 20294 bp, 14 predicted proteins | sample RVTome_16_FD_198680 | JGI IMG/M metagenome (GOLD analysis project Ga0299907, IMG submission 198680) | Soil microbial communities from uranium-contaminated site in the Upper Colorado River Basin, Wyoming, United States - RVT152D67 (version 2) ...
CTGGAGCGCACTGTGCTCCTTTCTCAGTCGGAGTAGGTCGCGGTAGAGGTTGAGTGTCGACCCAGGGTCACCGAGCTCAGTCTCCACGTTGACGGTGGTGTGGTTTGCGCCGACGGGAAGCCAAGTGTCGCCCCCTGACGGTGAAAAGCCCGCGTTCTCCCCGGCGTCCCACTGCATCGGGGTCCGGGCGCCATCCCGACTCAGCCACTCCACATTGTGGCCCCAAGGGTCACGAGCCTTGGTGGCTGGGACCGCCACCTGCCGCATGCCCAACTCGTCGCCGTAATAGAGGAATGGGGTGCCGCGCAGGGTGAGTAGGAGCAAGGCGGCCAGACGCTCATGATCCTCGGGCAGCCTGCTCGCCAATCTGATCTCATCGTGGTTGCCCAGGGTCCAATTGGTCCAACCGCCGACCGGGACGTTCCATAGAACCGCTTCGATGGTGGCCCGCAGGCTGGGGACATCCCAGTCGGCGGTCATCAGGTGGAAGTTGAACGGCATGTTGAGCTGATCGAAGTTCTCGCCGTAGTAGGAGGCCCATTCGGGCAGGTCGAATATGTGGATCTCCCCAACCGTGAGAGCATTTCTCTCGTAGGAGTCGGTGACGGTGCGCAGACGACGATGCATCTCGTGAACGTCGGGATGTGCAAAGTCGTAGAGATGGATGTAGTCGTCGTACTCCCCCATGTCCTTGTACGGCCGGGGGTAGTCCGCCGGCGCAGGCGGGTTGTCTCTCTCCTGGGGGTCCTTCATCATCTGATGGGCTGCGTCGACGCGAAAGCCGTCGACACCCATGTCGAGCCAGAAGCGGGCCACGTCGAACATGGCATCGACCACCTCGGGATTGCGCCAATTGAGGTCTGGCTGTTCGCTCAGATAGGTGTGGCGGTACCACTGCCCGGTGGTCTCGTCGTGGGTCCACGCAGGCCCGCTGAAGACGCTGACCCAGTTGTTGGGGGGCCCGCCGTCGCGACCATCGCGCCACACGTACCAGTCGCGCTTTGGATTGTCCCGTGACGAGCGTGACTCGAGAAACCATGCGTGTTGATCGGACGTGTGGTTGATCACGTAGTCGATGATCACCCGCAGCCCGAGACCGTGTGCCTTGGCGACAAGCTCGGCGGCATCGGACAAGTCACCCATCAAGGGGTCGACATCGGTGTGGTCGGCGATGTCATAGCCCCAGTCACGCATCGGGCTCTTGAAGAAGGGTGAGAGCCAGATGGCGTCTACGCCGAGGGTGCCCGTGAGGTAGTCGAGTCGGGAGATGATGCCGCGGAGATCCCCGTAGGAGTCGCCATCGGAGTCGGCGAAACTGAGGGGGTAGATCTGATAGAAGACGGCGTGCTTCCACCAGGTGTCATACGACGTCCGCGCCATTCAGCCCTGACGCTAGGGCGATCTGCTCCAGGATCGTGACAACTCCGGCGACGTCTTCGACCCGGTGCTCCGCGTCGGTATCCCCCTCCCCCACCTTGATGCCGACATCACCCGGCCTGAGGGCGGAGAAGACGGTCTCGTCGGTGGTGTCATCACCGATGTAGAGGATCGGTCTCGCCCCTGCCAGCTCGAGGATGGCGTCCCCCTTCGTACGGGTGGCGATGGTCAGCTCCACGACCTTCTTTCCCTCGATCACCGCGACTTCCGGGTGGTCCTCAACCCAGGTCCTGATCATCTCCAGTGCCGGTTTGGCAGTGTCCTCGTCCACATTGCGGTAGTGGAACGTCACCGACCGGGTCTTCCTCTCCGTGAACGCCCCCGGGAGGGCTCGGGCCAGATCGTCGACCAGGGTGGCCATCTCATGGACGAAAGACTCTGTTGTCGACTCCTCGCCAACGTCGTTTCCGTGCTCTCCGATGAAGATGGCGCCCTCGATGTCTCCGAGCCTCGTCCGCAGGTCCTCGAAACCCCTCCCGGACACCACGGCCAGCAGCCGCCCCGGCTGGCGAGCGATGGTTCGAAGTGATTCGACTGCACGTGCCTCAGGGATCGCCAGATCGGGGTGCTCGACCAACGGGGCAATCGTCCCGTCGAAGTCGACACCGATCACCGTTTCGGGACGGGAGGCGAATCCCTCTATTGCCTCGTCGAGACTCAAAGGTCCAGGGCGCTCAGGCACCGATCCGCCCACCAGAAGACGTCATGGCGATTCACCGACCGACGCAACGCCTTCATCTGCGGGTTGCCCTTCATCGAGGCGGTGCCGATTGCCTCGTCGAGCGTCGTCGCAAGGGCGTTGAGGTCGAATGGGTTGACGATGAACGCCTGTGTGAGCTGCTCGGCCGCCCCGGCGAACTCACTGAGTATGAGTGCACCGGTGTCGTCGTAACGCGTGGCAACGTACTCCTTGGCCACGAGGTTCATCCCGTCGCGTAGAGGGGTGACGAACATGACATCGGCAGCTCGGTAGTAGGCGATGAGCTCGTCGAAGGGCACGCTTCGGTACAAGTAGTGGATGGGGGGACGGCCCACCTCGGCGAGGTCTCCATTGATGCGACCAACGAGGCCTTCGATGTCGGCGCGAATCCGCTGGTACTCCTCGACGTCCTCGCGGCTGGGGACTGCGATCTGAACGAAAGCGATGTCACCGATCAGGTCGGGCCGCCGCTCGAGGAGAGTCTGCAGCGCACGCATGCGAAGGTCGATCCCCTTGGTGTAGTCGAGCCGATCGACTCCGAGGATCACCACCTGCGGGTCGCCGAGATGCGACCTGATCTGCTTGGCAGCCAGCGTCGTCTGATCGGATTGGGCCTTCTCGTCGAAGACCGCCGTGTCGATCCCGATCGGTGCAACCTGCAACACCACCTCGCGTCCTTGCCAGAACAACTTACGGGAGGACCCGGTCGCACCCACGAGACGACGGGCGGCGACTGCGAAGTTGGTGCGGCTCGATCGAGACTGGAAGGCGAGGACGTCGGCTCCGAGGAGCCCTTCGAGGACGTCATTTCGCCACGGGAGCTTGGCGAACAGCTCGACCGGGGGGAAAGGAATGTGCAGGTAGAAACCGATGCGGTGCACCTGAGTCATGTCCCGCAACAACTGCGGCACCAGCTGCAACTGGTAGTCCTGCACCCAGGCGACATCACCGCTTCCGAGCCCCTGCGCGGTCACCTCGGCGAATCGTTCGTTCACTTCCTTGTAGGGCCGCCACCAGTGGCGGTGGAACTCGGGAGCCCGAACCGCGTCGTGGTAGAGCGGCCACAGTGTCCCATTGCAGAAACCGACGTAGAACTCTTCGTACTCTTCCTGGCTCAGGGTGACCGGGACCTGGTCGATGTCGGAGTGCTCGAAGGGTTCGAACTCCCGGTCGGCGATCCCGCTCCACCCGACCCAGCTTCCTTTGGTGCGTTGCAGGATCGGGGTCAGTGCCGAAACCAGCCCTCCAGGGCTGGTGTTCCAATCGCCTGACTCTTCGTCGAATGCGACTGGGAGGCGGTTGGCGACTACGACGACTCGACGTTCATGCTCAGGCACGGACGCCAAACTATCGCGCGTGGAGGACAAGGCATACTGTGTCGTCTATGGCAGTTGGTGGCGGAACCAGGGCGGTCATCACCGCGATGCTCGCGAATGCCGGGATCGCGATAGCCAAGTTCGTCGCATACCTGGCTACCGGGTCGGGTGCCATGCTGGCAGAGTCGATCCACTCGGTGGCTGACACGTCGAACCAGGCCTTGCTCTTGTTGGGAGGTCGCCGAGCCCAACGCGTCGCCGACGATCGGCACCAGTTCGGCTACGGGAGGGAGCGGTTCTTCTGGGCATTCGTGGTGGCGATGATCCTGTTCGCCCTCGGTGGCATCTTCTCGATATACGAAGGGATCTCGAAGCTGCGTGACCCGCATGAGCTCGAATCTCTGGGTTGGGCGATGGGGGTCCTCCTCTTCGCCACCGTGGCGGAGAGCTTTGCGATGCGAACCGCCATCATCGAGTCGCGCAAGGTGAAGGGGAGCCGGACCTGGTGGGAGTTCATTCGCAAGTCACGGTCCCCCGAGCTCCCCGTCATCCTCCTCGAAGATTCCGGTGCGCTCATCGGCTTGCTTCTCGCCATGATCGGAGTCGGGCTGACGGCTCTCACCGGTGACCCGACCTGGGACGCCTTGGGGACGCTCGGCATCGGCATCCTCCTCGTGTCGATCTCGGTGGTCCTCACCATCGAGATGAAGTCCCTCTTGATCGGGGAGGCAGCCACTCAGGAGCACATCGAAGCGATCATCTCGGCTGTTGCCGGAGTGACGACGGTCAGCCGGGTCATCGATCTGAAGACCCAGCACATCGGGCCCGATGAGCTCTTGGTCGCCGCGAAGATCGAGTTCGATCGAGGCCTCTCCAATGTCGAGATCAGCGACGCCGTCGACACCGTCGAAACAGCCGTTCGCGCCTCGGTGCCGTTGACGATGCAGATATACCTCGAGCCCGATCTCTTCGATCCCAAGCATGCCGACACACCGGATCTCCCCTCCTCGCACTGAATCCCGTTTCCTCGCATCACCTCACGGGTAATCCGCCGTCGAGCGAAAGGAACTCATATGCAATGCGCCCACGAGATCTGCACCTGCACCGTTCCCACAGCCGGCGAATACTGCTCGCCCTCCTGTCGCACCGGCATCGAACAAGGAGACCAGTGCTTCTGCGGGCATCCTGATTGTGCCGCCAACCAGGTTCCGTGACGGCACCATCTCTGCTCGCGAGAGGTGGGATACGATCCGCTGATGACACCCGCACCCGACGGAGCCCTCGACTGGCTGCTCGATTCCGACCCTTCGATCCGTTGGCAGGCGATGCGTGATCTCCTCGACGCTCCGCGAGAGGAGTGGGCAGCAGAGCGTGCCAAGGTGGAGACCGAGGGGTGGGGAGCCCGGCTTCTCGCCCTCGAGGACGACGATGGTCGGTGGGACGGTGGCGCCCATTTTCCTGCTGACTTCGTGTGGGGCGGCGACGAACCGGGCCAGCCTTGGACATCAACCAGCCACTCGCTCGCTCAACTCCGTGAGTTCGGCCTCCCGCAGTCCAACAGGACGCAGGAGATGGTGGAGCTCATCGGTGCCAACACTCTCTGGGAGCACGACGACCAGCCCTATTGGGAAGGCGAGGTCGAGCCCTGCATCAACGGAGCGCTGGTCGCCAACGGCGCCTACTTCGGCGTCGACATGACCCCGGTGGTCGAGAGGCTCATTTCCGAGCGCATGGAAGACGGTGGGTGGAATTGCGAAGCCGAGAACGGATCAGTGCGATCTTCGTTCGACACCACCATCAACGTGCTCGAAGGGCTCCTCGAGCACGAGAGGGCCACCGGAGGCACAGCAGAGTCACGTGAGGCGCGGCGCTCTGGCGAGGAGTATCTCCTCAAACGCTCGCTCTATCGCAGGGAGAGCACCGGTGAGCCTGCTGACGACAGGTATCTCTACTTCCTCCACCCCAACCGATGGCACTACGACGTGCTCAGGGCTCTCGACTACTTCCGAGAGTCATCTCTCCTAACCGGAACGCCTCCTGATCCCCGGCTCGGTGAGTCCATCGAGCATGTCCGCTCACGACGCCTGCCCGACGGCACCTGGCCCCTCGATTGGAATCCGACCGGCCGCACCTGGTTCGAGGTCGACGAAGGTCAAGGTGAGCCTTCGAGATGGATCACCCTCCGCGCCCTACGCGTCCTCGACTGGTGGGACAGCACCCAAGATCGAACCTAAGGTTCCTGGACCCGGATATGGGCCGATTCCGCTGATGTTCTCCACCTTGGTGCCCCGGCTCAGTGGTGCCTCGCAGGGATTCTCTGGTCAGCTCGGTACTTGCACATGTCTGGGACGCACTGGCATTGTCGTGACGTGACACAGAACACGACATCGGTGGCACAAGGGTGCATCTTCTGCGCCATCGCGGCGGGACGGGCCGAGGCCAGTGTCGTGTTCGAGGACGAGACCGTTGTGGTCTCCATGGACCTGCACCCCGTCACACCCGGCCATCTCCTCGTCGTGCCTCGCGAGCACGCCGTGGGCCTCGAGGACCTCGATGAGGCTACCGGCGCCTACGTTTGGTCGGTCGGTCACAACATGTCCCGAGCCTTGCGACGCTCCCGCATGCGCTGCGAAGGGATCAATGTCTTCCTCTGTGACGGCGAAGTCGCTTTTCAGACGGTTTTCCATTTCCACCTTCACGTCATCCCTCGCTACGCAGGAGACGGCTGGACCATCATTCCCGAGTCGACCGAACGCGAAAGGTCGCTCCTCGACAGCGATGCGCAAGCGATCAAGGACGCCATCGCGACGACGACTGACTGGACTCCCCCCACATGAGGCGAATCGGTCTAGTCGCCGACGCGACCTGGTAGGTCGTTTGTGGGCCCGGCAGGACTTGAACCTGCAACCAACGGATTATGAGTCCGCTGCTCTGACCTGATTGAGCTACGGGCCCGTACTAGGAGAATACCTTCCAACCTCGGGCACCCTCTGTCCACGGCCCTCGCCGTCGAGAGGGCTGCAGCCCTTGCGATGGTGTGTTCGGGTAGCTTCCCACCATGACCAGATTCGTAGCGTCCACTCTCGTCCTGATCCTCCTCGCAGGGTGTGGCGAAGGGGGGTCCGAGTCCGGAGGCGGCATCGATTCGCCCTGCGATCTCACAGATGCCGCCCAGGTGGAGTCGGTCTTTGGTCCCTCCGTCTCCGAAGGCGTAGAAGGGGAGGCGAGGAACTGTTCGTTCGAACACGACCCTGGCCCGGTCACATCGATCAGCGTCTACTACTTCGGTGACGCCGACGGGTGGGACGGGACTCGATCGGGGTTCGAAGACAATCGGGGTGGGACGACCGATGTGAGCGGCATCGGAGACGAAGCCTTCCATCCCAACGACACCGGGCCTGCCGAGCTGGTGGTGAGTGCCGGCGGAGAGATATTCGCGATCACGGTGTTCAGCGGGCTGGTAGAGGATCCGGACCCCTCGGTTGCCGACGACGTGGCAGAGCTGGCAACGCTGATTGCCAACGATCTCGGCTCATAGAGAGCGCCACCCCCTCCAATAATCCCGAGGCCTCGCCACCCACGGTGTGGGACAGTTGGGCCATGGACGTCATCATCTATCCCGAGCTCACTGCCTCGGATCTCGCTCGCGCGCACGCCTGGTACGCCGACAAGCTCGGGATTCTCCCTGTCCGCCATGGGGGTGACCCCATCTCTCCCGGTGAAGAGCTCGAGGTGATCGACTCGGAGCTGCTCTACGAGATCGAGGGTGCACGGTTCGGCATCTATCAGTCGGACCACGCGGGCAAGAACCGGGCGACGGCGATGCGAATAGTGGTCTCAGACTTCGACGAGTTCCACGGTCGGCTGATGGCCAACGGCGTCGTCTTCGAGGACTACGACATGGGTGAGGATTTCCGCACCGTCGACGGAGTGCTCACCTCACCCGATGGCGAGCGAACCGCTTGGTTCAAGGACTCGGAGGCGAACGTCATCGCCATTGGGTCCTCCTTCTGATCAGGCCAGGGCCTGTAGAGCCCTTTCGATCACGTCTTCGAGCCCTGCGCTGTATCCCTCGTCGTGCCTCACGAAGTCCATGTCGTCCATCGACTCCAGAAACTCCACCATCTCGGGATATCGGTTCAGCTCGACATCACCGATCGCCACCCCCGTGTCACGTTTGATCCGGCTGGCCGCGCCGGCGAAGTAGGCGGCGCCCGCTCGGTCGCTCTCGGTGGCCAGCAAAGTGCCGATGACCTCGAGGATCAGGGCGAGAGCGGATATGTCCCGCACCCGGGCGAAGATCTCCAAGGCGTTCTTGAGAGGCTCCCGCACCGATTCGATCTCACCCATCTTGAAGCGGGCATGGGCGAGCATGAACCACGCCCACCCGAGGTCGAAGGGGGCATCGATCTCCGAGATCTCGCTGACCGACTGAACGAGGGAGTCGATGACTCGCTCCCAGTCCTCGTGGTAGACCGCCATGTTGGCTATCCCCCAATGCGCCCGACCGACCCCGATCCGTCTCCCGATGCGCTCGCTCAACTCGAGCGATTCGCGCAGTAGGGCTTCTGCGCCATCGGAGTCGCCGGAGTACCCCATTGGAAAGCTCAGGTTGTAGAGCGCCTCGGAGACTTCGGCTTCCGAACCAACACGGCGAAAGATGTCCATGGCCTGCTGGTAGGGAGCCATCATCTCGATCCACTGCCCTTGCCAGTACATGATCCCGCCGAGCCCGGTGAGGGCCTGGGCTCGTGCCGGGTGATCGGGCTCTCCTGGCATCGCAAGGGCAGTCTCGATGCGGGCACGGGCTTCGTCGAGTTGACCCCTGATCTGCCAGAACCGCCAAAGGGAGCCGACAATGCGCAACGCGGTGAGCGTGTCTCCAACGGCTACCGCGTGATCGAAAGCCGCGCGAAAGTTGTCCTGCTCATCTGTCAACCGCTGCAGCCACATTGCTTGCCGCGAGGTGAGTATCTCCTCGTCCGACCTCTCGGCGAGCTCGGTGTAGACGGCGGCATGGCGGGCGAGTACCTCTTCACTCTCACCGCGCGCCGTCAGTGCCGCGTACGCGAACTCGCGTATGACTGTCAACATGCGAAAACGCGGTGATCCGCGGGTTGAACCCTGTCGGAGCAGACTCTGCTCGACCAACTCACTCATGCCATCGAGGATGTCTGCATCGCTGCGACAAATGGATTCGGCCTCATCCAGCCCAAAGGTGCCACTGAACACGGACAGCTGCTCGAACAGCTGCCGATGACTCATGTCGAGTAGGTCGTAACTCCAGCCGATCGTCTTGGTCATTGTCTGTTGGCGCTCTGGGAGATCGGCCGATTGCCCTGCGAGGAGCTGGTTCCCGAGCCGGTCGAAAACCCCGTCAGGCGTGAGGCTCCGCAGTCTGGATGCAGCGAGCTCGATCGCCAGGGGAAGCCCATCGAGGGCACGTACGATCCGGGCTACGGCTTCGACGTTGTCCTGGTCCAATTGGAAGCCCGGTCGCACCGCTTCCGACCGGCTCACGAACAGCTTCACTCCGTCGGATGTGCCGACCCCAGCAAGGTCGCTGTCGTTGTCCGGAACTCCCATCGGTGGGACCGGCAGTTCACGCTCCCCGCTCACTCGGAGCGGAGCACGCGACGTGGCCACGACCGAAAGCCGCGGCGAGGCCCACAACAGCTCGGCGACCAGGGGCGCGCCCCCGGGAAGGTGCTCGAAATTGTCGAGCACCATCAAGACCTCCCGGTCTGAGAGGTAGCGGAGGATGTGTTCTTTGGGATCGATTCCTCCAGCCGTATCCAGGCCGAGGGCTTCGAGGATCGTCGTTGGGATCAGCTCGGGATCGTTGAGCGGCGCCAGCGCCGCGAAGCATGCTCCGTCGCCGAAATCGGGCTCTGCTCGGCCGGCGATCTCTAGTGCCAATCTCGTCTTGCCGGTCCCGCCCGGTCCGGTGAGAGTCAGGAGACGATGCTCCCCCAAAATCGTCATCGCAGCTTCGATCTCGGTCTCGCGTCCGACGAACTCGGTCAATGGCTTCGGGAGCATCGACACCGCCCTGCGGGCCCGAAGAGGGGGAAATGACCCGTCGAGGCCATCGATGCTCAGTTGATGGAGGGTCATGGGCTCGGCGAACCCGGCCAGCCGATATCGCCCGAGAAGATGGACATCCAGTTCGGAAGGCAAACGCTCTGCGACCAGATTCGCGGTCGCCTCCGAAAGGACTACCTGTCCACCGTGTCCGGCATCGGAGATCCGGTGTGCCCTGTGCACGTCGACGCCGACGTAGTCATCGGCCCCGAGGACACCATGGCCGGTGTGCAGCCCGATACGCACTCGCAGAGGGTGTGAGGTCTTCCATGCCGGATCGGCGATTCGACGCTGGATCATCGAGGCGGTGAGGACTGCATCCAGGGGATCCACGAACACGGCGAAGAAGGAGTCGCCTTCGGTCCCTACTTCTATTCCGCGGCCAGACGAGATCGTCTCACGCATCAAGACATGGTGTGCTTCGAGCAGCAGGGAGTAGGCGGCGTCGCCGACATCACCGAGCAGCTCGGTCGATCCTTCGATGTCGGTGAACATGAACGTGACGGTCCCGGTGGGGAGGTGAATCGGTTGGGCTTCGACCTTCATGAGAGGCGCCGTGCCTGATCCAGCAATCGGCCTCGATTACGCGTCAGGTGGTAGGGACGGGCTCGAGATCGCCCTCGGCGATGTCTTCGTCCTCGTGTTTCCAACAGACTTCCACATGCCCTCACCACCGCCAACCGTCACCCAGCGGGATGATGTAGCCGGTGCATCCGATGATCTCGCAGAAGTTGCCTGAGGATTTGCTCAGTCATGCCAGGAGCATACAACGGTCATCTCCGGACTGTCCTGGGCCTTTGCCGTGCGGTTGCATGATGGTCTCGACATAGCCGTCTACCCTCACTCGATGAGGTACGAGAGGATGAGGTTCCGGCGAGTCAGACGATGACGGTTGCACCAGAACAGACCGTGAGTCTGGCCAGATACGTGCCCCGGATCTCGGCCGAGTGGGGGCTGGCGACCTCTGAGCTGTGGCAGGAGATCGACGGAACCCTCTGCTATATCGATCTCTCGGGTTTCACGGCGTTGTCGGAGAAGCTCGCGAGAAAGGGCCAAATCGGCGCCGAAGAGCTCACGGATGCCCTCAACCACGTCTTCAGCGAGATGATGGCGGTCGCCTACGACCGCGGAGGACACCTCCTCAAGTTCGGCGGGGACGCCCTGTTGCTGATCTTCACGGGCGGCGACCACGCAACACAGGCGGTGAGCGCGGTTGTCGAAATTAAGGAGGTGCTCCGCGACGCCCGCAAGGTCGAGACCTCGGCCGGGAGACTCAACCTGAAGATGTCGGTCGGCCTCCACAGCGGAAACGTCCATCTCTTCCGGGTCGGCGAGTCGCACAAGGAGCTGGTCCTCACGGGGCCGGCAGCCTCGATGACCACGGAGATGGAAGAAATGGCTGTGGCGGGTGAGGTTCTGATCAGCTCCGCCATGAAAGATGCCATACCGGGGGACGGGTTGCTCAAAGCGAAGGGAAGCGGCTGGCTGCTGAACTGGAGGAAACCTCGAATCGAGTGCTGTGGCTGGACTACTCGCATCCAACTCGATCGTTCCGCGTTCGCCGAGAGCATGCCCATCGCGCTCCGCAGCTTTCTCGAGCACGGAGCGGCCGAGCCCGAGCATCACATCGCAACGGTCGGATTCATCAAATACCGGGGCGTGGACGAGTTGATGAAGCGAGGCGGCCCGCCGGCCGTGGCGGAGGCCCTCGATCAGTTGGTCCGGAACGTCCAGCACGCTGTAGACCCCGAAGAAGTCACCTTCTTGGGATCGGACATCGATGAAGACGGCGGAAAGATCATCATCGTTGGTGGAGTGCCCGGCGTGCAGGTCGATGACGAGGGCCGCGTGTTGCGCGCTGCTCGCCTCATCATGGACAACGCAGGGGCGCTCCAGTTGCAGATCGGGATCAATCAGGGCCATGTGTTCGTCGGCGAGATCGGCACGGAGATCAGAGCCACATACACGATCATGGGCGACACGGTGAATCTGGCGGCACGTCTGATGGCTGCGGCATCACCGGGCGAGATCTATGCCAGTCCCTCCGCCCTCGACCGCTCGCTGACTCTATTCGAGACGACACCGCTCGCACCGTTCTTCGTGAAGGGCAAGGAACAGCCGGTCCAGGCTTACAGCGTTGGCCCGTCGAAGGGGCGCCGACCGACGAGCTCGGGATCCCGTCTGCCGTTTGTTGGGCGTCACGAGGAGTTGGCCGTCCTCCAATCCCTGGTCGACGACCTCTTCGGCGGCAAAGGGAATGCCGTGGCAATCAAGGGAGAGAGAGGCGTCGGAAAGAGCCGTCTCGTCGATGAGATGCTGCCGGCGCTCGAGAGGGCCATCCATGTCTACATACGCGCCGAGCCCTACGGGATCGGAACGCCATATCGACCCCTGCGCGACCCGGTGCGAGCCCTCCTGGGCATAAGCCGCGATGACCAACCCGCGATGTCAGATCTCCTCCAGCACGCGGTGCATAGCTATCTTCCCGAGCGCGAGGCATTGGCGCCGCTGCTCGCCGACGTGGCGATGATCGACATGGACGGCACGCCGGAGGTCGACCAGATAGATCCGAGATTCCGTCAGGACCGCACTGCCGATCTCCTGATGGAGCTGTTCGATGCAGTCTGCAAGGTTCCTGTGTTCTTCGAAGTCGAAGACGCCCACAACATGGATGAGGCGTCGACCCACGTGATGGAACGGCTCGCCGCGGCAACCGCCGATCACCCGTGGCTGGTCTTGGCGACGCGGCAGAACAAGCCAGGCGGGTTCTCGCCGGTCAGCGTGGATGTCGACCTGGGCCCACTGAGTGACTCGGAGTCACGGACTCTGGTCCAGGAGGCCACCGCGGCTGCTCCTCTCCGACCCCATGAATTGAATGCCATCGTGGAACGCGCAGGGGGTTTGCCCCTCTTCCTCGAAGAGATCGTCGGCGCTATCCGCACGGCGGGTGACCTCGACTCCTTGCCCGACTCCCTCGACGCGGTTGTCAGCTCCCAGATCGATGCCCTGCCGCCTTTGGCCAGGCGACTCCTGCGATTCGCCAGCGTGCTGGGCCAAAGCTTCCGCATCTCGGTGTTGAACCAACTGCTCGAAGAGGAGGGAGTTCAACTCGACACCGCCACCCGAGAGGAATTGTCTGGATTCCTGGACTCCGACGGAACCGATCGACTCCGGTTCCGTCACGCCATGATCCGCGACGTCGCCTACAGGGGCCTGTCGTTTCGCCGGCGCCGTGAGTTGCACATCCATGCCGGCGAGATCGTGGAGCGCGAGGCGGGAGAGCACCCGGAGCTGACCGCGGACATCCTGGCTCTGCACTTCTCTCTCGGCCAGGATCATGAACGAGCCTGGCGCTATTCGCGGATGGCTGGGGATCAAGCCAGGGATACCTATGCGAACGTGGGTGCGGCGACTCACTATGAACGGGCATTGGAGGCATCCCGGCGATTGCCCGAAGTCTCTGACGACGACAAGGTTGAGGTGCTGATGGCCCTCGGGGACGTACGAGAGTTGTCCGGCAACTTTGATGAGGCACTGGCCGCCTATGGCAAGGCGAAGAAGCTGTCTGATCCGGATCCAGTGGTCCTCGCGGAATTGGCAGAGAAACGGGCTCGTGTCCGAGAGCGTTCCGGTCAGTACAGCCTCGCGCTCCGAGAGATCACCCGGGGTCACCGCCAGCTCGAACGAGAGCGATCCGTGGAGGCAGCCAGGATGGGTGCCAGGCTCACTGCATTCGCTGCCTCGGTGCGCCAGGCCCAGGAGAAGCAGGGCGAAGCAATCAAGCAGGGCCTGCGAGCAGTCGACGAAGCCACGGCGGCAGGCGACCAGGCCTCCCTGGCGCGTGCATATTCGGTCCTGGACCTCACGTATCGGATTGTGGGCCAGCCAGAGAAGGCGATCTATGCCCCGAAAGCCCTCGCCATCTACGAAGAGTTGGGCGACCTCAATGGACAGGGTGTTGTGCACATCAACATGGGCGTCGAGGCTTATTTCGACGGGCGATGGAGCGACGCCGTCGAGCATTACGGCCGTGGCCGTGATGCGTTCAACAAGATCGGAAACGCTGTGCAGGCCGGACTTTCGGAGTCCAACATGGCCGAGATCCTGGTCAATCAGGGGCGTTTGGGGGAGGCCCAGCCGCTGCTCGAAGACGCTCATCGTGTCCTGGTCGCCTCGAACTGGATGGATGGCGCCAGTTTCGTCGAAGTGCAGCTGGCTCGCATTCTCGCCCTCAGGGGGCGCATCGAAGAGGCGGTCGAGCTGTTCGACAAGGCGCGACGCCAATATGAGGAGCTCGGAGAGACCGACAGTATCGCCGAGTTAGTGGTCTACCAAGCCGCCTGCTACGTCGGTGCCGATCTCCCCCGAGAAGCCCTTGCAGCGCTGGAAATCGCTGACACCCTCGATGGGGAAGCGGTCGTCCACGGCCCCGGCATGTTGCGCGTCAAAGCACTGGCGCTTGCAGAGCTTGGCCAGATGGATGACGCCAGGGTGCTCATCTCGAAAGGACTGGCTATGGCTGAAGATCAGGGCCTTCCCTACGAGATTGCGCTTCTGCTAGTTGCGCAGGATCGCCTCAACAATGGAGTCGAACGCCAGGAGTCACCCGAGCTGGTCCGAGCAAAAGAGATATTGGATGGTCTCGGGGTGGAGGTCCACCCCGAGACCATCGCTACTGTTTAGCGGGCGCCCTTCGGGTCGCCGATGAACTTGAAGTGATCGGTGACCTGAATCTCGCCAATTGGAAGGTCACCGCCTTCGGCGATGGACCGAGCGTACAGACACGTTGGCACGATCGAGTCCGGGTAGCCGCCGGGTTCGCAATGGACCGCATCCGGAAGGGGACTCGGCATTGGAGCTGTCTCGTCGAACACGACCTTCGTATTCGGCACGACCAACGGGTCCGACAGTGGGAGGTTGCGCGGCTCGGAATCCCACTCGATCACGAGATCGATGATCTCGCTGCCAAATACAGGGTCGCCACTGACTGTGACGATTTGAGCCCAATCGTCGCCATCCTCGCTCAGGCTCACGTCGAACGTAGTTGTGAATGTGCCGCTTTCACAGAACGGCGGCAACGTGAGGGTGGCAAGGGGGGTGTCGTCTGTTCCGGACCCGCCCAGCGTCACCGAGACCGAGTTCGGCCCACTGCAGTTGATCGCCACCTGGAGGTGGTTACCGAAGTCGATTCCCGTGTCTTCAGTGGTGCCGCCAGCGATTTGATACCCAGCAGGCTCATACCCCTCGTACCCGGCACAGTCTGTGTTGTCAGGGGCAGATTGAACCCAGGCCCACTCGTAATTGTCGCCATCCGCAGGCAGCCCGGACGCGTTGGTGGCTTCGCACACGACGTAGTTGCCGGCGGGCAGATTGCCGATCGCGTATGACCCGTCGGCACCAGTGGTCGTCTGCCGCACCGGCGTGGTGCCGCCATCCTGGTCGAAGACGGCGATAGTCCAACCGGACAGGCCTTCTTCCTTGGTGGCGTCCAGATCTCCATCGACGTCACGGTCGTGGTACTTCTGACCAGTCGCATTAGTGATGAAGGCGTTGTAACAGATGTTGATGTGACTCAGCTGGTACAGGTTCGAACTTCCGCCCTTGGTCGGTGCATGCAGCTCAGTGTCCGCGCTGAGTGGACCCACCGAGCTTCCGTCATAATCGAAGTGGGTGTTCTTGGCACCACCGTTGACTACTACGTCGTAGGCGGCCACGCCCTGAGCGTCGATGGTGAAGGTGAACTTCGTGTCGTTCGCGTAGACGTCGAGGGTCACCTGAGTGCCATCCGGCCCGACGAAAGTCCCATCGGCCGGGTTGTTGATCCACAATTCGTGTTGGGCCGCTGAGGGCAATCCGGGAAAGTTCGCATCACAGGCCCCCGACCCGCCTCCGTACGAGATCTCGGTGGGCTGCACTCCCGCTCCAGATTCACCCCCACTACCGGCAGAAGCCGGGTCTACTGCCAGTAATGCCATCGCTACAACCAGCGCGAAAACGCCGGCAACAGTCGTAATCCGCGCGCGCCCGTCAGAAGAGCGCATTCGCTCGATGAAAGCCATTTGCCCACCAGCCATTTTCTCTCCGCCTCTGCCCCGAGGGGCATGTCCACGGCGGCGCTTTGGGCTTGTTACCCCTTGCTTGCCGCCCCACGTTGCAGGGTGAATGTAGTCTCGCTGCACGGTGGGTGCGTCCGGGTTCGCGAAAATCCCCTCTACTGAGCGTTTAGCCCTGAAACTCCAAGGCAACGGGTTCCAACGCCAGCCGCTCGATCGGACTAGAAATCGCTCACACTGCCGGCGCCTCCGCCCGATGGTGGAGAGAATCGATAAACCTCATGTCCCCACAGCATCCCGTCGAGATCATCCTCCTGCGCCAACTGGCCAGCTATCTGACGATTGCTGTCTGGATGATGGACCGTGACGGGAATCTCATCTACTACAACGAGCCGGCAGAGCGACTCCTAGGAGTCGCGTTCGACGCCGCAGGCCCGATCCATGCTGAGCAACTGTCCGACCTCTTCCGGGCGACGGACCTCGAAGGCAAACCGCTCGCGGATTCCTCTCTCCCCATCGTCAGGGCCCTCCTCAAGCAACAGCCAACGCATGGCGAGCTCAGGTTCTGTGGGATGGATGGGATCTGGCGCCATGTGGAAATCACCGCGATTCCGCTCGAGGGTCAGTCGGATCGCTTTCTGGGTGTCTTCGCGACTTTCTGGGAACTGAACGAGTGAAGGTCAAACTGTGGGGCACTCGTGGCTCCATCGCGGCTGCTGGGCCCGATACCGTTCGATATGGCGGAGACACGTCGGCCGTCGAAGTCCACTCTCGGGACGGTCGCATGATCCTCCTCGACGGCGGCAGCGGCGTGCGCCCCATCGACACTTCCGATGACATCAACCGAATCGACATTCTCCTGAGCCATCTCCACATGGACCACGTCCAAGGGTTGCCCTTCTTCCCTCCCCTGTTGGACCCTGACCGCGAGGTTCACGTGTGGGGCCCGATCTCAACGACGCGGAGTCTTCGCGAAAGGCTGTCGCGCTATATGTCGCCGCCCCTCTTCCCTGTTCGCATTCGCGACCTGAACAACGTCTTCTTCCACGACGTCGTGCCGGGGACTTTCAGCCTCGACTCGATCGAGATCACGGCAGATCTGATAACTCATCCAGGGTCGACACTGGGATACCGCCTTGTTGAAGGCAACTCCACACTGGCCTACCTCTCCGACCATGAGCCTGCGTTCGGTGCACACCCCTTCCCACAGGAGCCGGCCTGGACGTCCGGCTTCGATCTAGCCTCAGGGGCCGACGTGTTGATTCATGACGCCCAGTACGACGATGACGAGTACACAACTCGTGTTGGCTGGGGCCACAGCTCGATATCCCAACTCGCAGCCTTCGCCGAGATGACCGAGGTGAAGCGGGTGGTCACGTTCCACCACGACCCTTCACACACGGACGACGAGTTGGATGTGCTGCACGAGCGCCTCGACCAGATGCTCGTTGGCGCAAATCTGGTGCGGGGCACCGCCGGCCTGTCAGTCGACGTCTGAGGTTCCCCGCCTCCTCTTGAATTGCATCGAAAGGTCGTGATCTACCAGGTCGTCATATTCGGGATGCCGCTGGATGTACGCGCTGACGAACGGGCAAATCGGAACGAGGAGCTCGCCTTTGGACCTGACATCGTCCAGGGCATAGCGCACTAGCTTTCTCGCCAGCCCGAGGCCTTTGTGCTCATCATCGATCTCTGTGTGCACGAAGACCACCCGCCCATCGCGCATGAGGTATTCCGCCCTTCCCGCAGGCGCGCCGTCCACATAGACGATGTATGCGCGCTCGGATCGCTCATCCTTGACTTCTATTACCGGCCCACTCATATCGATCCTGTCTCGAGCTGCTCGGTCGAAGAGAGATCGCTGATCACCAGGGCGATGCACACTCCGAGGACTCCTAGAGCAACCCACTGTGACTCCAATCCGGACAGCAGACCGATCACCAAGAGAAAGGGCACAGCCAGCAGCCTGCCGAGGACCAAGGGACGATCCCTGGAACCCTCCGAAGACGAGGCCATGTGCACGAGGGCAAAACACAGGAACACCACCGCAAGCGAGCCGACCAGCAACCACCGGTCACTGGTGACCATCGGGCCATGACCGGCTTCGGCGACCGCATGCTCCAAGGCCACGCCCGAGCCCACAAGACCTGCGGCGAGTGGAAGGTGGGCATAGAGCCACACGGTTGGGCGCCACGTCCGGCGCACCGAGGGGTCTCGCCTGACCACCGAGCCCCGCGCGTTGTCGAAATAGAGCCACCACAGCGCCGTGGCCACCCCGATCGCGAGGGCGGCCGCCACGGTGGACGCGGGTCGCCAGGGGACATGTGCCAGACCGGCCACCACTGCGGCGATCGACTCGCCCAGAACCAGGATCGTGAACAGCCCAAAGCGCTCCGGGAGATGGGAAGCGTCGAAGGGGACTTTCGCCTGTTCAACGCGCATCAGCCATGGAGTTGCCAGGTCGATGGCGAGTGCCACCGCCCACAAGCCGTAACGCGCCTGTTCGGGAAATATGATCGAGGCGCTCCAAACCACCGCCGCCACACCGAACCCAATCAGGTAGCCCCTGGTCAGCGTCCGGGACTCTGGCACGTGCCTGTAGGCACGCCAGTACATGATCAACAGCAGGAGCCGACTGATCGCATAGCCGAGAGCAAATGCGGTCGTCGAGTTCGCCTCGTCAAGCGACAGCGAGGACGCAATGACGACGACGGCGACCATCTGCCCCGCCGCCAGGAGGCGGTAGACGAGGTCGTCTGTGTCATAGCGATCGGCGTAGAAGGTGTGGCTGGCCCACAGCCACCACAAGAGGGTGAAGTACCCGAAGTAGGAAGCAACCCCTGACCAGGTGTCGTCGGCGAGCAACCTCCCGGCGAGAACCGCGACCGCGACCACGAAGGCAAGGTCGTAGAAGAGCTCCAGCCAGGTAGCGGTGCGATGCGCCTCCCCGGCCTGAGTGCGGAGCTTTGGATGGGTGATCTTGATGACGCTCATACCTCGACCGGCTCTGGACACCGGCCGCCGCACGATATATGCCCCGCGACGGAAGGTGTCATCGGGAAGAGAGTTCGGGACAGCCGGCGACGACGACGCTTTCCTGCCCTGTGGAGCAATATGATGGCGAAGGGAGACGGCGGGTGTTCCCCCGAACGATCAGATGGCCGATCAAACGTGTCAACACTTTCAAGAGCTGGAGAGGGCTGCAGATCCCTCATCGAAAGTGTGCGATCAGTGCGTGGCGATGGGAGATCGGTGGGTGCACCTTCGCTCCTGTCTAATCTGCGGCCAGGTCGGCTGCTGTGACAACTCCAAGAACAGGCACGCCCGCAACCATTACGAGTCCGAGGGACACCCCCTCATGCGCTCCATCGAGCCTCTCGAGTTCTGGCGGTACTGCTTCGCGGACCACCTGGTGGTTAAGTGATGGCAGACGGCGACCCGGTAATCCTCGCCATTGACGATGAGCCTGAAGTGCTTCGGGCGGTGCAACGGGATCTGCGACGCCGCTACGCGGACACGTATCGGGTCATCGGAGCCACCGGCGGTGAAGAGGCCATCGGGATCCTCGAGGAGTTGACGACCAGAGGGACGCCACTGGCCTTGATCCTCGCCGACCAGAGGATGCCCAAGGTGACGGGGATCGACGTCCTCAGGGCGTCTCTGAATCCGTTCCCGAACTCGAAGCGGGCCCTGCTCACCGCCTACGCCGACACGGATGCGGCGATAGCTGCGATCAACGACGTGGGGCTCGACCACTACATAATGAAGCCGTGGGATCCCCCGGAGGAACGACTCTACCCCATCCTCGACGACCTCTTGGACGACTGGAGAGCCGGATTCCGCCCCACGTTCGAAGGCATCCGCGTCGTGGCCAATGAGTGGTCGAAAGAAGCCTTCGAATTGAAGGCCTTCCTCGCGATGAACCAGGTTCCCTACAGGTCTCTCACCATCGGGCGAGACCAGGACGCGGAGACGGCCATGGAGGCAGCAGGTGCCGAGTTGGGCGATCTCCCGATGTTCCTGTTCCCGGAAGGAGAGCCGCTCCGGAAGCCGAGCAGAACCGATCTCGCCGAGCGTGTCGGACTCCAATCACACGCTCAATCGCCCGCCTACGACGTGGTGATCGTCGGCGGTGGACCTGCTGGCCTGGCGGCTGCGGTCTACGGGGCATCTGAGGGCCTCGATACCTTGCTGATCGAATCGTCTGCGCCCGGTGGCCAGGCGGGCCAATCGTCACTGATCGAGAACTACTTGGGTTTTCCGCGCGGCATCAGCGGAGCCGACCTCGCCCGTCGTGCGGCGGCGCAGGCAACGAGGTTCGGGGCGGAGATCCTGGTTCCGGCGCGCGTCGCGCGGGTCGAGCGCAAGGACCCCTACAGGATCGTCCACCTCGACGACGGCTCCGAGATCACGGCCAAGGCCCTAGTGGTGACCTCAGGGGTCGACTACCGGAAGTTGAAGGCCGAAGGTCTGGATGACCTCGTCGGCGCAGGCGTGTACTACGGCACTTCCCGGATCGAGGCGGAGAACCATCGCGGCGAAGACATCTATGTGGTCGGTGGCGGGAATTCCGCCGGGCAAGCGTCACTCTTCCTCACCCGATTCACCGACTCAGTGACAATCGTGATCCGCAGCGAGGACCTGTCACAGACGATGTCGCAATACCTGATCGACAATCTCGAGGCCAACGAGGCAATCTCCGTG
>Ga0299907_10000425_pt1 | contig 20291 bp, 16 predicted proteins | sample RVTome_16_FD_198680 | JGI IMG/M metagenome (GOLD analysis project Ga0299907, IMG submission 198680) | Soil microbial communities from uranium-contaminated site in the Upper Colorado River Basin, Wyoming, United States - RVT152D67 (version 2) ...
CGACGCGAACAGGATGTCCGGATCCGCGGGGTGCATCACGAGGTCGACGAACCCGGCCCGGTCGGACACGTGGTGGATGCGCTCCCAGGTCGCGCCCCCGTCGCGCGTGCGGTACAGGCCGCGCTCGTCGTTCGGCCCCCAGATGTGCCCCAGCGCGGCGACGTACACGACGTCCGGATCGTCGGGATGGACGACGATGCGTCCGATGACCTGCGTGTCCTCGAGACCCATGAGGGTCCACGTGAGACCCCCGTCCGTAGACTTGTAGACGCCGCCCCCGGGCGAGATCGAGTTCCGCGAGTCCTCCTCGCCCGTCCCCGCCCACACGACGCTCGTGTCCGAGGGAGCGATCGCGAGATCCCCCATCGAGACCACCCGCTCGCCGGTGAACAGGGGCCGGAAGGTGACCCCGTGGTTGGTCGTCTTCCAGATCCCGCCCGAGGCGGCCGCCATGTAGAACACGGGCGTGCCGGCGATCCCCTCGACGTCCGTGATGCGGCCGGCGAAGTTCGCGGGCCCGATCGAGCGCCACCGGAACTCGGCCAGGAACGCGGAGTCCGGCCACGCCCCCTGCGCGCCCGCGGGCGCCGCCGCGGCGACGGACAGGAGCGAGACGAGGACGACCGCCGACAGGACGCGTGCCGACCCGATCGAATGGGATCGTGCGGACATCGGTGCTCTCCGTGGGTGTGGCGGTGATGGGGTCCGCGGCCGCGGGTGGCGAGCGCGGACGGATCCCCGGCGCGCGACCCGCCCGCGTCGCGCCGGCCGGCCCTCCGGTATCGCTACGTGCCCTACGATTCCTCGACGGTTTCGTTTCGAGCCAGGTCCGGGAGCTCCGGCTCCGGCAGGATCGCCCGGAACGCCTCGCCGTACAGCTCCCAGACCGTGATGAACAGCGCGGCCACGATGGGACCGATGATCACGCCGGCCGCCCCGAACAGCACGATGCCGCCGAGCGTCCCGAGCAGGATGAGGAGGTCCGGCATCTGCGTGTCGCGCCCCACGAGCCACGGGCGCATCAGGTTGTCGACCGTCCCCACCACGATGGCGTTCCACAGGATGAGCCCGATCGCGGCGCCCACGTGCCCCGTGACCAGCAGGTACACCCCGGCGGGCACCCACACGAGGGCCGCGCCGATGCCGGGGATGATCGAGAGCACCACCATCACGGTGCCCCAGAAGGCGGCCGCGGGGAGCCCCACGACGGCGAACGAGAGCCCCGAGAGCCCGCCCTGGACGATCCCGATGAGGAACGTGCCCTTCACCACCGCGCGGCTCACGGAGACGAAGCGCTCGAGCATCCGGTTCTCGTCTCGGCTGGAGAGCGGCAGGTAGTAGAGGATCTTCTTCAGGATGCGCCCGCCGTCCTTCAGGAAGAAGAACATCGCGTACAGCATCACGAACAGCAGGAAGATGAACGTCACCGTCCCGCGGGTGATCGCGGCCAGGTGGCCGACCACGAACTCGCCGATCGACGCGGCGAGCTCGCCCACCTTCTGCGCGATCTGCTCCTGGTAGGGGCGGATCGTGTCGCTGAACGGCAGCTGGTCGATGAGCCGGTTCACGCCCCCCGGCTGGTTGATCTGCCGCTGGATGTCGCTGATCCACGGACCCACCGACTCGCTCACCTGGACCGCCTGGTTCGCGACGATCCCCAGGAACACGGCCGCCGGGACCAGGAGCACGAAGACGAACAGGAGGAGCGTGATCCCGGAGGCGATCGAGCGGCGCCCCCGCACCCACCCGAGGACGCGGCGGTACGCGGGCTGGGCGAGACCGCTGAAGATCGCGCCCAGGAGGAGCGCGATGAGGAAGGAGCGGATCATCGAGACGAACAGCAGCGTGATCCCGATGACGAGCAGGAGCAGGAACACCGCCCGGAACCGGCCGGGATCGATGGCCGCCGGGATCTTTGGATCCACCATGTCTTCGCGTCCTCGCGTGCTGCGGGGGCCTCGTCCCGTCGTCCTAGGCGGTCACGACGAGCTCGCCGTGCCGGGCCACGTCCGGGTCGCGGGCGAGCGCATCGAGGAGCGTGGCGGTGCCGCGCGCCCGCTCCATCCAGAAATCGGCGACCTCCGGGGCGATGGACCCCGTGCGATCGTGACGGCCTTCCCACTCGCGGGCCTCGTCGGCCAGCCACGCGAGCGTCGCCGAGGGTCCCTGACCGAACATCGCCTTGAGGATGTACGCCCGCTCGCCCACGCGCAGCCCCAGGCCGAGGTCGCGCCCCGCGCGGGCGAGATCCGAGCGGGTGAGGACGATCCCGCTGCGCACGGGGGAGAGGAGCGCCGTCACGAAGCCCTCGCCGCCGTGCGAGCGCGGATCGGGGAGCGCCGACGACGCGCGCAGCGCGAGCGGGGTGCGCGCCGGCGGCCCGAGCGTCGCGGATTCCTGCGCGAGGGCCGCCTCGAAGAGGTCGGCCCATGCCTGATAGAACGGCGGCGCCATGTCGCGCAGCTTGATGAGGAACGGCAGCGCCCAGCTCAGGATGTGCTCCCACAGACACGCGTGCCGCGCCTGCCGCCAGCGGGCCGACCCCGGACCGTCCTCCGTGTCCTCCTCGAGATCCACGAGCCGGGCGTACGCGCCGAGGAGCGTCGCGAGGTGGTCGGGCTCGGTGGGCGGGGTCTGGTCGAGCGCGCGCCAGAAGCCGGCCACCCGGTCGCGCGCCTCCCCGCCCAGACCGCCTTCCTCGCCCAGGAAGACCGACGCGTAGGGGTAGACCTGGAACAGGAAGAGCTCGCTGTGCGCGGCCTCGTCGGGGGGCGGCCCCAGATCGAGCAGCCGGGCGATGAGCCGGGTCTCGGCGCACGGGGGCTCGATAAGCGCGCCCAGCGCGCGAAACAGCTCCACGGGCCGCCGGCTCATGCTCCGGGCTCGTCGAGCCGGTACGCGTCGGGCACCGGCCGCACGGGGCGGATCAGCCAGCGGGGCCGTCTGGTCCCGTCCGGCGAGTGCTCCCGCGCGGCGCGCGTGCGGTCGAGCCAGCGCCGGTATACGGCGTGCGCCCGGGCCGCGTCCACCGCGATGTCCCCCGGGCGCTCGCCGGATCGCGCCTTCGCGACCCGCACGGCCTGGTGCCAGCAGTGCATGCCGGACACCGGATCCGGGTGGACCGGGAACGTGAGGTTCTGGTGCACGCCGACGTCGGTCCACCAGATGCGCGACGTGTCGGGGTCGCTCGAGGGGTAGGCGGAGGCCCCCTTCCGGCGGGACATCTTCCACGCGTCGCCGTCCCGGTCCAGCCGCACGGTGGCCATGAGCTGCCGCTGCCCCGTCTCGACCGACTCGTCGGCCGAGCCGCGGCCGACGGCGGTCCCGCCGCCGAGCTTCCAGCGTCCCATGTGGTGGCTGCACGCGACCACGCCCGGCCGGATGCCCTCCGTGACCCAGGCCTTCACCACGAAGTGGCCGATCTCGGTCTCGACCCGCACGGCGTCCCCCGTCCGCACGCCGACGCGCTCCGCGTCGCGCGGGTGGAGCCACAGCGGGTTCGTGTGCGCGATCTCGTCCAGCCACTTCGCGTTCGCCGAGCGCGTGTGGATCTGGACCGGGAGCCGGAAGGTCGAGATGAGCACCATCTGGTCCGGCTCCATGCGCTCCGGGTGCACATGGCTCCGGATGTAGGTGGGGACCGCGTACTCGGGCCACCCCCATTCCACGAGCGTCGGCGAGTAGAACTCGAGCTTCCCGCTTGGGGTCGGGAAGCCGCGCAGCACGCGGCCGTCCACCCGCACGCCGACCGGCCGCCGGCCCGCCTCGTCGGGTCCGGGCGATCCGGTGGGGGCCAGGTTGCGGGTCTCCGGGGCCGGAGCGCTCGAGTACACGCGGCCGAACTCGTCCTCGCGCACGTCGGCCAGCTCCTCCGCCGGCACGTCGCGCTCGTGGAGCGGACCCACGTCGCGCGCCACCTCGAACGCGCCGTAGCGCCGCATGTACTCGAGCGGCGTGATCCCCTCGGCCGCCGCCTTCTCCGGCAGGCCCGGCACGGAGTGCTCGAAGATCCATGCGTAGTACTCGTCCGCCGTGAGCCGCTCGCCGGGCGCCCGCTCCGACTCCACGAACTCCCGGATGCCCAGGCTCCCGTCGCGGTCGATGCGCCAGGAGAGCTCGAGCCAGAACTCGTTCTCCTCCCACACCTCGCCCGGGTTCGTGTGGCGCGTGTCGGCCACGCGCTCGCCCAGACGCTCGCGCGCCGTGCGCAGCACCGGCTGACGGAACCCGAGCCACTGTCCATCGTGCGTCTCGTAGGAGTGGAGGTCGTGCCGCTCGGAGCCGTGCCCCATGGGGAGCACGTAGTCGGCGAAGTACGCCGACTCGTTCCACGTGGGCGTGAGCGCGACGTGCAGCCCGATCTTCTCCGGATCCGTGAGCGCCTCGATCCACGAGAACCCGTCCGGGTTCGTCCACACCGGGTTGTACACGCGCGTGAAGTACACGTCGATCCTCCCCCGGCCCTCCTCGAGGAAGTGCGGGAGGAGGAACGAGAGCTCGTACATCGTGAGCGGGTACTCGCCCGGCCACGTGAGGTCGTTCCAGTGCTCGGGGTGCCGCGGGAGCCGGATGGGACGCGGCACGAACTTGTTCCAGGAGCTCGGGTACGTGCCGCCCGGCGTCGCGACGGCGCCCAGGAGGGCGCCGAGGAAGAAGAGCGTGCGCGACACCTGCCAGCCGCCCTCGTTCCCGGCCGCCGCGCTCCGCCAGCAGTGGGTCGAGAGCCGGGAGCCCGCGCCCGCCACGAGCTCGGCCACCCGCGCGATCTCCTCGGCCTCGATCCCCGACTCCGCCGCCGCGAACTCGAACGTCACCTCCGCGTACAGGTCCTCGAGCGCCGTTTCGAACGCCTCGAACGTGCGCGGCCCGCCCGGCTTCTCGGCCGCCAGGTACGCCTCCCAGTTGAACCAGCGGCGCACGAACTCGCGGTCGTACCGCCTCGTGCGGATCAGGTGGGCGGCGATCGCCAGCAGCACGGCCGCCTCGGACCCCGGCTGCGTGGGGAGCCAGTGGTCCGCGTGCGTGGCGGTGTTCGAGAGCCGCGTGTCGAGGACGACGAGCTTCGCCCCGCGCGCCTTCCCTTCGAGCACGCGCTGCGCGTGCGGGTTGAAGTAGTGCCCCGCCTCGAGGTGCGAGCTCACGAGGAGGATCACGCGCGCGCGGGCGTGGTCGGGGCTCGGGCGGTCCATGCCGCACCAGAACTGGTAGCCCGCCCGCGCGCCCGAGGAGCAGATGTTCGTGTGCGAGTTGTGCCCGTCCACGCCCCACGCGGCCAGCACGCGCTCCGTGAACCCGTCCTCCCCCGGGCGACCCACGTGGTACATGATCTCGCGCTGGCGTCCCTCCTCGAGGGCCTTCCGGATGCGACCCGCGATGTCGGCGAGCGCGTCCTCCCACGACACGCGCACCCAGGACCCGGCCCCGCGCTCGCCCGCCCGCTTGAGCGGGTAGAGCACCCGGTCGGGATCGACGACCTGGTTGAGCGTCGCCGGCCCCTTCGCGCAGTTCCGTCCGCGCGAGCCGGGGTGCTCCGGGTTCCCCTCGAACTTCCGCACCTCGAGCGTGTCGCGGTCCACGTACGCGAGGAGCCCGCAGGCCGACTCGCAGTTGAAGCACGTGGTGGGGACGAGCATGTAGTGGCGCTCGTGGCGCTTCGGCCACGCCTTCGAATCGAGCTCGACCCAGTCGTCCCAGCGCTCCTTCGGGGGAAACGCCGCCAGGTGGACGCGGCTCGGACCCGGGTAGAACGTCTCTCCGCGCGCCTCGGTCTCGGCCCGGGCGGCGCTCACCCGCTTCCCGAGATCGGCGAGGTCCGGAGTCCGGCCTCCCGCCGGATCGCCCGCCCGCTCCGGCGCGGGGTCGCCCCGCGCCCGCGTGGAGTCGCCCGCCGCCCGTGTCGCGTCGCTCATGCGAGCGGCACCGACTGCCCGGCCTGGACATAGGCGTGTTCGTGGCCGAACAGTCCGACGAGGACCAGCACGCCCACCACGAGCCCGCCCCACGGCGCCGCGAGCACGGCGGGGATGGCGAGGATCCCGCCGGCCCCGACGCCCAGCACTCCGCCCCAGAACCAGGGCGCCCACCGTCCTCCCCACATCTCGTGGGCGGCCAGCCGGGCGTGGGCCGTGGCGTGCGTGAGCGTGAGCTCGCCGAAGGAGAGGAGGAGGTGCGCCGCCGCGGCGAGCGCCACGAGCTCGCGCGTCCCGGGAGGCGCCGTCCAGCCGGCCGCCTCGAGCAGCAGCAGCGTCGCCCCGCCCGCGAGCAGCGCCTGGACGAGGAAATGCGGCGGGAGGAGCGGGTTCTGCCACAGGTCGCGCGCCTTCGCCTGCGCGAAGAGCCAGGCCGTGTACACGGCGGTGAACGCGGCCAGCGGTACCCCCGGCCACGCGATCCAGCGCGTGGCGTCCACGGAGCTCGCCCCACCCCCGAGCCCGGCGGCGAGATGCGCGACGAGCGCGAGCGCGTAGGCCCCGATCACGAACGCGCCGCGCACGAGCCAGCTCCGCCACTGCGGCCGCGTGAAGATGAGGAAGAAGCGCTCGGGGTGCTCGAGGTCCCAGATGAGGAGGGCGCCGGTGACCGCGAGCGCGGCGAGCGCCGTGACCGGGACGACCCGGAGCCAGGTGGCCCCGTCCCAGACCGTGCCGGCGACGAGCGCGAGCAGGCAGGCCGCGAGATACACGCCGGCCGCGATCCCCTTCGTGAGCGTGTACAGGCTCACGCGCCAGTCCCAGGGCGCGCGGTGCGAGACGTCGTAGGAGAGGACGGCGGCCGCGGACGAGTTGAGCGCGCCCCTCCCGTGCGCGCCCGCCCCCGGCGCCCCGGAGCCGACCTGGGTCCCGTCCCGCGGCTGCTCGCTCCACATGTAGAGCCCGCCCTCGGGGCGCGCGGCCGCGAGCGGGTCGAGCGTCGCCTGGTGCGCGCCGCGGTAGAAGAGCTTCGGGTGCGTCTCCTTCTCGGGACGCCGCACACTCACCGGCTCGCGGGCGACGAGACGAGACACTTTCGACCCGGGGTCATCGAGGTCGCCCACGAGGATCGCCTCGGTCGGACACACCACCACGCATGCCGGCTCGAGACCTCCGTCGATGCGGTGCGCGCAGAAGTTGCACTTCTCGGCGGAGTGGTCGTCGGGGTTGATGAAGATCGCGTCGTACGGGCACGCGGCCATGCACGCCTTGCACCCGATGCAGATGGACTTGTCGAAGTCGACGATCCCATCGGGCCGCCGGAACATGGCGCGGGTGGGACACGCGGTCGTGCAGGGGGCGTCATCGCACTGGTTGCAGCGCGTGACCTGGAACGCGCGGCGGGTCGCGGGGAACACGCCCACGTCGGCGTACTTGACGTACGTGCGGGTCACGCCGACGGGGACCTCGTTCTCGGACTTGCAGGCCGTCGTGCACGCGTGACAGCCGATGCACCGGGTGTGGTCGATCACCTTCGCCCAGCGGATCGTCTCGCGTGTCGACACCCCGGATCCTGTCATCGACGCTCCCGATCTGCGGGCTCGTTCGCGGCGGTTCGCGCCCGATGGGGTCCGGCCGCCCCGCGCGGGCGACCCCCGCCCCTCGGGGATCTAACTACGGGGGCCTCGAAGCGTCGGGCAAGGGCTTGCGGGCGAACCGATCCGTCGGGACGATCCACGGGTCCCGGTCCCGCATCCGCGCCCCGCGAGACGCCCGCCGGGCAGCCCGGAGACCCCCGAGCGAAAGGCCGAGATGCCGTTCGAGAGCGTCGATCCCACCACCGAGGAGACCCTCGCCACGTTCGATCCGCTGGACGCGGCCGGGATCGCTTCCGCGCTCGATCGGGCGCGCGACGCGTACGCCGGCTGGCGGGCGACCCCGGTGCTGGAGCGGGCCGAGCGGCTCCGCGCGCTGGTCGATCTCCTCGAGCGCGGCAAGGAGGCGTTCGGACGGCTGATGGCCCGCGAGATGGGGAAGCCCATCGGGAGCGCGGTGGCCGAGGCCGGGAAGTGCGCGTGGGCGTGCCGCTACTACGCCGACGAGGGCCCCGCGCACCTCGAGCCCGAGTCGTTCCCGAGCACCGGCCGCGAGTGCCGGGTGGAATACCAACCGCTCGGCGCCGTGCTCGCGATCATGCCGTGGAACTTTCCGTTCTGGCAGGCCGTCCGCTGCGCGGCGCCGACACTGCTCGCGGGGAACGTCGTGCTCCTCAAGCACGCGCCCAACGTCCCGCAGTGCGCGGTGGCGCTCGAGGGGCTGTTCTCGAAGGCGGGGTTGCCGCCCGGAGTGTTCCAGAACCTGTTCGCCGAGGTGGAGGACATCCCCGCGATCCTCGACCACGACATCGTCCGGGCCGCGTCGCTCACCGGATCCGTGGGCGCCGGCTCGTCGCTCGCCGCCGAGGCCGGGCGGCGCATCAAGACGACCGTGCTCGAGCTGGGTGGGAGCGACCCCTTCATCGTGATGGAGAGCGCCGACCTCGAGCAGGCCGTCTCGACCGCGGTCGAGGCGCGCATGATCAACAACGGCCAGTCCTGCATCGCCGCCAAGCGGTTCCTGATCCACGAGCCGATCGCGGAGGAGTTCGAGCGCCGCTTCGTGGAGAAGGTGCGGGCCCTGCGCGTGGGCGACCCGCAGGATCCGGACACCGACGTCGGGCCGCTCGCGCGACGGGATCTCCGTGATCGGCTGATCGAGCAGGTTCAGGCGTCCGTCGAGGCCGGAGCGCGCGTCGTGGTCGGAGGGGAGGCCCTCGAGGGGACCGGCTGGTTCTACGCGCCCACGGTCCTCACCGACATCCCGGAGGAGAGCCCCGCGGCCCGCGAGGAGCTGTTCGGCCCCGTGGCGAGCCTGTTCCGCGTCGCGGATCTGGATGAGGCGATCGCCGTCGCGAACGGCACCGAGTTCGGTCTCTCGTCGGCGATCTGGACCGAGGATCCGGCCGAGCGCGACCGCGCGGCCCGCGACCTCGAGGCGGGGGCGGTATTCATCAATGGGATGTCCGCATCGGACCCCCGAGTGCCCTTCGGCGGGGTCAAGCGCTCCGGCTACGGCCGCGAGCTCGGCCCGCACGCGCTGCGCGAGTTCGTGAACGTGAAGACGATCTGGGTGGGGGAATGATCGGCCGGTCGGCACTCGCCGTCACGGCCCTCGCGAGCGTGCTCTTCGCCGGGTGCGTGACGACACGCGGCATCGTCGAGGAGCGCGGCCGCGGGGAGACCCGCTGCTACGCGATCGACTACCTCGACCTGTGGACGGCCGCCCAGGAGGCCCTCCAGGTGAACGGCCTCGTCCTCGAACGCGCGAACCGCGAGAACGGGTTCTTCGTCGCCCGCACCTACGAGCCCGAGGTCGAGGACCCCGAGGACATGGCGCTGGAGTCCGATGCCGGCGAGCGCGTGGCCGTGTTCATCGAGCGCGACGCGCCCGGCATCTGGGCCGTCGAGATCGTGAGCCGCCCGATCTTCGGCCTCGATGTGACGGCCCGCGACTGGACGCGGCCGGTGTTCCTGTCGCTCGAGAGCCAGCTTCCCGACACCGCGATGGACCCGAACGAGGACCTCGCCGCGTGTGTTCGGGTCCGGACCGGCCAGCTGCCCGGATAGAGGCGGCGGGGGGTTCGCGAGTGTTGTTGTGATGTTCCTTGTGAAGGGTGCGGCGACATTCCAGGAGCTATGGGGATCTGTGGGCTGGGTCGTTGCGCTCTATTTCGCCGCCGGTACAGTGGCGGGAGTGCTTGCGGGAGTGCTGCTGCCGTTGCAGCGAACGAAGAGCCGGCAGCCTTCTTGTTCGGGACTGTCGTAGCCATGCCGGTGTACCCCCATACCGGAGTCTCCCCATCAGAAGTCCGGCTCGTCCGCGCTCGGGCCGTATGTGCCGGGGACGTGCGCGTCCAGCAACCGAAGGAACACGGTGAGCTGACCGCGGTGATGCACGGAGTGGTTCATCACGAACCGCCGGAGCACGGCCGCCTTCGGGGCCGTGAACACGTCCTCGTCGCCACGCTTGAGCGTCCAGGGCTGGCCGAACACCTCGTCGCGCGCATCGGCGATCGCCTGGCGGGCGTTCGCGGACGCCTCGTCGAAGATCGACAGGAGCTCGTCCCGCGAGCCGGCCACCCGCGGCTTCCACTCCTCCCCCTCCGGAGGCGCGAGGTCCACCGAGTCCTGGGTGAGCGTCATCACGGCCCACCCGGGGAGCTCCGCGAGGTGCGTGGCGAGGCGGCCGAGGGTCATCGACTTCTCGTGCGGCTGCCACTCGAGGTGCGCTTCGGGCACCTCGGCGAGGACCTTGCGCGTGTCCGCCATCTCGGCGTCGAACTCGGGGAGCAGCGTCTGGCCGATCGACATGTGCGTCCTCATCCACGGGTTTGGTTCGCTCCCAATGTAGGGCGCGGCCGTGGCCGGCGTGAGGGCGCGCTGGCGGACACGACACCCCCCCGGCGCCGGGGTGCGGACGCCGGGCGCATCCCCCCGCGGTCGAGGCCGCCGAGCGCGATCGCCTGCGCGCGCTGCTCCCATATGTTGTGTACCGGTATGTTGGGTACGGCTCGTCGTCCTCACCGGATCATCCACGGGTGGCGCCATGCTCCGTACCGTCCCCGCGCTCGTCCTCGCTTCCGGCTCGCCGCGGCGCGCGTCGGTGCTGCGCCAGCTCGGTCTCGAGTTCGACGTCGTCGTGCCCGATGTGGACGAGACGCTCGCTCCGTCCGAGTCGCCCGCGGGCGCCGCGGAGCGGCTCGCACGCGCCAAGGCGGAGCGGGGGGCGGCGCCCGGCGTGCTCTCGTTCGGATTCGACACGCTCGTCGTCGAGGGTGACGAGATGCTCGGGAAGCCCGCGAGCGAGGCGGAGGCGCGCGCGATGCTCGAGCGCCTCGGGGGCCGGACGCACGACGTGTTCAGCGGGATCGCCGCGGCGGTGCCGGGACGGGTCGAGAGCGCCGTCGAGCGGACCCGCGTCCGCGTCCGGCCGCTCTCGGCGGAGGATCTCGCCGACTACGTCTCGACGGGCGAGCCGATGGACAAGGCCGGCGCGTACGGGATCCAGGGCGCCGGCGCGTCGCTGGTGGACGGGATCGAGGGCGACTTCTTCAACGTGATGGGGTTCCCCGTGCAGCGCTTCCTGGAGCTGCTCGGACGCTTCGGCCTACGGTACGCGTTCGGGACCCTGGCCCCCGCTCGCGCCGCCGCTTCCCCCATCGGGGACGGCTGAGACGTCCGGCGCCCGGGACAGCCGCGCGCGGAACCACGGGCTCCCGTCCGGCCGCACCCAATCGCCGACGAGCGATTCCCCGTCCTCCCACGCGAGGATGATGCGGCCGGGTCCTGCGCAGCGACCGCTCTCGAGCCGCTGTCGGAGACGCACCGTGTTTCCTTCCGCTTTCTCCACGTAGAGCGAGTAACGGCACCGGTACCCGTCGAAGCGGTATTCCGCCGAGCCGGCGGCGTCCCCCGGAAGCACCAGGTCGCGTAGCCACAGCGAGACGTCCGGGAGCTGCTCCGAGCCCGGCGGCTCGACGCGCGCCGACCACGTGCCCACCGACAGGGCGCTCGCCACGCCTGGGGTCAGCGAGGCCCCCGACATCGACCGCTCCGGGGGATCGGCCGGGCGCCACGCCCCGTCGACCAGCGAGTCGTCCGCGGCGCCGCCCCCCACGGTCGGGCGCCCGGCATCCGACGGCACCGCCAGCGCGGAGGACGGCTCGGAGGCCGGAGCCGGGGGATCGGGCGGGAGGAAGCAGCCCGACAGCGATATGGCGGCGAACGCGAGCAGGGCGCGGCTGGCATGCGACACGGCGGTACCTCTCGACTGGGCGGGGCGGACCCGCGAACCTCCAAAAAGCTGGCCTGTCCACCCGCCCGCGTCAACGAGCCTCCGTTCGTCCACCGCGCGCCCGGACCTGTACCTTGGGGTGGTTCACGCGCGCCCGGTCGCCCGAGGAGACGGAGAGCATGGGAGCCCAATCGGTGGGCGACAGCGGGGATCCGGGCGCCCGGCGGCGGTTCACGGGCCGTCTGCTGGCCGACCTGGAGCGGCTCGAGCGCCTGCTCGAGGAGGGCGCGATCGAGAAGGGCCCGGTGCGGATCGGCGCGGAGCTCGAGCTCTTCCTGGTCGACTCCAATCTCCAGCCGGACCCCATCGGACCCGCCATCCTCTCCTCGATCTCCGATCCGCGCGTCACGCCGGAGCTCGGCGCCTTCAACCTGGAGGTGAACACCGATCCGATCCCGCTGGGGGGAGGCTGCCTGGGCGTCCTCGAGTCCCGGTTGCTCGAGCTCGTCGACATCGTGCGGGGCGCGGCCGCCGGGCGCGGGTCGGACGTGCTCCTGGTCGGCATCCTGCCCACCCTCGAGGCCCGACACGCGTCGCTCGAGTACATGTCCCCGTTCGAGCGCTACACCCGTCTGAACGAGGCGATGACCGCGCTGCGCGGGGGCGCCTATCGCGTGTTCATCAAGGGGGTCGACGAGCTCACGCTCGAGCACGACACGGTGATGCTCGAGGCCTGCAACACGAGCTTCCAGCTCCACCTGCAGGTCGATCCCGAGCGCTTCGCGCGCGTGTACAACCTCGGCCTGCTGGGGCTCGCGCCGCTCCTCGCGGTGGCCACCAACTCGCCGCTCCTGTTCGGACGGCGCCTGTGGCGCGAGACGCGCATCGCGCTCTTCCAGCAGTCCGTGGACACCCGCCGCCCGAGCCCGGGGCACCGCGTGTTCGTTCCGCGCGTGGACTTCGGGACCGGCTGGGTGAAGGACTCCGTCCTCGAGATCTACCGCGACGACGTGGCCCGTTTCCGGGCGGTCCTCACCGCGGACCCCGAGCCCGATCGGGAGGGCGAAGCGCCGCGGCTGCGGGCCCTCCAGCTGTTCAACAGCACCGTGTACCGCTGGCTGCGGCCGTGCTACGGCGTGTGCGAGGGACGCGCGCACCTGCGCATCGAGAACCGGGTCCTTCCGGCCGGACCCACGGTGCGCGACCAGGTCGCGAACGCGGCCTTCTGGTACGGTCTCCTTTACGGCCTCGAGGAGACCGTGGCGGACCCGCGCGCGCGGATCGAGTTCCACGACGTGCGCGGGAACTTCTTCTCCGCGGCCCGGTTCGGTCTCGAGGCGCCCCTAGCCTGGCTCGATGGCCGGCAGGAGCACGCGCGCGACCTCATCCTCGGAGGGCTCCTCGACGTGGCGGCGCGCGGGCTCGAGCGGGCGGGGGTCGACGCCGCCGAGGCGAGCCTCTACCTGTCGGTGATCGCCGGGCGCGCGGAGACCCGTCTGACCGGCTCGGAGTGGATGCTGCGCGCCGTCGCGGGGCTACGCGGCTACGACGCGACGCCCTGGGCCCGGCTCACCGCCGCGATCCTCGAGCGGCAGCGGGACAACCGTCCCGTGCACGAGTGGGACGACCCGGCCGTGCCGCGGCGGTCCATCGCGGAGCGGCTGCGGCGGCCCCTGGGCGCGCACATGAAGCGCGATCTGGTGACGGTGCAGGAGACCGACCCCGTCACGCTCGCCATCCGGCTGATGAAATGGCGACGGATCCGGCACCTGCCCGTCGAAGACGCGGATCAGCGTCTGGTGGGGCTCGTGACGCGCTCGACGCTCTTCCGCTTCCTGACCACGGCCGGGCGGGCGGACCCCGACGACGTGGCGATCTCCGAGATCATGCAGTCCGACCTCGTGACGGCGCCGGTCGGGCTGTCGGTCGGCGACGCGATCCGGCTCATGCGCGAGCGGGGGGTGTCGTCGCTACCGATCGTGGAGGCCGGCCGCCTCGTGGGTCTCGTGACGGCGCGCGACTTCCTGGGTCTGGCGGCGGAAGGCCTGCTGGGGCTCGAGGCGGGCGGCGAGCACAGGCCGGACGGCGAGCGCAGGCCGGACGGTGAGCGCTGAGCCGGCCGGCGAAGCCGGGCGGGCTACGCGTCGAGCGCCGCCCTGACGGCCCGCCGGATCAGCACTTCCGCGAGGTGGCGCCGGAACTCCGCGCTCGCCTGCTCGTCGGCGGGCGGATCCGCGAGCCCGGCGACCTTCGCCGCGGCGTCCGCGATCGCCTCCTCGCCGGCGGCGCCCGCGAGCGCGTCCTCCACGGCCGTGGCCCGGATCGGCGTCCCCGCCATGTTCGTGAGCGCGATCGAGGCGCGCGCGATGGCCCCCCCGTCCGGCTCGACGAGGGCCGCGACCCCGACCACGGCCCAGTCCTGCGCCCGGCGTTGGAACTTGAGATAGGCGCCCCGGGCCCCGTCGTTTCGTGGCACGCGGACGGCCGTGACGAGCTCGCCCGGCCCGAGCGCGGGGGTGAACGGCCCCACGAAGAACTCCGAGACCGGGATCTCGCGCGAGCCGCCGGCCCGCTCCGTCACGATCGCGGCGTCGAGCGCGAGGAGCGCGGCCGGCAGATCGGACGCGGGGTCCGCGTGCGCGATCGACCCGCCGAGCGTCCCGCGGTGCCGGACCTGGGGGTCGCCGATCCGGGCGGCCGTACGCGCGAGGAGCGGGCACGCCTCGCCGAGCTCGTGCGAGTCGGCCAGCTCGTGGTGCGTCGTGAGCGCCCCGATCACGAGATCGTCCCCGTCCGCCTCCACGTAGCGGAGCTCGTCGAGACGGCCGATGTCGACGAGAAGGGCCGGTCGCGCGAGCCTCAGCCGCATGAGCGGCAGGAGCGAGTGGCCGCCGGCGATGACGCGGGCCTCGTCCCCGCCCTCCTCGAGCCGTGCGAGCGCGTCGGCCACCGAGGTGGCGCGCGCGTATTCGAACGGAGCCGGGATCATGCGCCGCCTCCCTTCGCCGACCGGATCGCCCGCCACACGCGCTCCGGGGTGGCCGGCAGGTCGAGGTCCGTCACGCCCAAGTGCGACAGCGCGTCGATCACCGCGTTCATCACGGCGGGGGTCGAGGCGATCGTGCCCGCCTCGCCGATCCCCTTCACGCCCAGCGGATTCGAGTTGCTCGGCGTCACCGTCCGGTCGAGGTCGAAGGACGGGAGCTCGGCCGCCGACGGCACGAGGTAGTTGAGCATCGACGACGTGGCGAGCGTCCCGTCCTCCGTGTAGGCCGCCTCCTCGTAGAGGGCCGCCGCGATGCCCTGGGCGATCCCGCCGTGCACCTGGCCGTCCACGATCTGCGGGTTGATCACGTGCCCGCAGTCGTCCACCGCCACGTACTTCACGATCTTCACGGCGCCGGTCTCCTCGTCCACCTCGACCACGCACAGGTGCGAGCCGAACGGGAACGTGAAGTTCGGCGGGTCGAACACCGCGTCCGCGGTGAGCCCCGGCTCGTCCCCCTCCGGAAGGCTGTGGGCCGTCCACGCCGCGAAGGCGATCTCCTGGATCGCCTTCGAGCGGTCGGGGACGCCTCTCACCCGGTACTTCCCGGCCTCGAACTCGAGGTCGTCCGGGGAGACCTCGAGCAGGTGCGCCGCGATCCGGCGCGCCTTGTCGACCACCCGGCCGCAGGCTTCGTAGACCGCGACACCGCCCACCGAGAGGCTGCGGCTCCCGTACGTGTTCATCCCGTGCGGGGCGACGGCCGTGTCGCCGTGGAGCACCGAGACGTCATCGAAGCCCACGCCGAGGCGGTCGGCGACGATCTGCGACCATGCGGTCTCGTGACCCTGCCCGTGGGGCGACGTCCCGGTCACCACCTCCACCTTGCCGGTCGGGAGCACGCGGACCGTCGCGGCCTCCCAGCCGCCGGCGCCGTAGTTGAGCGATCCGAGGACCTGGGACGGCGCGATCCCGCACATCTCGACGTACGTGGAGAACCCGATCCCGAGGAGCTTTCGGTCGCCGCGCTCGCGGCGCGCGGCCTGTTCGGCGCGCACCTCCTCGTACCCGAGGCGCTCGAGCGCGCGCGTCAGGTTGGGGCCGTAGTCCGTGGTGTCGAACTGGAGGCCGCCGGGGCTCGCGACCATCTCGCCCCTGGGGAGGAAGTTCCGCCGCCGGATCTCCGCCGGATCGACGCCGACCTCGCGCGCCAGCGCGTCCATGGCGCGCTCGATCGCGTATGTGGCCTCCGGACGACCGGCCCCCCGGTAGGCATCCGTGGGCGTAGTGTTCGTGAACACGCCCGTGCACTCGAAGTGGTACGCCTCGCCGCCGTAGCTCCCGCAGTAGAGGAATGCGCCGAGGAGCGGGACGCCCGGCGCGACGAGCTGGAGGTAGGCGCCCATGTTCGCCACGAGCTTCACGCGGTACGCCAGGATGCGGCCCTCGGAATCGGCGGCGAGCTCGAGGTGCTGGACCTGGTCGCGCCCGTGGATGGTGGCGAGGTAGTCCTCGCTCCGGTCCGCCACCCACTTCACCGGCCGCCCCAGCCGCCGCGCGAGCGCGAGGCAGGCGGCCTCCTCGGCGTACACGTTGAGCTTCGAGCCGAACCCGCCCCCCACATCCGGGGCGATCACGCGCAGTCTCGACTCCGGGATCCCGAGCGTGAGCCCGAGCAGGATCCTCGCGATATGGGGAATCTGCGTCGTCGACCACATCGTGTAGTCGCCCGCCGCCGGCACGGGCTGGACCACGACCGCGCGCGGCTCCATCGCGTTCGGGATCAAACGCGGCTGCGTGGTGCGCTGCGTGATCACCACGTCCGCCTTCCCGAACGCCGCGTCGACGTCGCCGTTGGTCAGGGTCCAGGTGTACGACCGGTTGTCCTCGAACGCGTCGTGCACGCGCGGGGCGCCCTCGGCGAGTGCGCGCTCGACATCGACGACGGCGGGCCGCTCCTCGTAGTCGACCGCGACGAGCTCGGCCGCGTCCGTCGCCTCGGCGCGGCTCTTCGCCACCACCACTGCGACCGCGTCCCCCGCGTAGCGCGCCACGTCCGGCGTGAGCGGCCAGTGCTCCGGGATGCGGATGTCCTCGGTCACCGGCCACGCCATCGGAAGCCCCGCGGCCCACTCCCCCTTCAGATCGGCGCCGGTGAAGACGGCCACGACGCCGGGCGCCGCGCGCGCCGCCTCCGCATCGATGCCGCCGATGGCCGCGGCCCCGAACGGGCTCCGCACGAACACCGCGTGGAGCATCCCGGGGACGGTGATCGACTCCACGAACCTCCCCTGCCCCGTGAGCAGGGTCGGGTCTTCCTTCCTCAGCACCGCGCCGCCCGTGAAGCGCTCGACCGTCGTCATCTCTCGTCCCCCGTCAGCGCGCGCTCTCGGCGGATCGCATCTCGTCGGCCGCCGCGAGGATCGCGTTCACGATGTTCTGGTAGCCGGTGCACCGGCACAGGTTACCCTCCAGCGCGAGACGGACGCCGGCCTCGTCCGGATCGGGGTCCTCGGAGAGGAGCCCCACCGCCGCCATCAGCATCCCGGGCGTGCAGAACCCGCACTGCAGCCCGTGCAGCTCGTGGAAGGCGCGCTGGATCGGGTGCCACTCCCCGTTCCGCGCCAGGCCCTCGACCGTGGTCACGGAGGCGCCGTCGGCCTGGGCGGCCAGGACCGTGCAGGACTTCACGGACTGTCCGTCCATGAGCACGGTGCATGCTCCGCACGAGGACGTATCGCACCCCACGTTCGTGCCGGTGAGCCCGAGGGTCTCGCGGAGGAAGTAGACGAGGAGCGTGCGGGGCTCGACGTCGGCGTCGTGCCGTTCGTCGTTCACCGTGACGGAGATGCGCATCGTGGGGCGTCTCCCGCGCTCGGGTGTCGGCCCCGGCGCGGGGACGAGGGTCCCACCGGTCGGGGTCCGGTCCCCGGGGACCGGACCCTGAGTCTAGGGACCGGCGGCGGGACGCGGCAACAGGCCCCGCCCACGCCGCCTCGGGGAGCGGTTCGCGGCAGCGTCCGGTGGAGGTGGGGAGGCTACGAGGCCGTGCCGAACCGGCGGGCGCGGGCGGCCTGGAGCCCGAGCCAAGCGATGGCGGCGTACCCGAGCATCAGCAGACCGACCACCGAGGAGGAGAGGGCGACCCTCACCCCGCCCCAGACGAGCGCCGACCGGGTCGCAGACGTCTGCTCGAGGTCGCGCGCGATGTCGGCCGCGGACGCCCCCTCCATGTAGCGCGCGATCATCACGACCCCGACGAGCGTGCCCAGCACGCCGAGGGCGGCGCCGAGGATCCCCCACAGGAGGACCGTGTGCACGCGCAGCTCGCCCGATCCCGCGCTCTCCTCAGCGCCGCCCTTGAGGTCGATCATCGCCCGCGCCGTCTGCACGAGCAGGAAGATCGCCACGATCGCGAGCGGATACCTGATGAAGCCGAGCTCTTCCCAGAAGTTCATCGTTCTCGTCCTCCGTTTCCGAGGTGAGGTCGTGACGTGGTCGCGAACAGACGCCGGATGCGCGCTTCGATGCGCTCGTAGCGGACGAGACGCGGGGTGAGGGACAGCCACGCGAGCAGCCCCAGCACCGGTGCCGCGAGCCCGAGCGCCGCGGTGGACGCGACCCGTCCGACCGCCGACCAGAGCGCGTCCGGGGACGGGGGCGCCGCGGAGGCGAGCCCGATCAGGGCGTAGCCCTCCAGCGCCGTGCCCAACGCGCCCGCGGCGAACGCCGCCGCGATGAGCCCGGCGTGCCGGTGGCCGTACCGGCGGCGCTCCTCGCGCCTGAGGTCCTCTCCCAGCCACAGCTTGAGACCCGCCGTGGCCCAGTTCGCGATCAGGAGACCCGCGAGGCCGAGCTCCACCCACACGAAGAGGTTCACCGCCCCGATCCCGCCGCGACCCGCACCGATCCCCAGCCACGCGGTCAGCGACAGGGTGAGCGCGAGCACCGCGACCCGCTCCCAGCGGCGCAGCCATACAATCGGTGCCGCGCGGGCCCGGTCGGGGCCGTGGGTGGCCTCGAGGGCGGAGATCGTGTCCGCGTCGGGCAGCAGCCGGCGGGCCGCCTGCTCGCGCGCGGCCGCCGCGCTCAGGCCCGATCGCCGGAGGTCCGCCGCGAGCGCGCTCAGATCGGCGCCGATCTCCTCGAGCACCGACAGCCGCCGCTCCGGCGTCACGCGCAGCGACCGGTCCAGTCGGGCGAGCGCGTCTTCAGGCTGCATGGGACCCTTTCCGGAGAAGCCGGAGGAGCACGCCGAACTCGCGTTCGAGGGCCTCCGTCTCGGCATCCAGGAACGCCCGGCCCGCGTCCGTGACCGCGTAGGTCTTCCGGCGCCGATCGCCGCCTCCCCAGACGCCGGCCACCAGCCCTTCGGCCTCGAGCCGGTGGAGGATCGGATACAGGGTGCCATGCTGGAACGAGAACGTGCCGCCCGTCTCCTCCTCCACGCTCAGGGCCACCTGATATCCGTGCGCGGGACCGCGCTGGAGCACGCTGAGGACGAGCAGCTCGTTGATCCGCTTCGAGAGGTTCGACTGCACGGCCGCGCCTCCCCGTTTATATAAAGACACTCTACATAAAGAGAGGCTACATAACGGAAGGCTGCCTGTCAAGCGAGAGGGCTCGACGGCGGTCCGGCGAACCTGCGGCGCGGGCGGCCCGGGGCGGCGGCCCCGGCGGGCTGCGCCGCCGGCCGGCGGCGCGGGGGCGCGGGGGCGCGCGGTCGCGCGGGAAGCCGGACGCGAACGCGGGGCCGGCGCGTGGCCGGGCCTCCTACTTGAGCCACCCCCTGCGCCACATCCAGTAGAACAGTCCCCCCCCGACCAGGACCATGAGCGCCAGCGCGAAGGGATACCCGAAGACCCACCCGAGCTCGGGCATGTTCCAGCGGGACACTTCGGTGTCGAAGTTCATCCCGTACACTCCGGCGATGAACCCGAGCGGGATGAAGATCGTCGCGATCACCGTGAGCACCTTCATCACCTCGTTCATGCGGTTGCTCACCACGCTCAGGTAGACGGACATGAGGTCGCTCGTCACCTCGCGGTACGTCTCCACGAGATCCGCGATGCGGATCGCGTGGTCGTACACGTCGCGCATGAAGAGGCCCGTCTCCTCGGTGACGAGCGCGTGCTCCCCGCGGGCCAGGGTCTGGAACGCGTCGCGGTGCGGGACGATCGACTTGCGGAGCCCGATCAGGGATCGGCGGGCCCTGTGGATCGCCTGCGCCGTCTCGGGTCCCGGATCGTCCAGCACGATCTCCTCGAGCTCCTCGAGATGGTCGCCGATCCCATCCAGCACGGGGAAGTACGAGTCGACGATCGAGTCGAGAAGCGCGTACGCGAAGTAGTCCGCGCCCCGCGCCCGCATGCGGCCCGATCCCTCGCGCATGCGACGCCGCACCGCGTCGAAGCAGTCCCCTTCGTGCTCCTGGACGGTCAGCACCCACCCCTGGCCCAGGAACAGGCTCACCTGCTCGGTCGAGGCCGATCCGTCCACCGGATCGGCGTGCGCCATGCGGGTGACGATGAACAGGTGCTCGGCGTACGTCTCGACCTTGGGGC
>Ga0299907_10000426_pt1 | contig 20276 bp, 13 predicted proteins | sample RVTome_16_FD_198680 | JGI IMG/M metagenome (GOLD analysis project Ga0299907, IMG submission 198680) | Soil microbial communities from uranium-contaminated site in the Upper Colorado River Basin, Wyoming, United States - RVT152D67 (version 2) ...
CGGGATCGGCCCCGGTTCCGAGGAGGAATACCCCATCGGCGATCTCGGCATGAGCCCGGTTGTCAGCGAACGCTCGAGGATCGTTGAGGAAGGGGCTGAGCGCGAGGGCGATCGCGCCGTCGATCCGCATCAGGGAGACGCCGTCCGCCGAGATCTGGGCGTTCTTCAGCTCCGGGCCCTCCAGCCCGGGTGGGATCGCCGTGCCGTCCTGCGCCTCAGCTCTCTCGAACAGGGCGCCGGGTTTCCCTTCGAACACGCCGGTGCGGGAGATCAATCGCGCGGGAGCGAGCATCCGTACGCGACGGAACGCCCGCCCCGCATCCTTCGACACGACGATCACGAGCGCAGGTGCCCGACGCTGGTTGGCGTACGCGACGGCCGCGCGGATCGGCCCCAGCTCCTCGGACGTGATCGAGCGAGAGGAGTTGTCGATCAGGTCCTCCACCACCAGGGCGGACGCGCCCAGCGTGGCGACGGCCACCGCACTTGCGAGGACGAGCGCGGGGATGCGGTGCCAGGGCCGAGCGATCCGGGATGCCGCAGCCAGGACCGCGGTGAGCAGGGCCGCTGCCAGCAACGGCAGCGGGAACGAAACGCCGAGGAACCGCATCAAGGGTAGTTGGGTTCCCACGGCGTATCCGATAGCCGCCACGCTCGCGGGAAGCATCCACACTCCTAGGAGCAGGATGGTTCGCGGGCGGAGGCCCTGGCCCTTGCTGGTTCGAACCAGGGAGGCGCCGAGGCCCACCGTGGCGAGCGCGAGCGGGAATCGATAGTCAGGGAGGAATCGCCTGACGTTCCCGTAGAAGTGTTTCCCGGTGCCGCGGTCGGGAAGGTTTCCACCCGGCGTGAGGAGAAGCGGGATCGCCCCGATCGCGAGCGCGCCACCGGTGGCACCGAGAACCCGTGCGGCGGAGGTCGAGGACCACGGGTCGCCGCGTCGCCGATCAGAGATCGCGCGAGGGATGAGGAGCAGCCCGAAGAGGAGCGCGACGGCCCAGAAGACGCCCCCGGCCGCCCAGTGCATCAAGATCGCGCCTGCCATCAGGATCGCGGCAAGGACGGCGGCCCCGGGACCTCCCGCGACCAGGAGGAGGCTCGCCGCGCCGGCGACGATCATGGCGTCTGCGAGCGCGTTATCGAGATAGCTCTTCGTCGTCAGCGCGAACGGAACCGAGGTGACGAGCGCGATCGCGTAGATCGGCGCGGCCCACCGAGGCTCCTCGGCCGCCCGGGCGAAGGCCCAGCCCGCGAGCCCCAGGACGCCTGCGGCGAGCGCGGGGATCAGGAACATCAATCGCCACGGGGTCACGCCGACGCCCGACAGCATCGATGCGAGCACAGGCAGACCCACTCGATCCGGGTTCACCTGGAAGTCCCGCGGAGAGGAATCGAACAATGAGCGGAGGTCGGTCGCCGCGACCAACTTCGCTCTCCACAGATGGGCCGGCGTGTCCACACCCGGTGGCACCACCAGCTCGCGCTCGATCGGGACCCGGAGGTACAGCACGAGGCCGACGAGTGCGGAAAGGGTCAGTCCGGTGGCAACGCCGAGGTTGCGAGCCGTCCCTCCGACAGCTCTCGCGTTACTCACGCAGGCTCAGGCCAGATCGGCGAGCCCATCGAGGACCCGTTCCACATCCGTCGACGTGTGGTAATGGCAGAAGCCGACCCTAACCGCGCCGCCCGTGTCCAGGAGTCCGAGCCGAGTCATCACTTCGCGAGCGTAGTAGTCCCCGTCCCAGACGAAGATCCCCCGCGCGGCCATGGACTTCGCGGTTTCGGCAGGGTGCTGCGAACCCACCCGGACGGCGAACGTCGGGGTTCGCTCGTCCACGCGCTGAGGGTCCCGGATCCCCCAGAGCCGCACGCCCGGAAGCGCGCTCAGTCCCTCCAAGAACTGACGGGCCAGATCGTTTTCGTGTTGGGCGATCGCCTCGTAGCCGGAGCCGAGCCGCTCCCGCCGTGAACGGCCATCGACCCCCAGATCGGCCAGGTACTCGACCGCGGCCGACAGGCCGGCCAGTCCCTCGTGGTTCTGTGTCCCCGTCTCCCAGCGCTCCGGCGCCTCGTCCGAGGCGGGGATCAGCTTGTACGGAACCCAGCTCTCGAGGATCTCCCGTCTCACGGCGAGGATGCCGAGGTGCGGTCCGAAGAACTTGTACGCCGAGCACGCGAGGATGTCGGCGGAGATCCCATGGAGGTCGAGGAGGCGGTGCTGCGCGAGATGTACGCCGTCCACCGCGACGAGGGCCCCCGAAGCCTTCGCTCGCCGGATCAGATCGGCCGCGGGGGGCATCGTGCCGACGGCGTTGGAGGCGAGCGTGAACGCCACCAACCTCGTCCGTTCCGAGAGGGCGGCCTCGAAGGAGCCCATGTCGAGCGTGACGTCGTCGTCGCGGACATCCACCCACCGGATGGTCGCGCCGGCGTCGGCCGCCGCCAGCGCCCACGGACGGACGTTCGCATCGTGGTCGAGCCGGGTGAGCACGATCTCGTCGCCCGGGCGCAAGGTCTTGGCGAACGAACGCGACAGGTGCAGGAGCAGGGTCGTGGCGTTCGGCCCGAAGACGACCTCGCCCGGTTCGGCGCCCACGAGGTCCGCCGCGGCTCGTCGTGCACCCGCGATCAGCGCGTCGGTCTCCTCGCTGGTCGGGAACGCGCCGTGCGTGTTGCTGAGCCCCCGCCGGTAGCGGCTCGCGACCGCTTCGATCACGCCTTGCGGGACCTGTGAGCCGCCCGGCGCGTCCACCCACACGAAGGGCCGACCGTCCTCGGCGGTCCGGGCGAGAGCGGGGAAGCGCGAACGGATCGCCTCGACATCGAACATGCCGCCACAGGGTCCCTCACTTGCGGCTCCACGACAAGGAGATCAGGGGCTGCGCACCGACTCCATCAGCGGACCCAGCCGACCGAACAACACGTCGATCACCAGCTCTTCGCCGGCGCCCTCGTAGTGAGTGCCGTCGGGCCGGGCCGGCGCTCCACCGACCCGATCGTCGCATGGCGCGACGTCCTCGGCACACACCGCGTCGGTCACGCTCACGAACCGCACCTCGTCCGGGCGACGTTCGGCGAAGTCCCGGAGGATGGCGTTCCATACCCTCGTGGTGTCCTCGTAGTGATCGAGCTGGAATCGGACCCATCGCTGGCATCGCTCCTCCGTGCACCGCGAACGCACGGCATCGCCGGGCGGCTCGATCGCGACGAGAACGATGGTCGCTCCGTGGTTCGACAGGCGGGTCGTGGCCGACCGCAGACCCCGGCGCCGCAGCTCCCAGAATCGAGGAGTTCCCGACCTGACGTGTTCGCCGCTCGCCGTGAAGAAGTCCGAGAGCGACCACCGGTCCCACCAGAGGACGACGTCCGGATCGGCTTCCCGGACGAGCCTGTCCTGCTCGGACACGATCTCGCTCGTGCAGAGCTCTGCTTGCGCGACCGGGGTTCCGTTCGGCCTCGCCATCGTTTCGCCCGTCGGTGCACACGCACCCGCAGCCGCGGACACGAGGCGCCAGCCTCTCTCGGCAAGTGCGGTCTCCATCGCGGCGATGAGATGCAGGGGAACCGAGTCCCCCACGACCATCATCACCGGGACGGACGGGGGGATCGCCGGCACACGGGTGGCGGCGAGCGAGATCCCAGCGACCGCGAGCAACGAGAGCGGGATCGCTGCGAGCGTGAGGCGCACCCTCGCCTTCCGCTCGACGGGGCCGACGTGACGCCCTCCGGCTCTCCCGCGGCGGATCGGCCGCTCGATCGCGTAGTAGGACGCCGCCGCGATCGCGAACGTCGCGACCACGAGGGCGAGCCGCGTGATCGTCGGGATGGGACCGTCGGTGTCGCGAGCCCCGAGCCATACCGCGAGTGGCCAGTGCCAGAGGTACGCGCCGTACGAGACGACGCCGATCCATGCGATCGGGCCCCAACCGAGCACCTTGCTCACGGTGCCGCCATGCCCGGTCCACAAGGGGGCAAGCATTCCCAGCGTGCCGATCGAGACGAGCACGGCGCCGCCCCGGTAGTAACTCGAAGGGACCGCGGCGATCATGGTGATACCGGAGATCAGTGCCGCGATCCCCAGTACGAGCACGAGCGTCGCCCATCGGTCGAGGTGTCGGCGGAACCGGGGAGTGGCCACGAGCGCTGCGCCGCCCGCTCCGAGAAGAGGCTCGAAGATCCTAGCGTCGGTCCCCATGTACGCGCGCTCGACGCTCTCGGGTGACCATAACAACCACAGGAGTAGGGCGGAGACCGCGGCGACCGCGAATGCGACCGACCCCACCGCCAGTCGAGGGCGCTTCGAGAAGGCGGCCGCCGCACCGAGCGCGACGATTGGCCACACCAGATAGAATTGCTCCTCGATCGCGAGGGACCAGGTGTGCTCCAGGGGCGAGTCGATCCCGATGTCCGCGAAGTAGCTCGATGTGCCGATGAAGTGCCAGTTGGCGACATAGCCGGTGGTGGCGAGCAGGTCGTTTCGCACGGATGTCCGTTCCGTGAACGTGCCCGAAAGCCACGTGCTGAACGCCACGACCAGCAGGAGGACCACGAGGGCCGGAAGCAGGCGCCGGGCCCTTCGCGCCCAGAAGTGGGGAAGCGAGATCCGTCCCGTCCGCTCGAGCTCCGTCAGCAGCAGCGTCGTGATCAGGAACCCGGACAGGACGAAGAAGACGTCTACGCCCACGAACCCGGCGGAGAAGGCCGGAACCCGCAGATGGAACAACAGGACCAGCACCACCGCGATCGCTCGCATCCCGTCGAGCGCGCGGACATGACCGCCTCCCGCGGGGTCCCCCGAGCCAACGGTCGCGAGACCGCGTTGCTCTCCGTCGCTCGGATCCGCGAGGGCCCGGCCGTCGGTCGGTTCCGTCACGTCATCCTCCACCCGCTCATGGATCGTCCAACCGGTGGCTCAGCTTAGGCACCTCCGGCCGCGACGCCATGAACGACGGCGACAGGGATGCAGCGGTGCTGATCAGGGATCGGCGGAAACATCCCAGCCTTCGGGCAACCGGGGATCGCGCCACGCCGGGTCCGGTCGCCATCCGTCCCAGTCACGATCGAAGGGCGGATCGCGGTGGAGGATCCGCTCGATGGCGCGTTCGCCCCAGGTGCGGAAGGTCGCCGCCTCCTCCGCGGAGAACGATCCGCTGCTCACCGCGTTTGCTAGCTCGTCCTCATCCTTCCATCGCCAGGACGAGCGATCGAGCTCGATCACGACGTCCAGCGCGTGGTCGACCGTGTCGAAGCCGATCGGTGTACGGGTGAGCGGATCCTGCAGGTTCACGTACCAGACCTTCGGAGCGTCATCCGCGGTCCATAGCAGCACCGAATAGTGCGTCTCGGGCCACGCGAACGAGAGGATCGGCTGGGCGCCGCGAGGGCGGACCTCCAAGTGCCACGGCCGGTCGGGAAGCCTGAGCGCACGCCCGTCCGCTCCGATCGGGAGTCCGCACCCGACGCTTCCGGGCAACAGGAGCATGGTCTGCTCGGGGTCGTCCTGGACGACGATCATCGGCCGCGCCTCGAACACACGGCCATGCCACACCTCGCGGAGAGCGACCGGATCACCGCGCTGGAACGCCATCGGGTTAGCGTACGAGTGTCGTCGCACGAGACCGACCTGGTCTTAACATGAGTCGATGTCACCGAACGGCACCGGACGTACGGGGACCGTGGTCGTGGCGCTCTTGCTGGTCTCGTGGCCGTTGATGGATGCATGCGTGATGCCGGAGGGCCCGACCCGCCCTCCGGCTCCGACCCGCCCTCCGGCTCCGACCCGCCCTCCGGCTCCGACCCACACCCCTTCGATCCCCGGCGGTCTCACGGTGCTCCTCGCGGGCGACTCGGTCCCGATGCACCTGGAAGAGACACTGGCGACCGTTGTGCACGACCACTTGGGGTGGAGGCTGGTGTCCGCAGCCGTCCGGGCCTGCTCGATCTACGGCGATCCTCTCGCGTGGGCGGATGGCAAGCCGCACGGAAATCTCAGTAAATGTCCGAGAGAGGTCCGCGCGATGCAAGGCTCGCTGGTGGGTCGAGCCGATCCAGACGTCGTGATCTGGTGGGACCGGCTGTCGACGTTGCCCTTCTTCACCGAGGGTGGGACCCTCGTTCGAGCGGGATCACGTCGCTTCTGGGAGCTGCGGGCCGCTGCCTTCGAGGAAACGTTCGCTCGCCTCACGGCCGGCGGTGCACGAGTCGTCTTCATGTCGACGGAACCGATCGGCATCGGAGTCCTCAAGCTCTGCGGCGGCTGGGAGCGGCGAGGCTGCCGCGAGTGGAGACGCTTCCGGATGACGCACTATGCGGACATCACCGAGCCGATGAACCAGATCATGCGGCGATACGCGGCCGACCATCCCGACGCGGCGGTCTTCATCTCCATCACCGACTCGATCTGTCGCCGGAACGTCTCGCCCTGCGACGACCGCATGGCGAACGGGAAGCTCGCTCGATCGGACGGAACCCACTACCGGAGGAGGGGACAGCTTCTGGCGGCCGAAGCCATCGTCCGCGACATGCGGACCGCGCTCTACGGCTAGGCATCTCATCGCCCTTGACGGATCTCGACGGAGGGGCGTATCGTCCTGCTCTCTCGAACATATGTTCGATTCATGAAGGCGGATGCCTACGTAGAGGCTGGTCAAAGTGACGAAGCGATTCGACGAGGAGGTGCGGGTCGAGCGGGACGGCGGGATGCCCTCCGGGTTCGAATGGCGAGGGCGCCGCTATCGGGTCATCGACGTGATCGGACGGTGGCGGATCGAGGGCCGGTGGTGGGAGGACGGCCGCGATCGCGAGTACTGGCGGGTCGAGGCGCGCGGCGGTGCCGTCTGGGACCTGTACCACGACCGCCAGCGCGACCGCTGGCACGTGGAGCGACTCTGGGACTAGTTTTCGTCGGGGGTTACGCTCGCTCGGCCAGCGCGTTCACGATCCGCTCGAGGGACCACTCGAGATCTCCGCGCGACACCACCAACGGCGGCGCCAGCCGGATCGTGGTCTCTTGCGTGTCTTTCGCGAGGACGCCCAGCTCCAACAGCCGCTCGCTGACGGCGCGCGCGGGCGTGGCCTCGGGCGTGAGCTCGATGCCGAACCACAGGCCGCGCCCGCGCACCTCCGTCACCGACGTGGGCGCCTCCTCGCGCAACCGCTGGAGGAACCACGCCCCGAGGTCCTTCGAGCGCTTCTGGTACTCACGGGTACGAAGGAGCGCGAGGACCTCCAACCCCACCGCGCATGCGATCGGATTGCCTCCGAACGTGCTCCCGTGCTCGCCGGGCCGGAAGACCTCCAGCACGTCGGTCCGCGAGACGACCGCCGAGACCGGGAGGATCCCGCCGCCGAGCGCCTTCCCCAGGATGTACACGTCGGGCTTCACGCCCTCGTGGTCGCACGCGAACGTCGTCCCGGTTCGCCCGAGTCCCGTTTGGATCTCGTCGGCAAGCAGGAGGACATCGCGCTCGGTGCAGAGCTGCCGTGCTTCGCGCAGGTATCCGTCGGGCGGGATGCGGACGCCGGCTTCACCCTGGATCGGTTCGACGAGGAAGGCGACGACGTCGGGGTCTGCGAGCGCTGCCTCGAGCGCCTCGGCATCGCCGAAGGGGATCGACACGAACCCCGGCGTGAACGGTCCGAAGCCCTTCGTCGCCGACGGATCCGTGGAGAACCCGACGATCGTGATCGTCCGGCCGTGGAAGTTCCCGTCGCACACGACGATCTTCGCGTGACCCTCCGGCACGCCCTTCACGTCGTAGCCCCATCGGCGCGCGGTCTTGAGGGCGGTCTCGACCGCCTCCGCGCCCGAGTTCATCGGCAGCACCATGTCCATCGCGCAGAGCTCGGCGAGCTGCTCACAGAACGGACCGAACCGATCGTGGTAGAAGGCGCGGGAGGTGAGCGTGACGAGGTCGAGTTGCGCTTTGGCCGCGCGGATCAGATCCGGATGGCGATGGCCGAAGTTCAGAGCGGAGTAGGCGGACAGCATGTCGAGGTAGCGCTTGCCGTCGACGTCGGTGACCCATGCGCCCTCCGCCTCGGAGATGACGACGGGAAGCGGATGGTAGTTGTGCGCGCTGTGCAACTCGGCCAGCGCGATCAGCTCGGCAGTGAGGAGCCCGCCCTCGGTTTTCATGGATCGCATCCTCTCCGTCGACGTACCGGCCCATGATAGGGGCCGACCGTTCGGAGGGGTGCGTGGATCGCCCGCGTAGGATTCTGTCCCCCCGGCGTCATCGAGGATGAGGCCTGTGATGAGGAGGTTCGCTGAACCGGTGAGGGTCGAGGCGACGGATGACGATGTTTCCCCGTCGCCCGTTCGGCCCCGTGACGCGCTGATCGGAAGCGTGGCCCTCGTCGCGGGGCCGCTCGCTTCCGTGCTGATCTATCTGAGCGCATTCAAGCGAGCGCTCGCCCCGCTCGGCCCCGACCTCTTCGGCTACATCTGGCAGACGCGCATCGTCGGACATGCTCCGTTCTCGTCGATCGAAGCGCGCCCCGGGGTGCCCATCCTCGGTTCGGTGCTCGCCGGCCTCGGTCTGACCTCCGACGCGTCGGCGCCGCTCGTGCTGGCCCCCGTGATGATGGTGGCGCTCGGGTTCGCGGTCGCGGTGGCGCTCAGACTCGCATTCCGTCTTCCCCTGTGGACCGTGGGGGTTCTCGGTTTCGTCGTGACCCTTTGGGGTGGCCTGCTCCACCTCGCGCAAGGACACCTGGCCAATCTCCTCGGTCTCGTGTGCATCGTCCCCGCCATCGTCTTGCTCACGGTCCCGGGCGGGTCGTGGAGGGTCCGCTTGATGGGGGCGGTGGCGAGCGTGACCGCGTCGGGTCTGGCCCATGCCGGATTCCTGCCCTTCTACGCGGTGGCGGCGGGCCTGTGGCTCGTCTTGTCGATCCCTTCGCTGCTGCGAGCCCGCCGAGAGGACAGGCGTTGGTGGGAGGAACCCTCGTGCTCGTTCGTGATCGCGCTGCTCATCGGAGGCGCCGCGGCGCTCCTGGTGATCTTCGGGGTGATGGGGGTGAGCGTGGAGGAGTTCACCAACATCGACGACCGCGTCGCGGACTTCGGGAACCGTCTCGGGCAGATCGCGAGAGCGATCGGGTTGTGGCTGTCCGCGATGACCGTGTTCGCCGTCGTCGGCACCATCGCGGTGTGGAGACTGTCGCGACGATCGTCTCTGGCACTCACCCTCCTGGGCGTCGCATGGCTGACGGCTTCGGTGGTCGGAGGACTCCTCTCGGTTCGGGATCCGACGTTCCCAGGCCATCGCGCACTGGGGATGATCATCCCTCTTCCCGCGTTGGCGGGGCTGGGGATCGTGGGGATCGCTCTCGCGGTGAGTGGCTGGAGGGCGGGGGCGACCGACGGGCGAGCCAGCTTCCGGCTGGCACGTGCGTTCGCGGCGGCATGTGTGGTGGTCGTACTGAGCATGCTCGTCGTGTCTCCGAGGGTCGAACGCCTCGCGAAACGCGCCGGCGGCGAGCCCCGTGGTGAGTTGGCCCGCACGATCGCTTCCTATATCGCGGCTGTCGATCCGCAGGTTCCGATCGTGATCTTCGTCGATCCACCGACACGACTCGCCGCTCTGTCGTGGAGGGGGCGACAGAATCAGGTCCGCGCTCTCGCGCCCATCGGATCGATCGACCGGATCTTCTTCCTCATCGGTCGACTCGGTGAAGACGGCCTGCCGGAACGAGGCGTCGCTCCGGCGAATGCAGCGGACAGCGCGATCGCGTACGCCGTCGAGCAGAGTTGGTCGGCGGGCGGGGACGAGCTGGAGGAGGGAGCGATCATCGTGGTACCCCGGGCCTACGTGCGCGGGCAGATGTGGCAACAGATCGCCTCGGATCCGGCTCGGGTGGTGATCCCGGAACTCGCCGTGCTGCGGGGCCCCCGCCAGCCGCCCCGTGAGCTCGTACCGACCGCGAGCGTGCCCGTCGCGGATGCCAGGTGGCAGATCATCGCGTGTCTCCTCGCGCTGACCGTGATGGGCGGCGGCTACAGCGGATCGGTCGCGTGGGCACGAGGAGGGTCCACGCTCGAAGGCATCGCGTTCGCTCCCGCTCTCGGCATGGTGTTGGTCGTGATGACCGGTGTGACGGTGGCGATGCTGGGCGCGGATCCGGCCGGAGCACCGGGCTTGGTCTCGGCAGGCCTCGTCACGTGCGCTGGCTACGTCCTGGCATGGCGACGGAGGCGACGCACCGCCTGGCGCGGGCGGCACGTCGCGTCATCCCGCGGAGCGCCCACCACTGGAGTCGCCGCGCACGCGCCGAACGAGTCCTGACGCCCCTCTATCCCCGGCAGTTGATCAGCCCGTGTAGCCCTCGACCGTTCGAGGGTCGCGGACGGTCGTGTCGTCCGGATCGAGCCCGGCGGCCCGCCTCGCCCGGCGCTGATGGAGCAGGTCCCAGCACTGGTCGAGGGTGACGCCGAGGTCCCGGAGGCGTTCTCGCTCGGCGTCGGTCGCCTCTCCGCGGCCCTCGCGCTCCCAGAGCTCGTGCTCCTCGTGCGCGATCTCGTTGATTCGCGTAAGCACCTGCTGATCGTCCATCGTGGTCTCCCTCATCGATAGGCGTTCGTCACACGAAGCCGCACCGAGGTCAGTGTCGACGTCCGGTACCCGACATCGAGGGATTCGCTGTTGAACTCGTGGTCCGCGGATCTACGAGATCCGCTCGCACCTGGGGATACCCTTCGGAGCCTACATGGAAGACCGATCGACGACGGGCCGAGGACCGAGAGCCCTCGGGGTGTGGGATCGACAGGCAGTCGCCATCGCCTCGCTGGCCCTCGGAGCTGTGCTCGCCGTCTCGATGTACGTCATGGCGTTCGGATCGGGGACGGTTCGAAGTCTCGGATCGGATTCCGCCGGGTACGTGGTGCAGATGCGAGGAGCGTCCGCGGGCGTCTTCGACCTTCAGGGATCTCGTCCGGGCGTGGCGGTCACCGGCGCGTTCCTCGTCGGGACCGGACTCACGGCCGCCGGAGCGGCTCCCATCGTGATGTCCGTGACCCTGGCCGCATGCCTCGGTCTCGCGGCGGCGGTTGCCGTCCGACGAACCTTCGGGCTCTCGCCCTGGGCCATGGGCGTGGTGGTACTCGTGGTCGCTACCTGGGGCGGAACGGCACGCCTCGCCTCGGGGTATCTGGCCAATCTGCTGAGCCTGACGTTCTTCCTGCTCGCGATGATCCTGGCCCTCGCGCGCGGTCCCGGACGCGTTTCCCTCGCCGTCGTCGCCCTCTCGCTCGCCTGTTTCCTCGCCCACCCCGGGCTCGCGCCCGTCTACCTGGTGATCGTGATCGGCTGGTGCGTCGCCTGCACGTTCTCGCCCAGGCTTCGCGAGCGGACCCGTCTTCGGGCCTCCGAAGGGGTCGCCACCAGTGGGGCGTTCCTCATCGCCTTGGCGATCGCGGTGGCGGTATTGGCGGGCGTGCTCGGCTTGGAGATGCGTGACATCGTGGACTTCACGTTCGTCCGGGAACGGTTCGACGAGCGCGCGGCACATCTCGTCAGATGGCTGAGCCCCGGGCTGACACTGACGATGGTGCTTGCCGGTGTGCTCATCGGTCTGGTGCGCCGGAGCATCACGATGCCTGCGGCCGCGACGAGGCTGGGGATCGTCTGGCTCGTGATCTCCGCAGCGGGCCTGCTCGTGCTTGCCGTCTTCCCGACCGTGCCCGGTCATCGCACGATCCTGCTCGGCGTCCCCGCTCCGATGCTCGGAGGCGTGCTCATCTCGAGCGGAGCGCAAATGCTCATCGAGAAGATCCGGCCCGTCGGACGGATCCGCGTCATGGCGTCCACCGCGGTGGCCGTGATCACGCTGGCCGTGTCCTTGTGGATCGCGGTGGTCGCTCTGCGTCCGTTCGACGCGCGCGCCAGGGCCTCCGTGAGCCCCAAAACCAGGGCAGCGTCCACCGTCGCCAGCTACCTGATGGCCGTCGACGCCAAGGGGCCTGTGGTGATCGTGGCGAATCCACCGTCGGATGGGGCGAAACGTTGGAAGAAACGACAGAACTTCGTGCGCTCGCTCGCGCCGGATGACGTCTTCCTGAGCATCGCCATGTATCTGGGAGACGAACGGAAGCTCCTCCGAGGCGTGCAGACATACCGCCGAGGGCCGGGGTCGGAGCTGTTCAACGTCGCCTCGGATCGCACGTGGCCGGCGGTGCGGAAGATGCTCGACGACGACCCGATCATCGTCGTCGTTCGATCCTGGGTGCAACGAACCGTGTGGAAACGTGTGGTTGCACTGGCACCGGAGGAGGTCCCCACCATCGCCGTGCTGCAGGGCCCGGTTCCAGACGGGGAGGTGATCCCGATGGAGGAGATACGCCTGCCACTTGTGGAGGCCGCGGTGCGAGTGGTTCTGCTCGTGCTGATCCTCGGGATCATCGGAGGAGGTTGGAGCGCCTTCATCCTGAGAGGTCGCGGCTCACCGGCCGACATGGCCGCCCTCGCCCCGACGTTCGGCCTGGCCCTCGTGCTCATCATCGCCATGGGGGTGGCTCTCCTCGGAGCCAATCCCGGGGATCCGGTGAGCCTTGGAGCGGTCGGGATCACAGGCGCGATCGGTTGGATCCGATCGGTGCGATTCGCCAGGGGCGTCCGTACGGATATTCGGCTCTCCGCCCTGCTGGGGAGAGCCACGATCCCTCCCTTGCTCTCCCCGGCTGCGCCAGGGGGTCTTCCGATGGAGACCGTCGCCCCGATCTCGGCGCGACCGAAGAGCGTCATCACCTCGGGAGCCGAGAGCGCACTGAGGCGATGATCAGGGCGCTCCTATCACCTCACCGAGACTGGGGCTCGAGGACCCTCGCCGAAGGCGCGGATTGACTGGTCCGCGTATCTCTGGACAGGGCCGGCGAGGCTGCCATAGCATCGAACATGTGTTCGATGCTATGGCCTCTCTAAGCGGGTTCGTCCATCTCGACGTCCGGTCCGCCTTCTCCCTGAAGGAGGGGGCGTTCGTGCCCGAGCATCTCGGCGCGCTCGTAGCGGAGATGGAGATGCCGGCCGTGGCCCTCACGGACCGGGACGGGCTCTACGGCGCCGCCCGGTTCGTCGCCGCCTGTGATCGCGAGGGGATCCGGCCGATCCTCGGCGCCTCGCTCACGATCCGACAGGGCGGACACGACGCCCCGCTCGTCCTGCTCGCGCAGGACGAGCGGGGCTACGCCAACCTCTGCCGACTGATCACCGACGCGCACATGCTGGGGGAGCGCGGGGATCCCTCGATCACCGCGACCCAGGTCTGCGCCCATCCCGCCGGTCTCATCGCGCTCGCCGGCCCGCGTTCGCACGCGGGCCGGCTCGCCGTCCGCGGCCTCACCGATACCGCCGCCGCCGCGCTCCATCCGTTCCGTGAAGCGTTCGGCCGCGAAAGGCTCTTCGTCGCGGCCGAGCATCGGATGGAACGCGGCTCGAACGCGGAGATCCGTTCGATGCTCCGTCTCGCCGAGCGGGTGGACGTCCGTGCCGTCGCCACCAACCCCGTCCGCTACCTCGTGCCCGAGGACGCGTTCCTGGCCGACGCGCTCGAGTGCATGCGCCGTATCGTGCCGATCGCGGCGAACCACGTCTCCCGCACCAACGCCGAGGGATGGCTGAAACCCGCCGAGGCGATGCGTCTGCTCTTCGCGGAACGGCCCGACCTCTGCGATGCCACCTTGGAGATCGCCGACTCGTGCCGCTTCGACCTCGGGCTGAAGCAGGTCCATTTCCCGGACTTCCCGACCCCGGTCGGGCGCAGCGGCGACGCGATCTTGGCGGAGCGCTGCTGGGCCGGCGTCTACGACCGGGGGATGACCGAGGACGAGCGACTCCGCGAGCGGCTCCACCTCGAGCTCTCGATGATCCGCCGGATGGGCTACGCGGCGTTCTTCCTCACGGTCGCCGACATCACGGCGGACATCCGCGCGATGGGGATCCACGTCGCGTGCCGAGGCTCGGCCGCCGGATCGCTCGTGTGCTATCTGCTTCGGATCTCCGACGTCGACGCGCTCCGTCACGACCTCTCGTTCGAACGCTTCCTGAACCCGATGCGCGACGAACTCCCGGACATCGATATCGACGTGGAATCCGCGCGGCGCGAGGACGTCTACGACATGGTGCTCTCGCGCCACGGCGACGAGCGGACCGGCTGCGTCGCGATGATCGACACCTACCGAGCGCGCGCCGCGGTGCGCGAGGTGGGCAAGGCGCTCGGCCTGCCGGAGGTCGAGGTCGGGATGGTGGCGAAGTCGTTCCCGCACATCTCAGCCCGGAACCTCCGGGAGTCGCTCACGCGCCTCCCGGAGCTCGACGGGATCAACCTCCCCATGGCCCAGCTGGAGCTCCTGTTCCGCGTGGCCGAGCGCTTGGACGGCTTCCCTCGCCACATCGCGCTCCATCCGTGCGGGATCGTCCTGTCTTCCCACGACCTGGCCGACCGGGTGCCGCTGGAGCGCTCCGCGAACGGGCATCGGATGATCCAAGCCGACAAGGACGACGTCGAGCTGCTCGGCTATCTGAAGCTCGATGTCCTCGGCGTGCGGATGCTCTCGTCGATGCGCCACGCGATGGACGAGATCGCGCGCACGATGGGGGAGAAGGTCGACCTCGAGCGGATCCCGCTCGACGACGAGCTCACGTTCGAGATGATCCGTGACTCCGACACGCTCGGGTGCTTCCAGATCGAGTCGCCGGGCCAGCGCGAGCTGCTGCAGAAGCTCCAACCGAACCGGTGGGAGGACCTGATCGTCGACATCTCGCTGTTCCGGCCCGGCCCGGTGAAGTCCGACATGATCTCTCCCTACCTCCGGCGCCGCGCCGCGCTGGAGCGGCCGGTCTACATCCATCCGGATGTGCGACCCGCGCTGCGAGAGACGTTCGGGGTGATCGTCTACCACGAGCAGGTGATGCGGACGCTCGCCGCGATCGCCGGCTGGGAGCTCACCTACGCCGATCACGTCCGCCGTCATCTCGATCACGAGGAGCTCGTGCCCGGTTTCCGGGAGGAGTTCCTCCGACGCGCGGGGGAACGGGGCGTGGATGCCAAGGCCGCCGAGAAGACATGGGACGCCGTCGCACAGTTCGCCTCCTTCGGCTTCTGCAAGGCCCACGCGGCGGCGTTCGCGGTGCCGACATATCGGAGCGCCTGGTTGAAAGCGCACTACCCGGCGCACTTCATGGCCGGGATCCTCACGCACGACCCGGGGATGTATCCCCGGCGGGCGCTCCTGGACGACGCACGCCGTCACGGCATCCCGATCCTGCCGCTGGACGCGAACGTGAGCGAGCCCGAGTACGTCGCTGAGGAGGCGCCGGACGGAGCGTTCGGCATCCGACTGGCGCTCCAGGACGTCCACGGGATCTCCGACGCCGAGATCCGCTCGATCCTGATCGCTCGCGCCGAACGACCGTTCACGAGCGTCGAGGACTTCCTGCGCCGGACCTCGGTGGCCAGACCGGTCGTGGAGGCGCTCGCGCACGCCGGAGCGTTCGACGCGCTGCCGGGGAACAACCGTCGCGGGCATCTCTTCACAGCGATCACGGCCGAGGCCGGACGGGAGGGGGACCAGCTGCGGCTGTCCCTCGGTGCGCCGGTGAACGACCGCGGCTCCTCCCACGTGTTCCGGGACTACACCGACGCCGAGGTCGTGCGAGCGGAGCTCGAGGTGCTCGGGCTGGACGCGACCCGGCATATCGCGACCTTCTACGAACCGCTGTTCCGTGACCTCGGTGTCACGTACTCGCGGGATGTGTGGCGGTGTCGGGCCGACGAGTGGGTGATGGTGGCCGGGGTGAAGGTCTCCTCACAGACCCCGGCGATCCGAAGCGGTCAGCGGATCATCTTCCTCACGCTCGACGACGGCACCGGTCCACTCGAGATCACGGTCTTCGAGTCGGTGCAGCCGAGGGTCGCCAAGACGGTCTTCCATGCATTCGCGATGGCGGTGTGGGGACAGGTGCGAAGGACCGGCCTCAAAGGGGTGAGCGTCGTGGCGGAAGACGTCTGGGACCTGACGGCGTTGCACCGGGCACGCGCCGGCGGCTCGCTCCGCGAGGTGATGGCCGGACCCGCGCAACCGCGGAGCCCGGATCGGCGGCTCTGGCACGCGAGCCCCGGCTCTGCAGGGTGATGGGCTCCGCGGGATGATGTCCCCGTGAGCGAGCGTGAGCGTTCATGAGCATCCATGACTCGTAGGCCGTCCGAGCCGATCCTCCACGTCGACCTCGACGCGTTCTATGCATCGGTCGCGATCCTGAAAGATCCTTCCTTGAAGGGGAAGCCGGTGATCGTCGGGGGAACCGGCGCGCGCGGCGTCGTCACCAGCGCCTCCTACGAGGCCAGACGATACGGGGTCCACAGCGCCATGCCGTCGGTCCGCGCGCGGCGGCTGTGCCCGGACGGGATCTTCCTCCCCCCCGACTTCGATGCGTATCGCGTCCACTCGAACCGCTTCCGGGAGGTCCTTCTCGCGCACACCCCGCTCGTGGAGCCGATCTCCCTGGACGAGGCGTTCCTAGACGTCGGTGGCGCCGTCGTCCTCTTCGGCCCGCCGGAGACGATCGCGAAGAAGATCCGCGGTGAAGTCGCCCGAGAGGTCGGGATCACCTGCTCGGTCGGCGTCGCGCCAACCAAGTTCGTGGCGAAGCTCGCCTCGGACGGCTGCAAGCCCGATGGGCTGCTCCACGTGCATGCAGGGGAGGTCGCGAACTTCCTCGAGCCCCTCGCCGTGGGGCGGCTCTGGGGTGTGGGGGAGAAGACCGCGGACGTGTTGGGCCGCTTGGCGATCCGGACCGTGGGAGACCTGGGGAGGACGCCGGTGACGATCCTCGAGCGGCTACTCGGAGAGGCGGCGGCGAGGCATCTCACCCAGCTGGCGAAGGGGGTCGACGACAGGCCGGTCGTCCCGTACGAGCGGCCGAAGTCCATCGGTCACGAGGAGACGTTCGATCGCGATCTGGACGACGAAGACGAGATCCTGCGCGAGTTGCTCGCGCTGTCCGGCCGGGTGGCGGCTCGTCTCCGGGAGGATGGATATCGATCGAGGACGGTCACACTGAAGGTCCGACTCGCGAACTTCACGACGCTGACCCGTTCACGGACGCAGGCCGATCCCACCGATCTCGGCGCCGATCTCCATCGGATCGTCTCGGAGCTGTACCGAGGTCTCCCCGGAACCACGCGCCGGGTCCGGCTCTTGGGTGTCCAGGCGGGCGGCCTGGTCTCGGCCGGTGCCCAGCAATTGGCGCTCCTGCAGACCGGGCCTTGGCACACCGAACGATGGGACGACGTGGAGCGGACGGTCGACCGCATCGAGCGCCGATTCGGTCCCGGTGCGGCGGGTCCCGCGAGCCTCCTCCACCGGACTCCTCGCCGGTAGGTTCCGCTCAGTCCGAACCCCTCTCTATAATCGTTGGGAACAGGTCGCTCCTACGGCCGGAGGTCGCGATGCCCCTCAACGAGAACGAGCAGAAGATCCTCGAGGAGATCGAGCGGCGGCTCTCTGAAGAGGATCCGAGACTCGTCGAGCACGTCAATCGCACCGACCTCCACACGCACGCCTGGCGCAGGATGAAGATGGCGATCGCCGGGTTCGTCTTCGGCCTGTTGCTGCTCTTGCTGGTCGGCGTTTCCGTCTGGATCGCGGCTGGAGGTTTCGTCGTGATGACGCTGTCCGCGTTGCTCGCCTATCGCTACGCGGGCCGATTGGGGGACGACAGCATCGCCCCCGGGGCCTTCGGCCGGATCGCCGCCCGCGTCGCCGGACGCCTTCGCCCGCCGGCGCCAGGTCGTCCCTCCGACGAGTGATCGACGCGCGCGACGCCGCGCGTGCGATCCGGCGTCACGAACGTCGCGTCGATCACACCGTCTGACCACCGCGCTTGCCACGACTTCACCGATGGGTGTACAACGTGCACTCCTTCCCCTGGGTGCGAGTTGTCGCCGGAGGGCGGGTCTCCCAGGAGAGCCCGTGACGACCGCGCCGGTTGGTTCGAGTCGTGAGGTGTGGATCGAAAGGGCGCGCGTCCGGATGGAGGGTTTCACCGCACATCAAGCGTGCAAGTTCACGGGTTGCTCGGCGCGACAGCTCCGCTACTGGGATGAGATCAGGCTCGTCCAGCCGTCGGTCCAGGGTACCGGTGGTCGGCCGGGCGTACCGCGGCTGTATTCGTTCCGAGATCTCGTCGCGCTTCGCGTCGTGAAGTCGCTGCTGGACGGTGGCATGTCGCTCCAGCGGGTTCGCCGGTCGTGGGAGTTCCTCACGAAGAAAGCCGGGCTCACGAAGCATCTCTCCGAGGTGAAGCTCGTGACCGACGGGCAATCGATCTTCAAGATCTGTCGCCGTGACGGGGAGGTCATGGACGCGCTCCGGGACGGGCAGATGGCGTTCTTCGTCGCCATCGACGACATCGCGACGGGCGTGGAGACGCGGGTTCGCCAGTTCGAGGAAGACCGGGAGAAGTTCGTCCGGGCGTTGCGAGCCGCCGCGGCGCACACGGCGACGTCGCAGACGCAGGCCGCAGCCCGCTGAGCTTCAGGGGCGCCGGTACAGCCCGACCAGCCACCTGGCCGGCCCGACGGCTCTCCTGATCTCCCGGATCGCGGTTTCCGCGGCATCCCCCGCGTCCCTCGCCTGCTCGCGGTCGGGATCGTGGGGCGAGTAGGCCGCCGCGGTCGCCAGTCGCGTGAGCTCGTCGAGATGACCGTCCGAGAGGTAGCCGGTCCCCACCACCTTGCGTCGATACTCTTCCAAGGTCTCCCCGGGGCCGCGGGCGAGCCCCAGGCCCGCCGCACGCTCGGTGAACTGCTCATACGTCACGAGGATCAGTTGTCGGGGCTCGGCCGCGGCCTTCCGGAGTCGCATCCTGCGTCGGAGCGTACGAGCCGGCGGCACCACGAGGAGGAAGATCGCTCCGAGGATCGCGGCGATCAGCAGCGCGGTTCGCGCCCCTAGCGGCGCGTCACCTATCGGGGCGGCGGCGGGCGGGCCGGCGGGGGGCCGGGCCGAGGCTCCTCCGGTCCGCGGATCGTTCTCGATGCGATCTCGCTGGCTCCCACCCGGCCCCACAGGCGATCCCGCCTCGTTGCCCGGATCCGTGCCCGAATCGACGCAGCCCGGTCCGGGGCACGCGTCGGCGGGGGGGTCGTAGCCCACCACCGTCGGGTTCACACGCCTGGGGGTCGGCTCGAACGGCATCCATCCCCGGCCCGGGAAGTAGACCTCCACCCAGGCATGGAGACGGTCGGTCAACACCGAGTACTGGCCGGTGGTGCGCGTGAGGTTGCCGGTCGCATAGCCGACGACCACCCGGGCCTGGATGTTGATCGAGCGCAGCATGACAGCCATCGAGCTCGCGAACTGCTGGCACCAGCCCTCCCGTGACTCCTCCAGGAACTCGAGGATCGAGAGCGTTCCTGCCCGAAGTTCCGTGTCTTCCGTGTACGCGAACTGCGACGGATCCTGAAGGCGGTCCTGGATCGTCAGCGCTCGATCGAAAACGGTGGGGGCGTTGACGGTCCATTCCTCGGCGATCTTCGTGATCTCCGTGATCTCCGCGGAGTCCTCCGGGAGGCGTAGGTACCGGCCGTTCTCGAGCGGAGTGGAGGTGTTCGTATCGCGAAGCTCGTCGCCGGTCGGCTGTACGAGGGACGCGGTGACCGAATAGGTGTCGCCTTCCCGGAGCGGAGTGTCCACGAACGTGGTGCCTGTTGCCGCGACGAACCGGACCGTCCGGCCGTTGACCTCGACCGACGTCATCGGATAGGGCGTCGGCAGCCAGCGCTGCGCGAGGTCCGCGGTGACCTCGATCGTCATCGGGTCCGTGAGCCCACCGGGCACGGAACCGGGCACCGGGTCGCCCGGTTCGAGGACCGCCCCTTCTTCAGTCCCCGGCTTCCAGAGCACCCCGTCGAAATCGGGGAGCGCCAGAAGCCTGATGTAGGCGGGCCTCGAGGCGGTGACGCGGAGCACCTCCACCGGCGTCTGCTGTTCCAGTGCGTTCTGCACGGAGACGAACGGGTCGATCGCGACGCGATCCTCCGCCGGCGTGCCGAGATCGACCAACGCCTTGGAACCGAACCCTGGTACGAAGATCGGGGCGAGGAAGGCCGCGCCCAGCGCCGTGAACGCGAGGCGCCGCGCCCCTCGGCCGGCAGACTGAGCGACCCCGCGCCGAGCCGACGACCACACCGGTCCCCATCCCTGCACCCGCGCCAGCCCGTCGGCGAACACCACGAGCAGTGCGGCCGCCAGGAACGCCACCCCGTAGAGAGGTTTC
>Ga0299907_10000427_pt1 | contig 20265 bp, 22 predicted proteins | sample RVTome_16_FD_198680 | JGI IMG/M metagenome (GOLD analysis project Ga0299907, IMG submission 198680) | Soil microbial communities from uranium-contaminated site in the Upper Colorado River Basin, Wyoming, United States - RVT152D67 (version 2) ...
GGCATCAGATGCCCCCGCCATCGACGTCTCCTTCGAGCAGCTGCAGAAGGTGTGGCCAGGCCTGTTCGGGTCCTTGCGCGATGTGCTTGGCGCCAGGCGTTGGGCCTTCTTCAGGGAGGCTGTGCCTGCAGCCGTCGAGGGCAATGTCATCGTCCTCGAAGTGCCCCATGGGTTTCATCTCCAGTCATTACAGGAGGACGACGCGGTCGCGGCAATCGTGGCCACCCGGGCCGGCGACCTTCTCGGAGGCCCGGTGCGGGTGAGGTTCGGGCTCAGGGAGGTCGTCAGCGACGGCACCGGAGATCAGACGATCGATATGACCCAGCTCGAGGAGCGGCCCGAGGCGTCGACTGACCCTACATCGCTCCTCGCCACCGAGCTCGGCGCCGAAGTAGTGGACGAATAGCCCACTACCGTTGGCGGTATGAACCGCCAACCCGACATGCGTCAGATCATGGCGCAGGCACAAAAGATGCAGGAGCAGCTCGCCGCGGCCCAGAAAGAACTGGCCGGGAGGACCTTCGAGGGCTCGGCCGGTGGTGGGATGGTGGTGGCCACGGTCACCGGAGCCCAAGAGTTGGTCGACTTGACCATCTCGTCTGAGGTGGTCGATCCGGACGATGTTGAAATGCTCCAGGACCTCGTGCTGGCCGCTGTCCGCCAGGCCTTCGAGGCCGCCTCCAACGCAGCTACCGAGGAACTGGGGGGGCTCACCGGGGGTCTCGGCCTCGGCGGCCTGCTCGGTTGATGTTCGAGGGCCCGGTCCAGCGTCTCGTCGACGAGATGGCCCGTCTGCCCGGCATCGGGCAGAAGACGGCGCAACGCCTCGCCTTTCATCTGCTCAGCGTCGAGGAGGCCGATGCCAGGCGTCTGGCTACAGCGATCAACGATATGAGAGACCAGGTGACCCTGTGCGAGCGGTGCTTCAATGTCGCCGCCGGCGAGCAATGCGTGATCTGCCGCGACTCTCGACGCGACAACTCGCAGGTTTGTGTCGTGGAACGCCCCCAGGACATCATCGTCGTCGAGCGGACGCAGGAGTACCGGGGCCTATACCACGTGCTCGGCGGATCCTTGTCACCGATCAACGGCGTAGGCCCGGGGCAGCTACGCATCGGCGAGTTGCGGGAGCGCATCGATCGCGAGACGATCGAGGAGTTGATCGTGGCCACCAATCCCACCGTCGAGGGTGACGCCACCGCCATGTATCTCGCCCGCGAGCTGAAGCCTCTCGGGGTCAAAGTCACGCGCCTCGCATCCGGACTCCCTGTCGGTGGCGACCTCGACTACGCGGACGAGATCACCCTGGGTCGGGCCTTGGCGGGCCGAATGGAGTTGTAGGGAGCTGATCCCGACTCCGCGTCGAATAGTTGCCGACTCGCTGTCGAAGTAGCCGCGACCCTACTTTCAGCATCATGGCGACGACTGGCAAGGCAGTTAGGGCGTGCCGCGCCTGACCGGCCTGTCTTTCGCACATCCCGTGGTGCCTTACGGCGACCGCGTGGCTCTTTCGTTCGATGCCGGGACGCTCCGGCCACTGCATCGACGGCTCCGTGACGCCGGCCATGAGGCTTTCCTGCTCCCTACCTGCCTCAGGGTCGAGATCGTCTGGGCCGGTCAGCCAGATACCTCCGCGGCTGTGCTCACCGCCATCTACGGGGACGATTCGATGTCGGGGCGCGGAGTGCTTCGAACCGATGGTGACCTCTTTCTCCACATGTGCCGCGTCGCCGCCGGTCTCGCGTCGCCGGCTATAGGCGAGCCCGAGGTGTTCAGCCAGTTTCGGCAAGGCGTCTCCGCGTTCCGCGAGGGGGAATCCGAGATCGGGGATCTGGCGAAAACCCTCGTGGCGGCGACAGCAATTGGCCGGGACGTGCGACGGCATTTCGATGGTGAAGTCGGATCGATGGCGTCAGTCGCCGCCGCGACCGCCGGGAGCAGCGAGCGTGTCGCAATCCTCGGAGCGGGCGCCGTAGCCAGGGCGACGGCCGGGCTGCTGCCCGCAGATGCAGTGATGGTCTATTCCCGGCGCCCCGGCACGGTCGCCGGGCACGACACGCAACCATGGGAGCAGTCGCTTCAGGCCCTCGAGGAGTTCCCGGCCCTCATTTCGACCGTCCCCGGTGGAGCGCAACTGTTCCCTGAGCGGGAGATCAGCGCTGCGCTGGCCAGGAGGACCGAGCCACTCCTCCTGATCGACCTTGGTATGCCTCCGGGCTTCGACCGCCATCGCGACCATCCCGCAATCTTCCACATGGGGATCGACGACATCGCTTCCTCGGTCAGGAGCCGGCCCAGGCCCGACCTGGAAGAGCTGGTTGCTGCCGAGGCAGCCGCGGCATGGGCCCGACTCGACTCGTCCGATCGAGTTGGCATGGTGATTGCAGCCATCGTCGATCAGGCGGAGCATGCCGTGGATGAAGAGGTTCGTCGCTTCTCGCCCCGCCTCCCTGGTGCCCCCGACCCCGGAGCGGTCATGCAGCAGCTCGCCCACACCGTGGTGCGCCGCGTCCTTCACCAGCCCATCTCCTACGCGGGCTCATCTGCAAGTGACAGCGAGGCTTTGCGGGTGCTCGCCGAAGCCTTCGGGGTGACCGATGAATGAGGTCCGGATCGCGACTAGGCGATCGGCGTTGGCGTTGGCTCAGGCGGAACGAGTGGCCGACATGATTCGAGCGGCGCATCCGGGCTCGAAGATCTCGCTGGTCCGGGTCGAGACGGCCGGGGACAGAGATCCTGTTGGCGCGATTGCCCAACTCACCGAGATCGGAGCTTTTGTCCGCGCCGTCCAGGCAGCTGTCCGCGAGCATCGGGCAGATCTGGCGGTTCATTCCCTGAAGGACTTGCCGGTGATCGGACCCGACGACCTCGTCCTGGCAGCTTTCCCCGAGCGGGCGAGCCCACTGGACGTGATGGTCGGCTCACCGTTGAACGAGCTTCCCGCAGGTTCGGTAGTGGGGACCGGCAGTCCGCGTCGGACGGCGCAGCTCGCCGGGCTACGTCCTGATCTGCGGACTGCCGAGCTTCGAGGCAACATCGAGACCCGCCTGCGGAAGGTTCTCGACGGCGACGTCGATGCCGCCGTCCTGGCCGAGGCCGGGCTGGCTCGCCTGGGACGGACGGACGCGATTCAACAGCGCCTCGCTGCTTCGTCGATGGTCCCCGCTCCCGGTCAGGGAGCATTGGCGGTGGAGGCCCGCTCCGGGAGCGCCGCTGCCGAGCTGGCTGCGACGATCGACGATCCCGAGATTCGCCCCCTTCTCCTGGTCGAGCGGAGCCTCCTTGCCGAGACCGGGGCGGGTTGTCGATCATCCCTCGGCGCCATCGCCACCGACGAGCTCGGACAGATTCGTTTGGAAGCATTCGTGGCCGACGACCGGGGCGCCCGTCACATCGTTGTTCATGGGGCGAGCCCCGACGAGGTCGTCAGCGAGGGGCGCAAGGAGCTGGGGTTGTGACCCGGGTGGCAATCACGACCGATCGCTTCGACTCGGTGGCCTCCGCATATGCCAGGCGCGGGCTCGATCCGGTGCAGCTCCCATGCATCCACGTCGAACCAGCAGGCAGCGACGCCCTGGCCGATGCGAGAGAGGCGGCGGCCGGGGCCGGCCTACTTCTGGTCACCTCACCGCGGACGGTGCATCTGCTCTGGCCGGGGCAGGAGATGCCCGCGGTGGATGTAGCCGCGGTCGGCGAATCTACGGCCGCAGCGGCTGCAGGGCGTGGCGGACGCGTGGTGGCCGCCGGCCGTTCGGGCCTGCTCAGCCTCATCGACACCGTCGCGGACCGGTTCCGCGGGGCCCGAGTGGTCTTCCCGCATGCCGGTGGCTCGGATCTGGGGGCATCACAAAGGCTCAGACAACTGACCGCCGCGCTCGAGGAGCATGTCGTCTACCGGACCGTGCCCGTGGGGCCCGACTTGACTCCGGTCGAGGCGGTTTCTTTCGCCTCGCCATCAGCCGTTCAGGGTTGGCTCGGTACCCGGGACTTCGACGACCTGGTGCTGGGTGTGATCGGCAAGACGACCTGGGCCGCGGTTGCCCGAGTCCGCGAGCCAGATGTCGTCGCCACACGTCCTTCACACCCAGCCCTGGCCCTGTCGCTGTCCAATTACCTGGAGAAGAGCGCATGAGCACCTTTCCTTTCGTCCGTCCGAGACGACTACGCATGCGGGGTGCCATCCGCCGCGCGGTGGCCGAGACGCGTCTCCATCCCTCACAATTCGTGCTTCCGGTCTTCGTGGTCCCCGGTGTGGATGTGAGACGGCCCATCGAGTCCATGCCGGGCCATGCCCAATTGTCCGTCGACCAGGTGGGGCACGTTGCCAAGGAGGCGGAGGCCGCCGGCGTCGGGGGGATGATGCTCTTCGGGGTGCCCGATGAGAAGGACGAGGTTGGCTCGTCGGCATGGGACCCTTCGGGCCCGGTGCCGCAAGCGCTCGAGGTCGTGGCCTCAGCGGCCCCGGAGTTGGTGCGCTGGGCCGATGTCTGTCTCTGCGAATACACGTCCCATGGTCACTGCGGCCCGTTGCGTGGGGAGCTCGTGGACAACGACGCGGCGCTACCGCTGCTGGCGCGCGCGGCACGTGCCTATGCCGACGCGGGGGCGGACATCGTGGCACCTTCCGACATGATGGATGGGCGGGTCGGGGCCATCAGGTCCGCCCTCGACGCCGCCGGCCACACCGACACCGTGATCTGCTCCTACGCGGTCAAGTACGCGTCTGGCTACTACGGGCCTTTCCGCGACGCGGCCGGATCCACACCGGCCTTCGGCGATCGTCGCTCCCATCAGATGGATCCGGCCAACGCCCGGGAGGCGATCCGGGAGGTCGGGCTCGATCTCGCCGAAGGGGCTGACATGGTGATGGTCAAGCCGGCTGGGCCCTATCTCGATGTGGTGAGCTCCGTCTCCCGGCAGGTCGAGGTTCCGGTCGTCGCATATCAGGTGTCCGGCGAGTTCGCCATGATCGAGGCTGCCGCGGCTCTGGGGTGGATCGACCGTGAGCGGGTGATGATGGAATCGCTGACCGGCATCGCCCGGGCCGGCGCGTCGATCATCCTCACCTATTTCGCCGTCGAAGCTTCCGATCTGGTTGAGGAGGGCGGATGAGCATCGCAACCTCCCCGGTCGAGGTGACAGGAGCCTGGCAACGCCGTGCCATGGATGTGATGCCCGGCGGTGTCAACTCCCCGGTCAGGGCTTTCCGGGCGGTGGGTGGCACTCCGCTCTTCGTCGCATCGGGCAACGGCGCCAGGCTGAGGACAGTTGAGGGCGAGGAGCCGGTCGATTTCATCGCCTCGTGGGGCGCCCAGATCCTGGGTCACGCCCACCCCGAGGTAGTCGAGGCCGTGGGCGCAGCTCTTGCCCGCGGAACCTCGTTCGGCGTCTCCACGACTGCCGAGGTCGAGTTGGCTGAATTGATCTGCGAACTGGTCCCTTCGATCGACGTCGTGCGGATGGTCAATTCGGGGACCGAGGCGACTGCTTCCGTGCTGCGCCTCGCCCGGGCCGCCACCGGTCGGCAGGCCCTGGTGAAATTCGAGGGCTGTTATCACGGACACAGCGATCCATTCTTGGTGAGCGCCGGGTCTGGCCTGGCGACCTTCGGCGAGCCCTCCAGCCCCGGTGTGCCTCCGGGCACCGTGTCCGACACCCTCATCGCCCGGTACAACGACCTCGATTCCGTATCGGCTGTACTCTCTGGGAACCAGGTTGCCGCGGTGATCGTGGAGCCCGTCGCCGGCAACATGGGCTGTGTGACACCGGCGCCCGGCTTTCTCTCCGGCTTGCGGAGCTTGTGTGACGCCCATGGAGCACTCCTCGTCTTCGACGAGGTGATGACCGGGTTTCGCGTTGCTCTCGGCGGGGCCCAGGAGCGATTCGGCGTGTTGCCGGACCTCACCGCATTGGGCAAGGTCATGGCAGGGGGGACGGCGGGGGCGGCATATGGGGGAAGCGACGACCTGATGCGAATGGTCGCCCCCGATGGCCCGGTCTATCAGGCCGGCACCCTGGCGGGCAATCCCATCGCTACTGCGGCAGGGCTGGCGACGTTGCGGCATCTCGTCTCACACCCGGGTGTCTACGACGAATTCGATCGGGCGGGAGAGAAGATAGAGAGCCGTCTTCTCGATGCCATGACGGCCATCGGTCTGCCCGGCGTGGTCAATCACGTCGGAGGCATGGTCGGCGTATTTCTCGGGATCGAGTCGGTGGCGAGCTGGGACGATCTGCGTTTGCTGGATCAGGACCTCTTCGCCCGCTTCTTCCGGGCGGCATTGGAGCGTGGCGTGCTCCTCCCGCCTTCGCCATTCGAGTCCTGGTTCCTGATGGAGGCTCATCTCGACGGGCCGCTCGATCTTGCCCTCGACTCGCTGGCCGAAGCGATAGGCGAGGTCGGGGGATGAGACTCCTCGCCGCATTGCGACGCGAGCCTCTGGACCGGCCACCGGTGTGGATGATGCGTCAGGCCGGCCGGTATCTGCCCGAGTACCGCGAGTTGCGGAGCCGTCACCCTTTCGAGGCCGCGGTGAGGACGCCTGCTATCGCCGCCGAAATCACCCTCCAGCCGATGCGTCGCTTCCCCCTCGACGCAGCCATCGTGTTCGCCGACATCATGACCCCGTTGGCGGCCATGGGTGTGCCGATCGAATTTGATCCTGGGCCCAAGCTGGTCCCTCACACGGTCGAGCAAGTAGCCGGGTTGGGGGAGCTGCGCGCCGGTCAAGTTGGCCACGTGGCGGAGACCATCGGTCTGGTCAGGACTGCGCTGGATCCGGAGGTTGCGATTATCGGATTCGCCGGGGGCCCGGTCACCCTGCTCGCCTATCTGATCGAGGGTGGCGGGTCTCACCACTTTCCCGACTTCCGACTCTCCTTCCACGTGGGCGATCCCACTGAGGCGCTGATGGTGCTGGCCAGGGCCATGTCGATCTATCTGCAGGCCCAGGTCGAAGCTGGGGCCGACATGGTGCAGCTCTTCGACACTTGGGCCGGCCTCCTCACCCCAGCACAGTTTCGTCGGTTTGCGATTCCCGCGGCCCGGGAGGTCCTGGCCGGACTCGACGTGCCCTCCGTCTACTTCGTGCCGGGCGCCTCCCATTTGCTGGAGACGCTCCCCGAGGTAGGAGCGGCTGGTTATGGCGTCGATTGGCGGCTGCCACTCGACGAGTCGTGGCGAAGGGTCGGCCCTGAGCATGTGGTACAGGGAAACCTCGATCCCGCCGTGCTGCGCTCCGATCCAACGGCCATCCGTGCCGCGACCGGCGATGTCCTGCAACGCGCCGCCGGCCGTCCCGGCCACATCTTCAACTTGGGGCACGGTGTCCTTCCCGACACTCCTCTCGAGAACGTCGCAGCCATGGTGGAAACCGTGGTAGCGCATGGAGCAAAGCATCGATCCGGGGAGAGGATCGCCGCCGGATGAGCGGCCCGGAGACTCTCGAAGGCTGGTTCGCTCTCCACGACCTGAGAACGCTCGACCGCCGCGCATGGGACGGTCTGTCGCGTCAGGAGCGAGAGAAGGCAGTAGCCGAGACCACAGACTTGATCGCAGGTGCGGAAGAAGTGACTGACGCCGATGCCGGGCGGAGTGCGACATACACCGTCGTCGGGCACAAGGCTGATCTGCTCATGTTCCATCTTCGCCCCGACGTCGCCCACGTCCACGAGTTGGAGAGGAGATTCGATGTGACGTTGCTCGGCTCCTGTATGACGCGGGCATATTCGTATCTCTCGGTGATCGAGGTCAGCCGGCATGCCGCGCCTGAGGGCACAGCCGGGAATGTGGAGGACAGCCCATACATCCAGGCCCGGCTCTACCCGGAGATACCCGAACATGCGGGCTACGTCTGCTTCTACCCGATGAGCAAGAAGCGGGCCGGGGACGACAACTGGTATCTGCTCGATGGCCCGGAGCGAGCCGAGCTGATGCGGGACCACGGGCGCACCGGCAGGAGATACGCGGGCAAGGTCAGCCAGATCGTCACCGGATCGATGGGCCTCGACGACTGGGAGTGGGGTGTGACCCTCTTCTCGGACGACCCGCTCCAATTCAAGAAGCTGGTCTATGAGATGCGTTTCGACGAGGTCAGCGCCCGGTATGCCGATTTCGGCCCGTTCTACGTGGGTCGGCGGCTCAGATCGGACGAGATCGGGAGGTGGCTGGGTGAGTGACCGCAAAATGACCGTGCTGCTGGCCGGGTTCGGTGGCCCGGAGAATCTCGATCAGGTCCCCGATTTCGTCGAGAGTGTCCTCGGCCGGATCCCCCCGGAGCACGTGATCCCGGCTGCGCTGGACCGGTACCGGGCGATCGGGGGCGGCTCCCCGCTTCCGGGCACCACCCGTCGGCAGGCGAAGCTCCTCGGCGAGGAGTTGGGCAGACGCGGCTTTCACGCCGACGTCCACGTCGGCATGCTTCACGCCAGGCCGACGATCGAAGACACAGCCGATCGCATCGGAAACGATGGATCCGACGACGTGCTCGTCCTGAGCCTGGCTCCTTACCGATGCGAGGTTTCGACCGACGCCTATGAAGCCGCAGTCGCACGCGCCTTCGAGAGGGCCTCCCGCGGTCTGCGTTTCGGTCCCGACTGGAATGCCCACTCCGGATATGTTGCCGCCCTGGCCGACATGCTCAGCGAAGCATTGGCACATGCCGCCCGGGGAACCCGTGTGATCTTCGCGGCCCACAGTCTTCCGCAGCGGATGATCGACCAGGGCGATCCATACGCCGATCAGCTGGCCGAGACCGCGGGCGCGGTAGCGGTGGCAATCGGCCTCGATGAATGGCACCTGGCGTACCAGAGCGTGAGCGCCGCTGCGCGGGAGCCGTGGCTGGGACCATCGGTGGAGGAGGTGATGGAAGGTCTGGCCGACACAGGTGTCACCTCCGTACTGGTCGACCCCATCGGGTTCATCGCCGACCATGTCGAGACCCTGTATGACAACGACGTCGAGCACAAGGCACGTGCCATGAGCCTGGGTCTCGAGTTCCACCGCTGTGCTTGCCTGAATGAGCACCCCGGACTGATCGGGGCGCTGGCCGACATCGTCGAGGACATGAGTCGGAGCCGATGACGGTGAGGGCCGACGTGGCGGTGGTCGGGGGAGGAATCACCGGATTGGTCGCAGCGCACCGTCTCTCCGAGGCCGGGGCGAACGTGATCCTCCTGGAGCGGTCGGCCCGTCTCGGTGGCCTGGTAACGACTGATCACGAAGATGGATATGTCATCGAAGGCGGCGCCGACAGCTTCGTGTCCGGGAAAGGCTCCGTTCTCGAACTTGCCCGCAACCTCGGCCTCGGTGGAGAAGTCATTTCCAGTCGCCCCGAGCACCGTGGGTCCTATGTCTGGTGGGACGGGAATCTTCTTCCCCTCCCGGGTGGCCTGCACCTAATGGTCCCGACACGGATTCGCTCCCTCCTCGGCTCGCCTCTTCTTTCCTGGTGGGGTCGGGCCCGAGCCATGGCCGACCTGGTCCTCCCCCGGTCCGGCGCGGCCCACGACGAGAGTCTGGAGTCGTTCGTGACCCGGCGATTTGGCCGGCAGATGTTGGATCGCATCGCCGAGCCACTCATCGCCGGCATTCATGCCGCCGAGCCCGCCACGATGAGTCTCCGCGCCAGCTTTCCACGGCTCCTCGACATGGAGAGCGAGCATCGAAGCTTGATCCTGGCAGCGAGAAGAGCCGCAACGCGTCCGACCCCTGCCGGCGGACTCAGCCACTTCGCCACCTTCGCCGGCGGCATGAGTCAGTTGGTCGGCGGGCTGGTCGGCGCCTCAGCTGGCGTCGCGATCAGGACTGGTGTCGGCGCGAGAACAATGGAGGTCGCGGCCCGCGGCTTCCGGGTCGGTCTCGACGACGGCTCCGTCGTCGTCGCGGACTGCGTTGTCCTCGCCACCCCGGCCCGGGCGGCGTCGGAGCTACTTGCCGACATCGTGCCCGCGGCAGCAGGAGCGCTGTCGGGCATTCACCAGGTGGCATCCACCTCGGTGACTCTTGCCTTCGAGGCAAGGAGTCTGCCGCCACTCGCCGGATCCGGCTTCGTGGTGCCCTCGGTTCAGGGACGCATGATCAGCGGCGTGTCGTATCTGTCCCAGAAATGGGACAACCGGGTCCCGAATCCCGAGTTTGTCCTGCTCCGCGCCTTCATCGACCGAAACCGCGGCCGGGGACTGGCCCAGGCGGACGATGAGAGCTTGACACGTGTGGTCATGCAGGAGCTGAATGTCATGATCGGTATCGAGGCCACCCCGGTACGGACCTGGATGAGGGCCTTCGAGGAGGCTCTGCACCAGTACACGATGGGTCATCTCGACCGGGTCGCGGCGGCGGAGCGAGCACTGAGGGCGAAACACGGGCTTGTCCTGGCTGGTGCCGCATTCCACGGGATCGGTCTGAATGAGTGCATCGACTCGGGCAATCAGGCAGCGGAGGCAGTCATCGACCCTCTGGCCGTGCGACCTCCGGTCACAGCGGGAGAGCCTCATTAGCGCTACCGGACAGCTCGACCCGGAGCGGACCACCGCCGACCGGTTCATGCGCCGGTTGCTGCGCGTCGGTGACGTCGTCGACAAGAATGCCATCCTCGGCGCTCGGCGCTCGACGACCGCCGCCATCGTGGTTTCCGGGATCCGTTGCATCATCACCTATCTGCTCATCCCGGTCCTGGCCCCGGTAATAGGCATATCGGATGCGGCGAGCGCCCCGGTCACGATCGCCCTCTCGGTGCTCGCCATCGTCATGGGGGTCACCGGTGTCCGGCGTTTCTGGATCGCCGACCATCGTGCCCGATGGGCCTACACGATCTTCATCGTGGTGATCGTGTCCTTGCTCATTGTCGGGATCGTCTTCGATCTGGCCTCGATGCGCTCGAGCGGCTCCTAGTCGAGGGTCCGGGCGGAGATCTCCCGGAGGCGGGCGATGTTATGGGTGGCCTCCATGTAGCGGATCGAGCCGGTCTTGGACCGCATGATCACCGAATGGGTGACCACGTGGTCCTCCCGTCTGAACTCGACTGCGCGCAGGTACTCGCCACCGGTCACCCCTGTCGCCGCGAAGAAGACGTTGTCTGAGGAGACCAGCTGATTGGTGCCCATCACCTCGTCGAGGTCGAGACCTTCCTCCACCGCCAGACGCCGCTCGTCATCGTTGCGTGGCCACAGCTTGCACTGGATCTCGGCCCCCATGCACTTGAGTGCCGCGGCGGCGATGACAGCCTCTGGGGAGCCGCCGATCCCGAGCAGGATGTCGGCGGCGGTGTCGTCTTGGGCCGTGGCGATCGCTCCGGCCACGTCGCCATCCCTGATCATCGAGATCCGGGCACCGGCCTGCCTCACCCCATCGATGTAGGGCTGGTTGCGCTCTCGATCGAGGATGAGGACACGGAGATCGTTGACCTCTTTCCGCTTCGCCTTGGCCACCTGACGCAGATTGTGCTCGACCGGGGCTTCCAGCTCGACGACTCCGGCCGCCTCGGGGCCGACCGCGATCTTGTCCATGTAGACCAAGGGTCCCGGGGCGTACATGGTGCCTCGGCCCTCGGCGAGGGCGATGACGGCGATGGCGCCAGGCATCCCCGATGCGGTGAGGGTGGTCCCGTCGACCGGGTCGACCGCCACGTCGACCACCATGCCGTCGCCGGTGCCCACCCGCTCGCCGTTGTAGAGCATCGGCGCCGAGTCCTTCTCTCCCTCACCTATCACCACGAGACCGTCGATGTCGAGGGTGGATAGGTGGAGCCGCATCCCGTCGACCGCGGCCTGGTCGGCGGCCTCCTTGTTGCCACGCCCCAGCCAGCGTGCCGCTCCCATCGCAGCGGTCTCCGTCACTCTCACCACGTCGAGGCCGAGATTCCGCTCTATAGGCTCAGGCATCAACCCACCTTGACGATGAGGGCGTCACCCTGGCCGCCGCCCCCACAGAGGGTCGCCGCTCCGATGCCCCCACCCCGTGCCTGGAGGGCATTGATGAGGGTGACCACCAGTCTGGCCCCGGTTGCGCCGAGTGGATGGCCGAGGGCGATAGCGCCCCCATTTACGTTGACCTTGCTTTCGGAGATGTCGAGCATCCGCGCCGACCAATATGCGACGGCGGCGAACGCCTCATTGATCTCCACGATGTCGAGGTCGCCGACGTCCAGGCCCGCCCGCTTCAGCGCAACCAGCAGGGCCTCCGCCGGCCGTTCGTGGAGGGTGGCGTCACCGCCACCTATCTGACCGTAGGCGAGGATCTCGGCGAGAATCGGCGCACCCGATGCTTCCGCGGCGTCGCGGTCTGCCACGACCACGGCGGCCGCCCCGTCAGAGATCTGAGACGCGTTCCCGGCGGTGATCGTGCCGCCGGCACCGAAGGCAGGACGCAGTGCGGACAACGACTCTTGCGTCGATCCTTCCCTGATCCCCTCATCGCGGTCGACCGTCTTGGGTTCACCCTTGGCTCGGGGGACCGGCACCGGCACGATCTCGCCGGCCATGGTGCCGTTGCGAGTGGCTTCCTCCGCACGCTGATGGCTCCGGGCGGCCCAAGCGTCCTGCTCCTCCCTGCCGATGCCGAGACGCTGGTTCTTTCGATCCGAGGACTCGCCCATGGTGCATTGGTCGAAGGCGCAGAACAGGCCGTCGTGCTGCATGACGTCGATCATCTCGGCGTTGCCGATCCGGACTCCCCACCTCAGATCGCGGACCACGTGAGGGGCGTTCGACATGCTCTCCATGCCACCGGCTACCACAAACTTGGAATCCCCGGCCCTGATCCCCCGCTCGGCGAGGCCGATGGCCGACATGCCGGAGAGACAGACCTTGTTGATTGTGACCGACGGGACAGCCATGGGGAGACCACCCTTCACGGCCGCCTGACGGGCGGTTATCTGCCCTTCGCCCGCCTGGAGCACGTGCCCGAACAACACCTCGTCCACTGCCCCCGGTTCGACCCCGCCGCGCGCCAGGGCACCGGCAATTGCCGCACCCCCGAGCTCGACAGCGTGCAAGGGAGCGAGGGAGCCGCCATACTTCCCGACCGGGGTCCGAGCGGAGCCGGTGATGACTGGGTTGCTCACTAGGGGTGGATGCTACCGGCCGCGGGCGTCTGCTCTCCCTGACAAATCAGTGCTTTAGCCTTCTGCTGGTGAAGCTGCTCAATCTCGACCACGTGGCGATAGCCGTGCACGATCTGGATGCTTCGCTCGACGGGTACCGGAGTCGTTACCGGGTCGAGCCGCTGTATCGGGAAGTGGTGGAGACCCAAGGGGTCGAGGAGGCGATGATCCCGGTGGGAGGCTCCTTCGTCCAGTTGCTGCAGCCTCTCGCTGGCGACACCCCGGTCGGCCGCTTCCTGGAGAGCAGGGGCGAGGGCTTGCACCACGTCGCTTTCGCGGTTGCGTCGATCGACATCGCCCTGGAGCATTTGCGGAAGGAGGGAACGAGACTCGTCGACGAGGCCGCCCGCCCCGGGGGGCGGGGCACCCGCATCGCCTTCGTCCATCCCGCAGACCTCACTGGTACGTTGATCGAACTCGTGGAGTTGCCTGCATGATCAGAGACATCGAGATTCGAGGGGGCGCCGGCGAGTTCGAGGCGGCGTTGATCGCTGTCGTCCTCGACCGCATCAGCGAGGAGGAGAGGGCTGCCAGCCAGGCGCCAAAAGATGGGTCACGCCCCCTTCCGGTCTGGATGCTGGCGGAGCGACCCGAGGAGCCGAATATGCCCCGGGACATCCTCCGCCCCCGTTGATCGGGGTCAGCCCCGCCGGAACAAATCTCGGAGTTCGGGGGCCCGGAGCAAGTAGGAGACCCCGAGGAACACGGCGATGGTGGTGAGCCCACCCAGCGCCACCGCGGCGATGGCCTCCCACAGCTCTATGAATTCGGCGGCGAACATCAGGGACACGATTGGATATGCCACCGCCGCTGCGACCCCGGCGGCGAGCAGGCCACGGAGAATCGACGGGACGAGGGCCTTCACAGGTGACCACCCCGAGTCGAGTCCCCAGGCGACGAGCAATGCCAGCGCGTAGGCGGTCATGATCAGTGTGGAGGCCAGGGCGAACCCCTCGACGCCCATCGCCGAGTACAGGCCGAGCCACACCGGGATAGCGATGAGGGTCCCGGCAGTGCCGATGAGCACAACCCGCCACATCATCCGTTTCGCATAGAAGTGGCGGGAGAGGATCTGGTGAAGGCCCCAGGCTGGGATGGAGAATGCGTAGAGGACGAGGAGGCGGGCCACGAGGCTGCCATCCGCCGCGGTGAACTCGCCGTGCTGATAGAGCATGCTGACGAGGGGGCGGGCGAGGACGACCAGTGCTGCCATGGCGGCCGCGGCGGCGAAGACTGTGTTCCGCGCCGCTCGACCGGTTGTCCGGCTGAGCTCCTCGAGATCGCCTCCGGCCGCGAGACGGGCCAGGAACGGGAAGGCGGCGACCCCTGCCGCCTGGGCGATCACCCCGATCGGCACCATGTTGAGCTGGCGGGCGAAACTGAGGGCGGCGGTGGCACCCACGTCGATCTGGCCGAACAGCCTGACGAACTGCTCGTCGAGGACGGCCACCGACTGGCCGAGCATCAAAGGAAGGGCCAGAACCAGGTACTCCCTCACCGACGAACTGTGGCGCGGGACCCTGGTGAGCCACGTGCCGGTGGACCGCGCCCCAAACCACTGCAGGCCGAAGTTGCCTATCGCTGATCCGATGACTGCACCCCAGAGAAATGCCTCCGGCCCTGCCTCGCCCATTGCCGCCCCGACGAGCCCACCGACGATGATCCCCAGGTTGTAGATGATCGGGGCCAGCGCGGGGAACAGGAATCGACGATGCGTGTACTGAACGGCCATGAGCAAAGCGCCCATCACGAGGAAGACCTGGGCGGGGAGAACCAGCCTGGTCAGAGAGACCAATCGCTCAGGGTCTGGAACCCGGGGGAAGACGAGGGAGACGATCGGCTCTGCGGCCAGCCACATGGCGACGGTGAAACCGAGGATGGCCCAGCCCACGAACCGGAACACAGAGGTGAACGCCCGGCTTGCCCCCTCAGAGTCCTCGTGTTCCAGATGCCGGCTGAGGATCGGGATGAGGGTGATGGTGAGATACGCCCCGGCCAGCAGATAGTTGAGGAAATCGGGGATGAGGAAGGCCTGGCGGTAGAGGTCGCCGTCGGTGTTGACACCGATCAGCGTGGCGAGGAGCGCCTCACGCCCGAGGCCGAGGAGACGGGAGATGAGGATGCTCGCCGAGATCACCGCGGCGGCCGCACCCATCTTGAGCGGCCGGCTCATGACCCCCCCTCCCGTAGCTGATCGACGACGTGGTCTGGGACCACCAGATCCCCGTACCCCGTGCCGAGCTCGAGCCCCGGCTTGTACGATCCGTGGTAGTCGCTGCCTCCGGATGCGACGAGCCCGAAGCGCCGGGCAAGGTCGGCATAACCCTCACGCTCGTGGCGGTGATAGGCGGCATACATCGCCTCCAGACCGACCAGTCCCGCCGAGCGGAGCCGGACCAATACGTCGGCCATCTCATGAGAGCGATTGATCCCAAGGGTGTGGGGGTGGGCCAGAACCGGAACCCCGCCCGAATCGCGAGCGAGACCGATCGCCTCTTCGGGGGAGAGACGTGGCCTTGCGGCGTATGCGGGCCGGCCCGTCCCCAACCACAGGTCGAAGGCCTCGGCGACCGACTCGACATAGCCCTTCCGCATCATCACCGCGGCGATATGCGGTCTTCCCACCGAGCCGCCCCCTGACTGCTCAATCACCTCCTCGAGAGTCACGGGCATCCCCAGATCGGTCAGTGCTTCGACGATGGCGGCGTTGCGCCCGCCACGCCCATCTTGGAGCCCTCCCAGCCGGTCCTGGAGTGGCCCCGGGCCCGGTTCCAACCAGAGGACCACCAGATGCATGCCCCCGAGGTAATCGAGTGAGATCTCTGTCCCGGAGATGAGATTGATGCCGCTTCTCTCTGCCGAATCGCGCGCCTCCGAGATGCCTTCGAGAGTGTCGTGGTCGGTGAGTGCCAGCACGCTGAGACCGAGGCCAACCGCCATATCGACGAGGGCGGACGGGGACTCCGATCCGTCGGAGGCCGTGGAATGGGTGTGGAGGTCGACGGCCATTGATTCTCAGACAAGGATGATGGCCCGCTGGGCCCTCAAGATCCGGTTACGTCGACCGTGGCTCGCTCGATATAGACAGTCTCCAGCGGGAGGCTCTGCTCGGTCGAACCCGGTCGGACCGCTGTCTCGACGGCGGCAATCGTCTCGAGGGTGTCCTGCCCCGATACCACCTCGCCGAGGAGATTGAACTGGGGATTGAGCGCCGAGGCGGCGTCCCCGATGAGGATGAAGAATTGACTTCCCGTTGTCCCGCTGCCCACGTTGTCCATCATCACCATGTCCGGGGCCAACACGAGATCGTCGGGGGGGAACTCGTCGGCGATCCGGTAACCAGGGCCGCCACTTCCGTTTGCCTCGGGGTCGCCGGAGAAGACCCTGAAATCCTGGACGATGCGGTAGAACACCTGTCCGTCGAAGAACCCCTCACGAACGAGGAACACAAAGGAGTTGGCCGTCACCGGGGAGGCAGCCGGATCGAGTTCGATTTCGATGTCACCACATGAGGTTTCCAGGGTGACCGTGACCGTGGACTCAGGGGTGACGTCGGTCTGTGGCTCGGGGGCGGCAAAGGTGAGAACCGGCTCTGGATCGGGCTGTTCGGCGCCGCACGCCGTTGGCTGGTCGCGAAACCCCTCATAGCCACCGGGGAGGTCGCCCTCGTCGCTGCCGAAGTAGGCGCCGGCGACGACTATCCCGACCACCACCACACCGAACACCAGGGCAGTCCCGAGCCGGCGCCCCAGCTCCTTACGGGCCTCCTGCTTCTTCTCGGCCTCTCTCTTGGCGGCGCGCTGCTCCTTTTGACGCCTGCGTCTATCGGTCATGGCGGAGCGACTCTAGGCACGAGCCTTGTGCAATCCCGAGGCCGGTGTTCGTGTTTGGCGGGGAAACGTTCCAAACTGTTGTCATGTCCCTGGTCGTCCAGAAATTCGGCGGAACCTCCTTGGCGGACGCAGTCCGAATCAGGGCAGTGGCCGACCGCGTGGAGTCGACGCGCAGAGAGGGCCACGATGTCGTTGTGGTCGTCTCCGCCATGGGCGAGACCACCGACCAGTTGGTGGCCCTGGCCGCCGAGGTGAGCGAGGACCCGTCGCCGCGGGAGATGGACATGCTGCTGAGCGCCGGGGAGCGGATCTCAATGGCGTTGCTCTCGATCAGCCTCAATTCACGAGGAATTCCCGCCGTCAGTTACACCGGTTCACAGGCCGGCATCCTCACCGATTCCTCCCACGGATCGGCCAAGATCCTCGATATTCGAGGGACCAGAGTCCGGGACAGCCTGGCCCAGGGGAGGGTGGTGATCGTGGCCGGCTTCCAGGGGGTGGATCCCGAGTCGAAGGAGATAACCACCCTAGGACGGGGTGGGTCCGACGCCACCGCCGTCGCCCTCGCCGCGGCGCTGGGCGCGGACAGTGTCGAGATCTATACCGATGTCGACGGGGTGTTCACCGCGGATCCGCGGATGGTGCCCGATGCAATGAAACTCGACGAGATTCCCTTCGATGAGATGCTCGAGCTCTCCGCCGGCGGCGCCGGCGTCCTCATGTCACGGGCGGTCGAGTTCGGGCGCAACTTCGAAATACCGATTCACGTCAAATCCTCGTTCCACGATGGCGAAGGTACCTGGGTCCGCGAGTCCCCGATGGAGCAAGCCATCGTGAGCGGCATCGCCCACGACAGGTCCGAGGCGAAGGTGACGGTGAACCGGGTGCCCGACCGTCCAGGGGTCGCCGCGGCCCTCTTCGGGTCGCTGGCCGCGGCGGGGGTCAATGTCGACATGATCGTTCAAAACGTCTCACATGACGGCAGCACAGACATCAGCTTCACCGTGCCACGCGCCAACCTGGTCGACGCGGAGCGGATCGCCAAGCAGGTGGCGGATGAGATCGATGCCGAGTCGGTGGACGTGGATGCAGACATCGCCAAGGTCTCTCTAGTCGGAGCAGGGATGAAATCCCATCCCGGTGTCGCCGCCAAGGTGTTCGAGACCCTGGCTTCGGCTGGCATCAACATCGAGATGATCTCCACCTCCACCATCCGGATCTCATGTGTGGTCAGGGCCGATGAGGTCGAGGAAGCGGTGCAAGCGCTTCACACTGCTTTCGACCCTCCGGCAACCTATGAGGAGGTGGGGGCTTGAGCGACCGGGTTGTGGCGGTGGTGGGGGCGACAGGCGCAGTGGGCCGCACGATGACGGCCATACTCGAGTCGCGGGATTTCGCCTTGGGATCTTTGCGTCTCATGGCGTCGGAGCGCTCCGCCGGTTCCGTCATCGACACCAGGTGGGGTGACGTCGAGATCGAGGATCTCGCCTCCGCCGATCCGTGGGGCATCGATATCGCTCTTTTCTCTGCCGGTGGTGATCGCTCCAGGGCTCACGCTGGCCGATTTGCCGATGCCGGTGCGGTCGTCATCGACAACTCCTCCGCCTTCCGGATGGACCCGCTTGTCCCTCTGATCGTCGCCGGGGTGAACGACGCCGCGGTCGGCGCTCATCGCGGGATCATCGCCAACCCCAACTGCACAACCATGACGTTGATGATGGCGGCCGGCCCTCTGCATCGGGCGGCCGGCCTTCGCAGCATGGTGGCCACGTCATACCAATCGGTTTCTGGCTCCGGTCAGCAGGGTGTGGTCGAGCTGATAGAGCAGACCGATCTCCTCCGCCCCGACCTCGACGCCTTGATGACCGGCGGGTGGGAGGATCCGAGACCGTCGCTCTACGCCAGGCCGATCGGCTTCAACGTCCTGCCGCTGGCAGGGTCGCTTGCCGAGCAGGGGTACACAGACGAGGAATGGAAGCTGGTCAATGAGTCGAGGAAGATCCTCGACATTCCGGGCCTCCATGTGGAGCCGACCTGTGTTCGGGTGCCGGTGTTGGTGGGTCACGGTGTGGTTGCTTCACTTCGCTTCGAGCGCCCGATCGAGCCGGACGAGGCGATCGAGATCCTCGAGGCGGCGCCAGGGGTCCGGGTTTGGGCCGACAAGGTGCCCACCCCTCTGGACTCAGCCGGGATCGACGACGTGCTGGTGGGTCGGGTCCGCCCCACGGTGGGTCACCCGGGCGGCATCAACCTCTGGGTAGTCGGCGACAACTTGCGCAAGGGCGCCGCGCTCAACGCAGTTCAGATCGCCGAGTTGCTCTAGCCCGGGGGCGGTCCGTCGGTCGGTCCGTCGTCCCGGAGCAGGGCGGACATGCGGCGTCGCAGGAGTGGTGGGGCGTTGCGCAACCCCAGGTCGAGGGCGAATCGGGCATCGTCGGTCACGTCGAGGATGATCTCCTCCCCTTCGGCACGGACGTGGAACCCGTCGGGCAAAGCAGAGATCCGTATCTCGTCGCGCGCCCAATCACCGACCTCGATCTCCCCCGCCATCATGGTGAGGCGATCGTCGCTGAGGTCGATCAGGACACTGATCGGTGCTTCGTCGGTTCCGTCCAGTCGGAGCCGGGCGTCATAGGCGGTCATCATCCTCCCCTGAGCTGTCTGCGCCAGCGAGATAAGAGTATCCGGGGTTTGCCGCGAGGAAAGAGGTTCTTTCTGCAACGGAATCGGATTGGTTCCTTCCCTCGCCTACCATTCGAGGCTCAATCGGGACGTGGCGCAGCTTGGTAGCGCGCAGCGTTCGGGACGCTGAGGTCGTCGGTTCGAATCCGGCCGTCCCGACTCAGAAACCCAGGTCAGGGCTATTCGCAAGTGGCCCTGATCGGCGTCCAGGCTCCATCGCGCGTTCGATACCGGGCTCGAAGTTCGTCTTCTAATCGGCCGGAGTGGCCGCTCCGAACCAAGTGGTGAGTGCTCGAGGCAGCTCTGGGTCCGTGAGGTCTCCCGCCCAGGCGACATATCCGTCGGGTCGGATCAGCGCAGCCGCGGGAGCATCGACCTCGCCGAGGACCGGGAGTTCCCACACGCCATCGTGCTTGGCGTCGACCAAGCGGAGTCGATTCGCCCAAGGAGAAATGTCGAAACCGCCGGGTTCACCGAGGTTGAGGAGCACGGGCCGGGCGTCGTGCAGCAGGGCGAAGACACCGGTGGGACCGTCGGTGGTGCGCAGGTCGAGGTCGGGCATGCGCCGCCCGAGCAGCGGGTGTCCCTCGCCGAGGTCGTAGTGGATGTCGAGACCGGAGATCATGCCGGCGATGCGCCTGCGCGGCTCG
>Ga0299907_10000428_pt1 | contig 20235 bp, 19 predicted proteins | sample RVTome_16_FD_198680 | JGI IMG/M metagenome (GOLD analysis project Ga0299907, IMG submission 198680) | Soil microbial communities from uranium-contaminated site in the Upper Colorado River Basin, Wyoming, United States - RVT152D67 (version 2) ...
AGCCGGTCTTGGCCGGCGATTTGGTCCGCTATTGGGGTGAGCCGGTGGCGATTGTCGCCGCCGTGGACGAGGACACCGCCCGTCGTGCTGCGGCGGCCGTGGACGTGCAATACGAAGTGCTCCGCCCTTTGGTCGATCCGGAGGAGGCGGACGAGGTCGATGCAGTGTTCCGTCGCATGAGGATCCGGCGCGGAGACCAGGCAGCCTCAGGCATCGTGACCGTCGAGGCGTTCTACGAAGTCGGCATGCAGGACCAGGCTCCCCTCGGCCCTGAAGCCGGACTTGCCGTTCCCGACGGCACTGGCGGAGTCGACCTCTACGCCACCAGTCAATTCGTCCACGTCGACCAGGAACAGGTCGTGGCCAGTCTTGGGCTTCGATCCGATCAGGTTCGAGCCCACCCGACCGGCATCGGGGGCGCGTTCGGCGCACGGGAGGACGTCAACCTCCACATCCACTTGTGCATGCTGGCTCTCTACACCGACAAGCCCGTCAAGATGGTTTATGACCGCTCCGAGTCGTTTGCCGGGCACGTCCACCGTCATCCTGCACGCATGTGGTACCGGCACGAGGCTGACGAGGAAGGGCGTCTCGTCAGGGTCGAGGCGAGGATCCTCATCGACGGTGGCGCCTACGCCTCTACCACCTCGGCGGTGCTGGCCAATGCGTGTTACTTCGCAGTCGGCCCCTACCGATGTGACTCCGTGGCCGTCGACGGTGCTGGCACGCGCACCAACAACCCGCCCTGTGGGGCCATGCGTGGGTTTGGCGCAGTCCAAGTGTGCGTGGCCTACGAGGCCCAGATGGACAAGCTGGCAGCGAGATTGGAGCTCGACCCGCTTGAAATCCGTCGTCGCAACGCCTTGGCCACCGGTGACGTCCTGGCGACGACCGGTCAGCGGATCGAAACCCCCCTTCCTGTGATCGATGTCATCGACTCCTTGGCCGCGATGCCCATTACCACATCGGACAGTTCTCCTCTTCCTGGTGGGAGTGGTCTCACTACCGAGCGACATCACGTCGAGCGCGGCATTGGCTACGCCCTCGGCCTGAAGAATCTTGGCTTCTCCGAAGGCTTCGACGACTACGCCCAGGCCCGGGTGCGTCTCACCGAGGAAGGTGCCGTGGTGGAAACCGCCGCCATCGAAGTCGGTCAGGGCCTGGTCACGGTTCTCGCCCAGCTCGCCCGATCAGGCTTGGGAGTCAGCGAGGCAATTGTCCGGCATGTCGACACGTCGCTCATCGATTCGGCCGGCTCGACCTCGGCCTCTCGACAGACCCAGATCTCGGGTGGTGCCACGCTGCAAGCGGCGACTCAGCTCAGGGAGCGGATCCTCACCCATCACGACGCTGATGACCTCACCGATGACGGTGCCTGGCGCGATGGTGACGTCATCGTGCCGATGGCCGTTCTCGCCGGTGAGGGATGGGAGGAGACCGTCACCTTCCGTCATCCGGCTACAGAACCGCCCGACGATGACGGCCAGGGTGTGGTCCATGCCGACTTCGCCGTTGCCGGCCATCGGGCCGTGGTCGATGTCGACCCGGAGTTGGGATTGGTCAGCGTCGTCAGGGTCGACACCGCTCAGGACGTCGGCAGGGCGCTCAATCCTCAGTCGGTGAGGGGCCAAATCGAGGGTGGGATTCTCCAGGGTGTCGGTCTGGCGATCATGGAAGAGCTGGTTTTAGATGGTGGGGTAATCAAGAACCCGAACTTCACCGACTACCTGCTTCCCACCATCCTCGATGCCCCCGACGTCGAGGCTCTCCTAATCGAACAGGATGGGTCCTGGGGACCCTTCGGAGCCAAGGGTGTCGGTGAGCCGCCGACGATCTCATCGACCGCCGCCGTGCTCGCCGCCATCCGGCACGCCACCGGCAAGGAGGTCAACAGGGCGCCCGCTCGCCCCCAGGACATCGCCCTGTAGGTGTACTGGCTCTTTCTTTCCTCAGGTAGTACGACCCGGATATGGGTCTCTCCGTCTCGAGAAGATCTCGAGACGGAAAGACCCATCCGTTCTCGAGGTAGTGGGACCCGTATACGGGCCCCACTACCTGAGGAAAGCAACAGCAGGTTCGACGTTGTAGCGTCAGCGGATGGAAGAGTTCATCCGAAAGCTGCCCAAGGCTGAGCTGCACATCCACATCGAAGGCACGCTCGAGCCACAGCTGATGTTCGATCTTGCGCAACGCAACGGCTACGACCTCCCTTTTGCCGATGTAGCCTCCGTGGCGGCGGCGTATAGGTTCCGCAACCTCCAGTCGTTTCTCGACATCTACTACCGGGGGGCCGCCGTTCTCCAGACCCCGCAGGACTTCTACGAATTGATCACCGCCTACTTTGATCGCGCTGCGGACGACGGGTTGAGACATGCCGAGATCTTCTTCGACCCCCAGACCCATACCGAGCGGGGAGTCGGCTTTGAGATATTCATGGATGGGTTTCGCTCAGGCATGGCCGATGCCAAATCTCGTCACGGCATCTCTTCAGATCTGATCCTTTGTTTCCTCCGCCATCTCGGCGCTGAAGCTGCCTTGGGCACCATGCAGGAGGCCGAGGCCTTTCTCGAAGGTGTGATCGCGGTGGGTCTGGACTCGTCCGAGGTTGGCTACCCACCCGAGCTGTATGCCGACTCCTTCGCACATGCTCGTTCGCTGGGCCTACGCACTGTTGCCCATGCCGGTGAAGAGGGACCGCCTGAATATGTGAGTGGAGCCCTCGATGTGCTTGGTGTGGAACGGATCGACCACGGGGTGCGCAGCCTCGAAGATCCCCAACTGGTGGATCGTCTTCGTCGGGAGCGAATCCCGCTGACGGTCTGTCCCCTCTCCAATGTCGCTCTTCGCGTGGTCGATAGATTGGCCGATCACCCACTGCCGGAGATGATGGAGGCGGATCTCCTGGTCAGCGTCAATTCCGACGACCCTGCTTATTTCGGCGGTTATGTCGGTGAGAACTATTTCGCACTCGCCGACGATCTCGGCTTTGGGGAGCAACGTTTGGCGATGCTGGCCGCCAACTCGATCGAGTCGTCATTTCTCGACGACGATCGCAAGAAGGAGCTGTTCGCCGAGCTCGAATCCGTCGCTCCCTAAGGGTGTGACACTAGAGAGGCACGAGGGCGAGCTGTCTCGACAGGCCGACGGGACGTCCGTCTTCGTCCCAGATCTCGCCGTCCTCCTCCAACATCCCCCCGGTCACGAAGCGGGTGGCGAATCGACATGCCAGCCAGCCACTCGGGTTCGGGTTCCTCACTTGAACGGTCAGATGGATAGTCGGCGTCCAACCTATTGGGAGACTGGAATTGAAAATCGCAGGGGGAAATGCGTCGGTCGCCAGGACAACTGCGTGCGCGTCCATCTCCTCCCCGTTTCGCAAGCGGAACCAACCCCTCATCACCGGCTCCCCGCTCTTCTTCCCGTCAGCGACCCCCGCATCATCGGGATGAATCCTCACGTCGACCTTCCCGGTGAAAGGTGGCGGCAATGGGGCGGAGTCTGCAGGCTCGGCACGGACACACTCCTCCGGTGATGGCAGTCGCGGTGGATCTGCGATGATCAAGTCACCCGCAAAGCCATCGTGGTCTGGGTTTTGGAGAACTGCGGTCACCGTCAGCAGCTGTCTGTCGCCACGTGACAGCTTGGCCCGCAGTGTGGACAGGGACCGACCCTCCTTTAGAGTTGCGACGTCGATCGAGACCGGTCCGGCGCTGGTCGCGTTCAGATAATGCCCGGTTGAGGACACGAGAAGCCGCCCTCCCGACTCGACTTCCATCGCCCTGGTGGCGATGGCCATGAGATATCCGCCGTTGGAAACTCCGAATATGTCCCAACCTTCATGGACTTCGGCGGTCCAACTGCCCGGACTGCCACTAATGGCACTAGCGTCTCGAAAGCTCATCGCAAAATGACGTCGTCGCGATCGGTCACGGTTCCGATGGTCCTCGGCTCGTGCGGCGAAACCGCACTGGAAACGACCGACTCGGCATCGGGATCCACCACGAGGCAGAAGCCAATGCCCAGATTGAAGGTGCGACGCATCTCCTCTTCGGCCACGCCGCGTTCGGCGATCATCCCGAATACGTCTGGTCGGTCCCATGCGTTGGTGTCGATCTCGGCACCCAACCCGTCGGGAATGGAACGGGCCAGATTGGCGACGAGGCCTCCACCGGTGACGTGGGCGGCCGAGTGGACTCCGCCAGTTGCAGCCGCCTCGAGAACTGCCGGGGAGTAGATGACGGAGGGCTGCAGCAGCGTCTCGGCATGTTCGATGATCTCGTCTCCCATCACCGCCCGGATCAGCGAGAAACCGTTGGAGCGCACATTGGGTGATCGGAGGCCGATGACGACATCGCCCCGCTTTACCCGGGCTGAGTCGAGTGCTTCGCCAGATTCCACCACTCCCATGACTGCGCCGGCGAGGTCGATTGCGTCGGCATCCATGACTCCGGGGTGTTCCGCCGTCTCCCCGCCGAGCAGGGGGCAGGCAGACTCGATACACGCCGCGGCCACCGATTCCACGATGATCCGGTCCCGGGTCGGCCGGAGTGATCCCACGGCCAGATAGTCGACAAAACCGAGCGGCTGTGCCCCGGCGGCGGCCAGATCGTCCACACACATCGCCACCACGTCGAATCCGACACCCTCCCATCGATCAGCGCGTCGTGCTACCTCGAGTTTGGTGCCCACCCCATCTGTTGACATCATCAGTACCGGATCATCGAAACCGGCGGGGAGGCGAACACCAGCGGCAAACCCGCCAAAACCGCCCAAAACGTCGGTCTTCCACGTATCGGTGACCGTGGCAGCGATGGCATCGATGTGCCGATCTGCTGCCTCGAGATCGACCCCCGATTGTCGATACGACGTCACGCCTATTGTCGTTCCAACTGGAATTTGTCTGCCGTCTCGGGCACGGCTGTGGGGTACTTGCCGCTGAGACACGCGGTGCAGAACCCGGCGTCGGCGACACCTGTTGCCTCCAGCAGACCATCCAGCGAGAGATACCCGAGTGAATCGGCTCCGAGGTGCTCCTTGATCTGGTCGACGTGCATGTGCGCCGCTATCAGCGTCGATCGATCGGAGGTGTCCATGCCATAGAAACACGGCCATCGGTAGGGGGGCGAGGAGACTCTCAGGTGCACTTCGCGCGCTCCGGCGTCTCGGACCATGGACACCAGTTGTCTGGTGGTCGAGCCACGGACGATGGAGTCGTCGACGAGCACCACTCGCTTGCCGTCGAGACTCTCCGGGATCGGATTGAGCTTGAGGCGGATTCCCTGGTCACGGAGCAGTTGCGTCGGTTCGATGAAAGTCCTTCCGACGTATCTGTTCTTCACGAGGCCGTCTGTGTATGGGATACCGCTGGCATTGGCGAAACCCTGGGCGGCGGGAATCCCCGACTCCGGCACCGGGACGACGATGTCGGCGTCTGCGGGATGCTCCTCGGAGAGAACGCGGCCCATCGCGTGGCGGGCACCCTGGATCGAGCGGCCGTAGATGTGGGTGTCCGGGCGGGAGAAGTAGACGAACTCGAACACACAGAGACCGGGGTTGATCTCGGGGAAGGGGTAGTAGGACTTGGGCCCGCCGGCATCGATCACCACCATCTCACCCGGCGAGACCTCGCGTACGAAACTTGCTCCGACAATGTCGAGCGCCGAGGACTCCGATGCGATCACCCATCCTCCCTCTTTGATCGAGCCCAGGCAGAGGGGCCGGAACCCGTGCGGGTCGCGTAATCCGACGATGCGCCCCTGGTCCATTATCACCAGGGAGAAGGCACCCTCCCAGGTGGGGGCGACCTTCATGAGGGCGAGTTCGAGACCCCGAGCATCGGATCGGTTGTCGTCGACGGCTCGAGCAAGTCCTTCTGCCATGAGATCCGAGTCGGTGGTGGCACCTCGAATCCCCAACGATCGCGCCAGCTCCTCAGTGTTGGTCAGGTTGCCGTTGTGCCCCAGGGCGACAGACGTGTGGCCGGCTTGCCGGTGCGCCGGTTGCGCGTTCGCCCAATTGTTGGAGCCGGTCGTCGAATAGCGGGTGTGCCCGATGCCCAACAGCCCATCGAGCCCGGCGAGGGTGGGTTCGTCGAAGACCTGGTTCACCAAACCGAGGTCTTTGAAGACCGTGACAGTTTCACCGTCGGAGGTGGCGATCCCCGCTGACTCCTGGCCGCGGTGCTGGAGGGCAAAGAGGCCGAAGTAGAGGAGATGGGATACCCGCTGCGTGGTCGAGTAGGCGGCTATGACTCCGCAGGCCTCGCGGGGCGCATCCTGAAACGAAACACTGGCCTCCTCGGGCACATTGGGATACTAAGGCAGTAGTCGGACAGTTCACAGTTCCGCCGGCGACTTTCAGCCGAGAATTTCGCGATAGGCGACGACAAGCTCGAGATAGTGATCGACTCCCTCATCAGCACGGGCGATCTCGTCGTCGGTGAGGTCTCTGATGGGCTTTGCCGGGACACCCATCGCCAGAGTCCACGGTGGGATGGCCGAACCCTCGGTCAGCACCGATCCCGCCGCCAGCCACGCGCCCTCGCCGACCGTCGAGCGGTGCAGGATCTTCGCCCCAATTCCGATCAACGCTCGTGCTCCGACGGTGGCCCCATGAACCACGGCATTGTGCCCGATCGTGACCCGCTCACCAACGAGACAGCCAGCTCCCTCGTCGCAATGGACGACCGCGTTGTCCTGGACGTTAGACCCGGCGCCGATCTCGATTCGATCCAGCTCGGCCCTGAGCACAGCCCCGAATAGGACGAAGACGTCGGCGTCGATGACGACGTCACCGTCCGGGCGCCGGGGGCAATCAGGGCGTCGGGATGGATCTTGGGCTCGGCAATGAAAGGTCTCTTCAACTTGGTTGTGACTCCGCTTCCGCCACCGACACGATGCGCTGCCGGATGGTGGATGCCGGCGCCCAACCTCGTGCCAGAAGGACGAGACGGCCGTCTTCGAGCTCTCCGACCAGAGTGGGGAATCCCGAGATTCCCCAGTTGCGCGAGCGGGAGAAGTCTCCCCAGGCACGATTTTTGGCTTCTTCAGTTGGCAGAGCCCCGCCAAAGGTCTCGCGGTCGATGTCGTAGCCGTTGGCGAGGGCGGCCAGTGTCTCGAAGTCTGTGACATCCTCACCGCGCCCGTAGAACGCCATCTGTACGTCGGTGAAATAGTTGAGAGTGTCAGTCGGATTCATCTCCCTCATCTGGGTCACGGCAATCGCCGCGGGCTCGGTGTCGTAGACCCAGCCGTCGCGTCGCTCGAGGAATTCGGTATCGAATGGCTGACCGGTGCGTTCTCCAATCTCCACCCAGTGGTGACTCAGGAAATCGGCCATTCGGTCGTCGAGCACCTCCGCCATGGGGCCCGGTCTCAGCCCGCCCACGACGACCTCAACAGGCAAGTCCTCGGCCAACGACTCGATCTCGGGTGCGAAACCCCAGCACCACGAGCACATTGGGTCGCCGACATAAATGAGCCCGGTAATTCTGTCGCCCATGTATGCCAACCTTATGCGCGAGGCGAATGACTGACGTCACCACTGCGGTAGAGCGGGCATTCCGCGACTCCTATGGGATGGTCGTGGCCAGCCTGTCGCGCCAGATGCGTGACATCGACCTGGCTGAGGAGGCGATCCAGGATGCTTTTGCCGAGGCGATGCGGTCATGGCCCGAGACCGGGATCCCGGTGAATCCGGGAGGCTGGATAGCTGCGGTGTCCCGTCGGCGGGCTATCGACCGGATCCGGCGCGAGCAGACCTACGCAAGGAAGAAGGATTTGCTTGCCAGTCTGGAAAAGGTTGATGCCGAGCGACCTCCGATGTTTGGACCCGCCGTCGCCGACGACCGGCTTCAGATGATTTTCGCGTGTTGTCACCCGGCTTTGGACAGGGACAAACAGGTGGCCCTGACACTGCGGACCTTGGGTGGCCTCACCACGCGGGAGATCGCCGATGCCTTCCTCGTGTCCGAGGCCACGATGGCCCAACGTCTCGTTCGGGCGAAGACGAAGATCCGGCACGCCGGCATCCCCTTTGCGGTGCCATCCGATGAGGACTTGGTGGATCGGCTCGACGCGGTGTTGTCGGTGGTCTATCTGATCTTCAATGAGGGCTATTTCGCCACATCCGGGGAGAGTGTGATTCGCGACGAGCTAGCCACCTCTGCCATCGAATTGGCCAGGTTGTTGACCCGATTGCTCCCCTGGTCCACCGAGTGCCAGGGTCTCCTGGCTCTCATGCTGCTGCAACACTCCCGACGGGTGACACGAGTCGATCAAGTAGGAGACCTGATCCTCCTCGAAGACCAGGATCGCAGCCTGTGGGACGCCGACGAGATCGAGGAGGGGCTCGCCCTGGTGGCCGGTCTGGAAGACGCCGCGGACCAGTACGGCATTCAGGCGGCGATCGCAGCCTGCCACTCTTCCGCCCGGTCATGGGAAGACACCGACTGGGCTCGGATCGTGCATCTCTACGACCGTCTGTGGCCGTTGACCGGGTCACCTGTCGTGGCTCTCAATCGGGCGGTTGCTGTCGGCCAGGCCAAAGGGGCTCGCGCAGGTCTCGATGCGATGCTGGGTGTCGACCTCGATGGATATCACGCTTTCCATACCGTTCGAGGGGAGCTGCTTCGCCGGAGCGGCGACGAGGACGAAGCGCGACACGAGTTCCAGCGAGCCCTCGAGCTCATCTCCAATGAGGCAGAGCGCCGTTTGGTGCAATCACGACTTGAATCGCTCTCGACCTGATGGCTAGCCGTATGCGGTTTGGGCGCTGTCTAGAGCCTCTGGTGTGTCGACGCTGAACCAGGATCGTCCATCTTCACCCCAGCTACGCCAATCATGAGGGGTCACCGGGCGGAAGGACACCCTGTCGAGCAGAGTCTGAATCGAACCGCCCACAGCTGCTTCGTCCATCGCTGCCTCCGCTATGGCCGTCGGGTAGATGGCACAGGTCACCTGGCGAACACCGGTTTCGTCAACGGGGACGACTGCCAGATCGGATTCGATGGCAACGAGGTCTCGCAGGAAAGCCCGTCTCACGAACGGATGGTCGACGGCTACGAGAGCCACACGCTCGGCCGCCGTTCTGGTGAGCGCCGTGGCGACTCCCGCCAACGGCCCTTCGGCGTGGACCGAGTCCGGCCAGCATTCCCAGCCATCCCGATCCGGTCCGAGGAGAACGATGTGATCGGTGATTACAGCGAGGGCGGTGGCAACGTGGTCGAGCATGGTTGCCCCGGCGACGACCACGTCTGACTTGTCGCGGCCCATCCGGGTGCTTCGCCCCCCGGTGAGTACTGCGCCGAGCGGTTCGGTCACCACGGGTGGAGGCTACGACAATTCGGTGTAGCGGTCGATGATGGCGAGTCTGTCTTGGAGCTCGTCCAACTCGGCATCGAGACCGAGCTTGCGATATCTCTCGACTGCATCAGCCACCTCTGCTCTCTCTCGGGCCACGATGGCTGTGATTTCCTCATCGGTTAGGTTCCTTCGCGGCTGGTCGTGGTTCAGTCCGATCAGGGCTTCAGCCGAGGGCTCAGCAGCGACAGCTTCGGCGTTCTCGATCGCCGCTATGAGCGTCCTGATCATGCTGATCTCGATCTTGTCGCGGGAGCGAATCGCGGCAACGAGGTCCTGACGAAGTCGTTTCCGCGTGCTCAATCGCCCAACGCAACTTCGAGATGACGGGCGGTCTCGATCCAGGGATGGTCGAGTGGCACGTTCTTGGTTTGACCGGCGATCTTCTTCAGCGGCACGGGTTCGGTGGTCTCTCCACGTGCGGCGACCAAAACGCCATGCAGACCCTCGGCGATGTAGTCGGCACATGCAGTGCCCAACCTCGTCGCGAGGAGACGGTCGGCCGGGGTAGGCGTGCCACCTCTCTGCACATGACCGAGAATCGTGATCCGGGATTCCAGCCCGGTGAGTTCTGCCAGGGTCGAGGCGAGCTGAACGGTGCCGCCGGATCGGGTGGACTCGAGCTCTCGCAGCTTCGCCTTGATCGCCTTACGTTCGGTCCGGCCGGCAACTTCCATCTGTTTCGACATCGAGGCCCGTAGAGCAGCATCCCGCTTAGAGATCGCCCCCTCGGCGACCGCGACGATCGAGAAAGTCGACCCTGCAGCCTGTCTCTCCGAGATAGCCGAAGCGATGGCTCCGACGTCGTAGGGGATCTCCGGGATCAAGATGACGTCTGCCCCGCCGGCGAGCCCGGCTCCAAGTGCGAGCCATCCCACACTGTGCCCCATCAGCTCGACCACCATGATCCGGTGGTGGGAGTGGGCCGTGGAGTGGAGACGGTCGATGGCCTCGGTGGCGATGTACATCGCCGTATCGAAGCCAAACGTGGTGTCGGTCCCAACTACGTCGTTGTCGATGGTCTTGGGCAGCGTCAACACTGGAATCCCCACGTCGGCGAGCTTCAACGCATTCCTGGCTGTTCCGCCTCCCCCGAGACAGACCAGGGCATCGAGCTCGTGATCGTCGATCACCCCGCGCATCGTCTCCCGTCCGTCGATCTTCCTTCCGTCACCGACGTCGATCTTGTCCACCTTCACTCGTGATGTTCCCAGGACGGTGCCGCCACGGGTGAGGATCCCGGAGAGGTCGTCGGAGTCGAGATGCTCGTAGCGGTTCTGCATCAACCCCACGAATCCATCCTTGAACCCCAGCACCTCCATTCCATGGGCCCGCTGAGCTGCCTTTCCCACTGCTCTGATCGCTGCGTTCAGGCCGGGGCTGTCACCACCCGCCGTCAGTATTCCGATGGTTCCCGGCATCTGGCGATGGTATCGGCTGACGCCATGTTCGCCGCGAATGAGACATTAGGAAGGGCCGAGGGCGCGCTCCAGGGCGTTGTGCCAGACGTCGGCGCAGTCTGCCAGCGGGGCTGCCGCTCCGTTGATCACGATTTCGTCGCCGCCGACTACGCCGATGCGACGAGCGATATCGACGGGCAGTTCGAGAACACCCGGACGGGCGACCACGAGAAAGCGGTGGGGATCCTCGGAGAAGGGATGCTGAGTCTGCACCCTGGCGCCGATGGCTGAGGCGATGCATATCTCGGCGAGGGCGACGGCAAGTCCACCGTCGGAGATGTCGTGAAGGACCGGGGCAATGTGGGCGAGTTCGGCAGCAATGGCGACGACCCTCTTGGCGACACCCGCATCTGGAGGTGTGGGCATTCCGTGAAGCGAGCCGCGAAGACGCTGGACCGCGGAGGCCGCAAGATTTCCCGTCGGCTCCGGACCCACCTCCCAGATCTCCATTTGCTCGGCGGCGCGGCTCAACCGTGGCGGGTCTGCCGGCATCGGATCGGCCACCCCGAGGAGACCGACCACCGGCGTTGGATTGATGTCCACACCGCCGCTTTCGTTGTAGAAGGAGACGTTGCCGCCGACGACTGGGATCTCCAGCGTCTCGCAGGCCTGGGAAATGCCCTCCACTGACTCCTTGAACTGCCACATGACCTCGGGTTTCTCGGGATTGCCGAAGTTCAGGTTGTCCACCACAGCCAACGGTTTTGCCCCCACTACAGCCACGTTCAGCGCCGCCTCGTAGACGATACGGGCGGAACCGATCCGCGGGTCGAGATAGCAGAGACGCCCGTTGCCGTCGGTGGACACGGCCAGAGCCTTATCGGTCCCTCTCACCCGGAGCAGGTTCCCGTCGGCACCAGGACCGACCACCGTGTTCAGAAACAGCATGTGATCGTATTGAGTGTGGATCCAGCCCGATGACCCTATGCCCGGGTCGGCCAGGAGATCCAGCAGCGTCGCCGGGATGTCTGAGATCGGGTGGTCCCCGGGTTTGGATTGCACTTCGTCGAGCCAGACCGGTCGTTTGGCTGGACGGTCATAGAGGGGAGCGTCGTCGGCCAATGAGGCAGCGGGCACCTCGGCAACCGGCACACCGTGGTGTCGAATCGTGAGCATGTTTCCCGGCTTCACCTCCCCGACGACCGCCGAGTCGATCTCCCACTTCTCGGCGACGGCGAGGACAGTCTCTACATTGTCGGGCTCGACGAAGGCCATCATCCGCTCCTGGGACTCCGACATCAATAGCTCGGGTGCCGTCATCTCCATCTCCCGGGTGTGCACCGCGTCGAGATCGACCTCCATCCCCACTCCGGCGCGACCGGCCGGCTCAGATGTCGCGCAAGAGAGGCCGGCGGCGCCCAGGTCCTGGACACCAACCACCAAACTCTTGTCGTAAAGCTCCAGACAGGCCTCGATGAGCTTCTTCTCCTCGAAGGGGTCGCCGACCTGAACCGCCGGGCGTTTCTCTCCGGACTCGTCGTCGAACGAAGCAGAGGCCAGGACGCTGGCCCCGCCGATCCCGTCACGTCCGGTCGCCTTGCCGAGGAGGATCGCTACCGACCCGGGCTCTCCTGCCGTCCCGAGCACGAGTTGATCGCTGCGGAGTATTCCCAGGCACATCACATTGACCAGGGGATTCCCCGTGTAGCAGTCGTCGAACTCGATCTCGCCGCCGACGGTGGGGACTCCTACAGCGTTGCCGTAGCCAGCGATGCCCGAAACGACACCCTTGAACAGGTAGCGATTTTTCGGCTCGTCGAGGGGTCCGAATCTGATCTGATCCCAGAGGGCGATGGGCCGGGCTCCCATGGTGAATACGTCACGGAGTATGCCTCCGACGCCAGTGGCCGCTCCCTGATAGGGCTCGACGAAGGATGGGTGGTTGTGACTTTCGATGCGTAGGGCAGCTAGCCAGCCGTCTCCGATGTCGACGACACCGGCGTTCTCCCCCGGTCCGACGACGACCCATGGTGCCTCGGTGGGGAATCTGCGCAGATGTTTGCGAGACGATTTGTATGAGCAGTGCTCCGACCACATCACCGAATACATGGCCAATTCGGCGGGTCGTGGATCGCGTTCGAGTAAGTGGACCACCGACTGATATTCGTCGTCCGTCATCCCCAGCTGACGATGAATCGGCTCTTGTGTGGTCGTCATGCCGTGACGGTCGAACCGGCGAGAGCAGTCGAGTGCAAAAAGCTCTCCAAGAGAAGCCGACCGTCGGTGGACCCGAGCAACTCGTCGGTCGCCCGCTCCGGGTGGGGCATCACACCAACCACGTTGCCCGCCGTGTTGGCCACGGCTGCGGCCCGATTCTGGGAACCGTTGGGGTCGCCGACGTAGCGGAGCACCACCCTTCCCTCACCGGAGGGGTCGACCCAGCTTCCTTCATAGGAATTGAGGGGGATGCGGAGGCGCTGACCCGGCCGGGCGGCACGGGTGAGCACGGAGTTGGTGTCTACCACCTCGACTACTTCGAAACGGCAGATGAATGAGAGGTCGCGGTTGGCGATATGGGCACCGGGGATGAGACCTGACTCGCAGAGGATTTGCCACCCATTGCAGATACCGAGAACGGGTGCCCCCGCCGCGGCCATCCGTCCCACCTCTCTCATGGCGGGGGAGAATCGGGCAATTGCACCGGTGCGAAGAGCGTCTCCATGAGCGAAGCCTCCGGGAAGGATCACCCCGTCGAATTCGGCCAGGTCGGTTTCACGGTGCCAGACCAGTTCAACCTCTCCGCCGAGGGCCGACATGGCTTGGACCACGTCGTGCTCGCAGTTCACACCGGGGAATACGACGACCGCCGTCTTCATGACTCCACCTCCACTGCGAAGTCCTCGAGGACGGGGTTGGTCAACAGCTGACGACACATGTCTTCAACTCTCGCTTTGACTTCGTCCGGGTGGTCTCCGTCGACATCCATGTGAATCACCCGGTCAATCCGGACCGACTTGGCTTCGGTGAATCCAAGCTCGTGGAGGGCACGCTTCACCGTCGTCCCCTCGGGGTCGGCGATCTCTGGCCGACGGTCGATGGTGACGGTGACCTTCATCCGGCTCCCAGGTAGTCGTCGAAGCCGTCCCCGGTGATTCGCTCGTAGGCCTCTATGTAGCGGGTACGGGTTCCCTGGACGATCTCATCGGGAAGGTCGGGAGGTGGCGGATTCTTGTCCCAGGGCTGGGTCTCCAACCACTCCCGAACGTACTGTTTGTCGAACGAGGGGATCTCGTCTCCCGGCCGGTACTCGTCTACGGGCCAATAGCGGGAGGAGTCGGGGGTGAGCACTTCGTCGATCAGCAGCAGCTCGTCGTTGGCGTGGCCGAACTCGAATTTGGTGTCCGCAAGGATGACCCCTTTGGCCGCGGCGTATTCGTTGGCCCTGCTGTAGAGGTCGAGGGATCTCTTTCGCAGCTCTTCGTAGAGGGCGTCGCCGAGGATGGCTCTGGCTTGTGCTTCGGTGATGTTCTCATCGTGACCGGTGGCGGCTTTGGTTGCGGGGGTGAAGATTGGCTCGTCGAGCTTGTCAGCCATTTGCAGCCCGCCCGGCAGGTGCTCAGTAGTGGGACCACCACCGTCGCGATACTCCCGCCACGACGATCCGTAGAGGTAGCCGCGGACCACGCACTCCACGGGAATAACCTCTGCGCGCCGCACCACCATGGCCCGGCCGGTGAGCTCTTCATGGTCCTCTTCTCCGATTCCGTCGACGTCGGTGAGGTCGGTGCTCACCAGATGGTTGGGTGTGTCGAGAAGGTCGAAAAAATGAAGACTCAACCCCGTCAGCACACGCCCTTTGTCGGGGATCGTCTGGTTGAGAATGACGTCGTAGGCCGAGATCCGATCTGTGGCCACGAAGAGGAGGTGGTCGGCATCGATCTCGTAGATCTCTCTGACCTTGCCCGATGCGAGATGGGGGAGTGGGACCACGCGGCGGGAGCGTAGCGTCTTGTCGTCATCGTCAGAAGACACTGCCCTAGCCTGCACGACCGTGACTGGATTCGATCGCGATCGTGTCGCTGGTCTCCTGGCCGACGATGCGTATGCAACCGGGCTGGGAATCGAGTTGGTCGAAGTGACCGAAGACGAGATCGTCGTCGCGATGGATGTGACCGAGGCCCACACCAACTTTCTCGGTGGTGGTCACGGGGGTGTCGTGTTCTCTCTGGCCGACTGTGCTCTCTCCCTGGCATCGAACTCGGCAGGCGATCCCGCTCTCGCCATCGACACCCATCTCGTATTGACTGCCGGCAGTCGACCCGGCGACAGGTTGGAGGCACGAATTCGGGAGAGCTCACGTGGTCGGACCCTGGGCACCTACCGGGCGGATGTGACCGTCGGCGGCGGGCGGACCGTGGCGTTGTTCACCGGAACCGTCTTCATCAACCAGGCCTGAGTGGGTTCGGAACGTAGAATTTCGCGGGCTTTGCGTCTTCTGGAGTACATCGTCTTCCATCCCTGGCAGACCGTGACGATCCTGTTGATAGGGACGTTGCTCGGTTTGGGGTCCTTCTACACCTATCAGGTGAGTGCAGCTCTGGACGGTGTTGCGATCGAGGAGTTCGATCCGGGTCTGGCGCGTTCTGCTATTGAGGGTGACACGTCCAGGGGCCGATCGGATCCGACCTCGGACGAGCCGTCATACGACCTCGAGCAGGAGATGGAGTTGATCGCGGCGCGCTTCGCTTCGAATCGTCAGAGTGGCTCGTTCAATGCGTCGGCATTGGGTGAACCGATCGATGACGAGTTGTTCGAGGCGTACCTCCTGGTCGGTAGTGACGCATCGGGTTCGTTAGCCGACACGATCATTCTCGGCCTGATGCCGGCGGACGGGACGCCGCCGATCATGGTGAGTCTTCCTCGCGATCTGTTCGTCTGGAATCTGTGCAAGCAGACTTTCACCCGACTCAACTCGGGTCTCGGAGGGTGCCAGGGCGTGGCGACCGGTTTTGAGCTGTTGGCGATCATGGTCCAGGACTACACCGGGATTCCGATCGACCACCTCGCCCGCATCGACTTCGATGGCTTTGCTCAACTCGTCGATGTCATGGGTGGGATAACCGTTTGTGTCGACTATCCGACCAGAGACGCCAAGTCCCATCTGAGTCTGGAGTCGGCGGGGTGCCGGACGGCTGATGGGAAGACCACCCTGGCTTGGGTACGCTCCCGACATCCCGAACAACTCATCGACGGTCGGTGGCAGGCGGTTAGCGGGTCGGACTTCACCCGACAGGATCACCAGCAGGACGTTTTGTTCCAACTGGCCGGGAAGGCCACCAACCTTTCTGCACCCGGTGCTTTGGCGGATCGGCTCTCCGTGGTGACGTCATCACTGCGTCTCGACTCCTCATGGAATCTGGCGCGGGCAGTGGCCGCCGCCTGGAGCTACCGGGGTATCACAAAGGAATCCGTCGAGCGATTCACCATCTCGGTCAGTGAATACCGGACCTCCTACGGTGCCGAGGTCTTGGTGCCCGCCGAGCCCTTCAAAACCCAACTGGAAACGGTCCACGTTTTCGGACGGAATCGTTCCTAATGCTGTAGGGACCGTATGTGGTCCCTACAGCGTCTCATTCACGAGTGAGGGCAGGTCGGCCCAGGCGATCCAGCCGCTCGAAAACCGGAGCCGCGGTTTCGCTGATTCGCTCGAGAGAGAAGCAGTCGTCCAATTGCTCAACGGTGAGTCGTATGCCCGGGTCGGCACGGAGCAGATCTTTGAGATGGCCCTGGTCGTCCCAGGCCAGCATTGCGTTGCGCTGCACGATGCGATAGGCCTCGTCGCGTCCGAGGCCTGACTCCACGAGAGTCAAGAGCACCGCCTGGCTGAATACGAGGCCCTTGGTCGATTCGAGGTTCGCGCTCATGCGCTCCCCATCGACGACGAGGTCGTCGACCAGACCCTTGAACTTGACCAGCATGTAGTGGAGGGCGATGGAGGCATCGGGCAGGACCACTCGTTCGGCCGACGAGTGGGAGATGTCCCGCTCGTGCCACAGCGCCACGTTTTCCAACCCAACCTGGGCGTAGCCCCGGAGCAGCCGGGCCATCCCCGTCATCCGTTCCGAGAGGATCGGGTTGCGTTTGTGGGGCATCGCCGACGACCCCTTCTGCCCCTTTCCGAAACCCTCGCGCACCTCTCCGACCTCTGAGCGTTGCAGGTGCCTGATCTCTGTCGCCATTCGTTCGATGGAGGCTCCAACCAGGGCCAGGGTCGACAGATATTGGGCGTGGCGGTCACGTGCAGTGACCTGGGAGGAGGCCGATTCGACACCCAAACCCAGACTTTCGCAGACATCAGCCTCGACAGTGGCCGGGACATGGGCGTACGTACCGACTGCACCCGAGACCTTGCCCACGGCCACGGCTTCGCGAGCGGCAACCAGCCGCTCCTCGTCACGAGCCAACTCGAATCCCCAACCAGCCAACTTGAGGCCAAAGGTGGTTGGCTCCGCCCAGATCCCGTGGGTCCGTCCGATCATGAAGGTGTCCCTGTGCTCACGAGCCTTGGCCACCACCGAGGCGCGCAACCCTGCGAGGGCTTTGCCGATCAGATCGGCGGAGTCGCGCAGGAGGATCCCCCCGGCGGTGTCAAGTACGTCCGATGATGTCAGCCCGTAGTGGACCCAGCCGGCGGCTTCGCCACCAGCCGCCTCTCCCAGCAAGTCGACGAAAGCGGCGAGATCGTGGTTGGTGACCGCTTCCCGCTCTGCGACCTCTGCCGGGGTAGGGCAGGCCGCCGTCTCTGTGGCTGCGGCCACGCCTGCGGGGATCTTCCCCAGCGTCTCAAGGAAGTGGAGGACGGCTACCTCGACCTTCTTCCACGTCTCGAGCCGGCGTTGGTCGGACCAGATCTCCCTCATCTCGGGAAGGGTGTAGCGCTCGATCACGGGGTGGATGATGCCACGGCGTTAGTTTGAGTGGGCAATGCGGAAGATCCGAAACGACCAGGCGCTTCGCTACGCCCTTGGTGCGCAGGGCTTCATCGAAGGGCGGCCACAGGGACGGGTCGACGTGCGGCATTTCAGAAGAGTGGTCGATCAGATCCGGCTTGTTCAGCTCGACTCCGTCAACGTTTTCAGCCGCACCCACTACATGCCCTTCTTCTCTCGCATCGGTGCATACGATCGCGAGGCCCTCGACCAGTGGTTGTGGGGATCCGGCGAGATGTTCGAGTACTGGGGACACGAGGCATCGGTGATCCCGGTCGAGCATCACCGGCTCTTCCGCTGGCGGATGGACCGTGCCCTCAAATGGGAACGCCTCCAGGAGCTCGAGCAGAACCATCCGGAGTATATCGACGATGTATATCGACAGGTCGCCGAGCGTGGGCCGCTGCGCACCCGCGACCTCGACGCCCCCGGGCAGCGGGACGGCAACGAGATGTGGGGTTGGTCCGACGGCAAAGTGGCGCTCGAAGCCCTTTTCCTCAAAGGGCTGGTCACGGCCACCGACCGGTCCAACTTCATCCGCATGTACGACCTCCCCGAGCGGGTCATCCCCAGGCATGCCATCGACGCCGTCGATCCCGGGCATGACGAAGCCCTGGGAGAGCTGCTGTTGCTCGCCGCGCGTTCGATGGGAGTAGGCACCGCGGACGATCTCGCCGATTACTACCGGATCCGGATGCCGGCGGCCCGACCAGTCTTGCGTCGGCTGGTGGAGTCCGGCGATCTGGAAGAGGTCGAGGTGGAGGGTTGGGGCAGGCGTGCATACCTCCACCCCGAAGTGCCCCTGCCCCGTTGGGCGCGGGGGACCGCCCTTCTCTCCCCGTTCGACAACCTCATCTGGCACCGGGGCCGGGTGGAGCGACTTTGGGATTTCCACTATCGCATCGAGATCTATGTGCCCGAGTCGAAACGGGTTTATGGCTATTACGTTTTGCCGTTTCTCCTTGACGGTGATCTGGTGGCCCGGGTCGACCTCAAGACGGACCGTCGTCGCAATGCCCTCCAGGTGAGAGGCGCATTCGCGGAGCCCGACATCGACGAGAAGAAGGTGGGGAGGGCTCTTCGAAAGGAACTGGAACTTGTTGCCGACTGGCTCGACCTCGACGACGTCCTCGTCGACCGCAACGGCAACCTGTTCGAGTATCTGTGAGTTCTTCCGTCAGGTGAAAGCGTCGATTCCGGTGATGGCCTGACCCATCACCAGCGTGTGGATCTCGTTGGTGCCCTCGTAGGTGAAAACCGTCTCGAGGTTCGCCATGTGACGGAAGACGGGGTACTCGAGGGTGATGCCGTTGCCACCGAGGATCGATCGGGCGGTGCGTGCCACCTCGAGTGCGTTACGCACGTTGTCGAACTTGCCAAACGACACCTGCTCGGGGGTCAACTTGCCCTCGTCTTTGCGCCGCCCGAGGTGGAGGGCGAGGAGAGTGCCCCGCTGCACCATGACCATCATCTCAACCAGTTTCTTTTGGGTGAGTTGAAACGAGGCAATGGGTTGGTCGAATTGGGTTCGCTCTTTGGCATAATCGAGGGCGGTCTCATAGCAGTCCCGAGCCGATCCGATCGCTCCGAAGGCGATCCCAAATCGGGCCTCGTTGAGACACGACAGTGGCCCACGCATCGAGGCCACTCCCGGCAGAACGAAGTCGTCGGGGACTCTGACGTCGTCGAAAGCCAGCTCCGAAGTCACCGACGCCCGCAAGGATGCCTTCCTTTTGATGTCCTGGGAGGCGAACCCGGGAACGTCGGTGGGGACGATGAACCCCCGAACACCGTCGTCGGTGCGTGCCCAGACGATGGCGATGTCAGCGATCGACCCGTTGGTGATCCACATCTTCGTCCCGTTGATGATCCAATCCGACCCGTCTCTTCGGGCGTTGGTGCGCATGGCGGCTGGATCGGACCCGGAGTCCGGCTCGGTCAGACCGAAACAGCCGATGATCTCGCCTTTGGCCATCCGGGGCAACCAGGTCTCTTTCTGCTCCTCAGATCCGAACCTCCAGATCGGGAACATGGCCAGTGAGCCCTGAACGGAGACGAACGAACGGATGCCCGAGTCTCCCGCTTCCAACTCGAGGCTGGCCAGGCCATATGACGTTGCGGAGGTTCCGGCGCACCCGTATCCCTCGAGATGCATGCCCAGCATGCCCAGCTCCCCGAATTTCCTCGCCAGGTCCTCATGGGGGATGACGCCCTCGTCCCACCAGTCGCCGACGTTTGGCTTGATCTCTTTGCCGACGAACTCACGCACGGTGTCACGGAGCATCCGCTCCTCCTCGCTCAGCAACGAGTCGATGCCGAGAAAGTCGTGGGGATCTGGTTTGTCGAAGGAGATCTCGCTCATGTCGGGCTGATGCTATCCGCCCACACGAAGTTTCACCCCGCCAGGGTCTCCTCGGCGAGGTCTTTGCGATATTGGGCCAGTTTGGCGGTCAACTCCACATCGTCAATCGCGAGGATCGCCACCGC
>Ga0299907_10000429_pt1 | contig 20224 bp, 21 predicted proteins | sample RVTome_16_FD_198680 | JGI IMG/M metagenome (GOLD analysis project Ga0299907, IMG submission 198680) | Soil microbial communities from uranium-contaminated site in the Upper Colorado River Basin, Wyoming, United States - RVT152D67 (version 2) ...
GGAGATGGGGCTGACGAGTGCAGGCCTACGCCGTCCTGCTGATCACCGACGAGTACCCACCGTTCCGACTCAGCTGAGCTCGGGGGCCAGCTGGCTCGATGTCGTCGTCGACTCAGCGGGGGTTCGGCAGCCGGTAGCCCATGCCCCGGACGGTCTGGATGACCTCGTCGCCCAGTTTCTTCCGCAGCGCCCGAACGTAGACCTCGACCACGTTGGAGCCGGGGTCGAAGTCGTATCCCCATACCTGGGAGAGCAGCTGCTCGCGGGAGAGGACCTGGTCGGGATGGCGGAGGAAGGTCTCCAAGAGGCCGAACTCCCGGGCGGTCAGTTCGACCATGCGATCGCCGACCGAGGCGCGTCGGGTGCGGATGTCCAGGGTGACCGCCCCCGCCCGGAGAACCGTCGGCTCCTCGGTCGAGCCGCTCTTCAGCCTCACCCGGATGCGGGCCAGTAGCTCCTCGAAGCGGAAGGGCTTGGTGACGAAGTCGTCGGCCCCGATCTCGAATCCGGTGACGGCGGCGTCGTTCCGGGCGGTGAGGATCACCACCGGGATCCGCTCCCCTCGGCCGCGTATCTCCCGAAGCGCCTCCAAACCGTCGAGTTCGGGGAGGCCGAGGTCGAGGATGGCCAGGTCGAAGTCCTCGTCTCGGGCCATCGACGCCGCGCTTCGCCCATCGGCGACGGAGACCGTTGTGTAGCCGTGGGAGCGGAGACCCTTCTCGAGGAAGGACGCGATCCGAGGCTCGTCCTCCGCGATCAGGATCCTGGCCATCACGGCCTCACCCTGTCGACCATCTTGGTTTTCTTCAGCTCGTCGATCTGGAGCTCCATCGGTGTTGCCCGACCGTCCCGTCCGGGTCGCCCGGGGATGACGATGGTGAAGGTGGCCCCCTCTCCTGGGGCGCTCTCCAACTCGACGCGGCCCCCGTGAGCAGCGGCGATGGTGGTGACGATGGCCAGCCCCAGTCCGGCGCCCTCGGAGCGTCGTCCGAACCGGCCTCGGGCGAACCGCTCGAAGATCCGGTCCCGCTCCGCCGAGTCGACACCCATGCCTGTGTCCCGCACCCACATGCGAGCCGCCCCGCCGTCCCAGCGGCTGCCCATCCCGATGACGGCTCCAGTAGGGGTGTGCTCGACTGCGTTGCGAGCCAGGTTGAGCATCGCTTGGGTTAGTCGTTGCGGGTCGGCACGCACAGTTCCCTCGGCGCAGGCGTCGAGCTGCCAGGTCCGATCGCCGAGCGCCCGCGCCTTGACCAGTAGTTCGGTTGTGATGTCCGCCAGCTCGACCTCCTCGGGTTGGAGGAAGTCGGGCCGCTCCGCCTTGGCCAGGACGAGCAGGTCATCGACGATCCGCGCCATTCGGCTCAACTCGTCCGACACCATTGCCAGGGTCTCGGCGCGTTCCTCGGGGTCGTCGCCCATCACGTCGAGATGACCCCGGATGATGGTGATAGGGGTGCGCAACTCATGGCCGGCGTCGTCGATGAAGGTGCGTTGCGCGATGAACGCCGCCTCCAGCCGATCCAGCATCTCGTTGAAGGTGACGGCCAGCCGAGAGATCTCGTCGTCGCCTTCCACCGGGATTCTCCGGGTCAGGTCACTTTCCCCGATGGCCTCCGCGGCCTCGGTGAGGTCGCGTACTGGGCGAAGCAATCGCCCGGCTACGAACCACGCGATCAGGGTCACCAGCAGTAATACCAACCCGCTGACCGCGGCCTCGACGCGAAGCGCGGTCTCGATCTTGCTGCGTTCTCCACCGGAGAAGTTGGCGACCACGAACACCCCCCGAGTCTCCTCTTCGTAGACCAGGGGCACCGCCAGGTAGTGAACCGGCCCGGCCTCGGTCTCGAGTCGACCCCCCTCACCTCCGGTCAGCGACCCCCACTGATCGACCAGGGCGGGCACGGTGTCCAGCCGCAGGGGCGCTGGCGTGGTCCGGTATGGAGCGCCTTCGACGAAGGTGATGTACACCTCTCCCTCCTCGGGGACGTTGCGATTCAGGAACGTGTCGAAGATGGCTCGGACGTTCTCGCCGAAACGCTCACCGGTGAGCGGGTTGCGCCCGTCGGCCAGTGTTTCCAACTCTTCCCGCTCTTGATGCAGTGACGCCTCGATGTCCTGGTCGAGCGATTGGAGCAACACGGCACGCTGCAGCAGCAGCCCGGCGATGGCCGCGATGGCGAGCAGCACGGCGAAAGAGCCGAGGACCCTGACCCGGAAGCTGGGGCGGAAGTGTCGCCTCTCAGTCATCTTCTGCTTCTTCGTCGTCAACATCATCGAGATCGTCGTCATCAGCGTCAACGTCATCGTCGTCGCCATCGTCCGAGGGCGCCGGAGGAGGTTGGGTCGGGGCCGGACCGAGGGTGGGGGGAGGCACCACGATGGCGCCTCCTGGCACGGTGGTAGTCGACGAGCTCGACGATGTGGGTCCTCCTGGGTCGACGTCCAGGTGGATGGGCTCCACGGGAAGAGGGGGTGACGCGGTCAACGCATCGGTCACGGCATAGCCGATTGCCAGACCGATCAGGGCTGATATGACCACAAAGGCGATTCGCCCCGTGAGACTCATGCGCCAACGATGCCACATGCCGGCGAAGACGAGATGAGGGGAAGATGAGGAATCTCTCATCTCGGTCTCAGGTTGCGCCCATGCCCGGCGGGCAGAATCCCCGCCATGCCCTCCTCACTCCCGACATCCGCAGTGTCGGTCCAGGTCGAGGAGGCGTGGGCACCTGAACTGCGTCTCCTCCTCGGGCCCGAGGCCGGGGAGCTGTTGACTGCCGTTGCCGCCGCCGCCGGTGGGATCCTCGACAGGTGGCGGCCGAGACAGGTGAAGCACCGGCCGCAACGGTCCACGGTGGTCCAGTATCGGGCCAACATGACCTGGCCGGGCGGCGCCTCGACCTCGGAGATTTTCGTTGCCGGCACCGGAGAGGGTGCACCGTCCCATGGTGCTGCGCTCTTCGATGATGGTGAGACTCGTGTGGCGGTCTGGCGCTGGCCCCACGACCCGCTGCTGCCGGGCTTGTCCAATGCCCTCGACCCGGACAAGGTCGCGTCACTTCTCGACGAGCTGGGGATAGATGGGGGAGCGGTGCAACTGCGCACCCGCGCCTATCGCCCCGGTAGGCGGGCAGTCGTCGAGGCTACCGGGCGCAGGGGACGCCTCTTCCTGAAGGTCATGCGACCGGCCCGAGGCGAGGAGCTCCACGGGCTCCATCGGGCGCTTTCCCAGCATCTTCCCGTCCCGCACAGCCTGGGTTGGACCGATGACGGCGTGGTCGTCTTGGCGGCCAGGCCGGGACAGACGCTGCGCCATGCCCTACGGACGAGCAGCCAGGCCCTGCCCCCACCCCAAGCCATGATCGCCCTGCTCGACGGTCTCCCCACCGACCTCGCCGCCCGGCCCCCCAACCGGGACCTCCTCTCGGCCGCCGAGCATCATGCAGAGGTGATCGCAGCCACCGTGCCGGCCGTCGCCGATCGGTCGCGGGCATTGGTGGAGACCCTGCGCTCGCAGGGTGATCCGGACCAGGGCCAAGCGGTGCCGGCTCACGGAGACTTCTACGAGGCTCAGCTCCTCGTCGACAAAGGTCGCATCACGGGGCTCCTCGACATCGACACTGCCGGAGCCGGCCTGCGTGTCGACGATCTCGCCAACATCTGCGGCCATCTATCCGTGCTCGGCCTGGTTTCGGACCGACCCAGACGCATCAAGCGCTATGGGGCTTCATTGCTCGCTCGCGCCGAGGAGGACCATTCCCCCGAGGTGCTGCGCCCCCGGATCGCTGCCGCGGTGGTCGGTCTCGCCACCGGCCCGTTTCGTGTGCTGGAGGCCCGGTGGGTCCAGAGCACCATGCGACGCCTCGAGCTGGCCGAGGACTGGCTCGGTGGGTGACACTTCGTGAACGAACTCTCATTGCCGTCTCACCAAGATCTCATGCCCATTGCGGAGGATGACATCGAAGGAAGCGACCTCTGAAGGAGGAGGATCATGGAACTGACACGATGGAAACTGGTTGCCGGGGGCGCCGCGCTGGTCGGCATCACGACAGGCGGTCTCGCCGCAGCGAATGCCGACGACGGGTTCGACCTCAACGACCGAGGTGGAGTAATCGAGCTCATCGACGAGACCCAAGGCGCTGATGACACCGACGGCTCCAATCTGGTTCTTGCCGACGACTCTCCCGAGTCGCCCGACTCACCGAACGAGAGCGCGGAGGAATCTCCCGACTCCCCGTTCGACAGTCCGGACGACGAGGGGTTCGTCGGCGCGGTCACTGTGGTCGACGACTCACCGGATGAGAGTCCCGAGGACAGCCCGGCGACCGTGGTCGACGACTCGCCGGACTCACCCGACGAGAGCCCCGAGGACAGCCCGGCCACGGCCCCCGCGGCCGACGACTCGCCGGACTCTCCCGACAGCCTGGACAGCTGAGCCAAAGGCCGGGACCGCCGGGTACGACCGGCGGTCCCGGCTGTAGCCGGGGCAGTAATAGAGGTTTGGGTTTCTCGGGGTCGTGAGCCTGCGAGAAGGGCTTGCTCGGAGAAATTGCTCCCTCGGTCTCCGTCCTCAGCCGGTGACGCTGATGGCGCCGGTGGGGCAGGCCGCCTCCGCTTCGCGGACCACTTCCTGAAGCGAGGGGTGCGGCTCGGACATCGAGACTCGAGCGACATCGCCGACCTCGAAGACCTCGGGGCAGATGCGCTCGCATTCGCCGGTGGCTGCGCAGAGGCCCTCGTCCACGGTCACCCTCACCGCTCCGATCCTATCCGGTTCGCACTGGATCGACTCACCGGCGAATGACCCGGGAAGCATTTCCCGTCACAGGTGTTACCAAGGGTCAGAATCATGAAGCACCCGACGATCACGACACCCGCAGATTCCGACCCCTCTACCCGGCGGCCGGGCCTCGTCGAAGTCTCGGATGGCCGCCGCTCGATGGGTGGGCGCGAGGTAATCGGTCTGCTGGCGATGGTCATGGCGATCGTGGCTCTCGCCATCGACATCATCCTTCCCGCCTTTGCCGACATCCGGGCCGACTTCGGTCTGTCTCCTGATTCCACGGCCGCTGCCGGCCTCATCACCACTTTCCTCCTCGGCCTGGCGGTGAGTCAGGTCTTCTTTGGCGTCCTCGCCGACCGGTTCGGCCGCAAGCCCATTCTCTACACCGGGATCGCCCTCTACATCGTCGGAGCCCTTGCCTCGGCCTTCGCCCCCGGTTTCGGCTGGCTCCTGGCCGCCCGGTTCGTCTGGGGGGCGGGAGCCGCGGCTCCTCGCATCCTCACTCTCTCCGTGCTTCGCGACATCTACTCGGGGGAGCAGATGGCACGGGCGATGTCGTTTGTGATGGCCATCTTCATCCTCATCCCGGTGGTGGCCCCGTCGCTGGGCGCGGTCCTTACTTCCTGGATCACCTGGAGAGGGGCCGTGGGCTTCACGGTGGTGGTGGCGGTCCTGATCGGGATCTGGACGTTGCGGCTGCCGGAGACCCTGCGGCCGGAGAACAGGCTCGAACTCACCTGGTCCGATATCGGCCGGGCTGCCAGGACCGTCCTCACCAACCGGGTCACCGTCGGCTACATGCTGGCGTTCACCGCGCTCTTCGGTAGCTTCGCCTCCTATCTGGCCAGCTCGGAGCTGATCTTCTCCGATGTCTTCGGTCTCGCCGAGGAATTCCCGATCGTCTTCGGAGCCCTATCGGTGGTGGCCGGGATCGCCGTTCTGGTCAACAGTCGTGTCGTGGAACGGGTCGGTCTCCAGAAGCTGATCAGGCTGGTGATGATCGGCTATCTGATCTCCGCCGTCGCCCTGAACGTGATCTCGGCGTTGACCGGTGGGATCCCGCCGTTTTGGCTGTTCGCTGTGGGGCTCGCCGTGGTTTTCTCCATGCATGCCCTCCTCATCCCCAACTTGAACTCGGCGGCGATGATCCCGATGGCGTCGGTGGCCGGCACCGCCTCGGCAATCATCGGCACCGTGGCCACCGCGGGAGGAGCGCTCTTGGGCGCGGTCATAGACCGGGCTTATGACGGGACGGTGGCGCCGCTCAGTCTCGGTTTCCTGGTCCTCGGGCTCGTGGCCTGGCTGTTGTGCCGCTCTGCGGAGGCTGGTCTTCGCGCCATTGCCATGGAGCCGGCCCCCGAGCCGGTCAACTGACTTCCCGGGCGGCGGGTTGCGCTTCCTCGTCCCAGGGCGGCTTACCCCCCATCCGTCCGTAACCTGACACCCGGCTATGGAGGAGCGTTACCGGCTCATCGAACCCCTTGGGTCCGGGGGCATGGCTTCCGTCTACAGGGCGGAAGACCAGCTTCTGGGGCGACAGGTCGCGATCAAGCGTCTCCTGCCCCATCTCGCTGCCGACCCCGCCGCCGCCGAACGTTTCCGTCGCGAGGCCCAGGCTGCAGCGAGCCTCAATCATCCTGGGATCGTCACCATCTACGACACCGGGGTCGACGAGACCGGTCCCTACATCGTCATGGAGCTGATCGAGGGGGAGACCCTCGCCGCCCGAATGGCCGACGACGGGCCGCTCGGGGTAGCCAGGGCCGCGGCCATCGTCAGCGGCGCAGCAGAGGCGTTGGATCATGCCCACGCCAACGGGGTAATCCATCGGGACGTCAAGCCTTCCAACCTCATCGTCGGCGGCGACGGCGGGGTCCGGCTCACCGACTTCGGCATCGCCCAGGCGATGGAAGATCCCACGCTGGTGACCGACTCCGGGGAGGTGATGGGAACCTTGGCCTACATGCCTCCAGAGATTCTCACTGGAGCCCCGGCCACACCCGCATCCGACGTTTACTCGCTCGGCGCAGTCGCCTACGAGATGCTCACCGGGCGCCAACCGTTCCAGGCCGACAACATTGCCGCCCTGCTCACCCGGATCAGGGACGAGCCGGCGCCCCCACTCGGGCCCGACGTCCCTCCGGAGATCGCTTCCGGCGTACTCCGGGCCCTGGACAAGGACCCGGCAAATCGACATGCAACCGCGGGCGCCCTGGCCACGGCACTCATGGCAGGGACCACCCTGCCGTTCCAGGCAGACGTGGCCCCCACCGCACCCATTCCGGCCCCGGCCCCCGAGCCGGTTGCGGCTGGAGAGGAGCCGACCCAGGTGATGACGGTCGAGAAGAAGCGCGAACGCTCCGGGCGATGGTTGACGTGGCCGCTGCTCTTGCTCATCGCCCTGGCTCTGGTCCTGGTGGTCCTCGCCCTCTCCCCGGGAGCAGAGGAGGCAGCGGCTCCCCCCACGTCAACCACCACGAGCATCACGACCGCTACCACCATCCCGACGACTACCACCATCCCCACCACCACCACCTCCCCCGACACCCCTGAAGCCATCGCTTTCGCCATCTCCCAGATCCTCGAGGGAATGGAGCCACCCGAGTTCAAGCCCAAGGAAGTCGAGGAGATCGAGAAGGCCCTGGAGAAGGTGCTCCAGGAGGCCGAGGAGGGCGATCGGCAAGAGCTTCGTGACAGTCTGGAGAAGGCCTTCGAAGAGGTGTCCAAACTGCCGGAGAGCCCGGAGCGGCAGCAGTTGTTTGACGAGTTCGTCCGGCTCGCCGAGGCACACGGGTTCACTGTTGAGGAAGTGGAGGGTGACGACGGGCGGGGCGGGGGACGGGGCGACAACGACGACGACGACTGATCTCCGGCTTAGCCGGGAGCGCGGGCACCCCGTAGAATGGGCCTCTCCACAGGGGACGTAGCTCAGTCTGGAAGAGCACCGGCTTTGCAAGCCGGGGGTCGTGGGTTCGAGTCCCATCGTCTCCACGGAAGAGACAGCCCGTCTCAACGGTTGATCTGTCCAGAGCCGAGGAGTGAGATGAGAAACGCAGTCATCGTCGATGCAGTCCGCACCCCAGTCGGTCGTCGAAACGGGGTGTTCAAGGACTATCACCCGGTCGACCTCGCCGCGGTGCCCCTCGAGGCCCTCATCGAGCGAAACGACCTCGATCCCGAGCTGATCGAGGACGTGATCATGGGGACGGTCAGCCAGACCGGGGAGCAGGCTTACAACGTAGGCCGCAACGCAGCGCTCGCCGCCGGGTTTCCCGAGTCGGTGCCCGGAGTCACCATCGACCGCCAGTGCGGGTCGTCCCAGCAGTCGGTTCACTTCGCCGCCCAGGCGGTCATGGCCGGGGTGCAGGAAGTCGTCATCGCCGCCGGGGTCGAGAACATGACCCGGGTGCCGATGGGGATCACTGCTCAGCAGGGGCCTGGTCTCCCCTTCGGGGCGAGGATGCTGGAGCGCTATGCCAACGGCCTGGTCCCTCAGGGGATATCCGCCGAGATGATCGCCGAGAAATGGGGCATATCCCGTGAGGAGCTCGACGCCGTCGCCCTGGACTCCCATCAACGCGCCGCCCGGGCCACCGAGGAGGGCAGGTTCGAAGGCCAGATCGTCCCCGTCGAGGTGACGCTGGAGGACGGGAGCACCGAGACCGTCACCCGCGACGAGGGAATCCGCGAGGACACATCGGCGGAGAAGCTCGCCTCGCTCCAGCCCGCCTTCCAGAGTGACGGGAAGGTCACCGCCGGCAACTCCTCACAGATCTCCGACGGAGCCGTGGCGATCCTCATCATGGCCGAGGACGAGGCGGAGAGACTCGGGATGACTCCCAAGGCCCGGGTGCGCAGCATGGCCATGGCCGGAGTCGACCCGGTGCTCATGCTCACCGGGCCCATCCCCGCCACCGAAAAGGTGTTGGAGAAGGCCGGGCTGACCATCGACGACATCGATCTGCTCGAGGTCAACGAGGCCTTTGCCTCGGTGGTGGTCGCCTGGCGTATGGAACATGGCGGATCGGACCCCATGGCACTGTGGGAGCGGACCAACGTCAACGGCGGCGCGATCGCTCTCGGCCATCCCCTGGGAGCCTCCGGGGCCCGCCTGATGACCACCCTGGTCTGGGAGTTGGAGCGGACCGGCGGGCGATACGGGCTGCAGACGATGTGCGAGGGCGGGGGCATGGCCAACGCCACCATCATCGAACGGCTCTGATCGGGTGCCACCCTCTCCCGCCTGCGGCGGGTGCTCACCCTGTGAACGGGGGGAGAGGTGACCGGGAACCTCTTCGTCGACGTGGTCCTGGCCGTGATTCTCGGCCTGGTCATCTGGAGGGTCTCGATCTTCTTCATCAGGATCCTGTCCACTCCGCCACCCGAGATCGATCCAGGGGACGTGAGGCCGGTCGACCAGGATTACCGGTGCACTGTCTGTGGCGCCGAGCTCACCATGCGGGTGATGAACGTCCGTGAGGAGAAGCCCCCTCGTCACTGTCGCGAGGAGATGGTCCCGGTGTGGCGACCGGAGTGACGCATAGCGTGGGCCCTACGGGCCATATATGACCCGTGGAGCCTTAGGTTTGGAAATGACACACTTGTAGTTTTCCCCGGGTTTCTCCACAGGATGTGGAGAGTTACAAAGGTGTAATCCTGCTTGGGAGGGCAGGGTGAAATTGACTAGGGTCGCGGTCCCATGCCGGAGTCGAAGCGTCGCAGGCCGAAGCATCGGCCGATCTCACCGAAAGCCCAGGAGGACGCGGCAAAGTCGAAGGAGCCCAGCCCCACCTGGTATGTGGCGGTGATGGCCGGGCTCATGGTCCTGGGGGTGGTCCTGGTGCTGGTCCGCTTTGTCTTCGCCGAGGACCTGAGCCAGCTCTGGCTGCTCGCCGGTCTGCTCTGCATTGCCGCCGGGTTCCTGATGACCACCAACTACCGCTAGTCAGGGCTGAATGATCGTCGTGGTCGTCGTCGGCGGAACGGTCGTAGTGGTAGGGGGTGGGGTGTACTCACCGAGGGTCACCGTGACCGTGTCGCCGCGGTCCACCGTCGTGCCCGGGGTGGGGACCTGGTCGACCACCAGGCCGTCCTGGGCAGGGTCGGCCACCTGCTGGGTGGTGTTGGCCACCCTGAACACCAGACCGGCGTCCTCGGTGATCGCGTTGGCGCCCTCCTCGGTCTGGCCGATCAGGTTGGGGACGTCCACCGGGGCCGGCCCCAGCGACACCACGAGGAGGACCGTCTCCCCGGCGAAGATCTCGTCACCGGGGACCGGGTCGGTGCGGATGACCACGTCCTCGGGCACCTCGTTGTCGAATTGGTCGTTGATGGTCCAGTTCAGCCCAAGGTCGCGCAGGGTGGCGATGGCCTGACGCTCGGTCATGTCGGCCAGCTCGGGGAGCACTATCACCTCGGGGCCCGAGGAGACCACCAGGTCGACCCGGGTGCCCTCACCCACCTGAATCCCCCCATGCGGCGACTGCTCGACCACCACGTTCTCCGCGAAGTCAGGGTCGGGTCGTTGCTCGACATTGCCGACCTCGAGCCCGGCGTCTTCGATCATCCGTCTCGCCGTATCGAGGTCCTGCCCGATCACCGGGGGCACCGGGAACTCCTCCGGCCCGGTGGAGACCACCACCTCCACAGTGGTGGCCACCTCCGCCTCGGTCCCGCCGGGCGGGTTGGTCCTGATCACGATGCCGGTTTCTACAGTGTCGCTCGACTCCTGGGTGAGACGTGGGAAGAAGCCCACATCGCCCAGCATCTCGAAGGCCCGGTCCTGGGTCTCCCCGGCGACACTGGGGACCGTCGCCGTCTCCACACCCCCAGTGCCTCCGGCCAATCTGATCAGGAAGAAGAAGAGGATCGCCAGCGCCACCAGCAGGGCGAAAGCGGTGAGGATGAAAGGCACCTGGGAGGGGGGCTCCTCCTCGATCTGACGGTAGACCTCGTCGGGGGGCACGCTGGCTGGGGGGATCGTCTGCAACACGCGGGTCGAGGCGGCGCCACCGTCGTCGGGGACCATCACCGGGATGGCGGGGACCACCACCTTCTCCCCGCGCAGGGTGGCGAGGAGATCCTGACGCATCTCCTCGGCGGTCTGATAGCGGGCCGAGGGGTCCTTGCGCAGCGCCTTCATCACCACGGCGTCGAGGCTCGACGGCACGTCGGGATTGAGCGAGGAGGGGGGCGGGGCCTCGGTGGAGACGTGTTGGAACGCCACCGACATCGGGCTGTCCCCCATGAATGGCGGGCGCCCGGTGAGCATCTCGTAGAGCACCACCCCTAGGGAGTAGACGTCGCTGCGGGCATCGGCGGAAGCACCCTGTGCCTGCTCCGGGCTGAAGTAGGTGGCGGTCCCCATCACCGCCCCGGTGCGGGTCAGTTCCTGGCTGTCGTCCCAGGCCCGGGCAATGCCGAAGTCGGTCACCTTCACCGTGCCGTCCTTGGCCAACAAGATGTTCCCCGGCTTGACGTCGCGATGGACCAGCCCGGCCTGATGGGCGATGGACAGCGCAGCCGCCGTCTCCGAGGCGATCTCGGTGGCGCGACGGGGGAGGAGGGCACCCTCTGACTTGAGCACGTCGCGCAGGGAGCGCCCGTCGACGATCTCCATGACGATGAAGTAGGTCCCCTGGGCCTGGCCCCAGTCGTAGATTCCCACGATGTTCGGGTGGCCCAGGTTGGCGGCGGCCTGCGCCTCACGGCGGAACCGCTTCACGAAAGCCTCATCCGCCGAGTACTGGGAGTGCAGCATCTTGATCGCCACCCGTCGATTGAGCAGCGAGTCGTGGCCCTCGTAGACATCGGCCATGCCGCCACGAGCCAGATGGGACCTGGCCTCGTAACGATCGGTGAGGGTTGAAGGGGTTTCCATGGAAGTGATCAGACGATTGTAGGAATGGGGACGGGGGAACCCGCGACTACCAGGCTCACCGCGACCGTCCCAGCCAATTCTCGATGAGGCGGGCCGCGATGGGCGCGGCCACCGACCCTCCGGTGGCCGTCTCTCCCGAAACCGGGCTGCCCTCGACGAGCACCGCGACCGCGATCTGCGGATCACCCACCGGGGCGAAGCCGATGAACCACGGGTTGGGGAATCCCCCCTGGCCGCTGGCGGTGCCCGTCTTCCCCGCGACCCGCACCCCGGGGACGGCGGCTCCGCGCCCGGTGCCCTCGGTGACCACCCGCTCCATCATCTGGGAGAGGACCGCCGCCGTCTCCTCGGACATGGCCCTCATCAGATCGGGTTCGGTGCCGTCCACCGTCTCACCGTTGGCGTCTATCACCCTTTGCATCAGGAACGGGTTGGGCACCATGCCCTCGTTTGCTATTGCCGAGGCCACCATCGCCATATGCAACGGCGCGGCTCTCACATCCCGTTCCCCGATCCCGCTCTGGCCGAGGGCGGCAGGGTCCTCGGCGAGTTCGTCGGTGGGCCAGACGGCGCGGGGCACTTCCCAGGCGAAGTCCAGGTCGCGATTGAAGCCGAGGGCGGCGGCGGTGATCCCGATGTCCACCGCTCCGAGCTGGATGGAGAGGTCGGCAAAGATGGTGTTGCAACTGCGGACGAAAGCCTCGAGCAGGGTGGCCATCTCGCCGTCGTCGCAGGGAGTGCCGTCGAAATTGGCGATGGTGGCCGTGGAATTGGGGAGCTGGAACTCCACGGGGTCGGCGAACTCACTTGCCGGGGTCACCTGCCCGGTGTCGAGGCCGGCCGCGGCCACGACAGTCTTGAAGGTCGAGCCCGGAGCGTAGAGCTCCCGGGTGGCGCGGTCGGCGAGCGGGCGCTCGGGATCCTCGAGGAGGCGATCCCACTGCTCCGCGGCGTCGAGCGAGTTGAGCACGGCAGGATCGAAACTCGGCTTGGACACCGCGGCCAGGATCGCCCCCGTCCGAGGATCCATGGCTACCACGGCCCCCTTGTTGTCCCCCAAGGCCTCGAAAGCCAGCCTCTGCAGTGCTGAGTCGAGGGAGACCTCGACGGTCTTGGGTCGCAGGTCCTGACCGAGGATCACCGCCACCAGGTCGCTGATCGTCAGGTCGCGACGGGAGCGCAGCTGGGAGGAGTACTCGGCCTCCAGCCCCGAGGCTCCGACCAGGAACGACGTGTACCCGACGACGTGGGCGAAGGCAGGTCCTTCCGGGTACTCCCTGATGAAGTTGCGCGGATCGTTTGGGTCGGGGACCGAGCGGGCGAGCACGGTGCCGTCGGAGGCCACGATGAGCCCCCGCTCCTTGCCGCGGTCGGCAAGGGCAGGTCGGGGGTTGCGGGGGTCGGTCTTCAACTCGTCGGCCCGCACGACCTGGAACCAGGTGATCGCGATCAGCAGAGCGCCGAAGCCGGCGAAGAGGAGGAGGGCGAGCCGTCGTATCGGGCCGTTCACATTGCCTCCTCGTGGCTGATCCGCAACAGGAGCACGGCGAGGAGCAGGTTCCCCACCAGCGCCGAGCCGCCGTAGGACATGAAGGGGAGGGTGATTCCGGTCAGGGGCACGATGCGCAGTACTCCGCCCAGGATGAGGAAAACCTGGACCCCGAGAACGAGGGTGAGCCCGGCCGCGGCCAGCTTGCGGAAAGTGTCTCTGCTCCTGAAGGCGACGCCGAGCCCGACGCTGATGAACAAGGCGAAGAGGGCCAGCACAGCCACCGTGCCGGCGAAGCCCAGCTCCTCGCCCACCGCGGCGAAGATGAAATCGGTTGCCGCATTCGGTATCAGGTCCGGCCTTCCCAGGCCGGGTCCGGCCCCGGACAGGCTCCCGGTGCCCATGGCGAACAGCCCCTGGGCGATCTGGTAGCCCTCGTTCTCGTAGTGCTCGAAGGGTGTCAGCCAGGCGACCACACGCCGTTGCACATGGTCGAACAGCAGGTAGGAGACGACCCCGGCCATCGCGGTGAGGAGGCCGCCCACGGCCAGGTAGCCGGTGGCCCCCGTCGCCGCGTAGAGCATCAGGACGAAGGCGGCGAAGAGCAGCAGGGAAATTCCCAGGTCCCGCTGCCAGACCAGGATGACCACGCTGGCGCCCCACCCGATGAGCAGGGGGACGAGCTGGCGAGGCTCGGGGAAGCGAATTGGCCCGAGGCGGCGGTGGGCTTCCCGCAGAGCCTTCTGATGATCGGCCAGATAGCCGGCTAGGAAGATGACCAGCCCCAGCTTTACGAGCTCTGCCGGCTGGAAGCGGATCTGGGTGATCCGGAAGTCGAGTAGGACCCAGAGCCGCGACCCGTTCTGCTCCAGGCCGCGTAGGGGCAGCCCCCAGTCGGAGGGGAGATTGGGGAGCAGAAGCAGAACGATGGAGACGAGCAGTATGAGATTGCGGTAACGGCGGAGTATCGAGGTGGTCCCCGACTGGAGCAGGGCCAGGGCAAGGGCGGCCAGGCCGGCGCCGATGAGGAGCCACCAGCGCTGCAGGCCGGCTCGCCCGGGATCGAGTCGGTAGATCTCCACGAATCCAATGGCGGTAAGGGCGGCGATCGGGGGGAGGATCAGGGGGGTGGCCGTGGGCGCCCAGCGACGCACCGCCAGGTGGAGCCCGCCGAAGCCGATGACGAACACGAGGAAGGTGAGGCCGGTCTGTGCCCCGAGTCCCGCGCCCCCGGCCAGATCGACCAGGGTGACCCCGAATGCAGCGAGGAATGATGCGGCGATGACCGCCGCCGCTTCCATGTTCCTGGTCACTCGACGACTTCGACGACGATCACTGTGATGTTGTCGACCCCGCCCTCCTCGTTGGCCGACTCCACCAGCTCCCATACCGCCTCGTCGGGGCTGCCCTCGCCAAGGATCTCGGCAATGCGGTCGTCGGGGATCATCTCGGTGAGCCCGTCGGAGCAGAGCAGCAATCGGTCGCCGCTCTCCAGGTCGACCGAGACCGCGTCCACCTGGATTCCCGGGGTCAGTCCGAGAGTCCTGGTCAGCATGTGCCGCTGGGGATGGGCGGCGGCGTCGTCCGGGGAGATCTGGCCCTGGGCGACGTACTCGGCGGCCACGGTGTGGTCCTCGGTGAGCTGTCGTAGCTCTCCCGAGCGGAGCAGATAGGCCCTGCTGTCGCCAACATGGGCGAGCCGTGCCGAACCTCCCTCCTCCAGGGAGGCCAGGGTCATCGTGGTTCCCATCCCCTCGAGGCCGGGCTCCCTGCCAACCTCCTCTCGGATCGCCTTGTTCGCCGCCTTTACCCTGGCCACGGCATCTTTCTCGGTGGAGGCGGCGGTGTTCACCGCGAGACGAGAGGCGACCTCACCGGCGACGTGCCCTCCCATGCCGTCGGCGACGATGAGCACCGCAGGGCCTTGCGACTCACCCGAGGAATCGGGGAACACGGTGTCCTCGTTGTTGTCTCGCAATCTCCCCTTGTGGGAGGCGGTCGCCCAGAGATATCTCACCACGTTCGATCCAGGTCTTCGGAATAGAGGCTCAGCGCCTCACGGTATGCGCCGAGCCCGGGGTCTGCCGAAGTCTCGACGACGACCCGGAGGAGGATCTCACAGGCCTCTTTGGCCTCTCCGGTGTTGTAGAGGGCCATCGCCAGGAAGGTCTGCAGCGCTCGATCGGAGGGGAACTCGGCCATGGCGCGACGCAAGGTGGAGCGGGCATTCTCGTAATCGCCCAGGGCGCGATAGGTGCTGCCCAGGCCGAGCAAGGCATCGCGGAGATCTCTTCCTTGGAGACCCAAGCGCAAACCCTGCTCGTAGAACTGCACCGCCTCCGACTCGAGTCCCAGCTTGTCGTGGACCCGGGCGCACTGGAGGTTCACCAATGGGTCATCCGGGCGCTCCTCGTGCAGTTCGAGAAGGAGCAGACGAGCTTCCTCGTCCCGCCCCGCCTGACGCAGCGAGGTCGCGTCGGCCAGTCGAGAGTGTGTGGTTCGGCTCATCGAACCTCCATCACGGTCTTGCCCACCTGGATGGTGTCGCCTCTTCTCAACTGAGTGGGCGCGGTCACGCGCCGGCCGTTCACATAGGTGCCGTTCGTGCTGCCCAGGTCGTGGAGGGTCATCCCGTCCGCCTGAGCAACGAGTCTCATATGGAATTCGGAAGCGTAGGGGTCGTCTAGGACGAGATCGGCCTCGGACGATCGTCCCAGCACGGTGACATCGCTGATCTCGGCGTCGACTCCCTGCTGGGTCTCGGACCGGACGAAGAGGATGCGGGTCCCCTCCCGTCGCTGGCGACGCACCGAGATGCCGAGATGTGACCCGATGGCCCGTGCCACCTGCCACACGAACAGATAGACGAGGCCCAAGAAGATGATGCGGAGCAATGCCAGGATCACATCGGGCATCTCAGGCCTCCAAGAAGCGGTAGTCGTGACCGGAGAAGCTGATCACCGAGCCATGACCCAGACGGGTCGGCGCGTAACCGACACTTTCCCCGTTTACCCGGGTGCCGTTGGAAGATCCCAGGTCCCGGACCCAGGACGATCCCCCCTCCCGCCAGATGAGGGCATGCCGCCGGCTGATGTCGTCGGCCGCGAGCACGAGGTCGGCGTCGGCATCACGACCGACCAGCGCTCGGTTCCTACCCACTTGATGGCTGTCATCCTTGCCCACTAGCCGGGCCCATGGGGTGGGTGGCCCCGGTGCCACCTCGACATGGCAAATGACCGTTCCGGGGGGAACTTCGTCGCTGGTCTCGACGACGACCTCGATAGGGCCTTCGAGACGCAACCCCTCGTCGGCGGCGTAACTGCTCAGCTCGTTGGCGAGGGATCCCTCGAGGGCCTCGGGATGAACCTTCAAGTCTTTCGGGTTGACGGCCACGGTGAACGAATTGGCGGTCGCCGGGCCGGTGGGATGGTCGAATCGGGCGAAGTCCGCCTCACGGGCTAATTTCCCGGCCAGCTCCGCCGGGTGCAGCGACCCGGAGAAGACCCGGCCGGCGACCCCGTCGAGCAGACGCTCCAGACGACGCTCGAGGCTTCTGACGATATTCACGGACGCTGAGGTTAAGGGTCCTCGGGGGGCATGCGCACCCCGCGGACTACCGCAACCCGGGTGGGCAGTTTACGATTTCCCACCCCAACAGGGCGAGTGGCGGAATTGGCAGACGCGCAGGATTCAGGTTCCTGTGATCGCAAGATCGTGGGGGTTCAACTCCCCCCTCGCCCACTGGTAAAGCCGGGGATCGGTCTCCTCGGGACCCTCGTGGGGCTATTCACCTTCATCATCTTCGGCCCCCGCACTCTCCCGGACCTCGTCTATCACGTCGCATTAACCGCAGTGCTCATTGTCGGAGTGACGGTGGCGTGGAGAGGCGTCTCTGGTGGAGCCACCCGCCCGGTGGAGCTTACGAGCCGCCCACCCAGTGAGCGGCAACTGCAACGCCTTCGCCGGCTGGACTCAGTCCCAGACCGCGAGGATCGCCGCCACGATCGAGTAAGCGATAATGGCGTTGAGCCCGTTGATCAGCCAGTAGTTGGCGCCTTTCTGCTCGTAGAGCTGATTCACCAAGGCGCCGATGACACCGAATCCGACTCCGATCGTCACTCCCAGAGCGATCCCGTCGCCGAGACCGCTGGCGCCTGTTGCCGAGACCAGCAAAGCGATGACCACCGTGGTCACGAAGTAGCCGATGAACGTCGGGATGAAGAGCATGGCCAGGGAAGGCCCTTCTACGTTCATGTCCACCCGCGATGCGCGTTGCCACGCCTGGCTCAACGGTGGGATCGAGTACCAGATCGCGCTGAAGACGAACCAGGCCACAGTCGCCACCAGGATCGCCAGCCAATTCACATCACCAAATGAGTCGAAGATCATGGGCCCTCCTGTCGTTTGTCGGAAGATTAAGCCTGGGGCATCGGGCCGGCGCAGAAGCGTCCCGGATCACAGTCGGTGACGGAACCTTCTGAGACCAGATCGGTCAGTGGACGACGTCGTAGACGAGCTTTTGGACTCCGTTGGGATAGGACTCGCTTTCGACCAGTGCCAGCATCTGCTTGTCCCTATCGGTGTCGCTGTACATCCGTTTACCAGCGCCGAGCAGCAGCGGGAACACCAGCAGGTGGTAGCGGTCGATCAGCCCGGCGTCTGACAGATTTCGGCTGAGCGTGGCGCTGCCGTGGATGACGATCGGGCCGCCCTCGGTTTCCTTCAGCTCGGCTACCTCGTCGAGAGAGCGGAGGATGGTGATCTCCCCCCAGTTTGACACGAGGGCCTCCTCGTTGAGTTTGGTCGAGACGACGTACTTGGGCATCACCATGTAGTCGGCGAACTCTTCCATGTCGGGCCACACGGGGGAGAACGCCTCGTAGCTGATCCGACCCATCATCATGGCTGCGGCCTCCTCCTGCTCCCGGCCCTTGACCTCGTAGACCTCTTCAATGAACTCGAGGTCTTTGAAGGTCCAACCGCCGCTGCGATGAGTCTCCGTACCGCCGCCTCCCGGGGAGTCGACGACGCCGTCGAGCGAGACGAAGGCGGTATAGATCAGGGTGCGCATGTGCTGTCTCCTTCCGTGGGGGTATTCTCATAGGTAATACGAACCGCAGTGTCCCGATTCGACACGCACGCGTTTCCTCTCGGTGTTACACAGCCATGACTGCGAGCGGCGCCGGGCTGGCGGCGGCCATGAGTCGCCTCGGCCTGATCGACGAATACGAGCTGTTCGTCAACCCCACCGTCGTCGGAGGAGGGAACCCGTTCTTCGGAGAGGGCACGGAGCGATTCGACCTCGAGCTGATCGAGACGAGGGTCTTCGGTGATCGTGTCGTTTATCTCCGCTATCACCGGATTTGATGGCCGGTCTCTGCCGACCTTGACAACCTTACGCTGTAGAGATAAGGTTGCCTTACGACGTACGAGGAGAAATCAACATGACTAACTTGACCGACCCGGGGCTGATCACCGACATGGCGCAGCAGCCTCCCGAGAGATCGGCTGGGTCGTACGCGACACAGCGCAGAACGGCGCGAGTCACCGGGGTGTGGTATCTGCTGCTCGGCATCACCGGGTTGCTCGGATTCCTGATCGTCCGACCGCAGATCTACGTGCCCGGCGACGCCGCCTCCACCCTCGCCAACCTGGTCGAGAGGGAGGCTCTTGCTCGTCTCGGCCTCGTACTGGAGCTGGCTGTGGTCGCGGCGCAGGCACTCGCCGCGGTTTGGTTCTTCAAGTTGTTCCGCAGACTGAATCACGAAGCGGCGTGGGCGATAGCTGCGTTCGGGATGGCGAACGCGGCCGCCATCATGATCAGTGCGACGTCGATGGCCACCGCATTGGCCGTGGCAGGTGACGTAAGTTTGGCGCCGGGAGCCGACGCTGCTTCGACCGTCCAACTCATGTACGAGTTGAGTGCGAGTTCATGGGTGGTCGGGGGTCTGTTCTTCGGACTGTGGCTGATCCCGATGGGATATGTCGTGGCGACCACCGGATTGATGCCTCGCTGGCTGGGTCGAATCCTCATCGTTGGTGGCGTCGGATATGTGCTGAGCACATTCGTGCAGTTCGGGATCGCTGACACGCCTTCCTGGCTCGTGGATGGGCTGGTGATTCCGGCGACCATCGGGGAGCTTTGGACGATCGGTTACCTACTGCTCGTCGGGATCCGCAAATCCGACCGGCCTCCGTATCGCTAACGGATGATGACCAGAGCCCCGACTCAGACCGCAGGCGGGATGTTCTGGTTGCGATGGAAGACGTTGTCCGGGTCGTACACCGCCTTGACCCGACGGAGCCGGTCCCAGGTCTGGCCGGGATATGCGGCCCTGACTCGGTCTGGCCCCTCGGGGCCGAGAAACCCGACGTACCCGCTGTCATCGCCTTCGGTGAGCACTGCGGCCAGATTCTTCACCCACTCCTCGCGGTGGGGGCGGTCCTCGGCCCCCTCGTAGAAGGCGGCGACGTTGACCATCAGCTTCCGACGCCGGTGAGCGAACGCGGTAGCACCATCGGCTACCCGCGCCATGGCTCCTCCGAGAGCGCGGAGCTGAACCACCCGCATCGGAGCGTCAGAGGACGCGATCGCGTCGAGACTCGCCGAAACGTTCCTCTCGGTGAGCTCATCGGTGAAGCCGGTGAGGGCCGCGGCAGTCGGGGCATAGTCTTCGTCCTCGGCCTGGTAAATCTGCGGGTACGGGATGACGTCGACCATGTCGACGAGCGGCTCGCCCAGGGCCCGGTACCGGTCCATCATCTGCAAACCGGGCGCCACCTCGCCACTCCAGGCGAGAATCCCGAAGACCACCGTCTGCCCTACGAGGTCCTCGGGTATGAAAGGCATCGGTGGAGCGGTCATCACATTGGCGATTGTCGATAGCTCTTCGGGGGCCGATGCGGACAGCTCCACAAACCCCTGGACCACCTCGCTCGTGCCCGGGAGCATCAGGAAACCACCGACGAACGGGTCGACAGGGTGGAGGGCGAATCTGAAACCGGTGACCACTCCGAAATTTCCCCCACCTCCACGGATCGCCCAGAACAGCTCGGGATGGTTGTTCTC
>Ga0299907_10000430_pt1 | contig 20198 bp, 18 predicted proteins | sample RVTome_16_FD_198680 | JGI IMG/M metagenome (GOLD analysis project Ga0299907, IMG submission 198680) | Soil microbial communities from uranium-contaminated site in the Upper Colorado River Basin, Wyoming, United States - RVT152D67 (version 2) ...
GGGCCGGGTCACCCTTTGCCTGGACGCCGGACAGCGCCGAGATCGTCCACGCCGCGGCCGACGGGCGACTGGTGGCCGTCCCCGCCGCGGGCGGTTCGCTGCGGGCCCTGACCCGGGACGGGCGGGCCGCGGCCCCGGCCGTGTCGGCCGATGGGACCCGGGTGGCGTTCGTCCTGGAACGGGACGACGCCTGCGAGATCGCAGTGGTGCCCACCGACGGCTCGGCCTGGCCGTCCCGGGTCTCCACGGGCGCCGACTGGGCCTTCGATCCCACCTGGGCGCCCGACGGGCGCAGCCTGGCGTGGCACGAGTGGGACTTCCCGGCCATGCCCTGGGACGCCTCCCGCATCGTGTTGCGCCCGGTCGAGGGGTGCCTGCCGGCGGGCCAGCCCGAGGTGGTGGCCGGAGGCGAGGGCATCGCCACCGGCCAGCCCCGCTTCTCGCCCGACGGCTCCGCCCTCGGCTATGTCTCCGATCACAGCGGGTTCGCCAACGTGTGGGTGGCCGCCCCCGACGGGTCCCGGCCCCGGCCCGCCCTGGAGGAACCGTGGGAGCACGCCGAGCCCACCTGGGGACCGGGGCAGCGTTCCTGGGTCTGGTCGCCCGACGGGCGCTCCCTCGTACTCAACCGCAACGAAGCCGGGTTCGGCCGCCTGGTGCTGTGCAGCCACGACGGCGGCCACCAGGAGGTTTCGCGGGGCTGGCACCACGGGCTCGACTGGGGGACGGGCGGGATCGCCTGTGTCCGCTCCGGAGTCCGCACCCCGCCGAGGGTCACGACCTTCGCCTTCGAAAACCCCGGCAACGGGGCGGGCGGGCCTGTCCGACGCGTCCTGGCCCAGGGTGCCTCGGGCGGCCTGGAAGCCGCCGATCCGGTGGAGCCCGATCCGGTGACCTGGACCTCCGACGACGGCACCACCATCCATGGACTGCTGTACCGGCCCCGGGAGGCCGGGAGCCCGCCGCCGCTGCTGGTCTACGTCCACGGCGGCCCCACCGGCAGCGCCGCCGCGGCCTGGTCCCCCCGCCACCAATTCTGGGTGACCCGGGGCTGGGCCGTTATCACCCCCAACTACCGGGGCTCCACCGGCTACGGGCGGGCCTACACCCAGGCCCTCACCGGCCACTGGGGCGCCCTGGACGTGGCCGACGTGGCCGCCGGCATCCGCCACGCCGGCCAGCAGGGCTGGGGGGACCCGGCCCGGGTCGCCCTCGACGGCGGCAGCGCCGGGGGGTTCACCCTCCTCCTCGTGTGCGCGCACCATGCCGGCCTGGCCAGGGCGGCCGTCGACCGCTACGGGGTCACGGACCTGTTCGACCTGGCCGAGACGACGCACCGCTACGAGTCCCGCTACCTGGACCAGGTGGTGGGCTCGCTGCCCGACGCGGCCGACCGGTACCGGGACCACTCACCCATCACCCACGCCGAGAAGATCACCACGCCGCTGCTCGTCCTCCAGGGCGACAAGGACGACACCGTCCCCCAGGCCCAGGCCGACCGGCTGGTCGAGGCCCTCCGGCGCCGGGGCGCCCCGGTCGAGTACCACGTCTACGAGGGGGAGGGGCACGGCTGGTCCCGCCCCGACACCATCGTCGACGAGCTGGACCGGGCCGAGCGCTTCCTCACCCGCTGGGTCCTCAAACGGTGAGCAAGCGTTTCTGGGCGCGAATTCCCCGGTATCCGGGGATTTCACGCCGGAGAACGTGATGGCCCCCCCGGACCGCGCCGTTCTCTTGGGGCACGGGGCGGGTTCTGACCGCAACGCCCCGGCGCTCCTCGCCGTCTCCGAACGCCTGACCGGCGCCGGCATCCCCTCACTGCGCTTCGACTTCCCCTACCGCCAGGCCGGCCGGAAAGCCCCGGACCGTCCGCCCGTCCTGGAGGCCGCCACCCGGGAGGCGGCGGCCGGACTGGCGAAGGACACCGGCCTCCCGCCCGAGCGCCTCGTCCTCGGCGGGCGCTCCATGGGCGGGCGGTACTGCTCCATGGTGGCGGGCCATGACGCCGATCCCGTCCCCGCCCTCGGGCTGGTGCTGCTCGGCTATCCCCTCCACCCGGCCGGGAAGCCGGAGCAGCTGCGCAGCACCCACTTCCCCCGGCTCGCCCTCCCTGTCCTGTTCGTGAGCGGCGACCGGGACGCCCTCGCTCCCCGTCCCGCCCTGGAGGAAGCCGCCCACGCCATCCCCGGTCCCGTCACCTTCCACTGGCTCGAAGGCGCCGACCACGGCTACCGGGTCCCGAAGAGCTCGGGCCGGGTCCCGGCTGACGTTCTGAACGAGGTGGCCGAGGTGACCGCGGCTTGGGTGACGAATCTGCCCCCCGGGTAGCGTCCCGGCTGTGATGATTGCTCTTCGCCTGGCGGCTCATCGCCGATGCGGCCGGGGGCCCCAACCCCAGCCGCCCGGTCCCTCCCTCGCTCCGCTCCGGAGGTCCTGATGGAACACCTGATCTTCGAGGCGTCCTGGCCATGGAACACCTGATCTTCGACCGCCAGGGACGGGTGGGGTGGCTACGCCTGAACCGCCCCGACAAGCTCAACTCCTGGACCTTCGCCATGTGGGGGGAGATGGCCAAGCTCGGCGACGAGCTGGTGGCCGACGAAGACCTCCGGGCCCTGGTCGTGATCGGGGAGGGCAGGGCGTTCTCCAGCGGCATCGACACGTCCAACTTCTCCCCGGGACAGAGCGGCGCTCTCTTCAGCGAGGCCGGCTCGGGCGCGCCGACCGACAGCACGGGCGACGACCAGCTGGTGACGGCCGTCACCGAGATCCAGGCCTGCTACTCCTGGCTGGCCGAAGCGCCCTACCCGACCATCGCCGCGGTGCGGGGCTACGCCCTGGGGGCCGGGATGCAGCTGGCCATGGCCTGCGACCTGCGGATCGTGGCCCGGGGCACCAAGCTGGGCCTCCCCGAGCACCGCTACGGCCTGCTGCCCGACCTGGGCGGCCTCTACTGGCTCCCGCGGCTGGTCGGTCCGGCCAAAGCCAAGGAGCTGGTCTGGACGGGCGAAAGGATCGACGCCGACGAGGCCCACAGGATCGGCCTGGCCAACCAGGTGGTGCGGGACGACGAGCTCGAGACCACCGTCGCCGGGCTGGCCGAGATCCTCGCCGCCCAGCCCCCCATCGCCGTCTCCGGCTCCAAGCGGGCCATCGACGCGGCCGCCGGCCAGACGCTGAGCGAGGGGCTGCGGGAGGCGGCCGTGGGCCAGGCCCGCTGCATCCGGTCGGCCGACTTCCTGGAGGCCGTGGCCGCCTTCGCCGGCCGGCGCGCCCCCAACTACCGGAACCGCTGACCTCACGGCCGGCCCCCTCGGGCCATCACCTCCGGCCCGCCGCCCGTCCCCTACCATGAGCCGCCCAATGAGCGACCGTTTCATCGTCCGGCCGGGACCGCCCCTGGAGGGTGAGATCAAGGTGTCGGGCGCCACCAAGAACGCCGGACTCAAGCAACTGGCGGCGGCCATCCTGGCCCCCGGCATCTCGACGTTCACCAACATGCCGCCCGTCGTCGACTGCGACGTGATGATCGAGGTCATGCAGGCCATCGGCGCCCGGGTGACTTGGACCGGCCCGGACACGCTCGAGGTCGACACCAGCGGCACGCTCACCCCCGAGGCACCCTACGAGCTGGTCAGCCGGATGCGGGCCTCCATCAACGTGCTCGGGCCGCTGCTGGGTCGCTGTGGCGAGGCCCGGGTGGCGCTCCCGGGCGGCGACGCCATCGGCAGCCGGCGCCTCGACATGCACCTGCGGGGCCTGGAGGCCATGGGCGTCGAGGCCGAGGTCGTCCACGGGTACATCGAGGCCCGGGCCACCGCCCTGCGTGGGGCCCGCGTCGTGCTCGAGTTTCCCAGCGTGGGCGCCACCGAGAACCTGCTCACCGCCGCCGTCCGGGCCAAGGGGACCACCGTCATCGAGAACGCCGCCCGGGAGCCCGAGATCACCGGACTGACCTCCTACCTCACCCGGATGGGAGCCCAGATCGTCGGGGGTGGCACCTCCACCATCACCGTGCAGGGTGTCAGTGAGCTCACCCCGGTCGACGCCGAGCTGATGGCCGACCGGATCGAGGCCGGAACGCTGCTCATGGCCTGCGGGATCGCCGGCGGGGAGATCAGCCTCATCGGGCCCCGGCTCGAGCATCTGGAGATGCTGGCCGTGAAGCTGGGCGCCATGGGCATGAAGGTCTCGCCCACCGCCGACGGCATCTGGGCCTTCTCCCGGGGCGGCCTCAAGGCGGTCGACATCGCCACCCTGCCCTACCCCGGCTTCGCCACCGACTTCATGCCCCAGGCGGTGGCCCTCCTGTGTGTGGCCCGGGGCAGTGGCATCGTCACCGAGAACCTCTTCGACGGGCGGTTCGGCTTCGTGGCCGAGCTGGCCCGCATGGGCGCCGACGTCCGGACCGAGGGCCGCCACGCCGTGGTGCGGGGGGTCGAGCGCCTCTCCGGCGCGCCCGTCCGGGCCCTCGACGTGCGGGCCGGTGCGGCATTGCTGCTCGCCGGGCTGGCCGCCGACGGGGAGACCGAGGTGCACGACATCCACCACGTCGACCGGGGCTACCGCGACCTGCCCGCCACCCTGGCCGCCCTCGGCGCCGACGTCCGCCGGGCCTGACGGCCCACGGGGGGCGGTAGGCTCAGGTCATGGAAACCGCCATCCTCGAGGCCATCGACGCCATCCGTCCCGCGCTCCAGATGGACGGCGGCGACATCGAGTACGTGGGGATCGAGGACGGAGTGGTGAAGGTCAAGCTGTCCGGAGCGTGCGACAGCTGCTCGATCTCCTGGCTCACCCTCAAGGGCGGGGTGGAGCGGATCCTGAAGGACCGCGTCCCCGGCGTCACCTCTGTCGAAGCCATCTGAGCCCGCAGGGGATCCGCACCCTTGACCTCCGCCGCCCGGGACCCGGTGGCGCTGGTGAAAGGCACCCTGGCCGGTGAGCGGGCTTCGGTGGCCCGCCTCATCACCCTGGTGGAGTCGGGCGGGGAGGCGGCCCGGGAGGCCATCTCCCGCCTGTTCCCCCATACCGGTTCGGCCTACACGGTCGGCATCACCGGGGCGCCCGGCTCGGGCAAGTCGACCCTGACGGACCGGCTCATCGCCCGCGTTCGCAAGGACGGGGCCGAAGTCGGGGTCCTGGCCGTCGACCCGTCCAGCCCCTTCTCGGGCGGGGCCATCCTCGGCGACCGGGTGCGGATGCAGGAGCACGCCACCGATCCGGGCGTGTTCATCCGCTCCATGGCCACCCGGGGCCACCTCGGCGGCCTGTCGCTGGCCACCCCGCAGGCCGTGCGGGTGCTCGACGCCGCCGGCAAGCCCTGGGTGCTCATCGAGACGGTCGGCGTGGGCCAGGTGGAGATCGAGGTGGCGGGCGCGGCCGACACCACCGTGGTGGTGGTCAACCCAGGCTGGGGCGACGCGGTGCAGGCGTCCAAGGCCGGACTGCTGGAGGTCGCCGATCTGTTCGTGGTCAACAAGGCGGATCGGGACGGCGCCGACGAGACGGTGCGGGACCTGGAATTCATGCTCGAGCTGTCTCTCCAATCCGACTGGAAGCCGCCCATCGTGAAGACGGTCGGTTCCAAGGGTGAGGGGGTCGACGAGCTGTGGGACGCCATCGGCTCCCACCGCCGGTTCCTGGAGGCGGACGGGCGCCTGGCGGAGCGCCGGGCGCAGCGGGTCCGCGAGGAGCTCCACTCGATTGTCGTCGGACGTCTCTACGAGCGGGCCGGTGCACTGTGCTCCGGCGAACGATTCGAGGCGGCGGCGGCGTCGGTGCTCTCCCGGGAGCTCGACCCCTACACGGCGGTCGAGAACCTGCTGCACGACCCTTAGGCGAAGGGCCACTACCCTCGCAAGATATGGGAGATTTCATCGTCACGGAGCGCCGGGACGACGGGGTCGAGCTCGTCACCCTCCAGCGCCCGCCCATGAACGCCCTCTCCGCCGAGCTGCTGGCCGAGCTGGCCGGGATCGCCGAAGGTCTGGCCAAGGACACGGACCTCAAGGCGGTCGTCGTCACGGGGTCGGACCGGGTCTTCGCCGCCGGCGCCGACATCGGCCAGCTCATGGGTGACAGCGGGCTCCTGCCGAACTTCCGCCGGGCCTTCGACGCCCTGGCCGCCGTCCCCCGCCCGGTCATCGCCGCCATCGCCGGCTACGCCCTCGGCGGCGGCCTGGAGCTGGCTCTGGCCTGCGACCTGCGGGTGGCGTCGCAAACGGCCCGTCTCGGGGTCCCCGAGATCGACCTCGGCCTGTTCCCGGCGGCGGGCGGGACGCAGCGCCTCCCCCGCCTCATCGGCCCGGCCCGCACCAAGGAGCTGATCTGGAGCGGCCGCCACGTGCGGCCCGACGAGGCGCTGGCCATCGGCCTCGTCGACAAGGTGGTGCCCGCCGGCGCCCACCTCGAGGCGGCCCTCGAATGGGCGGGACGCCTGGCCCGGGGGGCGGTGGTGGCCATGGGGCTGGCCAAGCGGGCCATCGACGGCGGGTTGGACGGGCCGCTGGCCGCCGGGCTGGACCTCGAGGCCGAGATGGCCGCCGAGGTGATGCGCACCGAAGACGCCGCCACCGGCATCGAGAGCTTCTTCGAGCACGGTCCCGGCCAGGCGACCTTCGCAGGCCGGTAGGACTCGGATGGCGGTCCGTTTCGTGATCATCGGTGGGGGACCGGCGGGCAACACCGCCGCCACCGTGGCCGCCCGCCTGGGGGCCGAGGTGACCGTGATCGAGCGCGACATCCTGGGGGGCGCCGCCCACCTGTGGGACTGCGTTCCGTCCAAGGCCATGATCGCCACCGGCGGCTTCCTCTCCGAGCTCGACCGGGCCCGGGTGATGGGACTGGCCGCCGAAGGGCACCTCGACCTGGACGCCGTCCGGGAGCGGGTCGCTTCCATCGAGGCCCGCCTCCACCAGTCGATCTGCGACCTGCTGGGCTCCCAGGGAGTCCGGATCATCACCGGTACGGGCCGCCTCAAGGGCCCGAAGCAGGTGAGCGCCGAGACCGAGACGGGCGTCGAGGAGCTGGAGGCCGACGCCATCCTGCTGGCCACCGGCTCCCGGCCCCGGGTGCCGGACTGGGCCCAGGTCGACGGCAAGCGGATCATGACCACCCGCGACGCCTACCCGCCACCTGAGATCCCCGGCCATCTGGTGGTGGTCGGCTCCGGGGTGACGGGCGTCGAGTTCACCCACATGTTCCGCTCTCTCGGCTCCGAGGTGAGCCTGATCGTGTCCCGCCAGCAGGTGCTTCCCAGCAAGGACCCGGAGGTGGCCGCGGCCCTGGAAGCCGAGTTCCTGCGGCGGGGGGTGCACCTCCACAAGGGCGCCCGGGCCCAGGGTATCGAGGTGGACGGCGACCGCCTGGTGGTGCGCTGCGACGACGGGCGGATGGTGCCGGGCACCCATGCCGTGCTGGCCGTGGGCTCCATTCCCAACTCCGAATCACTGGGCCTCGACGCCGCCGGCGTGGTCCACGACCCGGGCGGCTACGTGCCCGTCAATCACCACCTCCAGTCCAACGTTCCCCACATCTACGGCGCCGGGGACCTGTCCGGGAAGCTGCCGCTGTCGTCGGTGGCGGCCATGCAGGGACGCAAGGTCGCCGAGCACATCATGGGCCTGCACACCCGCGACCATCGCCACCTCGACTACGACAAGGCCGCCGCCGCCATCTTCACCGAGCCGGAGATCGCCGACGTCGGGGTGGCCGAGGCGGAGGCCTTCGCCCAGGGCCGCAAGCTCCGCGTCACCAAGGTCCCCTTCTCGGCCAACGCCAAGGCGCTCATCGAGGGCGACTCCCGGGGCTTCGTGAAGATCATCTCCGACCCCGCCACCGGCGTGGTGCTGGGCGGCGCCATCGTCGGCCGGGGGGCGGCCGAGCTGATCTCGGTCCTGGCGGTGGCCGTCACCTGCAACTTGAAGGTGGGCGATCTGGTCGACTCGCTGCTGGTGCACCCCGCCCTGTCCGAGTCGCTCTCCGACGCGGCGGAGTAGGTGGCGCCCCGGCCGCTGAGGCACACTGGACACGACACTCAGTGCCTGGGGAGGCAACCATGATCCTGCGTCGCACCACGCTTCCGTTCCTGGCCATGGCCCTCGCCGTGGGCGCCCTCGTCGTTCCCGCCGGGGCCATCCACCTCTTCCCGCTCGCCCCCGGCGACCCCGGCGGCGACTGCGGCTCCACCCTCCAGCCCGACCCGGGCCAGTCCGCCGGTCACGTGGGGGTGGGCCCGTTCAGCTTCACCGACCACGGCGGCGGTGACTCCACCACCAAGGTCAAGGCGGGCGAGTCCGTCACCTGGGTGTGGGAGAACCCCTACTGCCACTCGGTGACGTTCCAGTCCGGCGACGTGAAGGGCACCGACGGCGGCGAAGGGGGCGGCTTCGACGGTTCCGAGCCCCAGCTGACCAAGCCCGAGGGGTCGAACAAGACGTTCACGGCCACGTTCGACACGCCCGGGACCTACGACTACGCCTGCGTGCACCACGGCTCGGTGGGCATGACGGGGCAGGTCGTGGTCAGCTGACCGGACGCCGCACCCGGCCGTCGAAGCGGGCGGCCTCGACGACGTCTTCCGAGTGGTCCTCCAGAAGATGCACCGGAGCGTGGTGGCCGAGGAGACCGTTGCTGAACACGAACCACTCGGCGAGGTCCCACGGTGCCCACCCGTCGAGCTCGCGCAGGACCTTGGCGATGACGGGCAGTGGCCGCCCGTCGGCGGAGAACTGAAACCCGGGATAGAGCAGCTCGCTCTGAAAGGGAACGGCGAAGACCCGGCCCCGGGTGCGCCAGCGCGAGGCGAGCTGCGACCGGTTGGCCGCGGACGACCCGGCGCGCTCGGCGATCTCGGCGGAGGTGAACCCGCCGAAGTCGCGCAACAGCCGGGTCCGGGTACGGGCCCGCTGGGCGGCGGCGGCCACCGCCGCCGGTCGGGGTAGTCCTTCCCGGGCCATCAACTCGGTGATCATCTGCTCGAGGGCGGCGCGCCGGCCGGTGTTGCAGGCGGCCACGAGCTGCTCGACGGCGGCCACGAGGTCCGCCCGGTCGGCGAAGTCGCCCAGCAGGACGACGGCGGCGGCGGAACGGATCAGGGCGGGGTAGCGCCGGAGCAGCGAACGGCGCGCCGCCCCATCGGCTCGGACGACCGCCACCGGGTTTGCGGAGAAGGTGTTCAACGGGGTGTGACGTCGCCCCGGGGGCCGGGCCCGGGGCGACGCCGGTGGGTCTCAGATGGCGTCGGGACCCATCTCGCCCGTCCGGATCCGCAACAGCCGCTCCAGGTCGACCACCCACACCTTCCCGTCGCCGATCTTGCCCGTGTGGGCCGTCGACCGGATGCACTCCATGACCTTGTCCACGACATCGATGTCACAGATGACCTCGATCCGCAGCTTGGGGATGAGATCGACGGTGTACTCGGCGCCCCGGTAGGTCTCGGTGTGGCCGCCCTGACGCCCGAAGCCTTTGACTTCCGTCACGGTGAGCCCCAGGACGCCGAGGCCCTGCAGCCCGTTCTTCACCGAATCGAGCATCTGGGGCTTGATGATGGCGGTGACGAGCTTGATCATCGACCCCTCCTATGCCATCACCGGTGAAACCGGCGCGCCGACCGGAGTGGGGCTCTGACCGGGTCCGAGGTCCGGCGCGTAGCCCGGGGTGCCGTGCTCCATGACGTCCAGGCCGGCCAGTTCCTCTTCCTCGCTCACCCGCAGACCGATCGTCCCCTTGAGCAGGGCGAAGAGGATCCCGGCGGTCACGGCGACGAAGGCGCCGATGGCCGTCACCCCGATGAGCTGGGTGAGGAGCAGGGCGGCGCCGCCGCCGTACAGCAGCCCGCCGTCGGTGGCGAAGAGGCCGACGGCCAGGGTGCCGAACGCCCCGCACACGCCGTGGACGGAGATGGCGCCGACCGGGTCGTCCACCCGCACCCGGTCGAAGAACAGCACCGCGCCGACGACCACGACCCCGGCGAGCCCGCCGATGGCCACCGCTCCGACGCTGCTCACCGCCGCGCAGCCGGCGGTGATGGCCACCAACCCGGCCAGGAGCCCGTTGGTGGTCATGGCCACATCGGGCTTCCCGCCCACGAACCACCACATGGTCAACATGGAGGTGAGGGCCCCGGCCACGGCGGCAAGGGTGGTGGTCAGGGCGATGCCTCCGATGGCACCGTCGGCCGCCAGCTCGGAGCCGGGGTTGAAGCCGTACCACCCGACGAGGAGGATGAAAGCGCCGAGCACGGCGAAGGGAATGCTGTGACCGGGGATGCCCCGGGGCTTGCCGTTGGCCGCGTACTTGCCGATGCGGGGACCGAGGGCGATGGCGCCCATCAGGCCGGCGATCCCGCCGACCATGTGCACGATCGAGGACCCGGCGAAGTCGATGTAGGGCGTGTCCAACTGCGACAGCCAGCCGCCACCCCAGTTCCAGTGCACGACCACCGGATAGATGAGCCCCGAGATCACCATGCTGTAGACGAAGTAGGCCTTGAACTTCGTCCGCTCGGCCATGGCCCCGGAGACGATGGTCGCCGCCGTGGCCGCGAAGGCGACCTGGAAGATGAAGGTGACGGGGACGGTGAGCGTGCCGTAGTTGAAGGCTCCGTCCCCCAGGAACCATCCCTTCCACCCGAAGAAGTCGTTGCCCGAGCCGAAGGCGATGGCGTAGCCGATGGCGAAGAAGGCCAGGGCCCCGGCGCAGAAGTCCATCAGGTTCTTCATCATGATGTTGGCCACGCTCTTGGCCCGGGTGAGGCCCGCCTCGAGCAGCGCGAACCCGGCCTGCATGAAGATGACGAGCACCGCCGAGACCAGGACGAAGACGTTGTCCAGGTTGACCTGTACGTCGGCGGCCGTCGTTTCCGCCTCCTGAGCCATGGCGGGCGCGGCGGTCATCAGAGCCAGTCCGAGACCGGCCGCACTCGCCAATGCCAAGCGCCGTTTCACATGCAACCTCCTGTTCGATCGTTGCCGTCGAAGATAGGGAGGGCGCGTGTCGTAGCGATTGTGCGCCTGTTACGTCTCGCGCGACGCATGCTTTCGGCAATCTGAATGCCGGCGGAGTCGGCGGTCGCGTTGGAACCTAGGAAATGACCACCAGCACGTCGCCGGTGCCGACCGTGTCGCCCGGTGAGACCCGGACCTCGGCCACGGTGCCCGCTTTCTCGGCGATGACGTGGTTTTCCATCTTCATGGCTTCGAGCACGACCACCGCCTGACCGATCTCCACCTCGTCGCCCACCGCCACCAACGTCTTGACGATGGTGCCCTGCATGGGGGAGGCCACGGTGCCGGTGCCGGCCGCTCCACCACCGAGAGCCGCCTGCGAGCGGGCCCGGCCCCTCGGCTTGGCCGCGGCCGATGGGCCGGCGGTGTCCATTTCCCGGGCCTCGGGGAGCCACACCTTCACGTCGAAGCGGCGCCCGTCCACCTCCACCGGCACGGTACGGGCCACCAGCTCTTCCTCGGTCCCATCGGGGGCGGGAGTCGCCGGGGACGCGGCCGGCACCAGGAGGGTGGCGTCCACCTCCTCCTCCAGCCACTTGGTGGAGTGGCGGCCTTCGACGAAATCGGGGTGGGCCAGGAGGGCCAGATGGGCCGGGATGGTCGACGGCACCCCCTCGATGCGGAACTCCGACAAGGCCCGCAAGGCCCGGCGCCGGGCTGACTCGCGGTCGGGACCCCAGGCCACCAGCTTGGCCATCAGGTTGTCGTAGTACTGGGAGACGGCCGTGCCCTCCTCGTAGCCGGCGTCGACCCGTACGCCGAAACCGGACGGTATGGAGAAGCGGGTGATGGCCCCGGGGGCGGGCCGGAAGCCCTTGGCCGGGTCCTCGGCGTTGATGCGGCACTCGATGGCGTGGCCGCGGCGCTCGACGGAATCCTGGGTGAAGGACAGCGGCTCGCCCGCCGCCACCCGGATCTGCTCGGCCACCAGGTCGATCCCGGTCACCATCTCCGTGACACAGTGCTCCACCTGGAGGCGGGTGTTCATCTCCAGGAAGAAGAACTCGCCGTCCTCGTAGAGGAACTCGACCGTGCCGGCGTTGGTGTAGCCGCAGGCCCGCGCCACTTCCAGGGCGGCTTTGCCCATGGCCTGCCGGGTCTCCTCGGACAGCCCGGCCGCCGGGCTCTCCTCGATCAGCTTCTGGTGGCGGCGCTGCACCGAGCAGTCCCGCTCGCCGAGGAACACGCCGTTGCCGTGGACGTCGCAGAAGATCTGCATCTCGATGTGGCGGGGACGCTCCAGGTAGCGCTCCACGTAGACCTCGGCGCGGCCGAAGTAGGCCTGGGCCTCCCGCTGGGCGGATTCCATGGCCTCGGCCACCGACGCCTCGTCCCGCACCACCCGCAGTCCCCGGCCTCCGCCCCCGAAGGCGGCCTTGATGGCCACGGGGTAACCGCTGGTCCGGGCGAAGGCGACGACCTCGTCGGGACTCTCCAGCGGATCCATGGTGCCCGGCACCCCGGGCACCCCCGCCGCCTGGGCCGTCCGCCGCGACGTGACCTTGTCGCCCATGGACTCGATGGCCTCCGGGGGCGGGCCGATCCAGATGACGCCGGCGCCGGCCACGGCCCGGGCGAACTCGGCGTTCTCGGAGAAGAACCCGTAGCCGGGATGCACCGCCTCGGCCCCGGAGCGGGCGATGGCGTCGAGGATGGCCTCGGTGTTGAGGTAGCTCTCGGTCGCCGTCTGGCCGCCCAGGGCATAGGCCTCGTCGGCCAGGCGGACGTGCAGCGCGTCGCGGTCGACGTCGGAGTAGACGGCCACCGCGGTGATCCCGAGCTCCTGGCACGTACGCATGACCCGCACGGCGATCTCGCCCCGGTTGGCGACCAGGATCCGGGCCGGGAGGCCAGGCGTGGGGGGAGTCCCCGAGGAGCGGGTGGACGTCGCCATGAGCGGCCGTATCCTACGGTCCGTGTCTTCCCCGGGGCCTCATTGGCCGATCGACCATGCTCGGCTGGCGGGTACCCGCTTCACCGACGTCCGCATCTTCGACGAGGTCGGCTCGACCAACACGGAGCTGATGGAAGCGGCCCGCGCCGGAGCGCCGGAGGGTGTGGTGGTGGTGGCCGACCATCAGGCCGCCGGCCGGGGGCGGCTGGGGCGTACCTGGTCGGCCGCCCCCGGCACCTCCCTGCTGGTCTCCGTTCTGCTGCGCCCCTCCCTCCCGGCCGGGGACATGGCGCTGGTCAACACGGCCGCGGGCCTGGCCGCGGCCGACGCGGTCCACGCCAGTGCCGGGTTCCGCCCCGGTCTCAAGTGGCCCAACGACCTGGTGGTCCCCGGACGCCCCCATCGCAAGCTGGCCGGCATGCTGTCGGAGTCGTCCCCGGAGGAAGGCGGACCTCCGGCGGTGGTGGTGGGCCTCGGCTTCAATGTGACCGCCGGCGCCTATCCCGAAGAGCTGGCCGGCCTGGCCACCTCCTGCGAGGAGGAGGCGGGTCGCCCGGTGGACCGCGCCGCGCTGCTGACGGCCTTCCTGGAAGCACTGGAGCGCCGGTACTCCGTGCTGCTGGCCGGCGGCGCGCAGGCGACCCTGGAGGCCTACCGGGCCGATTCGGCCACGCTCGGCCGGCAGGTGCGGGTCGAGTTGCCCGCCGGTGTGGTCGAGGGTGTGGCCAGCCGCCTGGCCGCGAACGGGGAACTGGTCGTGACCGACAACGGCGGAAAGGAGGTGCAGGTGAGCGCGGGCGACGTGATCCACCTCCGCCCGCGATGAGCCGGGCGGCGCGGTCGGGGACACCCCGGGCCCCGGGGTGGCAGCGGGCGCTGGTCACCGGCGCCTCCGGGGGCATCGGCGAGGTCATGGCCAGGCAACTCGCCGCCCGGGGATGTCATCTGGTGCTGGTGGCCCGGACCCGGACGGCGTTGGAGACGCTGGCCGACGAGCTGTCCGCCGCCCACGGCGTGGAGGTGGAGGTGCTCCCCGCCGACCTCATCACCGAAGATGGCGTGGCCGCCGTCGAGGCCAGGCTGGGAGCCGAAGGCGGCCCGCCCGTCGACCTGCTGATCAACAACGCCGGCTACGGCACCGCCGGCCAGTTCGCGCTGCTCGACCCCGACCGGCTGGCGGGCGAGGTTCGGCTCAACGTCCTGGCCCTGGTGCGCCTCACCCGGGCAGCCGTCCCGGGGATGGTGGACCGGGGCGGGGGCGCGGTGCTCAACGTGTCGTCGGTGGCCAGCCTGCAGCCCATCCCCAACATGGCCACCTACGCCGCCACCAAGGCGTTCGTCACCTCGTTCTCCGAGTCCCTCCACGAAGAGCTGCGGCCCCGGGGCGTGACGGTGACCGCTCTCCTCCCCGGATTCACCCGCACCGGCTTCAAGGCCCGGTCCGGTCTCGAGCACAGCGGCATCCCCGACTTCGCCTGGGTGGATGCCGGCCGGGTGGCCGAAGCCGGCCTGGCCGCCACCGCCGCCGGTCGGGCCCTCTGCATCCCCGGGCTGGCCTGGAAGGCGGTGTCGGCCCTCACCCGGCCCCTTCCCCGCTCCCTCGTCCGCCGGGTGATGGGAGCCGGCCAGCACACCTGGTGAGAGCTCGTGGCCCCGTGGGGGGTAGGGGGCCCTCGCTACGGGTCGATGGAGTCGGCGACGAGAGCTTTGAAGGCGGCGGCCAGCTGGGCGGTGACGGGGCCCGGGGCGGCGGGCAGGGCGGCCCCGTCCACCGCCGAGATGGCCTGGACCTCGCGGGTGGAGGAGGTCAGGAAGGACTCGTCGGCGGCGGCCACGGCCACGAGGGGAAGATCCTCCTCGCCGGCGTCGAGGCCGAGATCGCCGGCCAGCTCCAGGACCAGCGCCCGGGTGACGCCCAGCAGGCAACCGGCCGAGGCCGGCGGGGTGCGTAGCCGGCCGCCGGCGACCACGAACACGTTGGTGCCCGTGCCCTCGCACAGCTGACCCCGGGTATTGGCGAAGACCGCTTCCCCGGCGCCCAGCTCGGCGGCATGGGCCAGGGCCCGCACGTTCTCGCCGTAGGAGATGGTCTTGAGCCCGGTCAGGGCGCCGCGCTCGTTGCGGGGCCAGGGAACGGTGGCCACCGCCACCGATTCCGACCAGGGGGCGAGGTCGGTGCCGGCCACGATGACCGTGGGGATCGCCTCACCCCGGTCGGATCCCAGGGGCGCCGGGCCGCCCGTGACCGTGATCCGCATCCGGGCTTCGCCCAGCTGGTTGGCTTCCAGTACCGCCTCGGCCGCGCTCCGCAGCACCTCGCCGGGCGGCAGGGCGAGGCCCAATCCCGCCGCCGACCGGGACAGGCGCTCGAGATGCCTCGTCCAGGCGAAGGGGCGGCCGCCGTACACCCGGAGCGTCTCGAACACCCCGTCACCGGTGAGCAGGCCGTGGTCGAAGGGCGAGATCCGCGCCTCGTCCTCCGCACAGAGCGCCCCGTCGACCCAGACGAACACGGCAGGAACGGTATCCTTTGCCCTCGCCGTGAGTGCACCTTTCCCCTCCTCCATGCGCGCCTTCCTGTGGCGCTGCCTCCTGGCCCTGGTCCTGGTCAGCGTCCTGGCCGCCGGCGGGCTCACCGGCGGCTCCTGGTATCTCGACCACAAGCTGGGGCGGGCCGGCGAGGTCGACGTGGACCTGGCCCGGAGCCTCCCCGGGGCCATGAACTTCCTCATCCTCGGGTCGGATTCCCGGGCCTTCGTGGCCGACGAGACCGATGAGGCCAGCTTCGGCGACACCGGCGAAGTCGGGGGGCAGCGGGCCGATGCCATCATCCTGGCCCGGGTCGAACCGAGAACCCACCGGGGCGTGCTGGTCTCCTTCCCCCGCGACCTGCGGGTCAGACAGCCCGGCCGCAAGGGCCTGCACCGCATCAACGAGGCCTTCGAAGCCGGGCCGCAGGGCGTCATCGACGTCATGGAGCAGAACTTCGGGATTCCCGTCCACCACTACATCCAGATGGACTTCGCCGGCTTCCGGGGCATGGTGGACGCCATCGGCGGCGTGCGCATGTACGTCCCGTCGCCGGTCAGGGACCGCGTGACCGGTCTCGACGTGCCCCAGGCGGGCTGCGTCACGTTCGACGGGCGCCAGGCCCTGGCCTGGGTCCGGTCCCGCAACTTCAGCTATCTGGAGGCGGGGAAGTGGCGCACCGACCCGAGTGCCGACATCGGCCGCATCGAACGCCAGCAGGAGTTCATCCGCCGCCTCATGGGCCAGGCCATCCGCCGCGGCGCACTCAACCCGTTGCGCGCCAACCGCCTGGCCAACGCGGCCATGGCCAACCTCACCGTCGACTCGAACTTCCGGGCCCGGGACGGGTTGCGTCTGGTGCGGGCCTTCCGGGGCGTGGGGCCGGCGGCGGTTGAGATGGTTTCCATCCCCACCGTCCCGTCCGGAGTGCAGCTGCGGGTCAACGCCAAGGAGGCCGAGCCCCTCCTGGCCCGCCTCCGGGGCGAGACCGACGCCGCCCCGTCCGGGCAACCGGCCGCCCCGCCGGGGGTGCTCGCCTCCCAGGTGCGGGTGCGGGTCCTCAACGGGAGCGGAGCCGACGGGGTGGCGAGCGAGGCCAACGCCGCGCTCGACCGGGCGGGTTTCGCCACCGCGGTGCCGGCCGACGCCGATCGCTACGACTACGCCAGGACCGAGATCCGCTATGCCCCGGGCGCCCAGGCCAAGGCCCAGCTGGTGGCCAGCTACCTGAAGGGCGCGGGGCGCGCCGTGGCCGACGAGACCCTGGTCAACGTGGACGTGGTGGTGGTCCTGGGCCGCGACTACAAGGGGGTGGCGGAACGCCCAGGCGGCGCTCCGGCGTCCTCGACGACCACGGCCGCCCCCCCGGCCTCCACGGCCGTGCCGGCGCCGGCCCCCACTCCGGCCGGTGCCCCGGCGCCGCCCGCCTGCTGAGGTTCCCCGGCCCCGTGACCGGGGGACGGAAAAGGCCCTTGGCTAGCATGGTCCGTCGTGCGACTGCTCGTCACCGGGGCCGGGGGTTTCATCGGCTCCAACTTCGTCCATTACTGGCTCGACGCCCATCCCGCGGACCGCGTGGTGGCCCTCGACCTGCTCACCTACGCCGGCAACCGGGCCAACCTGGCCGGGACGGAGGACCAGGTGCCGCTGGTGGTGGCCGACATCGCCGACTTCGACATGATGAGCAAGGTCATGGCCGATCACGACGTGGACGTGGTGGTGAACTTCGCCGCCGAGTCCCACAACAGCCTGGCCGTCCTCGACCCCGCCCGGTTCTTCCGCACCAACGTGCTCGGCACCCAGTCCCTGCTGGAGGCGGCCCGCCAGCACGGTGTGGCCCGCTTCCACCACATCTCCACCTGCGAGGTGTACGGCGACCTGGCCCTCGACGATCCCGGTGCCTTCAGCGAGGAGTCGCCCTACCGGCCCCGGACCCCGTACAACGCCTCCAAGGCGGCCGCCGACCACGCCGTCCGGGCCTATCACGAGACCTACGGGCTGCCCGTCACCATCACCAACTGCTCCAACAACTACGGGCCCTACCAGTTCCCGGAGAAGGTCGTTCCCCTCTTCACCACCCGGGCGCTCGACGACGAGCCGCTGCCGCTGTACGCCTCGACGGCCAACCGCCGGGAATGGCTCCACGTCGCCGACCACTGCTCAGCCGTCGACCTGGTGCTCCAGCGGGGCCGGGTGGGGGAGACCTACAACGTGGGCAGCGGCGTGGAGGCCAGCATCGACGAGATCGCCGATCTGGTCCTCGCCGCCCTGGGCAAGCCCGCCTCGCTCAAGACGATCGTGCCCGACCGGCCCGGCCACGACCGGCGCTACCTGCTCGACTCCACCAAGCTGCGCACCGAACTGGGGTGGAGCCCGGCCGTGGACTTCGCCGCCGGGGTGGCCGGGACGGTGGACTGGTACCGGACCCACCGGGAGTGGTGGGAGCCGCTGGCGGCCCGGGCGCCGGTGGAGGAGAGCGCCTGGGGAGGCTCCGGCCCCCGCCCGGCCGATTCGTCATGAGGATCCTCGTCACCGGCGCGGGCGGCCAGGTCGGCTCCGAGCTCGCCGCCCATCTCCCCCACCACGACCTGGTGGCTGTCGACCACACCCAACTCGACGTCGCCGACCGCCACCAGGTCGAGCAGACGGTGGGGAGCGTCCTGCCCGACGCGGTGGTGAACTGCGCGGCGTGGACCGACGTGGACGGCTGCGAGTCGGACCCGGAGCGGGCCTACCGGGCCAATGCCCTGGGGGTGCGCCACCTGGCGGTGGCCTGCGCCCGGATCGGGGCCCACCTGGTGCACGTCTCCACCGACTACGTCTTCTCCGGCGCCAAGGACGGGCCCTACCTCGAATGGGACCGTCCTGATCCCCGCTCGGTGTACGGCCACTCCAAGCTGGGGGGCGAGCTGGAAGTGGCGGCGCACGCCCGCTCCTGGGCCATCGCCCGGACCTCCTGGGTCTTCGGGCGGAGCGGGAGGAACTTCATCGACACCATCCTGGCCCGGGCCCGGGAGGGAGCCCCCCTCCGGGTGGTGACCGACCAGCGGGGCTGCCCGACCTACGCCCGCGATCTGGCCGGCGTCCTGGCCCTCCTGGCCACCGGTCGCCACCAGGGGACGTTCCACGTCACCAACCAGGGGGCGTGCACCTGGCACGAGCTGGCCCGGGCCGCGCTGGAGCTGGCCGGGCTCGATCCGGCCTCGGTGGGGGAGACCACCTCGGCCACCTTCGCCCGCCCCGCGCCCCGTCCGGCCAACAGCGTCCTGGCCGACACCGCCCTGGCCGCCTCCGGGCTCCCCCGCCTGCGGCCCTGGCGCGAGGCGTTGGCGGACAGGCTCTCGCAACCGGCGGAGGTAGCCAGGTGAGCAAGAAGAGATGAGCAAGAAGACGTGCGCAGCACGGCTTGGCGGCTGGGGTTGGGGCCCCCAGCCGCACCGCGATGAGCCGCCAGGCGAAGAGCAATGAGCAGAGTCGGAGTGGTGGGGGCGGGGTACGTGGGGCTGACGACGGCCGCCTGCCTGGCCCATCTCGGCCACGACGTGGCCTGTGGCGATGTGGATGTGGAGAAGCTGGCCCGTCTCTCCCGGGGCGACATCCCCATCATGGAGGAGGGCCTGGCCGAGCTGGTGGCCGAGGGGGTCCGCACCGGCCGGCTCACCTTCGTGCTCGGAGCCGCCGGCGCCGCCCACGAGGCGGAGTTCGTCTTCCTGTGCGTCCCCACCCCCCAGAGCGAGGACCCGGATGGCCAGGGGGGAGGCGCCGACCTGTCCTACGTCCGGGCCGCCTTGGCCGAGATCGCCCCGGTGCTCGGGTTCGGGTCGGTGGTGGTGGTCAAGTCCACCATGCCTCCGGGATCAGCCCGGGTGGTGCGCCGCTGGCTGGAGTCGGCGGGCCGCAGCGCCAGGGACGTCGGGATCGCCTCCAATCCCGAGTTCCTCCGGGAAGGCAGTGCCGTGCACGACTTCCTGCATCCCGACCGCATCGTCATCGGTTGCGACGAGTCCGACGTGGCCGTGCGGGTCTCCACCCTCTACCGGGGCGTGCAGGCGCCGGTCCTGGTGACCGACTGCGCCTCGGCGGAGATGATCAAGTACGCCTCCAACTGCTTCCTGGCCACCAAGGTCTCCTTCATCAACGCCATCGCCGTCCTGTGCGAGGCCGTCGACGCCGACGTGCGGGAGGTGACGCTGGGCATGGGCTACGACTCCCGCATCGGCTTCGATTACCTCCGGCCCGGCCCGGGATTCGGGGGCTCCTGCCTGCCCAAGGACACGGCCGCCCTGATCCGGGTGGCGGACGACGCCGGCTACGACTTCTCTCTCCTGCGGGGCGTCGTCGACGTCAACCAGGAGCAGCGGGAGCGGGTCGTGCAGAAGATCGCCCGGGCCGCCGGCGGCCTGGACGGCGTCCGGGTGGCGGTATGGGGGCTCACGTTCAAGTCGGGCACCGACGACCTGCGGGAGTCGCCCGCCCTGGACGTCGTCGAGCGCCTGCTCCGGGCCGGCGCCCTGGTGGCCGCCTACGACCCGGTGGCCGGCGACCGGGCCGCGGCGCTGCTGGCCCGCACCCGCGAGGTCGTTCTGACCGACGCGCCTCTCGAGATGGCGCTGGGTGGCGGGCGTGTGCCGGCAACGGGCCCCCGCCCCGCCTCCTCCTCGCCCGTCCCGCTCCAGCGCCTGTTCATCGCCGCGGATCCCTACGAGGCCTGCCGCCAGGCGTCGGTTCTGGCCGTGCTCACCGAATGGGACGAGTTCCGCTTC
>Ga0299907_10000431_pt1 | contig 20192 bp, 16 predicted proteins | sample RVTome_16_FD_198680 | JGI IMG/M metagenome (GOLD analysis project Ga0299907, IMG submission 198680) | Soil microbial communities from uranium-contaminated site in the Upper Colorado River Basin, Wyoming, United States - RVT152D67 (version 2) ...
CGGGGATCGGTGCCGCGACCGCTCGCGTCTTCGCGAGGGAGGGCGCGAAGGTGGTCGTCACCGGCCGCCGCGCCGAACCCCTCGAGGCCGTCGCGGCCGAGATCGACGGGCGGGCCGTCGCCGGGGATACGTCCGACGACGATCACGTCCGGGCGGCCGTCGCCGCGGCGAGGGACGCGTTCGGAGGGCTCGACGTCGTCGTCGCGAACGCCGGACTGGGGTTCGGTGGCGCCGCAGCGGACGTCGACGACGAGCGCTGGCAGCAGACGCTCGACGTGAACCTGACGGGGGCGTTCCGGCTGGCGCGAGCCGCCATCCCGTCGCTGGTCGAACGAGGTGGCGGCTCGATCGTCCTCGTCTCGAGCGTCTCGGCGGTCGTCAGCGGCACGGACGGCGCCGCGTACGTGACGTCGAAGGCGGCGATGCTCGGGCTCGCGCGGTCGATCGCCGTCGACTACGGGCCGAGCGGCATCCGCGCGAACGCCCTCTGTCCCGGCTGGGTCGAGACGCCGATGGGCGATCGGTCGATGGAGTCGCTGATGACCAAGCACGGCATCTCGCTGGGAGACGCGTATCGCCTGGTGACCCAGCACATCCCCCTGCGGCGACCCGCCACCGCGGACGAGATCGCGGCCTGCTGCCTGTTCCTCGCGAGCGACGAGTCGTCGATCGTGACCGGGACGACCCTCGTGGCCGACGGCGGTGGCCTGGCGGTCGACCTCACCGAGGTCGCGTGGCAGCAGGAGCGTCCGTGAGCTTCGACCACTCGGGACGGATCGCGTTCATCACCGGGGCCGGTTCGGGCATCGGGCGGGCGACCGCCCTCCGCCTCGCGTCGCAGGGCGCGGCCGTCGCGGTCGTCGACATCCGGCTCGAGGCGGCCGAGGAGACGGTTGCAGCGATCGCCGGCGGCGGCGGGACCGGCGTGGCGTTCGACGCCGACGTGCGGGACCGTTCCGAGATCGAGAGCGCCCGGGACGGCGCGGTGAACGCGTTCGGCCACGTGAACTACCTGGTGAACAACGCCGGTCTGGTCCGGATGTCGCCGCTCGACGAGCTCAGCGAGGACGAGTGGGACCTGGTACTCGACACGAACCTGAAGGGGATGTACCTCGTGACGCAAGCGATCGCCCCGGTGATCGCCGGCGCGGGCGGCGGCGCGATCGTGAACCTCGCGACGATCGAGTCCGAGGTCGTGGTCGCGTCGACCGGACACCCGCAAGTGCACTACAACGCATCGAAGGGCGGGGTGAAGATGCTGACGAAGGCGCTCGCGGTCGAGCTCGCCGATCGCAACATCCGCGTGAATGCGGTAGAGCCCGGGGCGATCGCGACCTCGTTCATCCCCGGAGGGAACCTCCGCTCCCCCGAGGCGTGGGCCTCGATGAAGGACCGGCTCCTGGTCCCGCGCGTCGGCGAGCCGGAGGACGTGGCCGCGGCGATCTCGTTCCTGCTCTCGGACGACGCGTCGTACATCACCGGGGCCATGCTGCCGGTCGACGGGGGGTGGCTCACGCGATGACGCTCGACCTCGCGGATCTGGAAGGGTTCGGGACGGTGGTCGTGACATCGGCCGACGTGACGGGGCGGCCGGTCGGCAAGCGCGTGTCCGTCGACGTGTTCCGACGGATCGTTCACGAGGGGATCCCGCTGAGTTCCTGCGTCCTCGGATGGGACGTCGACCAGTGGCCGGGGCCGGTGCAGGAGTACACGGGCCATCACACCGGTTGGCACGACGTCCGGCTCGTGCCGGATCTCGGGACCCTCCGGCCGGCGGCGTGGCTGGAGCGCACGGCGATCTGCCTCGCCGACTTCGCCGAGATGGGTTCGGACGAGCTCGCGCCGGTTGCGCCACGGACGATGCTTCGGCGTCAGGTCGAGCGGCTGACCGATGCCGGCTTCACCCCGCAGGTCGCGAGCGAACTCGAGTTCTCGCTGTACCACGGCAGCTACGACGACGGCAGGACGAACGGCTACGAGACGCTCGTCCCCACCACGCTCGCGAGGGCCGACTACACGATCCAAGCGGGCGACCGGTACGAGGGCTTCTTCTCGGGTGTGCGGGACGCGCTCGCCGCCTCCGAACTCGGTCCGTGGACCAGCCAGGTCGAGTGGGGTCTCGGCCAGTGGGAGATCAACCTCGAGTACCGGAACGCGCTCGAGATGGCCGATCGCCACCTGCTCTTCAAGCTCGCGATGCGCACGCTCGCGTCGAACGCCGGCATGGCGGTCACGTTCATGGCACGGCCGTTCGCGAACACGACCGGCTCGTCGTGCCACCTGCATCTGTCGCTCGTCGACGGCGACGGCCGCAACGTCTTCCACGACGCGGAGGACGCTGACCGGATCTCGGCGACGCTCCGGCACGCGATCGGCGGCGTCCTGGAGCGCGCGCCGGAGCTCATGCTCTTCTACGCGCCGACGGTGAACTCGTACCGGCGGACGACGAGCGGCGAGTTCTCGGGGAACGGCCTGTCGTGGGGGTTCGACAGCCGGATGGTCTCGTGCCGCGTGCTCACCGAGTCGCCCGAGTCCACCCGGCTCGAATGGCGCGTGCCCGGCGCCGACGTCGACCCGTACCTCGCGATCGCGGCGCTCCTCGCGTCGGCGCTCGACGGGATCGAGACGCAGTCCGACCCGGGTGAGCCACTGATGGGGAGCGACTTCGAGCGGCCGGTCACCCCGCTCCCGGCGCCCCTCGGCGAGGCGGTCGAACGCTTCCGGGACGGCTCCTTCGCGCCCGAGGTCCTCGGCAAGGACGTAGTGGCCCACTACGCGGAGGCCGGACGGTGGGAGTGGGAGCAGTTCCTCGCACCAGCCGCAGTCGGCGAATGGGAGCGACGGCGCTACTTCGACGTCATCTGAGGGAGGTGGTCGTATGGGCCAGGCGCAGGACGCCGAGCGGATCGGACCGGACGAACTCGTCGAGATCGAGGGCCCTCCCGAGATCCACCGGCGTCAGGCGTTCGCGAAGCCGGGCCTGTGGGCGGGGCTCACGACGACCGAGCCCGGCCTCGTGAGCGGCTGGCACCATCACGGGGGCCACGACACGATCGTCTATGTGATCTCGGGTTCCGTGGCGATCGAGTTCGGCGAGGGTGGTCGCCGAGCCGTCCAGGCCGGCGCCGGCGACTTCCTGGTGATCCCGAGCGGTCTCGTCCACCGCGAGAGCACGCCGGGGCAGGAGCCCTCGCGGAGCGTCGTGATCCGAGCAGGCGGCGACGGCCCACCGACGATCGAGGTAGAGGGGCCGTCGTCGTGAGCTGACGAGCACACCGGTCCCCTCGCTCTTCCGACCCTGCCGTCAAGGATGAGGCGAGGCCTGCGCTTCATCTCACCTCATCGGAATCCCGGGGCTCGAGCACCACGACCGCCGTCTCGGACGAGCGACGTTCGGCGTAGGCATCGAGGTTCGGGTCGAGCTCTTGCCATACGGCCCACAACCTGGCTCGTTCCTCCCCTTCCGCGGGCCCGCGCCCTGATGTCTCGAGGTCCGTCGGCGAGCTCGACCCGGGTCTCGGGTGATGCCTGCAGGTTCAACCACCACGCAGGTTCACCTTCGCCCCACCCGTTCATCGCCATCGTGATGATGTTCGGCCCATCCTCGAGGTAACCGACGATCACGCGGTGGGTCTGTCCGGTCCTGCGGCCGATGGTTGTGAGCGCGAGCATCCCCCAGCGGTCCGAGCGCGCTCGGCGGAGGCCGAGGCGACCGCCGCTCGCCCGATACATCCCGCGGTGCACCACCCAGGCCGCACGGATGAACCAGCGCGGTGGGAGTCGCGGCGCTCGTTCACGCTCGGTGGACATCTGAGCTCCTCGTCTCGGTACCGGCGTAGCCGAGGACACAACCTACCGCCCGACCGATCACTCCTTTCCTGTCGACCGAACCGCCGTCAGCACTGCGGGCAGGACCAAGGGCGCTCAAGTGACAGACGCGAAGTGCGTGAATCCCGCGAATCGTTCGATCGCCACGATTGCCCCGCCGTCTCCAAGTGTGGCTGCCTTGTGCCGCAGCTGCTCGAGCGCTCCCTCGCTCGGCTGTCCATAGCATTCGATCGCGGTCAGCGTGACCAAATGGGCTAGCTTGCGGAACTCCGCGCTGCCGATGTCCATGTGGCGCTCCAGTGATGCCGAATCGGGATGGACAGCTACGACGGTCATCCTCGCTGCCTCTTCGTCGATGTAGAAGCCGTACGCCATCAGCTGCGGCTCGCGGGTTTCGATGAAATCTACGAGCCGTCGGACCCCCGCTTTGAGCTCGTCGATCGAATCCTCGCGGATCCGGGAATGGTCGATGTACACGATCGGCTCTGAGCCGCCACGTGCGCCGTAACCCGACACGGGACCTCCCCTCAAGCAAGCGGGGTATCGATGGGCGCTATCCGGACACGCAACGACGCTAGCACTTGCCGTCTCGACAACGCCCACCTCGGGCCCGGAGGCGCCCTGGCGCTTCAAGGCGTTCCGTTTGGAGAACGTCTGTACCGGTTCAGCCGGCGAGCCCGTCCACTCGCTCAACCACCTCTCGACAGAAGGACCCGATCTGGTTCAGCTCGTCGATGAACTGCGACGGCTTGATGCAGATCGTCGTGAAGCCGCGTTCGAGCTGCGCGGGGATCGACGCGAGCGCCTCACCCAGGGCCGCGACCCCGTCGGCATCGGCGAACCGTCCTCTCGTGCCGCCCACCATCTCGAGCTCGGCGGGGTCCCGGCCGGCGGCCACCATCGCCGAACGCAGGCGCTCGAGGTCCTCGTCGCTCGGCGTTCCAAGTGGGTTGAACCCACTCCCGTATCCGACGAGGCGTCGCAGGAGACGATCGTGCAAGGTCTCGCCGCCGAACCACAGCGCCGGTCCTTGTTCTCGGAAGGGTTTCGGCTCGAGTGAGACCTCGCCGAACCGGTAGTGCCGGCCTTCGAACGACGCCGGCGACTCGCGCCAGAGCACGCTCCATGCAGCTAGATGCTCGTCGAGCAGCTCGCCGCGCCGCTCGAACGGGACGCCGAGCGCCTCGTATTCGGGTCGGTGCCAGCTCACCGTCGGCTGGACGACCAACCGTCCCTCGGACAACAGGTCCAGCGTCGCGAGCTGCTTGGCGAGGAGCAGCGGATGGCGGAGCGGCACGATGATCGAGCTCGCGACCAGCCGGAGCCGTGACGTCGCCGACGCGGCGGCCGCGAGCAACGTGAGCGCATCCGGCCACGGCGTCGACGGATCCTGGTTGCCGGGGAGAGCGTAGTCGCGCGGATTCTCGGGCACGCCTTTCGCGTCCGCCCCTTGACCGAGCACGACGTGCTCGCTCACCATGACGGCGTCGAACCCCGCCTCCTCAGCCTCGACGGCTATCCGAACGAGCGCTCGGAGGTCGCGTGCCGGGACGAGCGTCCAGTTCTCGCTCAGGATGAGGACGAGGCGGGGCCGAACTGCCCCGCCTCGTCCCGTACCCGTCACGCTACGTGCGTAGGTCCGCCAGCGCGTCGCTCGCCGGCTCGCGCCCCTTGACCAGGGCCATGTAGACCAGGCCGATCGCGAACCAGATCACCGCCGACCAGGGAGCGAGCAGGGTCGGACTCGTCACCTTGTAGAACGACCCGAAGATCGCCGCCGCCGTGATCGCGATCCCCACGAGGGCCGCGACGATGAGTCCCGCGGTCGCCCTGTCCTCGCCGACGCCTCGGAAGGCTCCGATCGACATCAGGAAGTAGACGACCAGCAACGCGAAGCCTCCGAACGTCGCGCACCACACGAAGACCGAGAAATAGTGCGGCAGCTCGGGGAGCGCGAGTAACGTGTCGTTGGCCTCCGCCACGACGATCAAGACCGCTTGGACCGCGATCAGCAGCAAGATCGCCCCCAGCGGCGTCCCATACCGCTTGGAGACTGACGCGAGGGGCGCCGGCAGCCTTCGGTCACGGGCCAACGCGAACACACCCCGGGTCGACGCAACGGCCGCCCCGACGTACACGGCCAACATGTCAAGGAGGACTACCAGGAGCAAGACCTTGAGCCAGAACTCGGAGCCCGATGGACTCCCCGGCGCGCCGAGCGCGAAGAGCGGAGCGCCGGCGACCTCCGGGCTGAGGATGACGTCCAGGTCGAAACCGAAGCCGGCGACCTCCGCGTAGGACGCGATCAAGTAGAACGCCGAGACGATCACGACCGCGCCGAGCACGGCTCTTGGGATCGAGCGCTTGGGTTCGGCCGTTTCCTCCGCGAGGTTGGCCGCCGTCTCGAACCCCACGAAGATCAGGACCCCGTACAGCACCCCGAACAAGATCCCGCTGAACCCGAACGGCTGTGGTGTCGGGTCGAACGCCTTCGCGATGTCGTTGTCCCCGCCCAAGTCTGCGATGACCGTAACGAAGAAGATCAGCACCACGGCGATCGAGATCAGCGCGAGCGTCAGCTGGACCCGGGTGGAGATCTGCACGCCGAAGTACAGCACCGCGAACAACCCCAGCGCGAAGATGGTGTCCCAAAGCCAGATCGGCAGGTCGAGGTCTATCTCCCAGGCCGGCAGGAGGCTGTCGTGGACGTAGCCTCCGAGGAGCACGCCGAGGCCGGTCGTCAGGATGATCGTGCCACCGTAGTAGAGCCAACCTGACGCCGCCCCGACCGTCTTGCCGAGGCCGTTGGAGACGTAGTCATACAGCGAGCCCGCAGCGTGGATCCGCTTCGCGTACTGCGCCACGATCCAGCCGAGCGCAAACACCCCGACCGCGGCGATCAGCACAGCGAGGGGGGCGGACGTGCCGGCTCCCCGGCCGGCGACGTTGAAGCCGATGATCAGCGGGATGATGAACGCCGCGCTGAACACCGGACCCATGAAGCCGACCGACTGTGCGAGCACGTCGATCAGCGAGAGCTTCGTGGCCCCGAGGCGCTCGTACTCCTCGGTCACCACCAACGGTCGTTCACCTTCCACGGACCCCTCCCCTCCCGACGAACGGATCTGCTGGTGCTTCCTACCCCGACGGGGCTACGCCGTCCAGCCCCCTTCCGGCCGCTCGAACCAGACGTGCACCTGGCCCGTGCCTACCGAGGCCTCGTACTCGCTGAACAGCTCCCCCGTTGCGGTGCAATCTCTTCCGCCGAGCGCGGCCGCCATCATGAGGTAGTGGCCGAAGTGGCCCTCTGGGTAGGCCTTGCGGTAATCGGGCATGCCGTCGATCACACCCGCGTGATCGCCCTTGCCGAACTTCTCGAGCACCCCCATGTCGGCGTCGTAGTACGCGCGGTCGAAGATGTTGTCCGGCGCCTTCTGGCTCTCGCGCTTGCGGAGGTCCTTGAAGTTGAAGAACCGATGGGTCATCCCGCCGGACGCGAGCAACACCACGCGCCGGCTGCTCTGCTCGATCGCCTTGCCGATCAGCTCGCCGAACAGCAAGAAGTCGTCCCTATCGCAGCACTGGTTCAGCGCCACGCTCAGCCAGGCCGTCCTCGGGTCGCCGAGGAACGTCCAGATGTTGACGGTGCCGTAGAAGAGCGGGAGATATGGGTCGTCGTTCGCCAGGATCCAGCAGTCGTCTCGCCCCTCCGCCTGCGCTTCGATCAGCTTGGCGAGCTCGGGGTCGCCGGGCATGTCGTACGGGATCTGCTTCATGCCGCGAGGGAGCTCGTGGCTCGTGAATTTGCCCTGCCGGCGTTCGTGCCCGGTCACGATGTGTTCGAACGTCGACTCCCAATGCGTGTCGAACACGATCACCGCATCGGGCTGGAGCCGGTCCAGGCACTCGGCCTTGATCCGATGAAGGCCGGGGACAAGCGTGATCTCCTTGCCCTCGTTGATCTCGAGCCGGACCTCCTCCGGCAGCATGATCGTGGGGACGTGCGCCACGAGCGCCGCGCCGACGATCTCACCCATCCTTCATCCCTCCCAGGGTGCCGAGCAGACGTTCTTGACGTCCGCGTAGAAGTCGAAGCTGTAGACGCCACCCTCGCGGCCGACCCCCGAGGACTTCGCGCCGCCGAACGGGGCCCGAAGGTCGCGCACGAAGAAGCTGTTCACCCAGACCGTGCCGGCGACCACCCGCTCCGAAACGCGTTCGGCCCGCTCGCGGTCGCCGGTGTACACGATCGCGGCCAGGCCGTAGTCGGTCTCGTTCGCCAGCGCGATCGCCTCGTCCTCCTCCTCGAACGTCTGGAGCGTGAGGACCGGGCCGAACACCTCCTTTCGCAGCACCTCGGCGCCCTCGGGGACACCTCCGAACAGCGTCGGCCGGTAGTACAGACCGCCGAGGTCCTCGTTCGCACCCCCGCCGAGTAGGACAGTCGCGCCGTCGGTCTTGGCGCGCTGCACGAACCCGTCCACGCGCTCGAAGTGCTCGCGGGTGATCAGCGGCCCGATGTCCGTCGTCTCCTCGCGCGGGTCGCCCTGACGGATCGCGGCGGCGGCTTGGAGGAACCGTTCGAGGAACGCGTCGACCATCGAACGCTCCACGATCAGTCGGGTCCCCGCGAGGCAGACCTGGCCGGCGTTGTCGAACTGGTTCACCGCCTGCTTCACGACGGCGTCGAGGTCGGCGTCGGCGAACGCGACGAAGGGCGACTTCCCGCCGAGCTCGAGCGAGGTCGGGGTCAGGTTCGCGGCAGCAGCCTGCGCGACGAGCTTCCCGGTCTCGATCGAGCCGGTGAACGCGATCCGGTCGACCCCCGGATGCCTCGTCAGCGCCGCGCCGGCCTCCTCGCCGATCCCCTGGACGACGTTGAACGCGCCGTCGGGTAAGCCCGCCTCGCGCGTGAGGTCGGCGAGGATCGATGCGCTGAGCGGCGCCCACTCGGGCGGCTTGGCGACCACGCTGTTGCCGGCCGCGAGCGCCGGCGCGATCCTCCACGTCGCGAGCATCAGTGGTGCGTTCCACGGCGTGATCACGACCGTGACGCCGGACGGGTCCCATTCGGTCCTGCTCACGAAGTCGTTCATCTCGAACGCCTCGTCGCCGAGCTCGGTGAGCTGGTCGGCGAAGAAGCGGAAGTTCCTTGCGACGCGTGGCATGACCGAGTTCAGGTGCGAACGCAGGAGCGAGCCGTTGTCGCGCGTCTCGACCGGCGCGAGCTCGGGGACGCGCTCCTCGACCAGCTCGGCGATCCGGTGCAGGACCCCCGCGCGATCCGCCGCCGAGGTCCGCCCCCACGTGTCGAACGCGCTTCGGGCGGCCGCCACCGCGCGGTCGACCTCGGCGTGGCCGCCCCGTGCCACCTGGGCGATGATCTGTTCGTCGATCGGCGAGACGTCGTCGAAGGTCTCGGACGAGCCGACCCGCTCGCCGCCGATCCAGTGCTCGGTCGAGACCTCGACGCCCTCGATCTCGGCAGTCTCGCCCGTGGGAAGCGCTCCTCTCGCTGGCAGGGTCGTTCGGTACCGAACGGTATGGCGGTCGCGTTCGACGTGTCAAACGCCCACGCCTATCATCCGCTCTCCACGCGGTACGGTGCGAGCGGCGTAGACGACAGCACATGGAACCCATCGATGTTCGTCCCGACGACATCCGTGCCGCGCGTGAGCGGATCGGGCCCTACGTGCGACGCACGCCCGTGCTCGAGCTCGAGCCGGGCGCTTTCGGACTCCCCTGCCGGGTCACGCTGAAGCTCGAGCTGATGCAGCACACGGGCTCGTTCAAGACCCGCGGCGCGTTCAACAAGATGCTCGCCTCGGACGTGCCGGCCGTCGGCGTCATCGCCGCCTCGGGCGGGAACTTCGGGCTCGCGGTGGCGTACGCGGCACGTACCCTGGGGCACCGGGCCGAGATCTTCGTGCCCTCGACATCGCCGAGGGTGAAGGCCGAGCGGATCCGTTCGCTCGGCGCAGAGGTTCGGATCGTCGAGGGGTACTACGACGAGGCGCTCGAGGCGAGCCGCGGGCGAGCCGAGGAGACCGGCGCGCTCGTCATGCACGCGTACGACCAGCCCGAGGTGGTCGCCGGGCAGGGCTCGATCGGCGGCGAGGTGTCCGAACAGGTCCCGGACGCCGACACGGTGCTCGTGGCCATCGGCGGGGGCGGGCTGATCGGCGGCATCGGCGCGTGGTACGAGGGCCGGACACGAGTGGTCGGCGTCGAGCCGGAGACCAGCACCTGCATGACCTCGGCGCTCGCGGCCGGCGAGCCGGTCGACGTCGCCTACAGCGGGTACGCGGCCGACTCGCTCGGGACCAAACGGGCGGGCGAGATCGCGTTCGCCATGGTCTCTCGGTACGTCGAACGCGTCGTCCTGGTGTCGGACGACGCGATCCGCGATGCGCAGCGTCGGCTCTGGAACGAGGTTCGCGTGTTCGCCGAGCCGGGAGGCGCCGCGGCACTCGCGGCCTTGCTCTTCGGCGCCGCCGTCTCCGAGCCGGGCGAGCACGTCGTCGTGCTCGTCTGCGGGGCGAACGGCGATCTCTCGGCGATCGCTAGCCCGGTTCGCCGAGCTGCGGACCGGCGGAGAACGCGGCCATGAGCTCGGGGGTCGCGCGCCGGCGGAACGCCTCGTTCACGCGCTGTCGCTCGAGGATCTGCTGCAGTTGCAACGCCGACTGGGGGATCGGATGCGCCGCGAAGAACGCGGCGGCGTCGTCGACCTGGTCGGGTTCGGTGAGGAACCGCGTGCCGTCGGCCGCGTAGACGACCGTCGTGGGCGCGAGCCGGGACACGATCTCGTCCCAGTGCTCCTTGGCGAATGACCACGCGCGATCGCCGTGGTCGCGGTTGGCCATCGCGCGCGCGAGTACACCGGGGACGTTCTGCGACCTGATCTTGCCGGTGAGCGTCATCTCCAGGGTCCGACCGACCAGCGAGGCGTCGCGGAAGTCCGGCAGCGCGTACAGGTACCGGAGCTCCTCCTGGGGCGTCCGCGCCTTCGCGATCGCCTCGAGATAGCGTTCGTAGTCCTCGGACGTCCCACCCGCCGCCACGATCGCGACCGAGGCCGCGGCAAGCGACGGATCCACCCGACCGTCGCCGCGTGACTCGCGTTCGATCTCCATGGCGAGGCCGAACGCCTGCGGATCGGCCCCGAGGACGCCCAAGGCCGCCATCAGCGCTCCGCGGAGCGGCTTGTCGAGATCGCGCTCACCCTCACGGGGCTCCCACCCGATCCGCTCGATCGCCGGCCACACCAGACCGCGGATCCACGACCGGTAGTGCTCGCGCGGTCCGGAGGTCAGGAAGCGCTCGCACCAGGACAGGCCTTGCAGCAGCGACTGCCACACCGGCAGCTCGGTCTCGTCGGCGAACGACTCCGCGAACCTGCAGAAGTCCACGGCGGATCGGTGGCCGGCCACCACGGATGCCCAGGTGTCGTCCACGAGCTGGGTGCGCTCGTCGGTGGAGAGCGAGCGCAGGTCCGCGGTCAGCCGGGCGAGCAGCTCGTCGTCGTACTCCACGCGGACGAAGGCGTGCACACCGGCGTTGACGACCACCGGACCGTCGTCGGCCACCGGGATGGACACGCCGCCCGGCTCGATCAGCACGGGTTCGGTCCCCGCCGAGGTGCGGACGAGCAGCGGCACGTCCCACACGGTGTCGTCCTGCTTGCCCGAGATCAGGTACCGGCGCTGCCCGAGCTCGACCATCCCGTCCCGGAGCCGAGCCGAGACCAACGGGTACCCACCCTGCCAGATCCAGCCATCCATGATCCGGCGGACCGGCTCACCCGTCGCCTTCTCGATCGCGTCCCACAGGTCGTGCGTCTCGGTGTTGCCGAACCGGTGCTCGTCCAGGTACCGGCGGATCCCCTCGCGGAAGCGTTCGGCGCCGAGGTACTGCTCGAGCATCCGCAGGACGGCGGCGCCCTTGGTGTACGTGAGGATGTCGAACATCCCGGCGGCGTCGTCGGGCGAACGCACCGGGTACTCGATCGAGCGGGTGCTCTCGAGCGCGTCGACCTCGAACGCGATCGCACGCGAGCGCAGGAACTGACTCCAGCGCTCCCAGTCGGGGCGGTAGGCGTCGACGGCGAGCAGCTCCATCAGGGTGGCGAAGGCCTCGTTCAGCCAGATCCCGTTCCACCAGCGCATCGTCACGAGGTCGCCGAACCACATGTGCGCGAGCTCGTGGGCGATCACGTCGGCGACGGTCGCGACCTCGGGCTGCGTGGCCTTGTCGAGGTCGACCAGCAGGAGGCTCTCACGATAGGTGATGCAGCCGAGGTTCTCCATCGCGCCCTGCGCGAAGTCCGGGAGCCCGACCATGTCCATCTTCTTGTCGGGGTACGGGATCCCGTAGTAGTCGGCGAAGTAGCGGAGGCAGAACGCCCCGACCTCGGCGGCGAACGGGGTAAGGTCCGCCTTCCCGGGCCGATGGACGATCCGCAGGGGTACGCCGTCGACGTCGACGGGTTCGGTCGCATCGAGCGAGCCGACCACGAACGCCACCAGATAGGTCGACATCGGCATCGTGTCGGCGAACCGGACCCGAACGCGTCCGTCGCCGGCGTCCTCGCGTCCGATCTCGGGGCCGTTGGAGATCGCGAGGAGGCCGTCGGCCGTGACCAGGGTGACGCCGAATACGGCTTTCAGGTCGGGTTCGTCCCAGCACGGGAACGCGCGACGCGCGTCGGTGGACTCGAACTGCGTGGTCGCGATCGTGTGCGTCCGGCCCTCGTCGTCGATGTACGTCGACCGATAGAAGCCCTGCAGCTGGTCCGAGAGCTTCCCTCCGAACCCGAGATGCAGCGTCCACTCCCCCGGCTCGGCGGTCCCGGACAGGAGCAGGTGGACGCGTTCGGTCTCGGGGTCCAGGCGGATCGTCGAGACCTCGAGCGTTCCACCGGGTCCCTCGAGGCGCCCCGGACCGACCTCCAGGTCGGCCGAATTCAGCACGATCTCGTCGACGGGCTCCACGACCTCCAGGGTGACGGCCTCCGAGCCGGTGAACGTGACCGCGTCCAGGTCGGGTTCGAGCACGAGGTCGTAGCGGCGGGGAAGGACGCTCCGCGGCAGGCGGTATCGAGCCTCGTCGTCGTTCACGCGCGCTCCGATCGCGGGCTCGTCGGTCACGCGCTCAGTCGTTCACGTAGGTGAGCCAGGAGGCGTACCGTTCGGTCTCGCCCTTGGTGGCGGCGAAGAACGCGCCCTGCAGCTCCTTGGTGACGGGGCCGCGGTGACCCTCGCCCACCGTGCGGTCGTCCACCTCACGGATCGGCGTGATCTCGGCGGCGGTGCCGGAGAAGAAGCACTCGTCGGCGTGGTAGAGATCGGTCCGGACCAGGTTCTCCTCGGTCACGTCGTACCCGAGGTCCCTGGCGATCGTGAGCACCGTCCCGCGCGTGATGCCGTCGAGGCACCCCGCCTGGATCGGTGGTGTGGTGAGCTTCCCATCGCGCACGATGAAGAGGTTCTCCCCCGAACCATCGGTGATGAACCCTTGCTCGTTCAGCATCACGGCCTCGTCGTACCCCGCCTTGAGGCTCTCGATCTTCGCGAGCACGCCGTTGATGTACTGGCCGGTCGCCTTGGCCGAGGACGGGAGCGCGTTCTGCGAGTTCCGCCGCCAGGACGAGATCTTGATCCGGACGCCGTTCTCGAGAGCGTCCTCGCCGAGGTACGCGCCCCACGGCCACACCGCGATGATCACGTTGACCGGCGCGTTCAGCGGGTTCACGCCCATCTCGCCGTACCCGCGGACCACGAGCGGGCGGACGTAGCAGGCGTCCAGCCCGTTGGCGCGGATGACCTCTTTGGTCGCGTCCGTGATCGCCTCGATCGAGTACGGGATGTCCATGTGGTACAGCTTGGCCGAACGGAACAGGCGCTTCAGATGCTCGTCCAGATGCCACACCGCGGGCCCCCGAGCGGTCTCGTACGCCCGGATCCCCTCGAAGACCCCGCTGCCGTAGTGCACGGCGTGCGAGAGCACGTGGATCTTGGCATCCGCCCAATCCACGAGCTCGCCATCCATCCAGATCTTCTCGACCTCGGTGATCGGCATCTCGGAGCCTCCTCGGAGCGGATCGTGGGCCGGGTCTTGTTTCGTGTCTTGGCCCGGGTGAGGACAGGATAGCGGCTGGTCAGGGCCGCCGGGGCTCGGTTCGGCTCTCTCGCCCGGGCAGGTCGTATGCCCGCCAGACGGTCTCGACCTCATACCGCTCGATGCGATCGAGCGGTCCGAAGCGCTCCTCGGCCCAGGGCCGGATCTCGCGAACGGCGTCCCGGCGAACGTCCTCGGGTACGTGCCAGGTCCAGGACCAGCGACCCTCCTCCACCTCGTCGAGGAAGGCCCCGAGCGTCTCCTCCTCTTCCTCGGGGATGGCGGGCAGGACGCGGAGCTCGGCTCCCGATCGTGCGAGCTCGGCGTCGAGTGCGTCGTGGTCGCCCCACAACAGGCCGACCGGATCCGTCGAGAGGCCCGTGATCTCCGTGAACCGAGCGCGGATCGCCGAGCTCACCTCGTCGAACGCACCCAGGCAGACGAGCAGCACGCCTCCGGGGTGGACCACCCGAACCATCTCGGCGAGCGCCGACCTCCAATCGGGGATCAGATGGAGCACCCACCGAAGGTACGCGCCGTCGAAGGTCCCATCGCCGAACGGCATCCGGGTGGCATCGCCCAGGACGAGGGGGAAGACCGGTTCTCCGCCGGCCTTCTCGACGAGCTTGCCGAGCATCGGCGCGGAGAGGTCGAGACCCGCGAGCGAGAAGCCTGCCTCGTGAAGCCGTAAGGCGAGCAGCCCCGTACCGACGCCGACCTCCAGGACGCGGCCACGCGTCTCGAGTTCGGAGGCCAGCAGCGCGATCGTGCGGGCCATAGTCTCGTCGGAGATCGCCCGCGTCCGGTCGTAGTGGTCGGCCGCGCTGTCGAACCGGATGGACTCGCTCACGACGTCGGAGGCTACGACTTCGGGATGTCCTTGGTGGGGTCGACGAACGGCAGGCTCGCAACCGTGACCGGCACCCGGCCTCGCGAGCTCTCGGCCTCGAACGCCGACCCGGGCGCCTCCCATCGGATCGGCACCCACGCGTAGCCGATGTTCCTCTGGAGCCGGGGCGACCATGCGCCGGCCGTGATCTTCCCCACACGCGCATCGCCCTGGACCAGCGGCCAGAAGTCGTTCAGGGCGCCCTCGTCGGTCATCGTCTCGCCGCCGATCTCGATGCCCACCAGCTTGCGGTCGAGTAGGTCGCCGTCGCGGATCTCCTCCAGGCGGCGACGGCCGAGGAAGTCGGCGCCCTGGTCCCACTCGACGAACCGCTCGAGCCCGCTCACGTGCAGCGGCGTGTCCTCGATCCGGATGTCCGAGCCGTAGTTGAAGATGCCCGCCTCGATCCTGCGAGCCTCGCTCGGCGCGATCACGCGGATCCCGTACGGCTCGCCCGCCTGGAAGACGCGCTCGAACAGCTGGTCGCCGCGGCTCGCGTCCTGCAGGTAGAGCTCGTAGCCGACCTCCCCCGTCCACCCGGTCCTGCTGATCACGACCGGGATGCCGTCGACCTCGGCCTCCGCACAGAAGTAGTAACGCAGGTCGGCCACCGCGTCGCCGAGCAGGTCGCGCATCACGTCCTTCGAGCGCGGTCCCTGGATCTGCATCGGCGCCACGTCGGCCTCGAAGATCGAGACGTCCATGCCGCGAGCGCCCGCGACGCCCGCAAGGTACAGGAGCGCGTCCGAATCGGCGAGCGCGAGCCAGAAGCGGTCGCGCTCCAGCCGCAGCAGGACCGGGTCGTTCACGATGCCTCCCCACGGAGCGGTGAGGAGCACGTACCGAGCCTGCATCGGCTCGACCTTCGTCAGATCTCGACAGGTGACCAGGTTCACGAGGTCGAACGCGTCCGGCCCCCGAACCTCGACGCAGCGCTCGACCGCGACGTCCCACAGCGTGACGTCGTTCAGGAGCGCGCGGTACTCGGTGACCGGGTCGTCGTACAGCGTCGGCAAGAGCATGTGGTTGTACAGGCCCCAACTCTTGCAGCCGTGGCGCTTCGTCGCCTCGAAGTACGGCGACTTGCGGTACCACGGCTGGATGTAGAAGGTGAACGTCTCGGACGCCATCGATGACCCTCCTGCGTTCTTTGGCCGCTCGGCGGATGAGGCGCGAGCCTAGCCGCTAGTTGAGGTCGGGGTCGAACGGCATCGTCGACATCAACCGGTACTCGGGACCCTTGCGGCGCAGGACATCGCCCCACAGCGCGTCGGGATCCTCGGTGAAGACGTCGCTCGCGAGCGCACGCTCGGTGATCCACGAGCCCTCGTCCAGCTCGACCTCGAGCTGGCCGGCGCGCCACCCCGCGTACCCGGCGAACACCCGGGCGCGCCGAAGGCCGCCGATCGACGCCGGGTCGGCCTCCTCGGGCAGGAACCCGATCGAGTCGAACGCGACCACATCCGCCACCTCCGGGTGCTCGAAATCTGCCACGACCACCGCCGACTGGGATGAGACCGGTCCGCCGATGAACAGTCGGTCGCCCGGCTCCACCAGCCCGGCGAGCGGTGGCACCGCCACGGCGACCTCGACGTCGCTCGCGCGGTTGAGCACGACCCCGACCGCGCCCTCGTCGTCGTGGTGGCCGATCAGCACGACCGCGCGACGGAAGTTCGCGTCCAGCAAGGATGTGCCGGCGATCAGCAGGTGTCCGCTCAGCGGTTCCACGGCCCCATCATCTCGCGCGAACGACCGGTCCCACGAGCCGCATAGACTCGACACGCCATGGACCCGGAGATCCTCGGCCATTACGAGCGAGGGGTGGAGCTCGAACGGCTCGCAGGCGGCAGCTCGCGGATCGAGTTCGAGCGGACCAAGGAACTCCTCGAGCGCCACCTCCCCCAGGTCCCGGCGCGGGTACTCGACGTCGGTGGAGGCCCCGGCGCGTACGCGACGTGGCTGGCCGAGCGCGGCTTTGAGGTGACGCTCGTCGATCCCGTGCCGATGCACGTGAGCCAGGCAGCCGAGGGAGCGGCACGTTCGGCGCGTCCGTTCACCGCGGGTCTCGGTGACGCCCGATACCTGGAACAGGCTGACGGAACGTTCGACGTCGTCCTGCTGTTCGGTCCGCTGTACCACCTGCCCGACCGCGCCGAGCGCATGCGAGCGCTCTCGGAGGCGACGCGTGTCGTCCGCCCCGGCGGGATCGTCGCGGTCGCCGCGATCTCGCGGTTCGCCTCGATCCTGGACGGCATGGTGAACGGCTACCTCTCCGACCCGCGGTTCAGCGCCATCGTCGACGAGGACCTGCGCGAGGGGATCCACCGCAACCCCACGGGGAACATCGAGTACTTCACGACGGCGTACTTCCACCATCCCGACGAGCTGACCGCCGAACTCGTGGACGCGGGGCTCGTCGTCGAGGCCCTCTACGGCATCGAGGGACCGGGCTGGCTGCGCTCCGAGCTGTGGGAGGAGGCTGGCGGCCGGGAGGCGATCCTTCGCGTCGCGCGCGCGGTGGAGAGCGAGCCGACGATGATGGGGATCAGCGCGCACCTCATGGCGGTTGGGCATCGCCCCGACTGACGCGCGAGGTCAGCCCTTCGGGATGTCCTTGTTCGGATCCAGGAAGGGGAGCGCAGCCGTGACCGCGGCGACCGGCCCGTCGGGTGACAGGACCTCGAGCTCGGTCCCGGGCTCGGCGAGTTCGATCGGGACCCACGCGTAGCCGATGTTCTCCTTCCGGCGGAAAGAATGCGAGGCGCTCACGAGACGGCCGACGACCTGACCGTCCCTCCGAACATCCCAGAAGTCCTCGAGCCACATCCGGAAAGGCTCGCCGGCGAGGGTCACGCCGACGAGCTTGCGGTCGACGCCCTCGGCGGCGACCCGTCGGAGCGCATCCTTGCCGATGAAGTCGGCGTCGAACTCGACCAGGCGCTCCATGCCGGTCACGTGGAACGGCGTGTCCTCCACCGTCATGTCGTTGCCGTAGTTGAAGATCCCGGCCTCGAGCCGCCGCTGGTCGCTCGGCGCGATCGCCCGGATCTGGTGCGCTTCGCCCGCCTCCATCACGCGGTCCCACAGCTCGGAGCCGCGTGATCCGTCGCGCAGGTAGATCTCGTACCCGACCTCCCCCGTCCAACCCGTTCGCGAGACGACCACCGGGATCGAACCCAGGTCGCCTTCCCAACACCGGTAGTAGCGCAGATCCGCCACCTCGTCCCCGAAGAGCGCTCGGATCACGTCCTTGCTCTTGGGTCCCTGGACCTGGAGCGGCGAGACGTCGGGTTCGCGGATCGTCACGTCCATCCCGGCGAACGCCTGCACGCCGAGCGCGTACAGCATCGCGTCGGAGTCGGCGAGCGAGAGCCAGAAGTGGTTCTCGCCGAGCCGGAGCAGGATCGGATCGTTCACGATCCCGCCGCTCGGCGCGATGATCGGCGCGTACTTGCATTGCAGCACGTCGCACCGCGAGAGGTCCCGGCACGTGAGGAGCTGCGTGAACGTCGCGGCGTCGGGTCCGGTGATCTCGACCTGGCGCTCGACGGCGACGTCCCAGAGCCCGACGTGCTCGACCAGGTGCCAGTACTCCGCTTCGTCGTCGTCGTACAGGGTCGGGATCAGCATGTGGTTGTACAGGTCCCAGCTTGTGCAGCCGGCCTCGACCGTCCGATGCCAGTACGGCGAACGCCGGTACCACGACGCCGTGTAGAACGTGAACGAGTACGGCTCCTTCATCGACGCTTCCCGCGACGCTTCCGATCCCTGCGGATCTCGCGCACGCAGTTGTACGCGGGGATACCGGACACGCCCCCGCCCCCGTGCGTGGCGCTCGAGCATTGATACAGGCCGTCGATCGGCGTCCGGTAGTCGGCGTACCCGGGCGCGGGACGCATGTGGAACAGCTGGTCGGCCGACAGCTCACCGTGGAAGATATTGCCGCCGATCAGGTTCCACTCCGTCTCCATGTCGTACGGCCCGAGCACCTGCCGGGCGACGATCGACTCCCGGAACCCGGGCGCGACGTCCTCGTACGCCTGCACGACGCGGTCGGCGTAGGCCTCGAGCTCCTCTCGATGCGGTTCTTCGGACCACGTGTGCGGGACCCACTGCGTGAACAGCGAGACCACGTGCGCGCCCTTCGGCGCGAGCGAGGGATCCAGCGTCGTCGGGATCACGCCGTCCGAGAAGGGCAGCGTCGCGGGCCGTCCCGCCCGGGCCTCCTCGAACGACCGCTCGAGCTGATCGATCGAGGGAGCGATCTCGAACCCACCGGAGAAGTCCCTCCAGTCGGGTTCGCCCGCCAGGGTCGGCAGCTTGCTGATCGCGCAGTTGATCTTCACGACCCCCGAGCGGCTCGACCAGTGCTCGATGTCCTGGACGAAATCGGCCGGCAGGTCCGTGCGGTCGAGTTGCCCGAGGAACGTGATCTTTGGGTGGCACGCGGAGACGACGACGGGGGCCAGCACCTCCTCCCCGCCCGCCAGGACCACACCGCGAGCACGTCCGCCGGCGACCAGGACCCGGTCCACCGACGCCCCCGTGCGCACCTCGGCCCCGAACGAACGCGCGCTGCGCTCGAGCGCCGCGGCTACGGCGCCCATCCCGCCCTCGGGGACGCCCCACGAGCCGAGCGTCCCGTCGCCGACGTCGCCGATCTCGTGATGCGCCATCACGTAGGCGGTCCCCGGCTCGTAGGGACCCGCCCACGTCCCGATCAGGCCGTCGATCGCCATCACGGCCTTGACCTGTTCGGACTCGAAGAACCGGTCGAGCAGGTCGGCGACACTCATCGTGAGCAGCCGCGTGACCTCGCCGACCGTGCGGACCGACAGCCCGCGCAACCGCCACGCCAGGCGGAGCTGCTCGAACAGGTCTCCGGGCCGCTTGGAGCCGATCTGCGGCGGCGTGCTCATCAGGAGCGGCCCGAGGACGGCGGCGAGGCCTCCGATCCACGCCTCCCAGCGTTCGAGCGCGTCGGCGTCCCTCTTGGAGAACTTCGCGAACTCGTCGTGGTTCTTGGACGGGTCGTCGTACTCGATCATCACCCGGCCGTCGGGGAACGGCACGACGTAGGGACCGACCGGGTGCACGCGGTACCCGTGCCGGGCGAGTTGCAGGTCGCGGACGATCGTGTCCGGCATCAGGCTCATCACGTACGACAGGGTCGTGACGCGGAACTCCGGATGATCGGGCCAGGGCTGGTCGGTCGCGGCCGCGCCGCCGGTCTTGTGACGCGCCTCGCACACGACAACTCGGGCGCCGGCACGGGCGAGATAGGCTGCGGCGACCAGGCCGTTGTGGCCGCCGCCGATCACGATCGCGTCGTAGGCGTTCGGACCCGCCAGCGCTT
>Ga0299907_10000432_pt1 | contig 20172 bp, 7 predicted proteins | sample RVTome_16_FD_198680 | JGI IMG/M metagenome (GOLD analysis project Ga0299907, IMG submission 198680) | Soil microbial communities from uranium-contaminated site in the Upper Colorado River Basin, Wyoming, United States - RVT152D67 (version 2) ...
GTGGGTGCCGACCCGGATCCCCGCATGACTGAGGCCGTCGAGGTCGTGCGCTCGAAGCGGCAGCCCGACGGCCGATGGCCGCTCGACCGGATCCATCCAGGTCGCGTCCATTTCCACCTCGAGGATGGGGTGGGGGAGCCCAGTCGCTGGAACACCCTCCGCGCCCTTCGGGTGCTCGAGTGGTGGGACCGAGCCGTGTGATGGCCCGAGGGCCCTCGCCGGACAACAAGAGAGGCGGTGACCACCTGCCTCCTTTGATGTGTCCTTGGACCGGATCGCTCAGCCGGTCAGAACCGGATGAGCGGTTTGATGATCCCGTCCTCCTTGGTCTCCATCATATGGAAAGCACGCTCGATCATGTCGAAGGGGAACTCGTGGGTGGTCATCGGAGTGGGATCCACCTTCCCGGTCTGCATGAGCCGGAAGAGGCGGGTCATTCGCTCGCTACCTCCCGGGCAGAGGGAGGTGAGGATCTTCTTGTCCGACATCCCCATCCCGAACGGTGCCAGAGGGATTTGGAGCGGATCGGGGACCTCACCGTGATAGCCGATGTTTGAGATACGGCCTCCGGGCTTGGTGGCACGGATCGCCGCCTCGAAGGTCTGGGGGAACCCGAACGCCTCGATGGCTGCGTCCACACCCACGCCGTTGGTGAGATCCATGATCTGCTCGACTGGGTCGCCCTCGTTGAAGTCGACCACGAAGTCGGCGCCGAAGGCCTCGGCCAGTTTCTTGCGCTCCGGAATGCCCTCCACCGCGATGATCAGGCCCGCCCCCAACAGCTTGGCTCCGATGGTGGCAGCCAGCCCCACCGGGCCCTGGGCGAAGATCGCCACCGTCTCGCCGATGGCCAGCTCTGCGTTCTCGGCGCCGGCAAACCCCGTAGAGAGCATGTCGGTGGCATACACCGCCTTCTCGTCGGGGAGGTCGTCGGGGATCGGGGCCAGGTTCGCCTGGGCCGCCGGGACCAGGTAGTACTCGGCCATGTTCCCGTCGATCTGGGCAGTGAACTTGTATCCGCCCAGCATCCCCTGACACTGGGAAGTGAACCCCCGTTGGCAGTAGGAGCACTGCCAGCATGGGGTGACGGCGTTGACCGCAACGCGCTGGCCCTCCGCGAAGCCGGTCACGGACGAGCCGAGACGGTACACAACGCCCACGGCCTCGTGGCCCAGGGTCCGGTTGGCGGCGACCGGGATGGCACCCTTGACGGTGTGGACATCCGACGTGCACACCAGGGCAGAGGTGGTCTTGACTACCGCCTCGTCGGGGCCCGGCTCGGGTACGGGCTTTTCAACCACCGCCGTCTTCCCGATTCCTTGGATTACGAATGCTCGCATGGTCTCAGACATGGCTTCCTCCCGTCGTGGGCTCGTGGAATGTCTTGGAACTCACCGTAAGGTGCCGCCCGGGAGGCCGTCAGAGGCGAAAGTCCCAACCGACGGTGGTCGTCTCATGGAAGCCGTGTTGGAGGCGACCGGCGCCGAAAGCCGACGGCGCGGGTCAGGGCAGAGGTGGGATCACGGCCTCGGAGGCGCCCAGCTCGTCGAGGATCCTTGCCCCTTCTGTTCCTCTCGCCACGTCACCGAGACTTCCCAGAGCTCGCGCGGCCAGACCGGCCTCGTAGCGGGCGTCGTCTCGTGCCGCGGTCTCGAGAGCAGACTCGAAGGCAGCCCGGGCGCCCTCCGTGTCACCCATCAGGGCGAGGGCATGTCCACGTAGGCGGAGCAGGCCTGCTCCCATCGTCCGCTCCGCTCCTCCCTCACCGAGGTCGGTCACCAGCTCTTCTAGTGATGCCAGCGCCATTTGGGCGTCGTGGTGCAACTCGGCTTCCACGAGTCTCATCCGGGTCTCGGTTACGTATGCCCCGGCGCCGATGTCGATGAACCGGTGGAAGGCCTCCTGAAGGAGGGGCATTGCTTCCTCCCCCCGACCCCTTCTGACCTCCAGCCGGCCGAGGTTGCTGGTCACCAGGGCGATCCCCACCTCGAAGCGCGCCGGGCGCCAGACCGACTCCGACCTCCGGAACAGATCTTCTGCCATCCCCAGGTGTCCCTGGTCCGAGTAGATCTCGGCGAGATTGTTGTCTTGCATCGCCATCATGTGGACGTCGCCGGCCCTCTCCGACGCTTGCCGGCTTTGGGAGTAGAGGTCGACCGCCTCGATCCACCTCCCGTCGTAGTACGCGTCTATGCCAAGGTTGTTGAGGACCTTGCCTGCCCCGACCCAGTCGCCGAGTCCCTCATAGATGTCGAGCGCCACCTGGGCGTTCTCGACCCGATCGGGATGACCGAAGTGGGTTTGGTTGAGTGAGAGCAGATAGCGCGCATGGGCCTCGGTGGGGGACCCGGTCCCGGTGTCGACCTTCAGGGCGTTCCGGCTCCACTCGGCAGACGACTCGTAGTCGCCCTGGCGATAGCGGACACCGGCCATCGCAGTCATAGCCTGTGCTCGGGAGTCCTCCGTCATTGCGGGGTGTGCGAGAGCGGTCTCCAGGAGCCGGATCGCCTCGTGGTATTCGCCCGCCTTCTCGTGGAGCAATGCCCTCTTTCGCCCCAACTCCGCGATCCGATCTTCACCGTCGAGCTCTTCGGCCAGGTCATAAGCCTCCCGGGCCCGGCCGTAGTCCGCAGCCAGCTCCGCGACATCACCCAACCGCTCGGCCACCGATGCCTTCTGATGGCTGGTGACCGACTCGTCGTGCTCAGCGGCTCCCAAGGCTCGCTCGTAGAGAGTCACCGCCTCGCGGTTGGCGTATCGCTCGGCTGCCGTCTCCGCTCCGATGACGGCGTACTCCCAGGCCTTGTCGAACCTCCGTGCGTTGAAGAAATGCAGTGACAGCACCGCGGCCTGTCGGCTGGCCCGGTGACGTGCCCGTCTTTCGATGGTCTCGCCCACGATGTTGTGAAGCTCGCCCCGGCGACGGAACGGCAAGCCCTCATAGGCCACATCGCGAACCAGAGGTTGGGTGAACCGGACCTTTCCGGTCGATCCGATCTGGAGCAACTCGTCGAGATGCTCCCAAACCACCGGATCATCGACACCCGGGGTCTCCTGGCCCAGGGTCTCTGCCAGGAGGTCGAGATCGAATTGCTGGCCGAGGACTGACGCCTCCCGCAGCACACGCCGTTCTCGGGGACCAAGCGCGTCGATGCGAGCCGCGAACAGTCTCTCCACCGAGTCGGGGACTCCCATCTCCGGGGGAGACGAGGCGAGCTCGCTGAGAAAGAGAGGATTGCCCCCTGCTCTGATCACGATCTCGTCGACTCTCATCGGGAGGATATCTGGATTCAGCGATTGGACGAGGACACGGGCCTGCTCTTCTGACAGTGGTCCGAGGGTGAGGCTCGTGGCTCCGACCTCCGGGGAGACCGTCGGCCCCTGGCCACGGCCGGCCCAGATCCATAGCCACGGCTTGTCGGATTGCCTGAGCATCACCGCGCTCAGGAGCTCGGTGGAGGCCGGGTCCATCCATTGCGCGTTGTCGAAGGCGAGGATCCTGGCTTCGGGCATCAGCAGGCCCAGCAGCTCGCCGACGACTTCGGCGATCTTGGTGAGCCGGAACTCCTCGCCCACGGCCGCGGCCTGCTCCGTCATCTCGACGGTGGCGGCGAGTGGCGTGGCCAATAGGGGCAGCCAGGGCAACAGCTCGGGGGCTCGGTCCTCCAGAAGAGACCTCAGCCGTGCTCCGCTATCCGACGCCGACTCGACACCCTGCAGGTCGGTGAGATGTCTTAGGAGGAGACCGGCTGCCCAAAAGGGGGTGGCGGCCTGATACTCCTCGCACTCGAAGACCATGGTCTGGTGACCGCCGGCGAGCCGAGGCAGCTCGGCGAGGAGCCGGCTCTTCCCGATCCCGATATCACCATGGATCTCGATGACCCGCCCCCTTCCACCGTCGAGAAGGGCGATCGACTCCTCCAGTAGGGCCAGCTGGTCTTCCCTTCCGATCAAGGGCCCTGTATGGGTCGGGGCTCGCGCAGAGGATGCGATGATCGGCCCCAGCTCGACCGGTGCGACGGGGATCGTCTTCCCCTTCAGCGACATGGCTGGAAGATCTCTCAGCTCGAATGAGGTGCGGCACCGGTCGGAGACCCTCCTGGTGGTGAGGATCTGGCCGCTTCCGGCGGCTCCGGCGAGCCGGGCCGCCATGTTGACCGTGTCGCCCATCACCGTATAGCCGCGTCGAAATGCGGCACCCAGGTCGCCCGAGAAGACATGGCCCGACGCCGCCCCCATGTGCAGCGCCAGCTCCATGGGCGTCTCGACAATACGTCGAAGCGTGCGGAGCATCCTCTCCTCGGGATCAGGCAGGGCGCGGGGCACACCCGCAGTCAGCACCAGCTTCACCCCGTCGCGGTTGACGTCGCTGGCGAGGAAGGTCACGTCGTGCTCGGAGGCAGCCACTGCCACCGTGTCGACCAAAGTATCCAGAGCATCATGTGCTGCGATGTGACCGTCAGCGAGCAACCTCCCTATCCCCTCGGCTCGAATGAATCCGACGACTGCCGGCCGATGTTCACCCTGAGCCCCGCTGATGAGCAACTCGTCCCGGATCTCATCGGGGATGAAAGCAGCCAGATCCACGGGCTCTCCGAGATCGTCGTCGGGCGGCTCGAAGTCGGACGGTTCAGGCGCGTCTCTCAGGAGAACGCCGCCGTCCGGCCCTTCCCCAGCTATCTCGAGCCCGAGGTCGGCCGCAGTCCGGGCCGAGAGGAGAATCTCTCCAGGGCCGGCAGTCGACTCGAGGTCGATCATCTCGTCTACGACCTCACCCACCAACACGAGTTGCCGGAAGGTGGTTCCGGCGATCACCGCCGTTACGTCCCCGCTCGCCACTCCCTGGGAGATCGATAGCGGGACAGGTGCCTCGGCGTCGGCGAACTCGATCAATGCCTCTCTCATCTCGAATGCGGCGGTTGCCGCGCGTCGGGGATGGTCGAGACCTGTGAACAGGAGGAGTGTGGCGTCTCCACCGAAGCTGATCAGGTCCCCACCCTCGAGTCTCGCCACCGTGAGCAGCTCGGCGAGGCCCTCATTGATGATCTCCGTGATCCGCTCTGATCCGACCTTGCCCTCCTTCGCCAACTCTTCGGAGAGAGCGGTGAAACCCGAGACGTCGGCCAAGACCAAGGAGCCCTCGAAGGTCGCGATCCGGTGGGAGCGAAGCTCTTCGGGACCGGTCTGCACCAGCTTGGGGAGATAGAGGAGATAGCGAGCCCCCTCGGCGAAGGTGCCGGTCACGCCCATTCGCCGGAGCCTACCGGGCTCGAGGGCGCCACACTCGTGTACGGGATCTCGCCAGATTCGGTGCGCAGGGGTCTCGCCAGTCGTGTATCGTCACTGCGTCGAGGGAGGGCACGGAGGCGTATGAGCGGCGGGTGGGTCCAGCCGAATCGTCGGAAGTCAATCGCAGTGGTCCTGGCGCTGGTCGCCGCCCTGATCCCCTTCGCACCGATTCCGGCGCAGGCGGCCACGTTCACAGTGAACTCGAACGGCGACCAGCCAGACATCAACGCCGGTGACGGCACCTGTCTCACGAGCGCGGAATCCTGCACGCTCAGAGCTGCCATCGGGGAGGCCAACGCCCTCTCGGGCGCTGACGTCATCAATTTCAATATCGACGGATCGCCCATCATCACCGTGAGCGGTTCCAGCCTCCCGGCGATAATTGAGCAGTTGACTATCGACGGAACCACCCAACCCGGGTACGTAGAACAACCCGTCATCGAGCTGACCTGGGGCGGTGGGGACGGCACCGCCGGCCTTGGGCTCCAGGTTTCCACTCACGGCACGCTCATCAAAGGCTTGGCCATCACTGGCTTCGGGACCGGGGTCCAGTTTGACCAAAGCGGCGAGCTGCAAAATCAGATAAGCGACTCTTTCATAGGAACCGCAAACGGAATAGCTGCCAAGCCCAACACTTTCGGGATTCGTGTCTTCTCTTGCTGCAACCTCATAGGCCCCAACAATGTGATATCGGGGAACACGAGCGATGGAATCCTGATTACCGGTTCCGCCGCCACAGGCAGCTCGGTCTTCACCAACCTCATCGGCACCACCGCATCGGGAGTTGCACCACTGGGCAACAACGCCGGCATTTCACTCCAGAACGGAACAACCGGCAATCTGATCAACGCCAACACCATCGCAGGCAACCAGATCGGGATCGTGGTCCAGGCTCCCGGCAACCGAGTCATGGACAACGACATCGGCCTGGATGGTCTCGGCAACGTCTCCCATGGAGTCCTGATCGACACGAACGACACCACCGTCGGGTTACTGGCCGACGGGCTGGGCCTCCCCAACCGGATCGTGGGCAACGGGGGCAATGGCGTGATGGTGCTCACAGGGGTCCGCAATCGGATCTCGAACAACGTGATCCGGGACAACGGCGGGCTCGGAATCGAGCTCAGCAACGAAGGCGTCACCCCAAATGACGAGGGTGATGTCGACACCGGGCCGAACACCCTGATCAATTTTCCGGTGATCGGCGCGGAATCCGGGGGTGTGGCCGCCAGCTTCGACGGCGAAGTGGGACTGGGTGGGTCCACGGTGACGATCGAACTGTTCTCAGTGGCCTCCTGCGACATCACAGGCTTCGGCGAAGGAGACACCTTCGTCACATCTCAGAGTGCGAGTGCCGATGACAACGGTGACGTGCTGGTGACGTTCCCCGATCTGGGGGAAGGCATCTACGCGGCTACAGCCACGGACACTAACGGCAACACCTCCGAGTTCTCGCAATGCGTGACGGTCGCTGCCAACCAGCCACCGGTCGCCGTGGACGACCTCGTCGATGCGGCGCGCGCTACCGACGTCTACATCGACGTCGTGGCAAATGACACAGACGCGGACGATGACACGTTGACCATCTCCGGTCAGATCGATGTGCAGCCGATCGGAGCCGGCGACGCCCTCTGCGAGTTCGAAGGGACTGCCTGCATCTTCACCGGGGGGGCGGGTTTCCTGGGCTCGGCGGGCTTCGGATATCAGGTGACGGACGGCACCGACTTCGACAACGGAGCGGTGACGGTGCAGGTTTCGGAAGAGTTCACAGGCCAGGGCACCGCAACCATCGATGGTGTCTTGGGCGGTTCGGAGTGGGGAACAGCCGACACCTTCGACATCGCGGTCTCGGACGGTCTGAACGCCGGCTTGGGCCGCGTGTATCTGATGAACGACGAGGAGAACCTGTACTTCGCCCTGGAAGTGAGTGGGATCTCAACCGCCAACCCGCTCGTCGAGATCCGCTTCGACGAGAACGGTGACGGCATCTTCTCCGACAACGACGATGCGCTGCGGCTGACAACAGGGTTCTCGGACGATGTGCAGTTCGACCTCTTCACGGACGGGTACTACGTAGCCGAGATCGTCGACGACGAGACCACGTTGTTCAATTTCGAGGCCGACGTCTCGCAGGATGGTGGAATCAGCGATGGAGCGGGCGCGTCAGGGTTCTCGGACGGAGTGTCCATATTCGAGATGTCACATCCGATGAGCAGCGGTGAACTGCTCGATGTCGACCTCACGCCGGGCGACACAGTGCCCTTCCAGATTGAGACCTTTTTCTCGAGTTTCTCCGTAGAGGGCGAAGCCACCGGAAACACGGTGGTCCCCGGTGATGCAGGAACCCTCGACTGGGCCATGGTTGGTGACGGGGATCTGTCCGTCGAGGCAGTGACCCTGGATGAGGACACCACACTGGAGGCCGGGTATGCGGTGCCGCTGGATGAGATCCCAGCCGAACGGCTCCTGATCGGCGCCAACACCATCGCCGGCACACCCATCGGGGCGATCGGCGATCTCGCCGCTTCCCCCATGGGCGCGATCCCGATGGCGGCGATCCCCATGGCCGCGATCGGCGGTGCCGATGCGCTGGGTCAAACACTGCTCTCGGAGATCCCGATTGAAGGCGGGTGGGAGGCTCTGCTGGCGGGGACGCCTTACGCGGGACGACCACTCCAAACCCTGACCCTCGACGAGGTCGCCGACGTCATCGATCCAACGGCCCTCGCCGCGTTGAGTCTCGGGTCACTGAGGCTGGGCAACACCGGTCTCGCCGATTTGAGCATTGCCTCACTGATGCTGGGCGACGTGCCGCTCAGCGATATGTGCGGCACGTCCTGTCCGACGGAGTCCGCTTTGGAGATCGAGACCTCGGGCGGAAGTCTCGCCTCGGTTCCGATAGGCGCCATCCCCATTGGGGCAATTCCGATGGGTGCCATCGGTGACCTGACCGGGGCGCCGATGGGTGCCATACCCATCGGTGCCATCCCCATCGGGGCCATTCCACTCGGCGCCATCGGTGATATCGAGGCGAACCCATTAGGTGCCATCCCCTTGGGCGCGATCGGCAACCTCGCCGCACTGCCCACCGAGTCGGTCCCGATCGGCGCCATACCCATGGGAGCCATCCCGATCGGCGCCATCCCAATCGGGGCAATACCCATAGGAGCTATCCCCTTGGGAGCGATTCCCATCGGCGCCATCGGTGGCGGATGCGCCCCGGCCGGAACGGTCGACTGCTCGTTTGCCGGAGTCGATGACACGACGACGGTTGACGAATACCTGGCGCTCACCGGATCGGCTGACATCGCTTCATCACCGTTGGGCGCGATCGCCCTTGGCGACCTGCCGCTGGGCGCCATCCCGTTGGGAGCGATCCCGATTGGTGCGATTCCATTGGGTGCAATCCCAATCGGAGCTATCGCTACCAGCTCAGCGCCCCTAGGTGCGATTCCGATCGGCGCAATTCCCCTTGTCCCACCTTCTGATCCCTGTGACGACCCTGATGCCCTCAGCACATGCACCTCCGATACCACTCTCAAGGAGTACGCCGCCGGTTATACGGGGACGACGCTGGAAGGAACTCCACTCGGAGCTATTCCCATCGGCGCTGTCCCAATCGGAGCGATCCCGCTGGGAGCCATCCCAATAGGAGCGATAGAGATCGCCGGAGTCCCGATCGGGGCGATCGAGCTCAACTCGATCGATCTGGTCAACAGTCCGATCGGTGCCATTCCGATTGGAGCGATTCCACTCGGAGCCATATGTGTATCGGTCGGCAGCGCCACGTCACTCCTCGAAGCCGCTGCGCTCGGTGCCCTTTGCGATGATGCGAACCTCTCCGACCTGGGCACGGCCCTCGACGCATTCACCCTCGCCGACGTTCTCGACCATCTCACCCTTGGGTTCCTCGGCCAGATCGTCGAGCTCGACAGTTTGACGTTCGGCGAGATCGTGGTCTCGATCCTTCTGGCCATCGACTTCCCGTGGGAGGACTTGCCTCTCGACCAGATCGAGACCCGTGACATCGCCTGTGACTTCGATCCCGGCAGTCGCAGCTGCACTCAGGGTGACGCGGCCACCCCCAGCGGCCTCGGCGAGCCCGACATCATCGATGTCGACGTCACCATCACCATCACAGGCGGCCCCGTCGTGGGCGATGCGATCATCGTGACCATTCCGAGCGGCTGGGCTCAGATCCCCGATTCGGCGGTGTTGGTCGAGGACACCGGTGAGGGGCTCATCGAGACCGACATTGCGGAGCCGCGGGACGATGGAGAGGGAAACCTCACGTTCGTCCTGCCCCAGACTCAGCCCGGCACGTACACCCTTCGCTTTGCCCTGGCGCCGGGATTCGAGCTGGGGGACTCGTTCCAGGTCTCGGCAACCTCGGCAACGAGTGAAGGCAACACCGAGACCTCGAGCTCGTTGAGTGTCGTCGAGGGTCTGGAGTTCGGCGACCTCGTCGGGGACGCCACGGGCTTGGACCCCGACGTGCTCTATATCGGATACATCCAGCGGGCCGCCGACCAGGACTGGTGGAACGTGGACACACCCTCCCCGGGATCGAGGGTCACCGTCTATCTGTCCAATCTCGCCGGGGATGTCGACACGTTCGTTTATCGCCCCGCGTCCGCACCCATCGGTGGAGACGGCTCGGAGCGCCAGATCCCACTTCCCATCCAGCCGATCGATGACGACGACGTCGATCTCAGCGGTGGTGGAACCCTGTCGCCCGAGCTGCTCGGTGACTCACCGCTCCTCCAGCCGCCAGGGTCCACTCTGGGTGACGCCTCGGCCAACCGTGGTGCCGATGACGAGTTCGCCGAATTCTTCAGTCGTGACGGGGACTCCGGTGACCAGTACACCATCCAGGTGGCCGGCTTCCAGGGGGCGACCTCGGAGTCGCCCTACGTGTTGCGAGTTCGTTACCGGCAAGAGGTGCCAACTCCGATGTGCGACCCGCGGCCAGCGCTTGGCGCGGTCGGAGGGGCTGCTCCGGCGATCCCCTCCAACGTCAACACCATCTTCCTCGCCAACTGGGACCGTATGACCGCGCACTACGGGTCTGCGGCCGTCGCCGCTCTGAAGACCAAGGTCGAGGGGTTCGCCGGATCGACGGTGGGCGGGCTCCCGGTCCGGGGAGTGGTGGTGCCGATTGGCTCGATTCCGGGTGTGGGCGCCGCTTTCGCCCAATGGGATGCCAACCCGTGTGACCCGGCGGCGGCGAACGCGGTAGCCGATCTCATCGCCTCCTACATCCAGGGTGTCGCCTCCACACGCCCGACTCTGCGCCATGTGGCGATCATCGGTGGCGACGAGGTGGTGCCGTTCGCCCGACTCGAAGACGAGGCGATCGTGGCCAACGAGTCGACATACACCGAGGGGTTCGTGGACAACGCCCTCTACGGCGCACACTTCACCCGTCACTACTTGTCGGACGCCCCCTACGGTGACGTCGATCCCATCCCCTGGCTCGACCGTTTCGCCTACATCCGTGATCTCGGAGTCGGGCGTCTGATCGAGAGCCCCGCCGATGTAACGGCGGCCATCGACACCTTCGTTGCCAACAACGGTCTCCTCAACCCCCAGACCATGGCGTCGGCCGGCTACGACTTCCTCACCGACGGCGCCCAGGCGGTCGAGTCGAATCTGGCCGGGCTCACCGACGTCGATCCCGGGGACAGCCTGATCAACGAGACCTGGACCCGATCCGACCTGGCGAACATCGCCTACGGCAGTGGGGGGACCGCTGCCGGAGTCATCTCGCCCAATGCCCATTACGACCACCATCGGGCCCTGCCCGCGATCGGCAACCTCAACCAGCAGGAGGGTGACCTCTTCACCATCGCCGATGTGACCGGTCTCAACGACGGCGCCCTGGCGACACGCATCATCTTCACCATGGGTTGTCATGGCGGTCTCAATGTCGATGACAAGGCCACGGGCAATGACCAGGCAACCGACTGGGCCCAGGTCTACGGGGCGGAGCGGGCCATCTACATCGGCAACACCGGGTACGGCTATGGCGACACCGCCACCGTCGCCCTCTCCGAGCAGGTGATGGCGAACCTGGCAGCAGGGTTGGGCAACGGTCAGACGATCGGCCAGAACCTGTCACAGGCGGGCCAGGATCAGTTTGGGAGGGCTGGTCTCTACGGCGTCTACGACCTCAAGGCCATCGAAGAGGCCACACTGTACGGGTTGCCCATGTGGCGGGTGAGTGTCGCCGGGGCATCGCCGATCACGGACAATGGTACGGACACAGGCCCGGTGCTTCCGGATCCACAGACCGGGCTGTTGGCGGCGTCGTTCTCCAAGTCGCCCGTGTTCACCGAGGTGGTCACACCCGACGGAACCTTCTTCGCGGCAGATGAGGGCACCCAATTCATCCAGTGGCGCCCGATCACGCCGAAGACCGAGGTCGACGCCACGCAACCGGGTCTGGTCGGAACCGGAGCCGTCCTCACCGACCTGGTCTCACGAGATGTCGCACTGCCGGATGCGGTCTTCGCCAGGCCCAACACCACAGACCAGGCCGGGCGAGAGCCGGAGGTCGAGTTCGAGAACATCATCTTCCCCACCACCTTCACCACCCTCGGGACCTTCGAGCTGCTCAACCCGGCACGAACTGGGAACCCAATCACCAGACAACAGAGCCTGAACCTGCTGGCAGGCCAGTACGTGGGTTTGAACGACACCCAGCGTCTCTTCGACGAGATGGAGGGCCAGATCTACTACGCCTCGGAAGGGGCGGTGATCGACTGGTCGGCACCGCGCATCACCAGCGTCGCTGCCAACGTCTCGGATGACCAGGTGGGCTTCCTTGTCGACGCCGACGACGCCGAGAGCGGTGTCTCCAGGGTTGTGGTGCTGTACCGATCGTCGGTGACCGGCGGCGTCTCGGAATGGACGGCCCTGGATCTGATCCCGCTGGGGGGTGGCACGTGGGCCGGTGCCGGTAGCACCCTGATCGCCCAGCCCGATTACATCGTGCAGGCGGTGAACGGAGATGGAGTCACCGATATCGCCGTGTTCAAGGGCGACTTCTACGAGGCCGAGTCGATCCCGGACGTCCCGGGCGTCAACCAACCGCCCGTGGTTGGCCCGATCACCGTCTCTCCGGAGCTGGTCCAGATCGGCACCACCGTCGCCGCGAGTGCTCCCGTCACCGACGAGGCACTGGGCACGACTATCTGGTTCTGGGGAGACGGCTCGACCAGCGTCGGGACCCCAGGTAGCGGGATCATCTCTGGGTCGCACATCTACTCGGAGCCTGGGGTCTATCAGGTCCGCCTCGTCGTGGTCGACGCCGACGGGCTGGTGGGCGAGTCCTCGTTCGAATTCGTCGTCGCCTTCGACCCCGAGGGTGGGTACGTCACCGGCGGTGGTTGGATCGACTCTCCGCTCGGTGCCTACGCACTCGACCCGACGTTGACCGGAAGGGCGAACTTCGGGTTCGTCTCCAAGTACCAGAAAGGCAAGTCGACGCCACAAGGCAACACCAGTTTCAGGTTCAAGGCGGCCGGGCTCGACTTCGAGTCAACTGCTTATGAATGGCTGGTGATCTCGGGGAGCCACCTGGCCCAATTCAAGGGCACTGGGACGATCAACGGTGCCGGGAACTACGGATTCATACTCACGGCGATCGACGCCGGGAACACCCCGAGCACCGATGTCGATCTGTTCAGGATCAAGATCTGGGACAAGAACGACGGCGACATCATCGTCTACGACAATCAGATGGGCGCCGCCGACAACGCCGACCCGACCACTCCCATAGCGGGTGGCTCGATAGTGATCCATACCGGGAAGGGCCCGAAGTAGCGAAAGGCCCTCTCCTCGTGTCGCTTCGCCAGCAACCGAGATACCCGGAGCGTCCCCACCGCATACTGACCAAAGCCTCTATCGAGTCGAGCCCGATCGGCGAATCATGGGGGGGTGGAATGACCCATGGTGGGTCCTTCCAAGAAAGGAGGTGATCTTCGTGACAGCTCTTCGTGAGAGGCCAATGACGGAGGTCACCCGGATGCCTCCCCGGCGGTCCCATGAGGTCGAGTGGACCATTGGGATCGTGGGATTGCTGGCGGCAGCGGTTGGTGCGTGGATGTACTACGTGCCGACCGATTGGTTCCTCGGTGGGCTTGTCGAGGGTTGGTACTTTGGCATGTTCATCGCAGCCGGTCTGCTGCTGACCATCGCGTTCGGGTACTACGCCCGGATGGCCTTTATCGATGATCCGGTCTGGAACGCCCGTGTGGTCGTTCCGACTGTCCTTGCACTGGCCGCTCTGGCCGGCGCGGTCACATTCGCTGTGATCCTGATCATCTGAACGCCCCGAGATTGGGACCGGGACTTCCTGAATGGGAGGTCCCGGTCTCTGTTTCGGATGGCGTCGCGCTGACGCCGATGGCGCTATCCCGGGGCTACTCCTCCTCGAGGCTCTGGGTGCCATCGCTCATCGTCGTGGAAGTGGCTGCCAGGTCGTCCTCGGGCGGATGTTGCTCCTTGGACGAGTCCCATGCTCCTCTGGCGACCTCGATCCCTTGATCGATCGCGTTGCTGAGCTGGTCGGCGGCCTTCTTGGCCGCCTCCAGTGTCGCGATCCGGGCGTCCCTGGTTCCCTCCCAGGCGGCCCTCACCGCATCGCGTGCCCGGGACAGCGCCTCTTCCGCTTCGTCGATCCACTTCCGGGCGTCTGGGTCTTGACCTTCGGTCATGATCGAGTCTCCTCTCGAGATCACTGGGCGGTCGCCGAATTGCGTGTGTTCTGCACGTAGTCGCTCCCGAGCAGGCATCGGAGTCCTGAACATACCCGGACGGAGTCAGCCTTCGGTCAACCGATCTCGCCAGTCGGCCTGCCCTCCACGTGAGACGACCAATAGGGTCTCCGGAGTGGCAGATCTGCGCTTTGGCACGTTCCTGGCTCCCAACATGCTCCCCGTCTATCAGGGCATTGCCGACATGGTGGGTCGCCGGCTCGGCATGACGACCGAGCTGGTGGTGGAGACCGACTACGAGAATTGTCGAAGTGACATCAACGATGTCTGTTTCGTATGCAGCCTGCCCTATGTCATGTTCGAGCGGGCGGGGGTCGCGCCCGCCGTACCGGTAGCTGCCCCGGTCCTGCTCGGGGATCGATACCGAGGCGCGCCGATCTACTTCTCTGATGTGATCGTGCACCGGGACTCCCCAGCATCGACTTTCCTCGACTTGCGCGGGAAGTCCTGGTCCTATAACGAGCCCCTGTCTCACTCCGGGTACGGGATCACCCGGTATCACCTCCTATCCCTGGGCGAGACCAGTGGGTTCTTCTCGGAGGTGATCGAAGCCGGCTTCCACGAGACATCAATCCGAATGGTTGCGGCTGGTGACGTCGACGCGTCGGCGATCGACTCCCAGGTGCTCGAGATCGAGATGAGAGACCACCCGGAGATAACCCGCAACCTCAAGGTGATCGAGTCGCTCGGACCCTCGACCATCCAACCGGTCGCCGTTTCGAAGCGTCTCGACACGGACCTTCGAGCCGCGATCGTCGACGTTCTGGTCCAGATCCATCGGAACCCCGCCGGACGCAGACTCCTTGCGCAGGGAGTCGTGGAGAAGTGGGTGCAGGTCGAGCCATCCGACTACGACGACATCCGTCACATGGTCGATGTCTGTGAATCGGCCGGGTTCATGGAGATCTGGTAGATGCGAAGAGCGGGCATGGCGCCGCCCAGCATCGGGTAGAGGTCGGACCGCCAATGGGAGAGCCGGCCCGCGATCTACTGCGGTGCGGTGCTCAGCTCCCGATGTGACGTCTACTCTGAGGTGTGTACCGGGCAACCGAGCGAGCTATCCGTATGAACGACGTACCCCGACTGGACTCCTATGTGCGCAGACTCGCCTCGACTTGGGATGACCTGACACCGGGACGTCTGTCCCGCACGATCGACGGCTCGCTGGTCTTCATGGACATATCCGGCTTCACCAGGCTCTCGGAACGTCTCGCGGCCAAAGGCCGTATTGGGGCAGAGGAACTGACCTCCGTTCTCGATCGGGTCTTCTCTGAGATACTCGAGTCGGCTCTGACCCGTGGCGGCTCATTGCTGAAATTCGGAGGCGATGCCCTGCTGTTGCTGTTCGACACCAACGATCATGTGATGCAGGCATGTGCTGCGGCTGTGGAGATGAGAGCCGCGGCGAGACTTGCATCTACCGAACGCACCTCGGTTGGCCGTATCAACCTCGACATCTCGGCCGGGGTCCATACCGGGCCGATCGACTTGTTCCTGGTCGGCACATCACATCGAGAGCTACTGACAGCAGGTGAGAGCGCCACGGTCGCCACCCGGATGGAAGAGGCCGCAGATGCCGGAGAGATCGTCGTCAGTGCCTCGGTCAGGTCCTTGCTGCCGAACGGATACACGAGTGAGGCCAAGGGCGACGGCTGGTTGCTGAAGCGAACCAGATTCGCCCAACCGCCCGCTCAACCGGTTGACACTGTCCGTATCGCAGACGAGGCCATCCAACACCTGGTCCCCCTCGCACTGCGTGCGCATCTGACCAGCGGGGCAATCGATGCAGAGCACAGAATCGTCACCGTCGCCTTCGTCAACTTCTCTGGCGTTGACTCCGTAATCGCTCGAAGCGGGATGGATGCGACGGCTTCCGAGCTCGACCAGCTGGTCAGTGTCATCCAGAGTGCATGTGATGCCGAGGGCGTCACTTTCCTCGCTTCCGACGTATCGCCCAACGGGGGAAAGGTGATCCTCGCCACTGGCGCACCCGCCAGCTTCCACGATGACGAAGGACGCCTGCTGCGGGCTGCTCGGAAGATCCTCGACGCCGATCTCGGGTTCGAGGTGCGTATCGGCATGAATCGTGGGCATGTCTTTGCAGGCAGTGTCGGGTCGGCTACCCAGCGCACATACACGCTGATGGGGGACACGATGAATCTCGCCGCAAGGGTGATGGGCGCCGCACCCCCAGGGATGCTGTACGTCACGCCTGAGATCCTCGATCTGTCATCGAGTCTCTTCCACACGTTGGCTATCGACCCGTTCTTCGTGAAGGGAAAGACCCAGCTGGTTCAGGCATACGCGGTCTTCGAGGAAGTCGGTGTCCGACCTCCCTCGACTGTGAGCGAGCTCCCGTTCCACGGAAGGGACGGGGAGTTGGAATTCCTCGTGTCGCTGGTCACGTCGTGTTCGGTTCTGGGTCGGGGAAGCATCGTCACCATCACCGGGGAGACAGGGGTGGGCAAGAGCCGACTCATCGCGGAGGTCCTCGCTGATTGCCCGGGGCTCTCGACGCTTCGCATCCAGGCCGAGCCCAATGGTCGCGAGAACCCCTACTGGGCCTTCCGTGACCCGCTGCGCGGCATGCTCGGCATCGTTCGCACGACGCAGGCGGACATGGAGTCCCAGCTGCGGCAGGTGATATCAGACGTCGCACCGAGGCTGGAGTGGGCGATCCCGCTCCTTGGCGATGTCATGCACATCTCGGTGGCCGACACCACCGAGACAGCCGAGATTGATCCTCAATTCCGTCCCGAGCGAACCGCAGCCTCGGTCATCGAACTGCTTTCGACGATCAACAGCGAGGGATTCGCGATCGTGGTGGCGGACGGCCAATGGCTCGACGACGCATCGCTGTTTCTCTTGGAGCGACTTGGGATTGCGGCGAAGTCACGACCATGGACCGTGATCGTCACCGCGCGATCGGACGACCATCACTTCGCACCAATGGGGGACACTATCGCACTCCAGCCCCTGTCCGACCATGCGATCCGCAAGATCGTCATCGAGGCAACCCGGGCGGCGCCACTCCGTCCCCATGAGCTGGAAGCAGTGATATCGAGAGTCGGCGGAAACCCGTTGTTCCTGACGGAGACGCTGAGGGTGATTCGGGAGACGGGATACGTCGACACCATCCCCGAAACGCTCGATGCCGTGGTGTCGATCCAGATCGACACGTTGCCGTCTCTCACCAAGCAGCTGTTGCGCTACTCATCGGTCCTCGGGCGCACTTTCAGGCGGGTGGTGCTCGACGAGTTCCTGGCACCGGAAAGTGTGCAGTTCGACGAAGCCACCATGCGAGAGCTGGAGCGATTCATTCACGACGACGGAGATGAGCGGATGCAGTTCCGTCATGCGGTCGTCCACGAGGTCGCTTACGGAGGCCTGTCATTTCGCAAGCGGCGGGAGCTCCATGTTCGGGCCGGCGATGTGATTGAGCGGCTCGCAGGCGATGACGTCGACTCCGTCGCGGAGTATCTGGCCACTCACTATTCGTTGTCGTCGGTAGCTAATGAGAAGGTGTGGCGTTACGCGCGTGTGGCAGCCGACCGGGCCAGGCGCGCCTATGCCAACGCCGAGGCTGCGGCTCAATATGGGCGAGCGCTCGAAGCCGTTGCAAAACTGAGGGAGATCGACGCGAGCGAGGTGGCTGACATCTGGGCCCGACTGGGAGCAGTACAAGACCTGACCGGGCAATTCGAGGAAGCGCGCAAGGCCTACGGGCAGGCGCTGCGCGTGGCGGGTGACGACCCGGTCCGCATCTCGGATCTGCATCTGCTTCGAGCGCGCACCTGGTTGCTGTCCGGGCGCCCTCCCCAAGCAAGACGCAACATTTCCCTGGGCCGAAAGCATCTCATCGATGCCGAGAGTCACGAGCAGCAGATGGCGCTTGCACGATTGCAGGCATACGAAGCCCACATCCTTGCTGCCAAAGGCGATCCGATCTCCGCCGAGACGGTGGCTCGATCGGCCGCGGCATTGGCGATGTCAGCCGGCGAGGAAGAGGCTCTGGCTCGAGCCTATGGAGTGATCGACTGGGCCAACTTCATGATGGGACGTGATGAGCCCCGGCACGGGCCGGAGGCGATCGAGATATTCGAGCGGCTCGGTCAATTGGAGCGGAGCGTCGGGGTGAAGAACAACATGGGCGCATTTGCCTTCCTCGAAGGCGAGTGGGACGAGGCCGTGGAGTGGTATCGGCAGGCCGTCGACGCAGCCGAGCGATCCGGAAACGTCGTTGAAGCAGCCCGAACCAGGGCCAATCTGGCAGAGGTGTTGGTGGGCCAGCGTCGGCATGCCGAGGCACTCCCGTATCTGGAAGATGCCGAGCGTGTCTATCTCGCCTCGAACGCTCCTCAAGGGCTCCCGTTCACAAGGATGGTGGCGGCGAGGGCGGTGGCTGGGTTGGGAGACCTCGACAGCGCGATCGAGAGTCTCGACCTCCTCTTCGACCAGCAGCTCGCAGACGGCGACACGTCTGAAGATCCTCAGATCGTGGTCCATCTGGCCGAAGTTCTGGTGCGGGCCGATCGACCGACTGAGGCGTTGGAACGGGTGGAGCGATTCTCAACGGTCGCTCCCGAGGACGCCGCGTCGGTGTCGGCCGGTATCCACAGGGTCACGGGCATGGCCTACGCCAAAATGGGTGGCGCCGCCGCTGCCATCACCGAGCTGGAGCTGGCCCTGCACCACGCCCTCGAGGAGGAGGACCTCCTCGAGGAGCTGCTGTCTCGAGAGACGTTGGGTCAGATCCAGACCCTCTCCGGATCGGAGCCCGACTTCGAGCACACTGCCCGCGTCAGCACCCTGGCCGAGCGGCTCGGTGTCGTCGTTTCCGAGCCCGCGTGGTCGAGCTGATTTATCCGAACGAGAACTTGGGGTCGCCCAGGAAGACGATGTCCCAGGTGGTCAGAGTCTTGTCCCCGCCCTCCACAAACTCAGTGGTCTCCTCGACGATGCATGCGGTCTCGCCCGAAGGGAACGCCGCGGGGTCCAGCGTCGATCCGAGGAACGGGTCACCGTCGCAGAACAACATGTCGGCGAAGATCCCATCGTCGTCGCCGTCGTAGGAGAGCACCCCATGTGGCTGGGTCAGGCCGTCATCCGGCCCGAAGGTCAACGTTGCCGAGTAGGCAGCGGCCTGGTCGCCCTCCGGGATGAAGACGATCAGATTGTCTTCATCACTCGCCGAGGCCATGTACAGCTTGGGGGAACACGTAGAACCATCCCAATTCTGCAGCCGGGTGATCTGGGCGCTCGCCTGCCCGTCCGCAACGGTGATCGGCTCGTCCCCACAGTCGATCTGGCCGTCGAAGGTCGGAACGATCTCGAACTGACTCCAGTTGTTGGGTGGGATGACCGGATCGGTCTCTGGGTCCGGGTCGACGTCGAGTGCCCCATTCTCGGTCCCATCGGCTCCACCCTCGAGTGACAGCGCACCGGCGGTCGGGATGAAGATCACCTCGTCGAAGTAGATCTGGTTCCCTGAGACATCGAGCGGCCGATGCTGCAACCGCCAGTTGTCACCGTCACCGGAGTCGGGGCCATCGTCCGAGCCTCCCGGGCTGGGGAAGTCGTGGGTGGCTACCGGAAATCCATCGTGCTTGAACACCACGTTCACGGAGGCGTTGAACTTGAGCTCCAGGTCGACGTCGATCGCGGTCATCAGGTGTCCCTGCATCTCGGCTCCCAAAGCGACCGAGAGTTGCTCACCGTCGTCAGACTCGACACGTCCGCATGGCTCACCTGAGCCGTCACCAGGGCTCTGCACGCCAAGCCCATCTTTGACCTCACCGAGCAGGCCACCCGTTGGTGTGACCACCAGCAACTGCGGAGAGCCGGCGAAGCTCACTGCGAGACAGTTGTTCTTCCTTGTTGTGATGTTCTGGGTCGCCACCACCGTGGGACCGACGCGCCAGGTCACGTTGTCCTGACTGCCGAGTCGCAACCTCAGATAGGACTCCGATCCCGCCGCCTGGGAACCACCGGTATGAGAGCCGGCCGCCAACCCAGCGGGGATCAGCACCGCAGCCAACGCCGCCAGCGCGGCAAACACGGCCACGCGCGTTTGAATTCTTCCACTCATCTTGATCCAGCCCTT